>Ga0105103_10001055_pt1 | contig 15560 bp, 27 predicted proteins | sample PPLLaktember2015_2_FD_79107 | JGI IMG/M metagenome (GOLD analysis project Ga0105103, IMG submission 79107) | Freshwater sediment microbial communities from Prairie Pothole Lake near Jamestown, North Dakota, USA - PPLs Lake P7 Core (6) Depth... | ecosystem: Environmental > Aquatic > Freshwater >...
GCGGATTTCGTCTTCGGTGGTCATGCTTGCTCCTTCCGTGCCACCGGCACTGCCAGCAGCCACTTGTCGCCCAGACGGCGCACAGCCTGCACCCATTCCAGTTGGTTGCGCCGGTCAAGTCGAGGGTTGCCCGTGTTCCACAGGCGGCGGGACATTGTCAGCATCTTGGTTTTCATCTGCTTTCTCCTGGTTTATCTTGATGGTGACGTTGCTGTCATCACAGCTAGCGATAGCATCGCAGATCAGATAGATCTGTCTACTAGTACTAACCCTTAGTTCAGTTTGACTGGCCCCATTGGGGTGTCGATCTGGCGGATCTCTTCCAAATGGATCTTCAAATCCCAGGTGTGCATATACCAGGGTTGAAGCCGCGCCCAACACCAGAACGCATCCAATGCCCGGTCTGGGGATTTGGCGTTTACAGCGACCCGTTTGGTGTCAATGACGTTTCCAACGGAATCAAACGAAATGACGTAGAACTTGTCCATGTCAGTCCTTAAGATCTTCATCCACGGCAATCAAGTCTTGCTGAAGACGCTTCTCAAAGTATTCTTCTGAGTCATCTCCGCTGAGGAGACAGTCAGTTCTATTCGCGTAAACGAAGGCAATCTCTAAAGCCCTGACAGCTTCTGTCAGTTGCTGAATAGTGGCGGGGGAATAGGGGAATGGTTTTTGATCGTTTCTTTGGATCACATCAGAGATCTGATCCGCGATCTGATCGATCTTGTACTGAGCGTAACCAAAGAAGCCGCCGCTCATGGCGCCCTCCTTTCCACATAGGGTCCGGGAGTGTGAATCATTTCCCAAACTCCTTAACGGCATCAATGCCGGCCTTTGCAATGTCAAAGGCACTGGGTTGAGACCACCACAGAGGATCAAGGAGACCGACATCCTTCATCAGCTTATTGGCTTGCTTCACGGCTTTTTGTTGTGCTTTGGTCAAAGGTACTCCTTCTCCAAAATTTGGCACAGCAAACCTTGCCGAGTTAATGGACTCGATCATCGCGTTTTCAGCCATCATGGCCGCTGCAGACCAAGATGCTATATCTGGTGTTACGTCGTACCAGTACCGACCGCAACCGTCTTTGGGACAGTATTCCATCCGCCATTGACCTGCATGTAGAAGGTTCTCATACTTGAAGTGAAGGTCACGCACCGTGCAAACGGCTTTGTATTTGCGGCCAACTTTTTGATACAGGGTTTCGTAGTTTTCCAGCCTGTTCACAGTCACTCCTTGACGAACGTGCCATCAGGCATCATTCGGCCCTTGCGGTGTTTGATCTGTTCAAACGCACCGTTAAGACAATCAACAAGGTTGATGTCGTGGAGAGCGCAGTAGTTGATGAGGCATACCATGATGTCACCTACTGCGTCCTTAATCCCGTCAAGATCTCCCTTGCCTTCCGCGTCGGCAAGCTCACCGAACTCAGACATGGCTTTGAGAAGCTGAGACTTTGGGGTGGCGTTTGGAATGATGCCCCGGGCCTCAGCCCAGCGGATCACCTCCAGTTCCACGATGGGGTAGGTCATCATGCGTAGGCCCTCTTCCAAAGAAATAGGTCAATCTTCTTGGCTCCCCGGTTGATCAATTCCGTCATTGAGACAAGCCGGGGGGCATCCTTGGTGTGCCCCGGCCAGACAAATTTCCCCTTCTCCACGTAATGGGGCAGACAGATGATCTTGCCAATTACGTAGGCGTGTTGAAGATATCTCTCCTCCGGCTTGTTGAGATGCATGGGATTCATAGAAGAGCCTCCTGCTGAGCCGCAAGGAATGTCTTGCGGTCGAACCTGTAAACGTTTCTCACCACCTCTCCATCGATGATGGAGATTGGGAAGGGCCAATTAGCGACGTTCCGGGAACGTTGGGGGTTGAGTTCCGACCTTTCGGTCAGATGCCCAGGCTCGGATCGCCGCATCCTTGAGTCGCTGCGCTTCACGTTGCTGCTCCGGGGTTGAGAGAGAGCCTTTGCTCTTCACGAACTTGACGATCTTGCGCATCGGCTCCGCTTGTTCCAGTTCCATCGTTGTGCCTCATGTGTGCAGAAATGTCCTCGATGATCACTTCCCCAAAGGTCTTCCCTGAAGGGAATGCCATCTTCGACAGGTTGTTACCGTTGATTGTCTGGATCGCATCCTTGATAGCTTGGTTGTACCCGGCGACATACTGATCGCCTTTGGACAGCCGCGCATCGACACTTTCCCTGATGAGTTGGGTCATGGGGACCCCAGTCTCTACGCTGAACTGTTTCAACGATGCATACTGCTCGTCGGTAAGATAGGCGAAGAAGGGACGTAGCTTAGAAGGCTTCATTTTCAAACTCCGCCACAAGGTCATCGAAGAGGGATTGAGCCAAAGAGTTGCCATTGAGTTCTGTCCGGGAGTCAATTCCCAGACGAGAGCACAGGGCTTTCGCAGTGGCATCTTCTCCATCGGTGCCAAGGAACTGTTGAAACGACGGGTTCTTGCAAAGCATGGCTGCTTGCTGGACCCGGTTCTTGTAGGTGACGGGCGTTTCGTCTTCGTTGATCCGCACCATCGCGCAGGCATACCTTGCCCCGACGAAGTCCCTCAGAAGCTCTGATGGGAACTCGTCGGGGTGGACGGACAGGGTCAGTACAAACCCCGTGCGGTCCTGCTTGAGGGCGACCTTTCGCGCCTCAAACTGCATCGGCATCTTCGATCTTCCGCTCAAGGTAGCGGATGACCACCCGGTACTCCTCCACCCTTCGGAGTGCCTCGCTCAGTTGAGCCTCCAAAAGAATGACCGAATTGTTCAAAGACTTGATGGTCTCATCCTTTTCGTTTGACGCCTTGGCCTCGTTCTTGATCAACGAGATCACAACCTTTTGTGAGGTTGTCTGGCGCTTGCGGTAGGCCCGCTTGGGCTTGCCAAGAACCCGGCTACGCACAGCGTAGGCATGTGCCACCGTGATCCCGCATTGGGCTGCGACATCCTTCACAGCCACATCCTTGTTTGCCTGGAACATCTCCTCGGCCTGCTTCGTCTTGCTCATGGAACCTCTCAGAAAGGAATGTCGTCATCGTCTTGACGACTGGGCTTGCGGGTCTGCTCCTGGGGAACTCGGCGGTCGATTGCCAAGCTCAGGTAAGTGACTCCGGTCTTGCTTTGCTTCTTCCAGCCTGACAGCTTGAAAGTCACAAAACCCTTTTCGACCTGAGCGTTGGTCAGGTCTTTGATGTTGATCGCAAGTTCTCCCCAGTAGTCCGGGGCTTTCTCGCTGCGCTTGCTCTGAGCGGCCATCAGCCGCCCGGAATCGGGACGTTGTTCAAATGCCATGATCACTCCTTGCTCAGTTGCTGCTTCCTGTCCTTGGCAACGGACAGGCATCGCTCATACAGATCGGGGTACTTCGCCTTGAGCTTGTCCAGCTTGGTCTGGTTGGACTTCCAGTAGCTGTTCAGGCCGTCTGTGCTTTGCACAACGATCATGTATTCCACAAACCCCTCTGTAAACAGTTCTGCAGACAGTTGGGGATCTTCATCAGGGCTCTTCGCCTCCTCCTTCACAGGCTCCTTCACAGGCTCCTTGGGAGAGTCCTTCTGAGCCTTTGCAGGCACTTTGGCGGGCTTGTCTTCTTCCTCTCCAGGGACGGACAGAGGCAGATCTTCCCCCGCGTAGACGTTCAGCCCCAGGCCGTGGAATCCAAGTGCCTTCGTCAAGCAACGCATGAGTGCCGTATTGACCTGGAAAGAATCCGGGTCAGCGATGGGCTTGTTGCGGTGGTCCATGACCGGAAGCCAGCAAGTGATGGACTTGGAGAAGAGGGTGACATCGACCCACACCATCGCCGTGCCATTTACACGCATGTAGCACTCGTCACCGTTGGGCCCGAACGTATGAACGCGGAAGTTCGCGTATGGGTCTGCGTTCAGGGCAATCGCCCAGGCATGAGCCCAGGAGACGTAGCTGAGCCCTTGCTTCTTCTCGATGAACTTGCTGACATCAAGTTTCAGCAAGTCGTAGATTGACTTCTGACTGGTACTGCTCGCAGAACTCTGCGACTCCACAGAAGTTTCCGGTGCAGCGGCGGGGCTCTCCTGCTCGGGTTTCGACATATCCCTTCTCCTTTGCGGCCAACTCTTGGGCCTCTTCGATGGTCTTGAACACGCGGACGGCAGTCTTCCTGCCTTCCTTCTTCACGGCGTAGGTTGTCTCGGAAAACCAACGCTCTTCCGCAGAGCATGGTGGAAGGGGCTCCTCCATCGCATCTGCAAACTTTGCTTCGGTGTGAAGCTGTAAACGGGAGCGCACGAACGCCTCTGCGGTCACAGAGTCCCACATGGGGATGTCCACCATATGGATCGGAGCGTCCGGGTAATTCTCGCGCCTATCATGGCGAGAGAAATCCCGGATCAGGGCGCAGATCCGAAGGCCCTTGACCGGAATCCGCTTGACGGACTCTACCAGCCACTTGTACAGGTTCAACTGCTCTTCCCACTCCTTCTTCTCGTTCATCACGGAGTAGGCAGAAGTGAACTTGTAGTCGGTGATGATCACGCCCGAGGGAGTCATCTCCTGAAGATCAATGCCACCAGAGACCTTGACACCGTCGATGTCCGCGACGATCCTCTCTTCTGTGACATGATCCTCGGCAGAGGCCCGTTCAGCTACAACGTGGAGTGCCGATCCAAGCAGGGCCCAGAGCATGTCAGAGACATCCTTTGTCAAGACGGCATCGTGCCGCTCTTGAAGCCGTCGAACCCTGGGTGGAGACAGAAGCTCCGTGACGGAGTAGTCCGAGTCCCCCTTTGAGTAGTAGTTTTTCCGGGCCAAGGCGACCAACGTAGCCGGAGCGCCATGGTTGTTTGTGATGATCAAGGAGATCTCCTGTGTTGAACGATGAGACAGAGCATAGCACTAGCGCAGACCAAGTGCAAGCACTTTTCTGCGAAACCAGAGAAATTTTTGGGGAGCCTGCAAGCAAGGCCAACAGCAGGAGGGTCGTCCGGTTCGGCGGGATGTCTCGGCTGATCAAGAGCCAGAAGGCCCTGACCTACTCAGAGATGTTTCAACAGCAATGCGCCCCGGCGGAGAACCCCACGGACAAGGATGTCTCTGCGGAGATCCATATCTGGTACGCCTCCCGACGACCAGACTTGGACGAGAGCCTCATCTTGGATCTGCTCCAGGGAAGGCTCTATGTAAACGACAGACAGGTCAAGGAAAAGCACATCTACTGGCATCAAGACAAGGAGTGCCCTCGATGTGTCATCACCGTCCGGGAGATGCCGGGACAAAAAAAGGCCCCGGGACGGAGGTCAACCGGGGCCAAGGCGCCGAAGCGCCACAGGAGGGAGATCGCTCCAGCAACAGAGCGGAGACAAGGATAACACAGAGGTTGGCCCTTGCAAAGCCTTTGAACTTGTCTTAGGATGTTCCTGCCGTCTTCACTGATGACCCCCGGGGCTCTCACCCTTGGGCAATCAGACTGAGCCTCTGACCCCAGGTGCCGGGGGTTTTCAGTGCAGATGGTCGTCAGGGCGCGTGAGCAATGGCCTGCATGGGCTGAACCCAAGAAACACCTCATCGGGGCCAGAGCATGTGCCCGAGCCTGTCAACCACGGTGCTCCAGGGGACCGTGCTGCAAGTGACCTCCATCACAAGCAGCGAACGATGCGTACAGGGTGATGTTGCGGGGCGGCAGGGACCAGCCGGAAGGACTTACCCACCTTCTCAATCGGTCAGCATCCGATACAGAGGATGACAGGCATTACGGAGGATGACAGGTTCTTCTCTGACTCTCTCAGGGAAGGGCAGTGCAAGACAGGGGGATCACCCAACCCCTGGCTTTGGCAGCCTCATGTCTAAACATAAACAGGTGCAGGAATGGATGGTCAATCTCTGAGAGATGCAGGCGCTCAGCAAGCTCTGTTCAATGCCGGTGAAGATTGGCATAGCACAGCAGAGAAGATAGTGCTTGCATACCTGAAGGACATCGGTTACAAAGGCGCTCTGTTTGAGGAGTTGAGGCTCCGGGCAGAGCGAAATGGCTTTCCCGGTCCTCCCTCCCCGAACGCCTGGGGCGCGGTTTGTTTACACCTGTCCAAGCGAAAGCTCATCGAGAAGACTGGCGAGTACAGGAGTAGCCGTGCGTTGAAAAGCCATGCACGGGCACAGCCCGTTTGGAGATCGAAGTGAACAAGGAACTGAGCAAGGAAAAGCATCCCATCGGCATGGGCATCGATGAGATGAGTGCCACGGTGGATCAGTTGAGGAGCGGATCCGGGAAGCCGGCGATCCTCATCACCGTGGACGAGTACGAGAACAGCTACAAGATCAACATGTGCAGCTTCAACCTCGATGAGTACGGGGTAGTTCTCACCCTTATCCAAGCTGTCAGCATGCTTCGGGAAAACATTCAAACGCGCACGGAGATGATGCAATGAGGGACTACAAGCAGGAGTACCAGACCCAGAAAGCGAGAGGTGAACACCCCTCTCGGATGGAGCGCCAAAGGGCCAGGAGAGCCCTGGACGCGAAGGGAGTGGACAGGCAAGGGAAAGACGTAGCGCACACCGTTGCGCTGTCCAAGGGCGGTTCAAACAAGGACGGGTACAAGCTGCAGACTCCGTCCAAGAACCGTAGCTTCCAAAGGAGGAAGGACGGGTCAATGAAGTGATAGCCCTAGAAGGCATTCAGTTCCAAGACCACGCCCGCGTGACCTGCCCCGAGTGCTCGGGAGACAGGCGAAAAACAAGAAGCAAAGACATGACCCTGACCCGGAAAGAAGGCGGGTCAGTGCTGTACTTTTGCCATCACTGCGGTGTAAACGGAATCATCCCTTCGAGGGATAACAGAGAACACAGGAAGGAGAGATACGTGCAAGCAGTCCCCAAGATCGAGGACACAACGCTTACAGAACAGCATTACCAGTGGCTTGAAAGCAGAGGCATCTCAAGGCTCACGGCAGACCAAGCCAAGCTGTTCTCCACCCGGAAGTACTTCAATAAGCTGGACAGGGAAGAAGATGCCATCGGCTTTCCATACTTCAGAGATGGCACGATAGTCGCGGCGAAGTACCGTTCCGTACCCGAAAAGGCATTTACACAAGATTCCGGAGGGGCGCATGATTTCTTCGGAATGCAGTGGACAGACAAGACAAAGCCTCTGGTTATCGTTGAGGGGGAGATAGATGTCCTGTCTGCCAAGGAGGCAGGCATCGAGAACGTAGTCTCAGTGCCGGGTGGTGCACCACTGAAGGTGGCAGATGGTAAGGTTCTTCCATCTGAAGACAAGAAGTTCGCATTTGTATGGAACGCACGCGAACTTCTTGATGCTGTTCCTTACGTCGTTCTTGCAACAGATCAGGATCCGCCGGGGCAGGCATTGGCCGAAGAGCTTGCCCGAAGGATTGGCAAGGACAAGTGCCGATTGGCAAAGTTCGATGCCAAGGATTTCAACGAGATCCTCAATGACCCCTCTCGGAATGGCAAGGAGGATGTGCGGGCCATCGCGGAGGCGGCTGAACCGTACCCCATCGCAGGCCTGTCGGACGCCAGCACCTTCGAGGAACGTGTAAACGACCTTTACTCCAAGGGGCAGGGCTCGGGGTTCAGCACCGGCTATCCGGCACTAGACAGCATTTACACGGTGGCGCCGGGGCAGTTGACCGTGGTCACCGGCTATCCATCCTCCGGCAAGTCCAATTTCGTTGATCAGTTGATGGTCAACCTCGCAAGGGACAGTGATTGGAAGTTTGCTGTTGCGTCGTTTGAGAACAGTCCGGAGATCCATATCAGTCGCTTGATGGAGATTTACACGAGAAAGAGATTTTTTGAGGGCCGGGATCGGATGACTGAGAAGGAGAAGGAGGATGCGTTTACATGGGTCAAGGAACACTTCCTCTTCATCGACTCAGCGGGGGAAGAGCCGAACACTTTGGATAGCATCCTGACCAGGGCAAGGGCAGCTGTCAAGCGCATGGGCGTCCGGGGAATGGTTATCGACCCGTATAACTACATCGATCTAGACCGTAAGGACACCACAGAGACGGACGCCATCAGTCAGATGCTGACCAGGGTCCAGAGGTTCTGCAAGGCTCAGGACGTTCACACATGGTTCGTGGCCCATCCCTCAAAGATGCAGCGGTCAGGGACAGATCAACCAAGACCGGATGGCATGAGCATCAGCGGGTCAATGGCATGGTGGGCCAAGGCGGACTGCGGCTTGACGGTCCACCGGCAGGATAGGTACGTCGAGATCGCAGTTTGGAAATGCCGGTATCGGTGGGTCGGGACGCAGGGGGAAACGACCCTCCTCTTCAACCGTACAGCAGGGACGTACACCGAGAACCTAGACGCGTTCTGACAAAAGACAACGGGGCCTAGGCCCCGTTTTTCTCGGATTGAAATGCTGGATTTCAGTCCAGCTGCTCTGCTTTAAACAGGGCTCCCATGATGTCCCTGTATAAGCCGATGAACCGAGGCGCCCGGTCTTGGGTCAGCCTATATAGCCCGTAGGCTTTGCCCTGCCACTGTATGAATAGCTCGCCGGCCAGCACATGGTCAATCGTCGGCACAAGAGCCAGGGAAACTTCATGGTGCCTCCACGTGTCCTTTAGGAACTGCGGGGCATGGTGGGTGATGGTCTTGATCATCAGAAGGGAATGTCATTGGGATTCGGGGCATTCCAGGTGGCAATCGTTTCCCTGATCAGGGAAGCATCCATCCCCATCCCTTGCCGCTCCATCGCCTTATCACAGACATCCTTGGCTTCCTTCAAGCCGAGACCTCGGTTGGTGCGGATGATCTTGATTGCTTCGACCCTGTTCAATGGCATGACCGTGATGACATCGTCCACCCACTTGGCATGGGTGCCAGACCCAGCACGGGCAAATCCAGAGGGGATCGAAACCCCCAGGGCTCGGCACAGTGAGTCGGGCTCATGCTCTGCGACAAGGCAGAGGACGTCCCATGCCTCCCGTTTCCCGAGTGCAACCTCGCGGATGATCCCAATGGCGAGCTTGTGCGTGTTCATTCTCTCTCCTGTTTACACAATGAGTTCGTCGGGGATCTCAACCTCTTCCCCGAGTTTGCTGGCGACGTAGCAGCGCATCGCTGCGATGAGGGGCGTGGGACCGTAGCCCCATCGATAACCCGCACCCTTGGCAGTGATGCTGCCGAACGCCTCCCACTCCCTGCCGGTAGAGCAGGGCGCGTTGCGCCGGATGCCAATCTCCTCGCGCTCGATGATCGGCCCGCCCTCCTGCCAGGAGGTAGACGTGTTGTACCAGGACGGGTGCCACGCCCAACCAGACCTCTCCACCTCGTCGGTGAAGCCTTCGCACTTCGCCACCGCCCAGTCCAGGGCGTGGTCGGTGAGGTTGTCTGTCTTGATCTTCATGTTTACACCTCATTGATCTTGCGGAAGGTATCCAGCGCCGCCAGGAAGGCGGGCACGGTCTCAGGCTTTGCATGGGCAATCACTTCACCCAACCAGCAAACACGCAATCGGTCTGCATAGGCTTTTGATCCAGTGATCCTGAGCCCTTTGATGTAGACCTGAGGCTCGCCCAGGGACGTGTTTACGGTCCAACCCAACGCCGACGCAGTCGCGTACAGCAACGCGGTGGAGGCGGCGAGGTTGCGCTCATACGCCTCCTCGCGCTGAAGGCTCGCAGCGGAGGCTTGATTGCGACCGTGGGCCTGCTCCACAAGGGTGCGCACTGTCCGCAGAATCCCCGGCAGGTTGTACTGTCCTTCGCGCAGCGGGTACTGCCCGGGGCGGGCGCGGTAGTGGTCAGCCCTGAGAGTGAACTCATCACGATGCCCATAGGACATAGGCAGCAGCGCCAACTGCCCATGCGACTCGACTCGGATGTAGCCGCAGTCGTTCTCCTCCACCGTGACCCCGGATAGGTTCAGTGCCCGGATGGCGGCGCGGACGGCGACCCGCTGCTGCTTGGCGATCTCGTAACGTGTTTCCATGTTTACATCTCCTGTTGAAGATCAGTAATTGAACGTGACACTCATCCGCACCGCGTATCGGTGCTTGCCGACCCTCCTCGCCTCCACCCGGCGATAGGCGCAGCCGCAGCAGTCGTGCTCATGCCTACACCGCGACCCCCCAAGGGTATCGGCCAGGGCTTGCTCGATGGCGCGGGCGGCGCGGCGGTCCTGGGTGCGGACGGTGGCTGTGGACGTGTAAACGCCACCGTCGTCATAGTCGTTGCCCGGGCGAACCAGCCGCCACGGGGTGAGGCGGGCCGCGCCTACGTGCCGGTCGTCGTCCAGGTCGGACCATCCCGGGGCGAAGTGGTGCGTCAGGCGCACGTACAGATCGGTCGTGAACATCAGGAATCCCTCTCGGCTATGTCAATGACGTCCTGAGAATAGTGCTCGTCTATGCCCGGTTCGTTCAGCACGCTGAATTGCTCATGCGCCTGCTGCTGCGCCTGCTGCTCGTCCTCCGCTTCGACCCTGTAGGTCTTGCGAATGACGGCCTTGATGGTCACTTCAAAAGTCCTCATGATTCCTCCGTTTACACAGTCAGATGATGCCTGCCACCATGAGCAGCAGGGCCAGGATGAAAAGGGCCAGCATGGCCCGGTCAGTGTTCATCGGGTCACGCTCCGGAAAGCCACCTTGGCAAGGTCGGGCAGGGCCATGACATTGGGCGACCCCTGCCCATACACCTGTTGAACGTCAGCCTGGATGCCGATGCCAATGGTCCGGATGCCGAGCCGGGTGCCGGCCTTGATCTGAGCGCGGGCCTCGCACATGTCTCCGATCCCGTCAGTCAGGACCATGAGAACCTTCCTGGGCGCCGGGTGGCGCAACAGTTGGTCATGGCACCACCGGATCGAGAAAGCATCGTTCGTCCCGCCGTCGATGGCGAGGCGGGGCGCCTGGGGGGCGATGCGGCGCACCGTCTCGTTCCAGGACTTGAAGGGTCCGACCATGTCCCCGAATGCCACCCCCATGCTCTGCGCCTGGGCGGACTCGACAGTTTCGAGCAGAGCCATTGCGGCAGGCACCGCGACCATGGCTCGCGGGCCTGCCATCGACCCCGACATATCGACCAGGACGATCACCGCAGCGTCGATGCCGGCCTCCTCACTGCGGCGGGCAAAGACTCGCCCGGTCCAGGCCGAGGCGGCGAGGCGGCGAGTGTCCAGGTTGCCCGACAGTCGGTGCGACTCCATGTCGTCCGTCGCGCTGGCCTCCAACAGGCGGCGCATCTGAAACCTCAGCGACCCGGGTACGGGTGCCGTGTCGGTCCACCGGGCACTGCTGGTCAGGCCGGCGCGGGGCAGCACTCCAGTGGGACCGAATGCGGCGCCGCCTCCACCTTCCATAGAGGGCTCGACGTCAGCCGCGTCCTGCCCAGGAGTAGGCACCTTGGCAGACCCGGCATCGGGCGCCCGGGGGCTTTCCTGGCCGTCCCCTTGACCGTCCCCTTGACCGTCGCCCTGCCCGTCTTTCGCGGCTTGCTGCTGCTGTTGCTGCTGTTGCTTGTGCGGCGGGAGCCGCAGTTGATCGAACACCCAGCGGGCAATGGCGAGGGTGTCGGTGCTGCTCTGCGCCTGGGTGACCCGGCGAGCGGCTTCCTGCCAGATGGGGAGCAGGGTCCCAGGCACCGGGGCCTTGATGCTGGCATGCGACCGTGTAAACACTGCGAGGCTGTAGGGGTACTGCTTTGGGTCGGACCAGTCGGTCACCTGTCCCAGGGCATCAGTGGTCATCCCGTCCACAAGCTCCGCCAGCACTCCCCGGATGTTGCCGAGCAGGCCGGACTTGATAGCCTGGGACTCAATCCATGCGTCCTCCACTGCGTTGTGAAGCGCATCTACGTACTGCCGCCCGTCGTGGGCGCCGAAGTCGGTATAGCGCCGGTGCAGGAGTTCATGCACCACGAACCCGACCCAGCGGGCGAACTGCCTCCGGGCTACTTGGGCATCGTCGGGGATATCCGACAGGATCAGATCTCCGTGCCGGTTGATTGCCGCAGTCATGGTCCCGGCCTCCCACTGCACCCGGACGGGTGGCAGACCCAGGGCCGAGCAGGCGACGTGGGCAAAAGTCTCCAGCCCGTGCCGAGCCTGATAGCCCAGGATGCTCGGGCGCCCGAGCAGGGTCTTGATGGTGTCGATCACAGTGCCCCCCTGATGGTGTCGGCGTCGATAGTCGCCGTGTAAACGGCTGCGAGTGCCGGGTGCGATTCCACCGGCTGGCGGGCGACGATGGTGTCGGCCCAGGCTTCGTCTACTGGCATCAGGCGCAGGGCGCGGATAAATGCCACCGCGCTGCGGATTGACGGTGCATCGATGACCTCGCCGGTATCGACCTTGGCGCGGCAGACCTGGATCGCGTCCATGACGTGCTCGGCCAGAGCCTGGGAGCAACCGGTATGGCGCACCAGCGCGTCCGTCTCCAGCCTGCGCGGCAGGTAGTCCATTCGACTCACCAACCCAAAGCGGTCCATGAGCGCGGAATTCATCCCCCGAGTGCCAGCGTAGCGGCCCGACTGATCACCCGTCCCCAACGTGTTGTCGGCGGCGGCGATGAACACGCCTGGGGCGCGACGCCAGACAGAGCCCCCGATGGTCACTGCGGCGCGGGGTTCCAACAGCCCGTTGAGCGGCGCAAGCTCGCCGGGGTCGGTGTTGCTGACCTCGTCCAACAGGATCACGCAGCCCGGGTGGACGTAGGCCCGCAGAAAGGGTCCTGGCTGAAAGCTGGTCTGTCCTGCGTCCAGGCCGGTCGCCCCGACGTAGTCCTCCGAAGTGGTGTATTTGCGGAAGTTGATGCGGGTGAACTTGCGCCCGGTGCGGGCGGCGAACTGGCGCAGGGCCTCGCTCTTGCCCGTCCCCTTGGGGCCACCGAGCCACACATTGCACTCAGTGCCCAGGATCAGGCGCCGCAGGAGGCTCTCGGTCCAGATGTAGGCGGGGTCGATGCTCTCCGCCTCGGGGTCGTCCCAAAGATCGACCATCACCGGGCCACCCTGGGCGTCGCGCAGGTCAATGCCAAACGCATGCTGGCAGCTAGCCCGACCGATGGGCGCCGCAGTGGCAGCGACGATGGCCGGGGCCGTCTCCTGGGTGGCCTGGGCGAGCAGGGGGGCGAGTGCCGTCCGCACCTGGGCGGCGATCTCGGTTTTGATCTCCGGGCCGGAGTCGCGCAGTGCCTCGATCTCGGTCTTGATCCCGGCCATGATGGTGGCTGCGGCGCGGTCTGATGCCTCGGCCAGCACCTTGGCCTGGGCCACTGCCTGGGCGACGCCGACCAGATTCCCCTTGATCGTCCGGACCTCTGTGGCAAGGCTGAGAACCTCTGCCTCGGTCCGGGCGGCTACCTGGGCGGTGGCCTCGATGCGGGGATCGGCCTGGGGCGGGGGAGAGGGTGGGGCAACGCGGGGGGGCGGCTGGAAGGCCGGTTGTGGCTTGCCCAGGCTAGCCGTGCCGATGGTGGCGGGGGGCTGGCTGATCACGCCAGAGCCGGCCTGCCGCACCTGATCGATGGTGACTGTTCCACGTGAAACCTCTTGCGCCAGAGCCTGGGCGGCTTCGACCTTGGTGCGCTCGGCAGGGTCGCAGATGATGTTCGCGGCCCGGGCGAGTTGTGCCCCGGGCAGGGCCAGGAGGGTCTGGAGAACTCTGGTGTTCATGGTCTTACTCTCCGTCGTTGGACTCAAGGGCGAACTGCTGCCCGTCCTGGGAGCAGATGGGCAGGCCGATCTCTGCCCACTTGCGGGTGACGCGCACGGTGTAGCCGCAAGCGGGGCAGACCGCCTTCAGCATCCTGGTGGTCTGCGTGGGCTTGGCAGACAGAATCAACTGAGCGTGAGGGTAGGCGCCCAGGCTGGCGAGGATCTCGCCATAGCGGGAATCGAAGTCGGGGCCGGGGCCGGTGCTCTTCCAGCCCTTGGCGCCCGGGATCAGACCCATGTTGCCGGCGTGCGTGGCGAACGTCTTCGAGTGGTTCATGCTCCCGGGCAGGGCATGGCAAAGCTCATGCACGAGGGTCGCCGCCACCGTGGTGACGTCGTCCAGGACCGGCGAGATGAGGATCTCGACCGTGCCGTCAGCCGACGATGCATCAGCCCAGCACTCGCCAATCGCGCCCGAGCGGCGGGCAGAAGAGGGGAACCCGCAGGCGACGCGGATGCGCTGCGGGAGAGCCTGCCCAGTGTGGGCCGGGAAAAGGGGGCGGACTTCGTCCACCAGTTGGGTAAGCCAGTCTTCGCGTGTCATCTAGAACCTCCTGTCCGTCGCAGCACCGTGCTGCGCGTCCCCGACCGGGGAGCCCCGATTGTGTGTGCAAACAAGAGCTAGTGCAATACCCGAGCGAGGCGATAGGGCTAGCAGATCAGAGCCGGGTGCTCTGACCAACGAATGCGTGCGTCCGCACGCGTGAGTAGCAGGGACAGATGACCAAGTAAAGCCAAGGGCTATACCTGTATGAACGTACAGGCCGCTAGAACGCACCAGAACGGCCCAGGATCGACGCAAGGGGGGAAGGCATACCTTGCCCTTCAGAAAAATAGATCGGAGCTTCTAGCGAGTTGTTCACAAAGTTATCCACAAGGCTTCATAGGTGAATGCTCAAAAATGAGGCAAATCTAAGGCTTATCCACAGTCTGTGGATAACTTGCCCTGTTTGAACAAACTGTGGATAATGTTAGATAATGTGAACATCACTGGACAGATGCACAGCTATGGATAGAACTACAGGGAAGGACGGCGAGCCTGGGACTCAGCGGGGTCGAGCGAGCCAGCGGGACGTGCTCGATGCACTCGCCCAGGCTGAGGCTGACCTTGATCGTTTAAACGAGACAGAGCCCGGCCCGGTAGGCAGCGAAGCGGAACAGATGGCAGGGGCTGCTCCAGGTCCGCATAGGAGGGCAGACGGTCAACTCAATGGCGCTCCCAGCTACCGTCGTCTAAGACCTCTCACCGCCAAGCAACAGGACTTTGCAAGGCGTGTCATAGAGGGCAGCAGCCTCCGTCAGGCATATAGAGATGCCTATGGGTCCAGTGCCTCAGATGAGTCGGCGAGCGTCCAGGCATACAGACTGGGACGTAATCCACGCATCAGGGCGCTGATCGATCAGGCGTGGGAACAGACACAAGAGGCGCTGGTGGAAGACCATGTAGCGGCAAGGAGGTATGTGGTGCGGTCGTTGGTTGAACTGAGCAAAGGCACCGCAGACAACACCCGGCTGCGAGCCCTGGAGCTACTCGGCAAGGCATCAGGCGCGTTTACATCAGCACCAGTCGAGAAGGACCGCACCGCGTCGCCTGACGCACTGCGCCGGGATCTGGCGCAGCACCTGCGCCTCGTGGCAGGCAAGACGGGGACCGATGCCTGACTGTGAGCGCGTGGCGCGTGTACACGGCGAGCGTGTACACGGGGGCGGGTGAGCGGGAGGGCGAGGGCGGGAGGGCACCCGTGGGGGAGAGGGCCTGGGCTGCGATGACCACCCTCCGCCACGTTACGCTCGACTCCACTCAAACATTCCCCCTCAAGCGGCCCACCCCCCTTTCATTCCCATCCCCCAACACCCACCCCCTATATATATAGAGACACCCCCC
>Ga0105103_10001058_pt1 | contig 15549 bp, 13 predicted proteins | sample PPLLaktember2015_2_FD_79107 | JGI IMG/M metagenome (GOLD analysis project Ga0105103, IMG submission 79107) | Freshwater sediment microbial communities from Prairie Pothole Lake near Jamestown, North Dakota, USA - PPLs Lake P7 Core (6) Depth... | ecosystem: Environmental > Aquatic > Freshwater >...
AATCCGGATTATCGCTGAGAATCGAAAAGGTGTCCTGCGGGATATTGCGACGATAGTTGCTGAGCATGAAGCAAATATCGTCATGATAAACCAGGAAGTCTTCGACTCAGGACCCTTTTGCGGTATGGCAGAACTCTATTTCGAGTACGATTTTAACTATGGCGGAGATCGCGAGGCGCTGATTGCAGATCTCTGTCATATTCCATCTATCACGGATGTCAGGGCATACCAGCCGTTCGGCCATATCTTCGGCTCGCGGGTCATCATAATCGGGGGTGGTGCCCAGGTCGCACAGGTTGCGCTCGGTGCAGTAAACGAGGCAGACCGGCACAATATCCGCGGTGAGCGGATCTCGGTAGATACCATCCCTCTTGTCGGTGAAAGAACGCTTGCCCTCGCTGTTGATGCCGTTGCAAGGCTGCCCCGGGCTTCGATACTTGTTCTTGCCGGCTCAATTATGGGGGGAGAGATTTCCAAAGCGGTAGACCGGGTCCGGGAAGCAGGAATACCGGTCATCGCGCTGAAGATGGCCGGAACGGTGCCTGAACATGCAGACCTTGTGGTCACCGATCCCATCCAGGCGGGGGTTTTTGCGGTAATGCATATCAGCAGCAAGGCGGTCTTTGATATTAACCGGGTCCGTGGGCGTGAGTTCTGATGGATATCATCGATAAAGCCGTTTCAGTGCTGATGCATGACGGGATAATCATTTATCCCACTGAAACGGTCTACGGCCTGGGCGCCGATGCTTTTTCAGATGAGGCAATTTTAAAAGTGTACGAAGCAAAGAAACGCCCCCTGGGCCTGCCCATATCCATTGCCGTTTCGGATTTTGACATGCTCGCCGCTGTTGCCCGTATTGAGCCGTGGATGCGGGAATTCATCGAAGCATTTCTTCCGGGCCCGGTGACAATAATTTTTGTAGCAAAGGGGGTTGTGCCGGACATCCTCACCGGAGGCACCGGCATGATAGGCATCAGGATACCGGCACATGAAACTGCACTACAGATCATTGAACGGTTCGATGCCCCTATCACCGCAACAAGTGCCAACCTTCATGGTGCAAAAGAACCGCAGATCCCGGATGAATGCACAGTGCCGCGTGAGCTCTTTATCGACGGGGGACGCCTGTCGGGCATACCCAGCACCGTTATAGACCTTAAAAATAAGAAAATTCTGCGCAGAGGGGCCCAGGCAGAAGCTGTCGAAGCATTCCTGGCAAAACTCTGAAGGTATTATGTTACCCGTACGCCTGCGTGATTTTATCGAGGATAGTGATGGCTGGCTCTATGCAGTCTCGACCTATGACAATACTGAGAAGGTCGGCTGCGTGCTCCGGTATGTTCCGGATCCCCGGGGAGAACGGATAAGCCGTTCAGGCACACATTACAGGAAGTTTGATTTTGAAGATGCCTATGCGTTTATTGCACATCACAAGCCACAGTATTCAGACCTCGTTCAGCGCATCCCGCACCGCGATGTAAAGAGAGTCTTTAAGCCCGAACTGGAAATCCTGCGGATCGCCCGGAGCCACCCGCGTGTTCAAAAACTCCTTGACCTGTTCGGGCTTCCCGCAGGTACTATCGGATGCACCGGTTCACTTCTCTGCGGGCTGGAAATCGAGGCTTCCGACATTGACATGGTTGTATACGGAAAACACTGGTTTACTGCACAAAAACTGGTCAGGCAGGGAATTCTTGAAGGAACAATGGAGGGACTTTCGCCTGAAATGTGGCGCAAGGTCTATGAAAAACGCAGACCTGAAATCCCGTATGACCAGTTCGTACTCCACGAGCTGCGCAAATGGAACCGGGGCCAGATTGAGGGTACCTATTTTGATATTCTTTATACACGGTCGTACGATGATCTCAAAAGTGCACCAACCGGGAGAGGGACAATATTCGGAAAAATGGTGATAGAGGCAACGGTCACGGATGCATCGCTTGCATTTGACAGCCCGGCAGTGTATGAGGTGAAACACGAATCAGTGAGCCGGGTCCTCTCTTTCACGCACACCTACAGTGGCCAGGCGCTTAAGGGTGAGACGATTGAAGCCTGTGGAATTTGTGAGCAGCATGGCAATGAACTCTGGCTTGTCGTCGGGACCACACGTGAAGCAAGGGGGGAGTATATTATTTCGCGGACACTGGTGGACAAAGGATTACAGCAAATCTGACAACCGCCGCCCGGTGCTGCGCTCACACTTCTCCTTGAAGGAGCATCGGTTGCAGGGAGCGTTGAGGGGATGACGGGGTAATTCTCCTCTCTGTATTTCCCGGATTTTATGCAGGGCTGCAATGACCTGTCTCCTGTCCCGTGGCTGGACGGTATGGAATCGCGAAACGCCGTCAGGGATATACTCCACACTCCCACCTGAAATCTCGTTCCCGGTCATCTCCCCTATACAAAATGCGATGCCGGCGACCCGCAACCGGTCCGCGACATACGTACCAAACGGCATGGACCCGGTGGCGCGTATAATGGAAAAATTACCGTCATCAAAGATGCGATCCACCATGCCAGCCATACCATGTTTCTCTGAGAACACCCGCACATCCGACTGAGCCGCCGGTTTCCATCCGGTTTTGTTGCAGGAAGCAATGCAGGTTTCAAGAAATGGCCGGAGGGAAGAATCGATGCCCGGGCAGACTGACAGCACTTCTTCCCATATCACATCCGGTTCAAGAAGGCCTCCCAGGTGATAGGAAATCTGTTTGCAGATCATATACCGTTCGGATTCGACAAAGTGATGATTCCGCTCGTAATAAAACCGGAGCGGACATGCATTCACCCGTACTACATCCGAAATCGCTATATGTTCCTTAAACTCCTTCAGGATTATTCCTCCTGCAGAAATAGGGAACCCGAGGGATTATACCTTTTCAAATTTCCTCGCCGAAAAATGAGTGATCCGGGTCCAGATTTGTTATTGCCAACCTATTTCATGCAGGTGATGCAAATCTGATCATCATGACAGGACAGGAAATATCGGTTAATATTCCCCCGTCACTCGATCCGGTATACAGCAATATGATCCAGATCGCGTATAAGGACGACGAGTTCACCTTCATGTTTCTCCACCAGCTCCCTCAGGTGAGCCAGGCACGGGCGAAGGCGATTGTCTCGATAACTCCGGCGCATGCAAAAAACCTTCTCGCGGTCCTGACTAAGACGGTCGCAGATTACGAGTCAAAATTCGGTGCCATCTCACCCCCGAAGGAGGCTCACGGTGCTGAGAAAGTTACAACGCTGAGCGGGTATTCCTGATACACATATTTTATTACGGCAAGGGTTGATATTGTGAGGTATCGCGCCGCCGTGGCTTAGCGGCATAGCGGCTGATTCGTAATCAGCAGGTCGAGGGTTCAATTCCCTCCGGCGGCTTCAGAACAGCGGATTATACTCCACCCGTATTTTTCTAGCATTTTTCACGGGATAGTTTCAATTGAGATGTTTGCCCAATTTTGATTGTGGTAATCTGACGGAAGGTGAATTAAACTTTCAATACTGGAATGGGAGAAAGAAGCTATCAGACTAATTCGAAGAAGAGTAGAGTATGAACGTGGTCTAAACCGGGAGAAGAATTTTACTTCACCTGCAGGAAGCGGAAAGCCGGAGATATCGATACCAACTCTCTATCACAGCCGCAAAGGAAGGCTGCATTATCAAGGTTACGACCGTCCTGTCATTCAAACCGGCCGTTTTTCCAGTTCATTGTATGTGTCGATGAAATTTTGGCTTTTTAGAAACCCAAAGTTTTCAACAAATGGTAAAACACCTATTTACGGAGGGGACAGTGCCTTTCCCCCCGAACCGCCCCTGCGCTTTGCGATTGTGTCGTATTACCTTCTCCGGAGTTATCGCTCCAGGGGGGTGCTACAGCAACCGGGGTGGAGGCATTATATGCCGTAGCCCCCAAAGAGCGTTAAGAAAAATATTTTGAGGATTTCCCATGAAAATTTAATTAAACAGATGTTCGTAATGGAATGTTTATCCTTCTAAATTATCTGCGATGAACCCCGCCGCCCCCGACGGGGCGCCCCCGCGGCGGATCAATATTTGTTAGTATATTTGCAAAACACCGCACTGCCCCGCCGTGCCTCGGAGAGGCCCTGAGGCGGGGGATCCTCCTGAAATAGGATGGTTTAATGATTTTCATGGTTCGGGTGCGAACTCCATTCATGCCCGTTTCCTATGAAAATCGCACAATTCCAGTAATTTTGGGAAGTGGCAATCCCCCTATTGCGATGACCTGCGCCGCCCCGAAGGGACGCCCCCGCGGCGCTTCAGTTACCTGAAAACTCCGCACCTGGCTCTCAAGAACCTGTTACGGATGCCAGTCGTACCTTCACAATTTTCCATGGTTTGGGTGCGAACCATTCCCGTTCATGCCCGTTTCTACTGAGCCGAAATTTTTCACATTCTTAAAAGTGAGTGGGCAGAGGGTCATGCCGCCACAGAACCTGCTTCTGCCTCAATCTCGTCCAGCAGTTTCCGGATCTGAGCGATCTTGGCTTTTAACGTTGTACCGTCATCCGTACCGGATCCGGCGTCCAGGATGCCTGTTGTCCCGCGCCACTGCCCGAGTACGTCCCGAAGACTCTGTCCGATGAATGTAGTGCCGCTTCTGGCTTCGACAAGCCCCACCAGCGTCTGTTCACCACTCGGCGTGATGACCGGGATGATCCAAATCTCCTGACCGTCAATGACATACATGATCGGCTGGACAACCTGCAGCTCAGGCGCTTTGGCAACTTCGGGATGCTGGTGGACGTTCTGCGCTGCGCCCTGGTCGTTATAATAGCCCGGTGTTTCATGGAACGTAAACTTGCCGGTCCTGACGTCGGTCAGCATGTACCCGACCATGGACGTGTCCGTACCGGGGTTCGATACCGTTCCGAACCAGTAGAGGGAGCCGTCATTGCCGTTGACGAGAAATACATCAGGTTCGTCAATACCGGAGAGTATCTTGACATCACGCTGTCCCAGGATGGAGTTCCACCAGCCAAGCTGGTAGCGTCCCCACCACCCGATCCATTCTTCGGTCGTGGTCTCGCTCCACACGCGCTGGATCCATGCAGGCTGTTCGCCGAGGCGGTAAAAGCCCACAGTACCGCTCACCGCGTCGATGGTGGCAACACCAACCGGTCGTTCCCCGATACACCCATAGAGCATAGGTTCTGCGAGTTGGACGACATACTTCGGTTGCATCTTTTCGTCAAGCTGAAAAGAGGTTTCCATCTGCAGGTATTCGGGATGCTGTTCCCACACGCGGCGGTTGACCTTGTTTCCGAAAAGGGCACCGCGGGTATAGATCATGCGGCTGATGGACACCATCTGCGCTTCGGCTTTCGGGTCCTCAGCGTTGACAATAACGTAACCGCCCGTGCCTTCATCAGCATACGACCATGCTTTGATAAAGAATCCGGCGTAATCGAGTGGGGTAATCCAGACAAGGGTGCCGTTCAGGGTCTGGATATCAGGTTCAGCAATCTGCGACTTGTAACCGAGCGAGCCGATGACCTTGTCACTACGCCACTGGGCGGTCTCGTAACTGACCAGCCGTATATGGCTGCTGTTGATAATTTCGGACGGGCCGCGGGCAACTGTCACGTCCGGTGCCGCTGCCAGCTGGGTTGCAGTCATGGCGGAAAGAACGGTGATACCGCCGATCCAGAAGAGTATGATTACTGCCAGGGCAACACCGGAGACTATCGCCCCGTTCTTATGGTTAGTAAGGGCGCTGTTCAGACTAAGGGATATTGCCGCGTTGATTGAGAACCAGAGCAGCAGATTGAACCCGGTGAACGGGAGCTGGATGATATATAACAGGATAAAACTGCCCACCGCTGCTGCTATGGCAAAGCATGCTCTTATTACGATATACTGGTTTTTGACTATGTCCGGCGACACAAAGAAATAGAGGAGCGCGGTGATGATCACCACACTGAGGAACACAAGATTCATACCTGTACACCACTTCCGTGTGTCAGGTAACTATGCCCGGCCTGAAATTTCGAATTCGATCCTGTCGCATTTGTGACCGTCAGGTGAACGGCATACGTACCTGTGAGCATTCTCATCGCTGAAAGTATGCTAAAACATTGTATTAATGATATGTCCCGGTTTGACCAGATACCGTACAGAACGCTGTTCCATCAGATATCCGCGTTCCAGGGAAGTATGGCAAACAGAGTTACCCTGGATTCTTTTTTCGGGGATGCCCAGGAACGTTCATTGCCCCGCGTCCCTGATCAAGGGCAACAGCCTTATCATGCGAGGCAGCTGCTTCCTCCTGCCGGCCAAGACACTGCAGGGCGTGTCCACGGGAGTACCACGCATCGGCATCATCAGGGTTGATGGCGATCACGCAGTCATACGAGGCAACCGCTTCAGCATACCTGCCAAGAGCCCCGAGTGCAATGCCGCGGTTGTACCACGCTTCGGCATATTTCGGCCGGAGGGTTGTCGCCACATCGTAGGAAATGATAGATTCTTCATACCGATCGAGATCGCTCAGCGCGGACCCGTGGTTGTACCACGCTTCGGAGTACTCCGGCCGCAGGGAGACTGCGGTAAAATACGATTCTGCCGCGTCTTCAGGGCGGCCGAGATGCATGCACGTGTTCCCGCGGTTGTTCCAGGCCTCGGCATACTCCGGCCGAAGGGCAACCGCCCGGTCATAAGAGACCAGAGCCTCGGTATGCCGCCCGAGCTGTGCCAGGGTATTTGCCCGGTTGAACCATGCCCCAGGAAGATCCGGGCTGATGGCGATCACCCGGTCGTACGAGTCAAGGGCATCCGCATACCGCCCGAGGCTCATGAGCACATTCCCCCGCATGTTCCACGCCTCAACGTTATCCGGGCCGAGAGCTGTTGCCCGGTCGCAGGAATCAAGGGCTTCCAGGTCCCGGCCAAGGTTCATGAGCACCCACCCCCGGGTGTGCCAGGCTTCGGCAAAATCCGGCCGGAGGGCAATAGCCCGTTCGCAGGAGTCAAGGGCCTCGGCATTGCGGCCGAGATGCCCGAGCACCCAACCGCGGTTACTCCACGCCCGGAAGTAACCGGGGTCCGTGGCAATCGCCATATCGCAGGAATCGAGAGCAGCATCAAAATGACCCAGGTTGCCGAGTGCGGCCGCATGGCCGTTCCATGCCCGGGTGCATGCCGGGTCAAGTGAAACTGCCCGGTCAAACAGCGTGAGGGCTTCGGAATACCTGCCGTGCCGGAACCGATCAATCCCCTCGGTGATGTAGTCCTCCACCTGTTCTTCCATGCATTACCTGTCCTGTCTCGGATTATCACAATTCCGATCTATGGCCGGACAAAAAACATCTCTGCCACCCGTCCTGCCCGTCACATGAACCTGTTTCAACCGTGAAAGCCCGGGCATTCAGGGCTTTTCCCCTTTCAGCTTGAGTGCGATCTCCCGTTTTTTTTGTGCATCGGAATAAACCGGCCTGATCTCCCGTGCCTTTTCAAACGTTTCAAGTGCATCAGGATGCTGGCCAAAGTTGCATGACATTGTGTCCTGACCCTTATGCAAGATCATATGGTTTACTCACGACCAGAGAGTTTATTGGTCTCCGCAGGGCAACCGGTAATGATGAAGAAAAAATATCTTATCGTTATTTTATTATTGTCAGTAGTTATCTTTGCGGCGGGGTGTACTGGTCCCGTACCACCGGGCGACACGGGAACAGAAACCACAGTACCGGTGAGTCCCGTATCCACTGTTCCGGTCACTACTTCCGCAACACAGGAAACCCTCCCGGATGACACGATGTCATCCCCCTCCCTTCCTGAAGTCGGGGTCACATCCGTGGAGACGACGCGGATCGCGTCCGATAACCCGTACCTTGAATATCTCAATATCCGGAAAAGGACCTTTGTCAACCCTCTCCCCAACTGCCTGATGAAAGACGCCTTCCTGTCCCTGGCAAATGACACCGGCTACGGAATAACACAGGTCAAACCATATCTTTATGCCATTTCCGAGAACGAATACGAGCATTTCCTCCGGAAATATACTGAAGGAGGGACCGAGAATACCCGGCTCAAAACGCTCGGAGTGTGCCAGGGGTCTGCCACCGCAGAGCCCACATGGAACTTCATGGAACTACGTATCGTCCTTGATCCAACGAATTTCAGTCCTGCCAATTATACAGTTACCCCAAACATCTGGTCAGACGGCAAGATCGTCGCACGGTTCCCGACAACCCAGCGGCTGGTCATCGGTGAAAAAGTGATCCTGACAAGTTACATTCCCATGAGGACGGATGAGATAGATCTGATTGATACGGTCGCGGTCACCTATACCCGGCTCTGATTTTTTTATCGTCTCTGATAAATCAAACAGGTGCAATGAAAGATATTCCCCTCTGAAAATGCCGACCAATTCCGGCGGGTTAAGAGGCTTCCCACTCCAGATACCGGAAAGGATGTATTTGTCTTTACCTAAATTTTGGCTCTGTAAAAATCCTAAAAATATTTTCTCAACGCACTTGAGGCCACGGCATGAAATGCCTCCGCCCCCAGCCTCTCAAGAGCCTGTTACGGATACCTGTCATACCTTCACAATTTTACATGGTTTGGGTGAGAGCCATTCCCGTTCGCGCCCGTTTCTCCTGAACATAAATTTTTTAACTGGATGCTTTTCATCTTAACTGCATAAGAAACTAAACCTTAATCATAATCTCATCTTCATCTTGCTCTTCCGGACTAATTCCCTGAGTTGCTTTGCCGCTGCCGTAATATCCGGACTCCCGACAACAGCGGAAATTACCGCAACTCCGTCCGCTCCCGCAGTGATTACATCTTCCACATTTCCAGAGTGGATACCGCCTATAGCGATGATGGGAATTGTAACATTCCGTTTTATATCCTGTAAAACCTCAAGACCATGACCGGGTCCGGCATTATATTTCGAAGCGGTGGGAAACACCGGACTTATGGCGAGATAGTCTGCCCCTTCACGTTCAGCCTGGATCGCTTCTTCAAAGGTGCCCACCGATACTCCGATAATGAACCCGTGAGGTGCGATCTGCCGGGCAACACCGGCTCTCAGGTCATCCTGCCCCAGGTGAACACCATCCGCATTACACGCAAGCGCAACATCAATCCGGTCATTTACGATGAAAAGAGCCCCGGTTTTTCGGGTGATTTCACGGATAACACGGCCGATCCGTACGAGTTCCCTGGACCCGCACGCCTTGTCCCTTAACTGAATGACATCTGCACCGCCTGCAAGAGCCCGACGTGCTATTTCTGCGTGGGACAACCCACCGCCAATCTCTTCATCGGTTATAACGTAGAGGTCGAGGTTCATGAGGGAAATAATTATTTCGTCCCAATCTTCGCACAGGACGCAAGATCTTCAGGAGTCAGCGCAGCCAGTTCATCGAAAAGTGCCGTCCTGAACGAATAGGGAGCATGGGTATATGCCGCCGCCTTCTCTCCTGCGATCCCGAACGTTGCGAGTGCTGCTGCGGATGCTGTGACAGGATCATCGGTTACTGCAGCAAATGCCCCGGTCACTGATGCTGCCATACAACCGGTACCGGAAATACTGCCCATCAATGGATGGCCATTTCCGACAAGAAGCACACGTTTGCCATCTGTAACTATATCAGTAGCCCCGCTTACAACGACCGTGATGCCCGACAGGGCAGCGAATTTCCGGGCAATTTTTACCGGATCTCCGGTCATCCCACCGGAATCCACTCCCCTGACACGTGCCTCTGCGCCGGCAAGAACTCCGATTTCCCCGGTATTGCCTTTGAGGATCGTTATCTTTAGTTCATCAAGGAGGCGCAGGGCTGTGCTTGTCCTGAACCGGGTTGCACCGGCTCCAACTGGATCAAGAACAACCGGTATCCTGAGATCATTTGCCATCCCTCCCGCAAGTATCATGGATTCTACCTGTTCCCTGTTGAGGGTGCCGATATTCAGGACCAGGGCACCTGCGACAGCAACCATCTCGCAGACCTCCTCCACGGCATCGGCCATAACCGGGGCGGCACCTGTTGCGATTGTGACGTTCGCACAATCGTTGACCGTGACGTAATTTGTTATATGATGTACCAGTGGATGCTTCTTACGCACATCTGCAAATATATCAGAAAATTTTTTATTTTTCATCACCGTTCACCGTCTTCATTTCTTCTCTTTCTGAACAATAATACACCGGAAATATTAGGGCGGGGAATTATTAAATCGTGCCAGATGAAGAGGAAGAACTCAAAAGAAAAATAAAAATCGGTTTCTTTCCCCCCTCAGATCAACCCGCGAGTTCTTTCAGGGTCGCGATGAGCATGTCGATTTCCTGTTCAGTGTTATACAATGCAAGACTGGCCCGGACTGTTCCTTCGGGTAATCTGAGCCGTTCCATGAGCGGCTGGCAGCAATGGTGCCCGGATCGAACCATAATGTCAGCCGTCTCATCCAGGTGCTGGGCAACTTCATGCGGGTGGAACCCGTCTAACGTAAATGAAACAACGCCGATACGAGGACCCTGCGGGCCGGGGGCGAATACATGTATGCCATTAATCCGGACCAGCCCGTCAATTAACCGGTTCGTAAGCGCTTCTTCATAGTGCCTGATCCTTTCCATACCAATCTTTTCAAGATACTCCACAGCGGCACCGAGGCCGATTCCTCCGCCGATATTCGGGGTTCCCGCTTCGTACTTCTGGTACCCTTCCGACGTAGTAAAGCCCGTCCCGGATACAACTTCCACCATGCCCCCCCCGAACTGTACCGGTTCAAGCACTGGCTCCTTCATCCAGAGCACGCCGGTGCCAGTTGGCCCGAGCATCTTATGGCCGGAAAATGCAAAAAAATCGCAGCCAAGACGGGTAACATCAACGGGCATATGGGGAACTGACTGGGCACTATCGACGAGCAGGAGGACTCCATGATCATGACAGATCTTTGCAATCTCCGCGACAGGGGTCACCACTCCGATAACATTCGAAGCGTGAGTAACTGTAACGAGCCGGGTCGAGGGAGTGATCGCCTTTTCCAGGGCAGCGAGATCAAGCGAATAATCTGCATGTATTCCGATAACATCGAGCCCGACACCCTGCCGGGCAAGATTCCTCCACGGTAACAGGTTTGAGTGGTGTTCAAGAATCGTGGTGATCACACGATCTCCGGATTTCCAGGCAAGACCCTGTGCAACCATGTTGATAGCTTCAGTGGTATTTTTCGTGAATACCGTGGTTCCTTCGCTTCCGCCAATGAACTGCGCTATCTTCTCATGGGCATGCCAGTAACGCTGCGAAGCAATCCTGGTAAACCGGTGCACACCCCGTCCGACATTCGCACGGTACTGGTGTTCAAACTCAACCATCGCATCAATGACCGGATCGGGGGAGAAGCTTGTTGCTGCATTGTCCAGATATATGATATCCCCGAGAATAGGGAAATCCTTCCGGATTTCGCTGACCGCAAAACCGGTCCCGGCCTGTTTTTCCACGAATGTTTCCATAGTTTTCCCTGTCATTGGATCAATCTTCTCCTTGCTAACCCTCGGTGACCCGGCCTTCAGGGTATAATCATCATTGACGGGAATGCCTTTCAATTTGCATAATTCCCGCATTTTCGGGGGCAGCGCGTGCCACCGCCAGAGGCCCCACGTGCAAAAAGCACCCGGAAGCCCTTTTTTATCTGCCCATTTTTCGAGGAATGCGTCCCAGCGACGGGCATATTCGGGCAGAATGATCTTAAGTTCCTCGTACTCGCTTTCAAGCATCGCAGGACAGAGGAAACACCCGATGCGTTCCAGTCCCTTGTCGTAGAGCGGATTTATCTCTGCCTTCTGCCACCAGAGATAGAGGAATACCTCCAGTGCCCGCCAGTTCCGGATCGGCGAAATATTGAGCTGGAGAGGGTTGGCCGGGTTCTGGCTCGTCTCATCAAGATCAGCCCTGTTCCATGATTCATACCAGCGGTTTCCCTGCACGGTGACACAGGGGCCAATACCGGCCAAGTAGAGCTTGAGCGGGTGCAATTTTAAGAGTTTGCAGCACCAGCGATGATCTTTTCCCGGCGGCCCGGCCTTTTCAACGGCCTGCCAGAAATCTCCGGCTTTCTGGATAACTTCGACACCCTGGGAGCGTACGAATTCCACCGTTTCTGGAAACTCGATTCCGGTGTCGATGAAGAACGCACTGGTCACGCCGGCCTTTCGCGCAAGGTGGAGAACCGCAGTACTGTCCTTGCCACCCGAGAACGATACATTTGCCGTAGGCCGGTCATGGATATGGTGTTTAATGCTGCGGATTGCATTCCGTTCAAGGTTTTTTAAATGATAACGGTTCTGCTCGACGGCGACATCCCAACCGGGATTTTTGGGCGTACTGGGTATAACGCTAAGGAGTTCTTTCACCCTGACAGAGCCGTCTTTTACCACACCGGTCCCGTACCGGTTTTTGTATTTCACGAGTACCGTGCCATCCGGCACCGGAGTTCTGAGGGGGATCTTTTTGCCCCCGATCCGTCCTTGTTCTTTCCGGGCATCTGTATCGAGGTCAAGATCAACGATTCCCTGCTTTACAAAAGACAGGATGTACGGCAGTGCCTCGGGAGAGATATCGAAACAGAATTTTCTTGAAACAGGATCGAACGTAAGCCACCCGAACCGTTCTCCATGCATGATCACAAGATCCGCACGATCGATACCACCGGTCTTGTTCAGGAGAAGGATTTTTGCAAGCGGGATTGTACCGAAACGTTCGGACACCAGATTTTTGATAAGCGCTGCATCCGCTGCAAGGGCCGGGCGTACATCAAAAGGCTGGAGAAGCTCGATCTTTTTTCCCTCTCTGCCACATGCACAACTCTTTGCAATCAGCGGGACATTGCAGTCTTCGCACCAGTAGAGGATCTTTTTTACCGGCGGTTCGCGCATCACACACATTGATTGAGCGGTTCAGAAGATAAGAGAAACGATGGGGATAACTATCCCTGATGCCATGTGCGATCTCCTGAATGACACAGGCCTGATGTAAACGCTAAAGTATATACAACAGGAATCCCGAAAAGAACATTGGTGAAGGAACCATGGTGAAGTTAACCGCTGAAATGAAAGAAGCATTCGGGAAGATGAAAGTTTTTCCGGTTGCCACTGCATCAAAAGACGGGAATCCCAATGTTATTCCGCTGGGAATATCGTGGCTTATGGGTGATGATACCGTCTGGTTTGTAGACAATTTCATGAACAAGACACTCTCTAACCTGCGGGTAAACCCCAAAGTCGCATTCTTCATCTGGGGACCCGAGATCAAGGGCTGTTACCAGGTCAAGGGTGTGGCTGCCCTCAAGACAAGCGGCAAGGAGTATGACGAGATGAAAGCAATGATCAACCAGAAGAACCCTGCCCTCCCGGCGCGCTCACTCGTGATTGTCAAGATTACAGAAATCTTTGAATGCAAACCCGGTCCGACAGCCGGCTCAAAAATTCTCTGATTTTCTCATTTTTACAGGACATGACGTTTCGATGATGAATGAACGGTGTGTTATCTTGCCGGTCAGTAATACCAGGACCCCACTCCAGGTATGGAGTGATCTCCGGAAGACCAGATATGAGCCCGAAATTTGCCCGGATTGCTAAAATCCCCATAAAACCGAAATTCTGCCAAATGGACGATTATGGAAATCTCCCCAGAGGGGAAGTTTCCGAACACCCGGAGTGGACGCGAAGGGCGGGTGCGTACTCTCTCAAAGTATATCGAAGTATTTTAAAATTGATTTCAATCTTATCAGATTGTGAGTTTTTTAAATTCTGATAGTTATCGGGGTTATAATTTACTATTCACTCGTGCTTGTTACCGTAACAGAACGCATGATTATCTGATTTTTGTTGTGTCAGGGCGAAAAAATGAAGGTATCCGACGGCTTTACACATCACTTCGAACCGGGTTTTGAACCCGGAGCAGCTGCCACCACAGTGAGTGATTCGGTGATCTCGGGAAGTAGTTCAGCGGGTATTCCGATAACCATCTCGCTATCGTCTATACCGGAAAACTTCCGTGACCCATCGCATCCCAGCGAAAAATTCACATGCCCGTTCAGGTACGTCTGAGCACAGGTATCCGCGCAGACTGACTGGATTCCCGCGAATTCCGCGTTTATCCGCCCGCCAACACGGAACAGCACACTCTGAGCAAGTTTTAGCATAGTCCAGGGAGTCGCGACAATGAGCACAACCTGCGGGTCAAAGGGTGCCTTTTCAAGAGGGGCATACAGTGTTGCATACGTTTCAAGGGTCTGGAGGTGCGGAACACGGTCGATGGTCCGCTTGCATGCAGCAGAACTTTCGAATTTTCCCAGCTTGTAGTAGAAGTCCCCGGTCTTTAAGCTCTCCGTAAGTTCCCGAAGACCCAGCGCCCAGGCCCCACCATTACATTCGTGTTTGCCGGCCGTTGAAAAAAAGATCTTCCCCTCTTTCCTTGCAAGGCTGACCATGGCGCAGTGCCGTATGGTCTTATCAAGTTCCTGCATTCCCGCAGGAACATCTTCTTTCTTTGTCGCAAACCTGAATGCTACCGGTGAACCCGAGAGTTTCAGGAATTTTTTGAGCGTCTCGGAGGTCTCAGCATAATTAATAGGGATTTTCATAGCTGTTGTCATACACTAACCTCAAATTCCTCCGCATGAAGGATTCTGTATCTAGACCATATGACGGGAATTATTTAAATATACTGCCGGTTCTTTTTAAAGATATTTCAGATTGTCTTTTTCGATCCTGTTCAGCCCTGGAAACGGAAGGGATACGAATAAGAAAAGGAAAAAAGGTTCGCTCTTCCTTCTCATAATCCATAATATTCAAGCTGAAGGGCTCTGTTGAAAAGGGCACGGGAGTTCGCACCCGAACCATGAAAAATTATGAAGGTATGACTGGCATCCGTAACAGGCTCTTGAGAGGCCAGGGGCGGAGTTTTCAGGTAATTGAAGCGCCGCGGGGGCGTCCCTTTTTGGGGCGGCGCAGGTCATCGCATTATCGGGATTGGCACTTCCCGATAATAATGGAAATGTCCGTTTTCATGGGAAACCCTAATATTTCAACACATTGCGAATCACCTGGTATGGGAAGGGACGGTGCCTGTCCCCCCCGAACCGCCCCGACGCTGTGCGATTGCGGTGGAGGACCTTCTCTGGAATTATCGTCCAGAGGGGATGCCACAGCGGCGGGGGCGGAGGCATTACGTGCTGTAGCCCTAAAAGAGCGTTGAGAAAAATAGTGTGAGGATTTACCATGAAAAACCCTGGTTATTCATCTGTGTGCCTGAGTCCGTGACTCATGTACGTTTCAACAAAGCCTAATCCGGTGAAAGTCGTGTCAGAAAAAGCGGAATTTTATTCTGTCTATTCAATCCGGCTCAATAAAGGAAATCCAATAAATACCGCATTCACGGTTTGATGGTGATGACCTGCACCGGACAGAGATCTGAAGCATCCTGTGCACAGGCCTCAAGATCCTCTGAAGGTTTTCCCTCGGCAATATTACCGTTAACCCGGTATTTTTCGATGATTCGGCTGAATGAA
>Ga0105103_10001059_pt1 | contig 15549 bp, 16 predicted proteins | sample PPLLaktember2015_2_FD_79107 | JGI IMG/M metagenome (GOLD analysis project Ga0105103, IMG submission 79107) | Freshwater sediment microbial communities from Prairie Pothole Lake near Jamestown, North Dakota, USA - PPLs Lake P7 Core (6) Depth... | ecosystem: Environmental > Aquatic > Freshwater >...
AGGACATGGATAAAAGATCCGTTTGATAGGCTTCGGATGTACGCACGAAGGCAACGACGTGTTCAGTCCGGAAGTACTAACGTCCGAACACTAGTGCTCACCACATTAAACCCAGACGAAATTCTGAGTGCAAACCAAATTTTATATCCTATCCTGTCAAACAGGATAGGGTATCATCTTACACGGCTGCCAAGGTGGCGGAGCGGCCACGCGGTTGACTGCAGATCAACTACACTCCGGTTCAAATCCGGACCTTGGCTTTCGGAGAACTGCGTTCAACACATCGACTATGTCGAAGAAATGTGTCCGCACTCCGTTACAAAGCATCTAAAAGCAACATCGTGGTGATTGCGGCCATAGCTTTCGGGAAACACCTGGTCTCATTCCGAACCCAGCAGTTAAGCCGGAACACGTAGTATGCTGTACTGAGGTACGCGAGTCCCCGGGAACCATACCAAGCTGCAATCACCTTTCCTTCTTACACGGTCTTTTGTGTTCCTGTATTCTTTTACGAACGAGCGCAAGCTTTCTTCATGTCATTGTATTGTTTTTACGAGTACCGTCAGGTTCGCGGCCTGTATGACAAATTCCTTATAAAAAGGATAATCCTACAGCTTCCTCCGGAAGAATGCAATCATATCGCTGTAGGCGTCCTCCGCAACGTCATCGCGGACAAGGCTGCCGTTTGCGATCATGAATCCGTGCGGCCTGCCCTGGTAGACCTTGAGCTCGAAGTACTTGTCCGCGGCATCGAGCTGCATTGAGTAGTTGTAGATTGCTGCAATCGGGCTCGGCTGGTCCCGGGAACCGTGGATCATGAGCATCGGCGTACTGAGTTCGGTGATGTGGGATGCGGGAGCCGTATCGTTCGTATAGCCGATACTGTTCGGGAACCCGTACCATGCCACGCCGGCCTTGAACTCCTGCATCTGCGGCAGGAAGAGCATCGTGAAACGCCCGCCGGCGCAGAAGCCCGTGAGGCCGAGGCGGGTGCTGTCGACATCGGTGCGCGACTGGAGGGCAGCGACCGAGGAGCGGATGACCGCTTCAACCTCGGGATCTCCCGCCCGCTGGCCGAAGGTCTGCCACTCGGGAGCAATCACAACGAAGCCGTTGCCGGCGATACGGTCGCACATCTCTTTGTAGCCCGGTTCAAGGCCATTGAAGGAATGCAAGAGCACGATTCCGGGATGCTTCCCAAGTGTTACCGGTGCTGCAATGTATGCCGGGTATGTCTTGCCGCCAGCCATAATCGTGGTCATGCTGCCCGGCACAGGGCCGGAGACCGGGATGGTCGTTACTGCCGTTACCGGGCTGCCCTGCTGCGCATTCGTGCACGCTGCAAGGAATACCGTCACAACCAGAATACAGGCACAAAGGACGAGAAGGAGAGATCTGTTCATCAGGTTTCACCGGCTGCTTGTTCTTCCGGGCGATGAAAAATACCTTGTGATGATGACAAAATACCGGCGAAAAAGTCCGGCCAGGAACCGGTTATTAAACCGTATGCACGGAAAGGGAATCAGCAACCTGTGGATGCGGATTGCCTGTTTTACGCATCCACTGTTCTAATTATCCCATTACACGCTATACCCGGATAATGCGGATACATCCGTATGTACCGGACTCTTCTCGCGTCATTTCCGGGGCAGAATTATTCAGTGGTTTCGAGAAGAATAAAAGGCCGGGGTATTGAGAAGGTTCATTATAACGCTTTGAATTTGCCGCTCACCTCAATTTTTACCGGATGCCCTTCAATTTCTTTTGGAATTTTTTCGCTGATGGTTGTATCTGTCTGGCTCACATAGACGATAATTGCCTTTTTTTTCCGTTCCTTACTGATTCCAACCCCTTCAACACCGTCAATCTGCATCAGCTGGTCTTCAGCCTTTTCTTTTGCTTGTTTTATCGGGATCATGCAACTACCTTTTTCAGATTCTCTGTTGTTGGATTATGTCTTTCTTGCGATTACCCAATTCTCCAGTGGCAGAAAAAAAATCAGGATACGATTTTCACATGCAATGCCGAAAGCACATTTCCTATCTTGTTTGCGATAGTGTGGGAGTCACTTCCGGCAAAGAGGAGACCCACCGGCACGTTCCGTGTCCGCGTCATAATAAGGGACCCGGAATCCCCGCCTTTGCTGAATGGTGTTGCAGTAAGTGAACGGACGATTATCTGGTCTTTGAATACCGCCGTTCCTGCATCGTAACCTACGTTTACGGTGGCATTGCAGTCAGTTATCCTCCCCTGGGTACACTGGGTGGTCCGGCCGCCTTTTTTCACCAGCATGTTCAGCCTGCATGCAACCGGATCGTTGCCGATATGGCCAAAGCACTTGTTATGGGGGGAGACCAACCGGGTCGATGTCTGCGCTATCGCACAATCAACGGTATTAACCGCCCCGCCGAATTTGATCGGCACAAATTCAGAGAGTTTGGCGATGACATCCTTTGGGACTTTTCCGCCATCGTAGGGTCCAGGTTGTAAAACCGGATCGCCAGGTTTTGCGATATTCTCGTTTGCCAGCACATGGTTGTTGCTCAGGATAAACAATTTTTTTTGTTTGGTGACAAGACAACCGATAGTTCCCGCAGTAATCTTATAATGCCCGAGAGAAACCCCTCCCGGAGCCGGGCGATACCGTCCCACAAACGGAAAGGCGCGGAATTCCCCGCTCTCGATAACATCTACCGGAATCCCCTGGATCTCCTTAGGCACGAGTGCTTGGGCTTCTATCTCGTCCTTGGGCACTTTGGATATGACATACACCGTGACGCAGGGAATCCCTGTTTCCCGGCCGTTTGTTATTTTTTCACTGATGCCTACACCGGCAATATTTTCAAACCCGTGCAGGTCAGTACCGCTGTCCGCGGCCATTGCCTTCTCAGTGACGTTCAGGATGAGCCTGGCCTCAAGGGTCTCCTTGGCAGCCAGTAATTTTTTTGCATCCGGTTCTACCCCTTTTGCGATGAACTCCTCTTCAATATCATCGAAATCCTTCTCTTCTGTCTCGGGAAGAGAAGTCGGAAGATCGATGTCTTCAAATTCTCCATCCGGGACAGCATCGGATTTTCTCTCGTTTTTCTTTGCCATTTACGTTTCACCTTTTCTCATCAGATCCCCTGATATCGGGTCGATTCTGTACACCGGGGATACTTATCCCCCAGGTCATGCATTTTGTCGGGTTTTGTTCTCTACCCCTCGTTCGTGAGTAAACCTGAACACTGGTGTGATCCATACCCCCGTTACGGCCTGGGTTCACTATAATGGGTACAAAGTATTGACAAAGCACTTATCGGCAGATGTAATATATAGTTTTAACTATACTTTCATGAAGAATCCATAAACAATAATCAGAGAAACAAAATTTTATGGGTGCAGCAAAAAATATTGACTATCTTCAGATATGCGAGTCCCCGCGAAGTATACCGGGCTGCTATCACCTTCATTATCACACGGTCTTATTATTCTTGTAATATTTTACCAAAGAGCGGAAGATCTAGTCATGTCGTTGTAGCTTTTTTTTAAGGATACCGGCAAGTTCGCCCCCTGTGTTATTTAAAGACAAAATAAATTCGTGTTGATAGCACATTTTAAGTACATGCACAAGGCAGACCCCGATGATAACCTCGCATCGCAGATTTCCCTGATTGGGTGTTGTGGCGCCTGTTGCAGGACATGCCGTCCCTTTCTGGACAAAACCTGCAAAGGCTGCAAAACGGGATATGACGATGGCAAGCGGGATATCTGTGCTGCCCGTTGCGCCATGAAACGCTGTTGCATATTGGTAAAAAAGGTAAATACCTGTGCCGATTGTTCCGAATATGCTAAGTGCCGAATGATTCAGGGATTTTTTGAAAAGAACGGGTATAAGTATAAGAAATACCGCCAATCCCTGGAATTTATAAGGAAATACGGCTACCTGACATTTATTGAAGCCTCCCGTTCATGGAAATGTGCGTATGGCAGCCTGGAATCTCCGGAATAAACGGGTCACGGGAAGAATAAAGATAACTTCTTTGGATTAATACGAAGATTTCAAGAGTATACAATTCCTGATGGGAGGTTCCATCAGGATACACAGATCACTAAGTCATTGTATCGTTTTGAAATATTGTCAGGTTCTAACCAGCCTGGCAGATATCAGTTATTTCACACACCGTCAGTCGGGTTCCCCGGCGTTTCTCTCCCGCTATTGCCGGCAACCCGCTACCTGGCTGTTTCAGCCACCTGCTCTTTTTTGAACTCGGTATACGAATACACGACCGCGTAGAGGGATACTGCAATCACCGGAACGATGATGAACAGGAATGCATACGTGCCCGCCAGGACCCCGATAATACTAACAATCCCGGCCAGCTTGAAGAGCTTTGCACCCACCCGGTGTGTCTTTTTCCACACGGAAACGCTGCTCATGGTCCAGGGAGTTCGGATGCCAACAAACCAGTTCGGCTCAGCATGCTCTAGGAGAAAACCGAGAGCGATGAAGAGTGCCCCCATTATGACCGGCATCGTCAGGTTGGGACTGAGCGGGATCCCCAGTCCCCAGAGGACGATCTGCAGCTGGATGCAGAAGAGGAACGCCGCAAAGACCAGGATGAACCCCTCGTAAGCATCCTGGAATTTCTGGTAATTGTACCGGAGAGGATCGATGCGGGGAAGGACTGCGAACAGGGCGCAACAACCGTACATAAGCAGAGGTATAACCATGAGCCCCCAGAGTTTCGGCAGGGTGCCGTCCAGCTCGCCACCGGCATTCCAGTGTGAAGCCACCTGATCCGGCATCAACGGGTATACAAACAGGGTCATTGCGGCAGTCAGGAGAAGTACAAGGGCGATTGCAGGACGGATCAGCTTCATACTGTATGATAGCTGGTGCAGGAATATGAACGACCGGATGCTACACTACAGCCAAAAATATCAGATTCTTTACGGATCCGGAGGGTAGGAGCGCAGGCAGGATATGCCTGGCTGGACAGAAAGGCACAAGCGTTCGCGGAACTGTGCCGTCATTAAAGCTAATCCGTGACCGGGCAGACCAAACGCGACCGTGGAAGACGGGGGGAACTGATGAAATCGGGGTAAGGACAGAAGAGACGATGCCGGCATTTTCTGCAGATCCTGCACGATGGCAGCTGCATCTGAAAACAGGATCGCAAGAAAAAATGCGGATAAAACTGCTCTGTAGAACCGGGTATGAACGAAGGGTTCGCACCAGAACCGTGAAAATCGCAGATATGAAGGCTCCCCGCCTCAGGGGCCCTCCGGGGCACGGCGTGGCAGTTCCGTGTTTTCTGAAATCCTCCCGGTTGTTGATCCGCCGCGGGGGCGTCCCTTCGGGGGCGGCGGCGTTCATTGCAAATAATTGAGAAAATAAAAAATCCTGAAATAACATGGTTAATTGCGATTTAATATGAAAATGGCTTCGCCATTTTCATGTGTTTGTATGCTTGTAGCCCTCCGGCATCATGTCCGTTTTCATGGGAAATCATTTGATATAAATTATGACGCTCTTTTAGGCTCCGCCCCTGTCGCCAGGGCATCCCCGGTTGCGATAGTACCATATTACCTGTACACAACCATGCAGATATTTTCCGTGCCGGTAATTCAGACACATCGCATTGTGCCCCCGCCCCCGATGGGGGCAGGGCTGGCGCAAGGGGGCATTATCACTATGAAAAGAGGTTTTCTCCAGAGCAGATAAATCAGCAACCCGGATCAAGGCAGCAGACACCCGTACTTCAGCAAAGGTGCCGTATTTGCGCTCCGCTTCCTCCTGGAGGCACTATCCGGACATTATTCCAGTTTCATCAGTTTCGCACGGTTCTTGTAATACTGGAACAGTCTTTCCGCCCAGTCACGGGCTTTTGGGTCGCTGCTGTACATGTCTGCAGAACTATCGTAGACAGCATTGACCCTGCTGTTGAGCCCGAGGGAGAGATGCTTATCGGTTACCGTGATGCCAAGGTGAAGCGGCTCATCGATCATCCATATCCTGAAATTCGGATAGGATTTGAGCTGCTGGATCTTGGTTAAAAACGGTTCCTGCATCAGGCCTTCTCCTACATTGCGGCTCACGATAAGGTCAACCGGGACACCTTCAATGACCTTTTCTACCAGGACATCTGCGACCTGCGGACTCATGACCGAAGAGATGCCGTGGATGTAAGCTGCCTGCTGGAGAATCGTTACAAAATGAGTATAGACATGAAACATATTGTCCGTGGTATCGAATTTCACATCCGAGCTGATGAGATCCCCGATCTGGTGGAGAAACGGCCGCGGGATCCCCTCGATATCATGGGTAGTCCAGAATTCCCGGTGCTTCATGATCTCTCCGATCGTCATGACAAAATCCTCAATCTTGGTGGCAAGGATCCTGCCGACCGGTGTGATCACATACCCGTGATCGAGCGGTTCGATGAGGGACAGTTGTTCGAGTCTGCGGATCTTCGGGATAATAGCCTGCGAGGTACTCCCGGTTATCTCCCTCAGTTCTGCGAGCGTTTTCTGCCGCTGGGCAACCGCAAGTAAAATCTGGATCTTTAATCTTGAAGAATAGATGCTCTGGATTAGCTTATAGTTCGCATTATAGACTTCCAGCGGCTCCATTGTTATACGATATGACGAGCACCATATATATGTTGGTGTTCTTTTTTTTATCCCTGTCAATTCGAATAATTACGGAGAATATTCACCTGCCTTTACAGGTAAAAAAATACAATTTTTTTTAATAACCAAGATGCAGGAATGTAACAATGACAACTGCTGAGGCGAAGAAAATGTACTGGCCGTCGGAAATAAAATCAGCAAGGAAATGGATTAACCCTTCCTTGTCAAGCAGGGCAACACATCCGTGCGAGTAGATGTTTGCAGCTATGACAATCATCATGGCAGGCAGGGGAAGGAAGAAGAAACTGAAGGTAATAACCGGTATCCCGAGCAGAACAAGTACTCCGGTCAGGATGCGCTTTGTCTTCTGCTTCCCAAAGATGACCGGAATTGTCCTGACACCCGCGCGGGCGTCACCATCCAGGTCCCTGATGTCAGGGATCATCGAAGCCATGAACCCCCACATAAAGAACAGCAGGAACGTTACCGCGGTACCCATATCGGGTTGCCTGTGCAGGAAAAAGACTGGCAGAAGTGAGAGCAGGGTGCCCCATGCCAGTCCGACAGAGATGTTCTTTACCGCGGGGATTTCCTTCAGACGCCGGTAGCCGAATCCTTCCGGGAGCAGACGGAAACTATAGAGGATGCCCAGGATGAACGGCGCGCCGGTTGCAAAAAGGGCAGGTATCCCGGAGAGCGCGGAGAGGACGAGTGCGAGAACCAGGAAGAGGATGGCTCCATAATACAGGGGTGCCTCGTATCTCTTGGTAAATGCGAAGCGGTCCTGGCGGTTGACAGCGTCCTCGTCCTCATCAGTCTTCCGGTTCAGGTTATAAATCGAGAAGGCCACGAAAAACGGGATGACCGCAAGCATCGGATGCCACGGCAGATCCTGCAGTACGCAGGATATGTACGCCATTGCGATACATTCGAAACAAAGCAGGAGCGAGCTGAAAATCAGGAAATCGTAGAGCCCCGCAATTCTGTTCCCGATCAATCCTGTTACCCTGAAGTGGTCAAACCGCTCTGGGATAAACCCGACAGCATGTAAATTCATATAGTAAAAATCGTAGGTGGAGGTAACATTCGTTGTGTTCATGAATGTTAATCGGATCGATGAACTTGAAACTAGGTGATATATATGTGAATCCGGGATGCATATCTGGATGGGAAATTAACCGTATCCCCACCACTCAATGGCGCTTGTGCCGGGTAAATTCCAACACCCCCGTGAACCGGGGATATCCCCACCAGAAGTGCCACCCTCCGGGACACACAAGGAACGAATCACCTATGATCACCGTGAACAAAAATACAGATCTCCAGCAGGTATTTTCGGAGCTCCTCCTCATCGGAAGTGTTTTCACACCCTCGGGACAGGAGAATGAACAGCTGCATCTCCAGGAGATACTTGAGAAATGCGGGTTCATTGTTACGCATTCTGAATGCACGATCCTTGAAAAAAACAAGATAGGGGATTCTCTGGTCACCATCGCACGCTATTCTCTTGAATACCGGGAAACACGAGATCCAACGGGAAAAACATTCTATTTCGAAGGGGATTTCGCTATGCAGGTGGACCGGCGTGGCCATGTGAGTATCAGTATCTCTGCAAAACCCGGCATTTCCCCGCTGGGGATGGACTCGTTTCATGCCAACGGATCGCTGATCGGCACTACTCTGCCATCCGCCCCTTTCATATCGCCCCCGTCGGCCTGATTATTGGGCTCCCGCCTCCCATTTTCACCCTGCACCGTAATCCCTTTTCAGCAAGGAAGTATTACCCTATTCCGACCTGCTATGGTACCGAAAGTAATCCTTCACATTGCGACAAGCCTTGACGGCCGTATAACCGGTTTTCCGGCTGACCTCGATCTCTATTATTCCCTTGCAGCGCAATGGAACCCTGATGCCATACTCTTCGGGAGCGAAACAGTCCTTGCAGCGTTCCGTGAAAATCCGTCAATGGAAGTCCCTCCGGAGCACGAGGAGATCTTCAGCCCGCCAAAGGACATAAAAACCGATCCCCGCCCGCTGCTGGTCATTGCCGACAGCCGGGGAAGGGTACGCTGCTGGGATGCTATCCGGAAGTGGCCGTATATGCGGGATGTCCTTGCGCTGTGCTCGTCCAGAACCCCTCAGGAGTACCTCAGGTACCTTGCCGGGCGGCATATCGACACCATCATTGCCGGAGATGATCGCATTGATATGCGGGCTGCATTGGAGGCACTGCATGCACGGTATGGTATTAACGTCCTGCGCGTGGACAGCGGCGGGACATTAAACAGCGTGCTCCTGCACGCCGGGCTCGTTGATAAAATAAGCGTGCTTATCCACCCCTTCATTGCTGGCGGAAAAGCAGATCCGACACTCTCCGATCCGCTGAAGGCCGGTATTCCGGAACTGCAGGTGCCTCTCCGGCTGGAGAGCACCGAGGTTGTCGGGAACGGTGTGGTCTGGGCACGGTATTCTCTTACCAAGAATACCTGAACGGGAGGGGTTCGTGTTAACGGCACTCCGTACGCTCCTCCTCTTTTCCCGCGGTCACTTCCTGTTATACCAGCGATCATTTTTTTCTTGGAAATACTGTTTTATTCGCCCGGGGATGAGGAGCATGACTTTTTTTAAGAAATAATTGAGTATTTCAAGACACGAGGTCAATGGCTGCAGATCCTTTTTTTGGATCACCCTTACCTGTCGCATCTCGGCAGTATAGATCATCTCCGTGAAGATGGGCACCAGCTCTTCAGCAGTTAGTCCCCGGTACGGTTCCCAGGGCTCCTGAGGATCCGGCCAGGGTGCATAAAAGAGGCGTCCGTCTTCCCGCCCGAGGTACTCACGGGCGAATTGCCGGTTTGACTCTTCGTAATGGTTCAGGATCTCGATCCGTGTTGTTGGAGAGAGCCGGTGCTGCACCGGAACGTGGTTCAATGCCCGGTTCTCTTTGAAATGTTTCATGTCCAGGTAATCGTTTATTTCCGGCATGTCCTTAAACGCGCGATTGCATAACCGGATAAATTCCGTATGGTGGATGTCCAGGCTTTTGTTCATCCGTGTTGCAGGTATTTTCAGGGTATCATCAAGGGATAGTCCAATAATTCTGGTGAAGTCCTCAATAATACCGTTTGGCATCTGGATCTCCTCAAAACAGCGGACAATGACATTATCCTTTCCGAATATTTCGGCCCACGGGGTGATGACCTGCAGGTGATCGAAATCTACGCGCTCGTAAAACGAGTCCACAAGATCTTCATCCAGGTTTTCTTTCATCCTGTATACCGGGGCTTTCACAAACTGGTTGTACCGCGATTCGATCAGTTCGTCCTGCCGCCGTGCATAATAGATAACCTTCACCCTGCATGAAGAGGATAGCAGTTCCCGCAGTTTCTTTGCACCTCCCCTGAACGCAAGACATTCCGCACTGATAATGCAGGAAGGGCAGCTGGAAATTTCCACCTCTTCGATCCACCTCATAACCGATAATCCGGGAAGCGATCTGATACGGGAGACGTTATGTTCCCCCAGCTCGTCACAGATGTCCAGATGATTGAGTCCCCTGCCGGGATAGAAATATCCCCTGTCCCTGAGCGCCTGCCTGTTTTTATAAAAAAAATTCTGGAGTGTTTTCGTCCCGGTCTTGGGCCCGCCAATATGAAGGTAAAGTATTCTTTCCATGACTCTATCCAATCCTTCCGGTATGGACCTTTTTGGTGTCTCCTGTCAAGTCCAATTATTTAAGGACTTGGTACTCTGAAAATTAATACCCTGTCAAGTCCTGGCGGCCGGATACCGGTTCAAGCATAAATTGTCCAGCATTCACCTGTCACGCCTTATGATCGAAGTAATAATACCTGCCGGAACGGGGTGGAGTACTATCAGTTCCAAAAACCGGGATTTTACGGCAGGGATATAACACGGATGTTATCCGATAAGTTTTTTTTCCTCAAGGTATGCAGTGATACACCGGACCGATTCCTCCGGTGTCTGTCCTGCAGAATCGACTACCAGTTCCGGGTGCAGGGGCTCCTCGTAGGGATCGGAAACCCCGGTGAACTGCGGGATCTTCCCGTCGAGTGCCTGCCGGTACAGGCCTTTCACATCCCGCTTGACAAGAGTGTCAAAATCGCATTTCACGTACACCTCGATGAAGTTATGGCAGCATTCCCGGGCTGCATCGCGTGCTTCCCGGTAAGGGGAGATGAACGAGACGAGTGTTGCCACACCGTTGGCACTCAGCAGCCCTGCGATATACCCGACACGCCGGATATTCTCGTCACGATCCTCTTTGGAAAAGCCGAGGTCCCGGCAGATCCCCGAGCGGACCATGTCCCCGTCCAGCCGCTGGACAAACGGTACCCCGCGGTTATGGAGTTCCTGTTCCAGGTTTATTGCTATGGTTGTCTTGCCGGACCCCGATAAGCCGGTCAGCCAGATTACATATCCTGCTCGCTCCACCGTTCTCCTTCCCTGTGATGTGTATGCACAGAAGAGTATCCTGCTGCAGGGTGAAAAACCAATCGGATTACCCGGTCCGGGCAACACCGAATCCAGAATACTACGGAAAATCACCATTGGGACTCCCGTATGGCAAAGCCGTGCAGCAGGAGATATCAAATAAGGTAGGAATATCTGCCATCCGAACCGATAAATCAGGCAGGAACGGAGAGAACCTTGTCCCGTGAATGTGAAGAACACTATCACCTTTCCAATCTCGATATGCTCGAGGCGGAGAGCATCCACATCATCCGGGAAGTGGCAGCGGAATGCTCAAAGCCGGTGATGCTCTACTCGGTAGGAAAGGACTCGTCGGTTCTGCTGCACCTTGCCCGGAAGGCGTTTTTTCCTGATCCTCTGCCCTTTCCCCTCCTGCATGTGGATACCGGTTTCAAGTTTCCCGAGATGTACGCGTTCCGTGACGAGATTGCGTTGCGGTACGGGCTCTCCCTTGTCGTGGAGCGGGACGAGGAAGGCACTGCGGGAGGAGTCAACCCCCTGCGTGACGGGACAGTCGCCTGCTGCAGCCAGCTCAAAACCCGGGCGCTCGTATCTGCCCTTGCGCGTGGAGGGTATGATGCCGCGTTTGGAGGAGCGCGGCGGGACGAGGAACGTTCCCGGGCAAAGGAGCGGATCTTCTCGTTCCGGGATGCGTTTGGCCAATGGGACCCGAAGAACCAGCGGCCGGAGATCTGGAACCTCTACAATACCCGTAAGAACCGGAAAGAATCATTCCGGATCTTCCCGCTCTCGAACTGGACCGAAACCGATATCTGGTCCTATATTTACCGGGAGAAGATTGACGTTGTCCCTTTGTATTTTGCCGCGGACCGGCAGGTTATCGAACGGGACGGGCACCTGATCCCGGTCTACCCTGGTGTCCCCCTCCTTCCCGGCGAAAAGGTAACAACGGTGAGGTGCCGCTTCCGGACGCTGGGCTGCCACTTCTGCACAGGTGCAGTCCGTTCGGATGCAGCCACGGTGCGGGATGTCCTTAAGGAGATGCTCGGTACCCGGCACTCGGAACGCATCACCCGGCTGATCGATCATGACCAGGACAGTTCGATGGAACTCAAGAAGAGGGAAGGGTATTTCTGATATGGAATCGGGCATCCCTGAAAAAATAGAGAAACGCGATCTTATGCGGCTCGTGATCATCGGGAGTGTTGACGATGGAAAATCGACCCTCCTGGGAAGGCTCCTGTATGATGCACAGGCCCTCTTTGAAGACCAGATACAATCGGTGCAGGATTACTCGCAGAAAAACCGCGAACAGGAGATCGATTTCTCTTTGTTTTCTGACGGTCTGAAAACCGAGCGGGAGCAGGGGATCACCATTGATGTGGCGTACCGCTACTTCTCCACCATCTCCCGCCGGTATATTATTGCAGACACGCCGGGCCATGAACAGTACACCCGCAACATGGTTACCGGTGCATCCCTTGCAACGGTCGCGGTGATCCTTGTGGATGCAACGCACGGTGTCATGACCCAGACCCGGCGCCATTCCTTTCTCTCCTCGCTCCTTGGAATACGGCATGTCGTAGTTACCGTCAACAAGATGGACCTGGCAGGGTTCAGGAAAGACGTATTCGATCAAATCGTGAAGGATTTCCTTGCGTTCTCGGAAAAATTCCCCCTCGAGTCAGTCCGGTTCATTCCGGTCTGCGCGCTGAACGGGGACAATATTGCAAACCGGAGCAGGGTTATGCCCTGGTATGCCGGCCCCTCCCTCCTCGGGTATCTGGATTCTCTCCATGTTCCGGCGGAGCGCAACCTTATCGACCTCCGGCTCCCTGTGCAGATGGCAAAATGGGCCGGTCGGACGCGTCGCGGGTATTTGGGATCCCTGGCATCCGGGATACTCCGGAAGGGTGACGAGATTCTTGTCCTCCCGTCAGGGAAAAAGTCCCATGTGGAAAAGATCTTCGTCGGGATGGAGGAAAGATCCTATACGTTTGCCCCGCAGGCCGTGTCCGTTTATCTTGCCGATGAACTGGACATCGGCCGTGGTGACATGATCGTGAGGGAGACCAATATTCCCTGCCGTGTGCAGAAAATCGAGGCCATCCTTGTCTGGCTGGACGAGCAGCCCCTGCAGCCGGGAAGGATCTACACAGTCAAGCATACCACCCGTCTCGGGCGCGGGAGTGTCCTTAAGATCCGGTACTGCTTTGAGATGACCTCGTTCCACCGTCACCCGGCTGCATCGCTTGCCCTCAACCAGATTGGGAAGGTTGTTCTTAACCTGCTGAACCCGTTCTTCATGGATGAGTATACAAAGAACCGCCAGACGGGCAGTTTTATCTTAATCGACCCCGTGAGCAACCAGACCTGTGCTGCCGGCATGGTAACCCGCTGCACGGCAATTCCGGAGGAACCGGCCGGTGGGAAAGCCGCTTCTGTGCACGGCGAAACCTACTGGGTTGTTGGCCGCCCGGATGGTGAACCTGCATCCACCCTGACAAGGGACCTCCGGGATGCCGGTAGGGCGGTTGTCTCTCTTGATGCGGATGCAGAACTGCTTGCGGGGATGTTACGGGTGCCGGATCCCTCTGAAAATGTTCCGCCGGTCGCACTTGCGCACCTCTGCCGGCTCATCAACGACTCAGGTGTGGCGGTTGTTGTGCGTTCGGTTTCAGTCCCGGATGCCTCTGCAAGGGTGGTGATAGGGGAGACGCACCTGTTTGTGATCCAGTAAAAGAGTGGTAAGCACTGCCTGGTGTCAGGCAGGTTTTTTTAAGCGGTCTGCCCGTATACCGATGGCCCGGCGGATCGCTTCCGGCACGATAAATTTTCCATTTTTTACTGCCTTGTTCAGGTACCGGAGCAGGGTTGCGAGGGGTTCTTTCTGCCGCTTCTGCAGGTCAAGATTTGTGATCATCTCGGTTATGACCGGTGCCAGGTCATCTGCCGTAAGGCTGCGGAGGGGCTCCCATGGCTCATCTGGGTCAGGCCAGGGATCGTAAAAGAGATGCCCGTCGTCCCTCCCCAGGTATTCCCGGGCAATATGCTGGTTTGACCCTTCGTAATTCTCCAGGATTTCAATCCTGGCCTTCGGCGAGAGAAGGTTCCGGTTTGGCCGGTTCTCAAAGAACCGGCTCTGATGGAAACGGTGTCCGATGAAAAAATCGTTGATCTCCGGAGCATCAAAAAAAGCCTGGTTGCATAACCGGATGAATTCTGTGTGGTACCTGTCAAGGCTGGAATTGATCTTTTCCCCGGGACGCGAGAATGTCTCATCGATGGAAAGCGCCGTTGCGGCTGCAAAATCCCTGATGATATCCCCCTGCATCTGCCGTTTTTCATAGCACCGGATTATGACGTTATCCCTGCCAAATGATTCTGCCCACGGTGTAATTACACGGGTATGATCGAACAGGATCATAGGATAAATTTTCCTTAACAACTCATCGTCCAGACGGTTTGTCATCCGGTAACGGCTGGATTTTACCATCTGGTTATACCAGGACTCGATGAGGAAATCCTGCCGCCGTGCATAATAGATGACCCTGACATCCAGTGATCGGGGGATCAGTTCCCGCAGGATTGCCGCACTACCCTGGCCGGCAAGGCATTCTGCACTGAGGATAGAGGTGTGGCAGGAGGATCTCAGGATCTCAGTAATGCACCTGCGGACGAACGTATGGGGGCGGGCCTGGATCCCGCTGAGGGTATGTTCCCGCAGGTTGGCGCAGATCCCCCAGTGTGCGTCTTCACGGCCGGGATAGCAGAACCCCTTCCTTTCCAGTTCCTGCCGGTTTTGTGCAAGGAAGAGCTGCAGTGCGGTTGTCCCGGTCTTCGGACCGCCGATATGGATGTAGAGTTTTTTATCCATCATCCGGCCCCCTTCCTTCCAGCCTGCGGCCGATGCGCCGTCGTTTACGGTCTGGTATCCATGCAACCATCCGTGCAAGGAGATGGTTGACGATCACAAAAACCGCAGCGAGCGGTTCTCTCTCCTTTAAAAGTTTCTGTTCCCTTTGGCAGATGTTCTTTGCAACCAGGGACACCAGATCCTCAACAGAGCGGGATTCCCGTGCTTTCGGCAGGTCCCCTTCTGCCTGCCACAGTTCAGCGCCCGGGATAGCGGCGGCTCCGGCAGGCTCACAGGGGTCAATCGCATTGCTGACCTGAGGGAGTCGGACGAGGACTTTTTTCAGCATATTGTTTGCGATCCCAAGGAATGTCTGCAACGGCTGGCCCGCCTGCTCCCGCTGTGCCTGGTTGTAGATCAGTTCCGTGACAATGGGGACCAGGGCTTCAGGGGTAAGGCCACGATAGGGCTCCCATGCCTCATCCGGGTCAGGCCATGGATCGTAAAAAAGGCCACCGTCCTTTCGGCCAAGGTAGTCTTGTGCAACCCGCCGGTTTGATTCCTCGTATTGTTCAAGGACTTTTCTCCGCATGGATGGGGAAAGAAGGTGCCGCTGTTTCGTC
>Ga0105103_10001060_pt1 | contig 15542 bp, 13 predicted proteins | sample PPLLaktember2015_2_FD_79107 | JGI IMG/M metagenome (GOLD analysis project Ga0105103, IMG submission 79107) | Freshwater sediment microbial communities from Prairie Pothole Lake near Jamestown, North Dakota, USA - PPLs Lake P7 Core (6) Depth... | ecosystem: Environmental > Aquatic > Freshwater >...
CCCTTCGCGGCCATCGCCGCCGGCGTGGCCTGCCTGTGGGGCCCGGCGCACGGCGGCGCCAACGAGGCGGCGCTGAACATGCTGGAGGACATCCAGCGCAACGGCGGCGTCGAGAAGATCGGCGAGTTCATCAAGCAGGTCAAGGACAAGAACTCCAGCGTCAAGCTGATGGGTTTCGGCCACCGCGTCTACAAGAACTACGACCCGCGCGCCAAGCTGATGCGCGAGACGTGCCACGAGGTACTGACCGCGCTGGGCCTGCACGACGACCCGCTGTTCAAGCTGGCCATGGCGCTGGAGAAGATCGCGCTCGAGGACGACTACTTCGTGTCTCGCAAGCTGTACCCGAACGTTGACTTCTATTCCGGCATCGTGCAGCGTGCCATCGGCATCCCGGTGAGCCTGTTTACCGCCATCTTCGCGCTGGCGCGCACGGTGGGCTGGATCGCACAGCTCAACGAGATGATCGGAGACCCAGAGTACAAGATCGGCCGGCCGCGCCAGTTGTACGCCGGCTCGCCATCGCGCAACGTGTTGCCCGTGTCACAGCGTTGAACGGGCTGTCCTCGCGGCGCGGCGCCGTCGTGGTGCTGCTGGTCAGCGCTGGGGTGCTGGCCGGCTGCAATACATTCGTCGCGCAGAATCCGTCCTCGCCGATGCAGCCGGTGAACGCGGTGCGCTCCGGCGACGATGCGCGGCTGATGCTGCGCGGCTACGACGTGGTGGCCTATGTCACCCAGTCCCAGGCCGTGCCGGGGTCGGCGCAGCACCGCTCCGAGTTCGAAGGCGTCACCTATCACTTCAGCAGCGCCGACCACCTGGCGCAGTTCCAGCGCGAGCCGGCCAGGTATCAGCCCGCCTACCACGGCTATGACGCCACGCGCATGGTCTACGCGTTGCCCGAGGCGGCCGACCCGACCATCTGGCGCAACATCGACGGACGCATCTTCCTGTTTGCCGATGCCGCGTCGAAGGCGGCCTTCGAGCTGGACGTCAACGGCAACATCGCCTTGGCCGACAAGTACTGGAAGTCCGAAGTCGCCGGTAGTAACAGCGCATGGCAGAACCTGCGGCGGCGCGTCGACCGCGTGCCGCACTACCGCAGCCGCGACGAACTGGCCGAGGCCGTGGCCGCGGCCAAGGCCAAGCCAGGCTGAGGGCTTCGCGCCCGTGGCTGCGCTGCTAAAGTCGGCGCATGCAGTCGAACCTCGAGTTCATTCAGTCACCGCCAACCACGGCCGAGGCCCGTCGCGAGGAGCTGGTGCAGGGCTTGTTGCAGCCAACACCGCACATCGCGCCGAAGTTCCTCTACGACGTGCTGGGCTCGAAGCTGTTCGAAGCCATCACCGAACTCGACGAGTACTACCCGACGCGCACCGAGGCCACCATCTTCGGACGCCACCTCGACGAAATGGCTCAGGCCTGCGGCATCGGCCAAACGCTGGTGGACCTGGGTGCCGGCAACTGCGCCAAGGCGGCGCGGCTGTTTGGCTCGCTGCGGCCGAGCCTCTATGTCGCGGTGGACATCGCGTCGGACTTCCTGCGCGGTGCACTGAGCGAACTGCAGTCGCGCCACCCGCAGCTGCCGATGCTCGGTCTTGGCCTGGACTTCACCGCGGCGCTCGAGTTTCCGCCGCAGGCCGGCGACGGCAAGCGGTTGATGTTCTATCCGGGCTCCAGCATCGGCAATTTCACGCCCGAGGCCGCCACCGCCTTCCTGGGCCGGGTGCGTGCAGCGGCGCCGAGCGGTGCGCTGCTGATCGGTGTGGACCTGGTCAAGCCGGCAGCGCTGCTCGAAGCCGCCTACGACGACGCGCTCGGTGTGACCGCGGCTTTCAACTTGAATCTGCTGCGCCACGTGAACCGCCTGCTCGGCAGCGACTTCGACGTGCGCCAATGGCGTCACGTCGCCTTCTACGACGCTGACCAGGCGCGCATCGAGATGCACCTGGAAGCCCGCTGCGATCTGCTGGTCAAGTGGCCGGGCGGCCGTCTGTCGCGGCGCGCCGGCGAACGCGTGCACACCGAGAACGCCTACAAGTACAGCGTCGAAGGCTTTGCCACCCTGTTGCGCCGCGCCGGCTACTCCGACTCTCGCTGCTGGACCGACCCGCAGGGCTGGTTCGCGGTCTTCGTGGCCCACTGATGGCTGCAGCCCGGTCGGCGTCGCGCCGGGTGCTGCGCTGGGTGTGGCGCGTGGCCACCGTGCTGCTGGCTCTGTCGCTGACGCTGGCGCTGGGCTTCACGCTCTTTGCGGTCAATGCACTGCCGCCGCTGCAGCCCTGGCACACCGAGCTGCTGCGCAGCGAGTTCGACGCCGACAAGCACAAGGACCTGGACTTCGCCGGCTATCAGCGGCTGGAGCAGCAACTCTTCGACGAGCTGAAGGCCAAGACGGCACAGTGGGCACGCGAGGGGATCGACCCCTCGTGCCCGCAGCCGGCTGAGGCGCCCGCACCGGTGGCGCCCGACGATTGCGCCTCGCTGGCCGATGAGGCCTTCCGCACCAGCCGCTTCAACGGCACCGGCTGGGTGCAACGGTTGGTCGAGGGAGCGCCCTACAACCGCTCGTTCCGGATGACGCCCGACACGGTCATCGGCCACGCGCTGCTGGTGCACGGGCTCACCGATTCGCCCTATTCGATGCGCGCGCTGGCGCGCTCGCTGCACGTGCGCGGCATCGACGTCACGGTGCTGCGCCTGCCCGGCCACGGCACGCTGCCGTCGATGATGACCGAGATGAGCGCGCGCGATTGGACGGCTGCGGTGCGCATCGCCGCCAATGACGTGGCCCAACGCGTCGGCCCGGGCCAGCCGTTCTACATCGGCGGCTATTCGTCGGGCGGCACACTCGTCCTGCAATATGCGCTGGATGCGCTGCAGGACAACGCGTTGCGCCGGCCCGATCGCGTGCTGCTGGTGTCGCCGGCGATCGCGCTGACGCGCGTGGCCGCGCTGGCCGAGATCATCGACATCTTCACCGTGGTGCCGCTGCCTGAACTGGACAAGGCACGCTGGCAGGAGATCGCACCGGAGTTCGACCCCTACAAGTTCAACTCCTTCCCGGTCAATGCGTCACGGCAGATCAACCGCGCCACGCGCGCGCTGCAGCGTGCGCTGGAAGACGCGCAGCGCGCCGGACGGCTGGCGCAGTTGCCACCGGTCGTGACCTGGCAGTCGGTGGTCGATTCCACCGTCGGCTCGACCGGCGTGGTCGACCAGGTCTATGCCCGGCTGCGTGGCCCGGCACACCGGCTGGTGATGTTCGACATCAACCGTGCGCCTGAACTGGGCGGCGTGGCCCGGCCGGCGGCGCGCTCGCTGATCGAGCGCATCGAGCGCGCACCGCGCGGCTACACGCTCGACCTGGTGAGCAATGCCCGGCAGCAGTCACGTATTGCCGTGCGCCGTCTGGCACCCGACGGGGCTGCCGAACTGCGTGCCACAGCGCTCGACTGGCCCCCCAACCTGGTGTCGCTGGGCCACGTGGCGCTGCCCTTTCCGGCCGACGATCCGGTTTACGGTTTCCTGCCCGGCAGTGGCCGCGATGGCATCCCGAGCATCGGCTCGTGGCTGCTGCGCGGCGAGAACGGCGCGATCACGCTGTCGCTGGGCTCGCTGACGCGGCTGCGCAGCAACCCCTTCTGGGCGCTGGTCGACGAGGACGTGGCCGGCCTGGTGGCGCAGGACGTGGCGGCCAAGCGGCGCTAAGGCGAGGGCACTTCCGCGGCGGTGTTCAGCGCGGTTTCCAGCCCAGCACGTCGAGGTGCAGGTTCTGGATGTACATCCGGTCGGCCGTTTCGGTGACACCGGTGGTCTGCGGGTAGCTGCCGCGCGGGTCCTGCAGGTCGGCAACGACGCGGCCGCTGTCGTCGAAGGCGAACACATGGCCGTAGGGCTTCGGCAGCGGCCACAGCGCGCGCGGCAGGCGCAGCGTCAGCGCGCGCAGGAAGGGCTTGCCGGCCATGTCGTCCACCGCAGCGCTGCGCGGCCCGGACATGCCGACCCAGATGCGGCCTTCGGCGCCGCGCATCAGGTTGTCGGGGTAGCCGGGCAGGTTGTCGAACAGCACCGTGGCCAGCGGCGAGCCGCTGCCGGCCTCCAAGTCGGCAGCATCGACCGCCACCTTCCACAGCCGGTAACGGCCCGTCTCGGCCACGTACAGGTGGCGCTCGTCGGCACTCAGTGCCACGCCGTTGGGAAAGCTCAGGCCGCGCACGACGACGCGTGTCTGCTGCGTGGCCGGGTCGTATTCGAGGATGCGGCCGGTGGCGCGCTGCTCGATGATGTCGAGCACGGCGGCTTCGAAGGTGCCACCCCACTCGGCCGGCGCGAACCGCCCCGAGGCATCGCTGAAGTAGAACTTGCCGTTGCGCGCCACGACCACGGCGTCGGCATAGCGGATAGGGTCGCCGTTTACCTTGTCGGCGAGCACCGATACGCGCCGGGCGGTGTCCACCGCCAGCAGGCCCTTCACTGCGTCGGCCGCAATCAGCCGGCCCGCGGCATCGAAATCGAAGCCGAGCACACGGCCGCCGGTGTCGGCATAGACCTCGGGTGCGCTGCCGTCGGGGTTCATGCGCAGGATGCGGCCGCTGACCACCGCGGCGTACAGCTTGCCGTCGCGGCCCAGCACTACATGCTCGGGTCCGGTCTCGCCGGGTGGCAACTGGATTGGCGTCAGCCCGGCGAGCCGTGTGTTGGACGCATGTGGGCCCTGATAGCCGGGGGCCGCCGGTGCAGCCCAGGCCACCGGCTGCACTGGCACCGGCCAGAACGCCAGGTAGGCGGCAATCGCCGCGAGCAGCATCAGTACGCCAACGACGATCTTCTTCATCGGCCCTCTCCCGTGCGGCGCCGCTTCAGGCCGCGCTCGATCAACGCACCCGCAGTCCCGGCACGGCGCCCGGCCACGGCTCCAGCACATACAGGCCCGGATGGGCCTTTTCGTCAGCATGGCTCGCGGCCAGCACCATGCCTTCGCTGAGGCCGAACTTCATCTTGCGCGGCGCCAGGTTGGCGACCAGCACCGTCAGCTTGCCGGCCAGGTCCTCCGGCTGGTAGGCACTGGCGATGCCGCTGAAAACGTTGCGCGTGCGTCCCTCGCCAGCGTCCAGCGTCAGGCGCAGCAGCTTGGTGCTGCCTTCCACGCGCTCGGCAGCGACGATCTTGGCGATGCGCAGGTCCACCTTGGCGAAGTCGTCGATGCCGATCTCGGCCGCCAGCGCCTCACCGCCGGGCGCCGGTGCGAGGGCTTCGGCCGGCGGCTCGAACAGCGCGTCCAGCAGCTTGGCATCGACGCGCTGCATCAAGTGTTTGTACTCGCCGATGCGGTGGCCGCCGAGAGCGCGCGCGGCATCGGCAAAGTCCATTGGCGGCACCTGCAGGAAGGCTTCGACCTGTGCGGCCAGCGCCGGCAGCACGGGCTTGAGGTAGATGGTCAGCACGCGGAAGGCTTCGATGCACACGCTGCACACGTCGTGCAGCACGGCCGACTGATCAGGCTTCTTCGCCAGCTCCCAGGGCTTGTGCTTGTCGACGTATTCGTTGACGCGGTCGGCCAGCAGCATCACCTCGCGCAGCGCCTTGCCGAACTCGCGCGCTTCGTACAACTCGACCACCGTGTCCTTGTGCGCGCGCAGGCCGTCGAGCAGCGTGCGGCCTTCCACGCCCAGGTCGGCCGAGAGATGGCCGTCGAAGCGCTTGCCGATGAAGCCGGCCGAGCGGCTGGCGATGTTGACGTACTTGCCCACCAGGTCGGCGTTGACGCGGGCGATAAAATCGTCGGGGTTGAAGTCGATGTCCTCGACGCGCGAATTCAGCTTGGCGGCAATGTAGTAGCGCAGCCATTCCGGGTTCATGCCCAGTTCGAGGTAGCGCAGCGGGCTGATGCCGGTGCCGCGGCTCTTGCTCATCTTCTCGCCGCTGACGGTGATGAAGCCGTGCACGAAGATCTGGTTCGGCACCTTGCGCCCGCTGAACTTCAGCATCGCCGGCCAGAACAGCGTGTGGAAGGTGACGATGTCCTTGCCAATGAAGTGGATCTGCTCCACGCCCTCGTCGGCCATGTAGGCCTCGAAGTCGATGCCGCGCCGGTCGAACAGGTTCTTCAGTGACGCCAGGTAGCCAATCGGCGCGTCCAGCCAGACGTAGAAGTACTTGCCCGGCGCGTCGGGGATCTGGATGCCGAAGTAGGGCGAATCGCGGCTGATGTCCCAGTCGGCCAGGCCGCTGGCGCCCGATTCATCCTTGGCGAACCACTCGCGCACCTTGTTCGCCACCTCGCTTTGCAGCTTGCCGTCCTGTGTCCAGGTTTCCAGGAACTCGTCGCAGCGCGGGTCCGACAGCTTGAAGAAGAAGTGCTCGCTGCTCTTCAGCACCGGTGCAGCGCCGGTCAGCGTGGAATAGGGGTTCTTCAGGTCGGTGGGCGAGTACACCGCGCCGCAGACCTCGCAGTTGTCGCCGTACTGGTCTTTGGCGCCGCACTTCGGGCATTCGCCCTTGATGTAGCGGTCGGGCAAAAACATGTTCTTCACCGGGTCGAAGAACTGCTCGATGGTGCGCGTGGCGATCAGCCCGCGGGCACGCAGCGCGCGGTAGATGTCCTGCGCCAGCGCGTGGTTCTCCGGCCCGTCGGTGGAATGCCAGTTGTCGAAGCCGATCTGGAATCCGTCCAGGTACTGCGCGCGGCCGGCGGCGATCTGTGCCACGAAGTCCTGCGGCGTCAGACCGGCCTTTTCGGCGGCGATCATGATCGGTGCGCCATGGGCGTCGTCGGCGCAGACGAAATTCACCTCGTGGCCCAGCAGCCGCTGCACCCGCACCCAGATGTCGGCCTGGATGTACTCCATCATGTGCCCGATGTGGAAGGGCGCGTTGGCGTAGGGCAGGGCGGTAGTGACGAACAGCTTGCGGGGCATGCGTGGGCCTGGGGCACGGGCGGAGGCGAGATTCTAGGCCGGGGCTAGTCCCTGCGACGCCCAAGGCCGGGGCCCTCAGTTAGACTGCCAGCCCCTATAGTCTCGCTACCCGTCCCCATGACAGCCTTGCACGAAGCCGCCTTGCTCGACGCGCTCAAGACCGTGATCGACCCGAACACCGGCAAGGACCTGGTGGCCACCAAACTGCTGAAGAACCTGCGCATCGAAGGCGGCGACGTGGCCTTCGACGTGGAACTGGGCTACCCCGCAAAGAGCCAGATGCCGCTGCTGCGCAAGGCGCTCATCGCCGCTGCGCGCGGCGTCGCCGGGGTCGAGAACGTCAGCGTCAACATCAGCTCGAAGATCGTCGCGCATGCGGTGCAGCGTGGCGTGCAACTGATGCCCAACGTGAAGAACATCGTCGCCGTGGCCTCGGGCAAGGGCGGCGTCGGCAAGAGCACCACCGCCGTCAACCTGGCCCTGGCGCTGGCGGCAGAAGGCGCCAGCGTGGGCATCCTCGATGCCGACATCTACGGCCCGAGCCAGCCGATGATGATGGGCATCCAGGGCCGCCCCGAAAGCAGCGACGGCAAGACCATGGAGGCGATGCAGAACTACGGCGTGCAGGTCATGTCGATCGGCTTCCTCATCGATGCCGACAACCCGATGATCTGGCGTGGCCCGATGGTCACGCAGGCGCTGGAGCAATTGTTGCGCCAGACTAACTGGGGCAACCTGGACTACCTCATCGTCGACATGCCGCCGGGCACCGGCGACATCCAGCTCACGCTGTGCCAGAAGGTGCCGCTGACGGGCGCGCTGATCGTCACCACGCCGCAGGACATTGCGCTGCTCGACGCGCGCAAGGGCCTGAAGATGTTCGAGAAGGTCGGCGTGCCGATCCTCGGGCTGGTGGAGAACATGTCGGTCTACGTCTGCCCGAACTGCGGGCACACCGAACACATCTTCGGCGCCGAGGGTGGCCGCAGGATGTCGGCCGAGTATGGCGTCGACTACCTCGGCGCATTGCCGCTGAACCTGTCGATCCGCGAGCAGACGGATTCCGGCCACCCCACGGTGGTGGCCGATCCGGATGGCGAGATCGCCGGCATCTACAAGTCGGTCGCGCGGCAGCTGGCCGTGAAGATCGCCCAGCGCGCCAAGGACTTCTCGTCCAAGTTCCCGACCATCTCGATTTCGAAGACGACCTGAGCGGCGAGCGGCGAAGCGTCAGCGCGGCGGCAAGCGCTGCAGCTGCTGCAGTTCGGCCAGCGTGTTGGCGTTGAAGAAGGCCGCGGCGTCGTCGAACTCGACCACCGTGCAGCGATGTTGCGCGGTCCAGCGGTCGATCTTGCGCTGCCCGGTTTGCATGTAGTGCACCAGACTGCCCAGCAGGTCGGCCCTGAGCAGGCAGAACACCGGCTGTGTGCGCAGCGTGCCGTCCTCGGGCGCCGCGGCCATGGCGATCTCGGCATCGGCCTGCACCAGTGCTGCGGACAGCCGCGCCACCAGGTCGGTGGGGAAGTTCGGCGTGTCGCAGGGCACGCTGACCAGCAGCGGGGTTTCGCAATGCTCCAGGCCGGTGAGCAGGCCGGCCAATGGGCCCGGGTAGTCGGGCATCGCGTCGGGCCACACCGGCACGCCCATGGCCTCGTAGGCGCCGAGATTTCGGTTGGCATTGATCATCACCGTGCCCACCTGCGGCTGCAGGCGCAGCAGCGCATGCAGGGCCAGCGCCATGCCGCGGTGGTTCTGCAGGCCCTTGTCGACGCCGCCCATGCGGCTGCCTCGCCCCCCGGCGAGCACCAGGCCCGTGATGTCCTCCAGCGGGATGGTCATCAAATCTCCGGTTGCGCTGCGCTTGAGCTTCGCTCAGAGCGGCGCATCGCCATCGGCGGCAGCCGGCGGTGCGTCGACCTGGTCTTGGGCAACCGGACCCCCGTTCGGCGCATCGAGAGCACCGCTGGCCGAGGGTAACGTTGCGCCGCCCGCCGCGGCGCCGATGTCGTCATCGTCATCGAACAGCCCCAAGAGCTGCGACTGCGCCATCCGGCGCAGCATGCCCGCCGGCAGGGGGTCGGGCTTGCTGTAGTCGTCGATGTAGGTGTCCAGGCCGTCCATGACATTGAAGTGCGGGTCGGTGAAGAGTTTCTTCAACGCGGCGTTCTTCACCTCGGGCGCGACACCCTCGGCCACGAAACGGGTGTAGTCGGACTGCGGCGAGAGCGCCGCCACGTCGTCGAGCGTGGGCGAAGGCGGTGTGACGGCTGGCCGCGCGCTCGTTTCGTCCTGCGGCTGAAGCGTCGCGGGTACGGCCCTCGGGGCGCCGACTGCGGCGTCCGCAACGACGGGTCGCGCGGGTGCCGGCGCGGCATCGTCGGGCGGCGCAACTCCTTCGCGCACCAGCGCCTTGCGCCGCGACCATCGGCTCAGGAAGTTGCTGTCGCGATCGTTCATGGGGCTTGGCACTCGACATCGTGGCGCTCGTTCCGCTGCCGATACCGGCTGCGCCGCAGCGTGTCGAGTGCGATCGATTCTAGGCTGCCAGCACGGGCCGAATCGGAACAGCGCTCCTGCCGACACGGTGCATCCGGGCTAGACTGTCCACGACATGCGCAGCCCGCGGCCCTCACCGTTGAATCCATGAAGAAGCCACCCGGTATCTCGATCGCGGTGGTGATGGAACGCATTGCCGCCCCGAATGCCTGGGAGGACTGGCACTTCCGACTGGTCGAGGTGGTGCCGGACGAAGGGGCCTTCGGCAAGGAGCCGCGCAAGCTGCACGACGACGGCAAGACTTCGCACTGGCTCTACCCGGGCTTCGTGCTCGAGCTTTTCCCCGACGAGTGCAAGGGCTACTTCCTGAACCTGACGTCGGGGAGGCCGTCCTGGTTCGTGTCCTGGCGTGGCGTCGACACCGATCCGTCGATGGTGGAAGTCACCGGCGTGAGCGTGTCCTACATCGAGGCCGACCGGCGACTGTTCGCCGAGGAGCGAGTCGAGAACCTGCCGCTCGAAGCCGAGCTGTGCGAATGGCTTCGCCTGTTCACCAACGAGCATTTCCGGCCCGACAGCGCACGCAAGGTGCGGGCGCAGTCCTTTCTCAGCCCCGATGAGCGCGAACAGCTGCACGCGCAGCCCGGGCGACGGAAATCCGGCGATGCCTGACGCCGCGGACTTGCCTTCGCCGCCGCCGCCGGGCCCTACGCTGGACGACGTGGCCCGGCTGACGCCGGAGTCGGACTATGCCGCATTCACTGCGCCGCAGGTCGATGCACGGGTGCGCAACGAGGCGCTGAAGAAGCTCTTCTTCGGCGACCCGCACTTCAATACCGGCGATGGGCTCGACGTGCGCGCCGAGGCCGACTGCGAAAGCGAGCGCTCGCCGCAGGCGCGGCAGCGCCAGATCCTTCGCGCCCGTGCGCTGGGGCTGCTCGACGACGAACTCGTGGAACAGGATCCGCCCGAACCCGACCGGCCTGCGGGGGGCCCGGTGCTGGGCGATACTGCGCCTACTCATGAAGACACTGATCTGCGACTGCAACCGGACGATGCCGCTGGACGCCCAGGCCCTGGGACAGGCGCTGCGCGAGGCACCGGGCGGAGCGATTGAGGCCCCCGAGGCGGTCCACAGCGCCTTGTGCCGGCGCGAGGCGCCGGCCTTCCAGCGTGCCGCCAGATCGGGCCAGGATCTGCTCGTCGCCTGCACCCAGGAGAGCCGACTGTTCCTCGAACTGGCCGAGCAGACGGCTGGCGCGCCTGGGCTGCAGGAAAGGCCGATCCGCTTCGTCAACATCCGCGAGTCCGGTGGCTGGTCGAAGGACGCGCGCTCGGCCACGCCGAAGATCGCCGCACTGATCGCAGCGGCTCAGCTGCCCCCGGCCGAAGCAGTGGCGGCCGTCACCTACAGGAGCGCCGGGCGTTGCCTGATCGTCGGCGCGGCCGACGCGGCCGAAAGCGCTGCGGCCATGCTGGGCACTGCCATCGAGGCGACCGTGCTGGCCACGGGCAGGGCGGGCGCACTGTCGCAACGGCACGACCTGGCTGTACACAACGGCGCACTCACCCAGCTTGTGGGTCATCTGGGCGCTTTCGAGGCTTCCTGGACCGCGACCAACCCGATCGACCTGGAGCTTTGCACACGCTGCAATGCCTGCATCGCCGCCTGCCCGGAAGGCGCGATCGATTTCAGCTACAGCGTCGACCTGGCGGCCTGCAAGACGCACCGCGACTGCGTGCGGGTGTGCGAAGCCGCCGGCGCGATCGACTTCGATCGGGCGGCGCAAGCCGTGAGCGAGCGCTTCGACCTGGTGCTCGACCTGCGCGACAGCCCGGCCTTCACGCAGCACGCGCCGCCGCAGGGCTACTTCCATGTCGGGCGCGACGAACGCCGGCTGATGCAGGCGGTGCTGAAGCTTCGCGACCTGGTAGGCGAGTTCGAGAAGCCGCGCTTCTTCCGCTACAAGCAGGCGCTGTGCGCGCACAGCCGCAACGAGCAGATCGGCTGCACGGCCTGCATCGAGGTGTGCTCGGCGCGCGCCATCCGCAGCGACGCCTCGCTCAAGGGCAAGGCCGGCACCAAGCTGCGGCGCAACGCGCCGGCCACCCCTGAACCGGGCGGGCAGGGCGGTGGCATCGTGGTCGACCCCTACCTGTGCGTAGGCTGCGGAGCCTGCACCACCGTGTGCCCGAGCGGTGCCCTGGGCTATGCGTTGCCCGGCACGCAGGACCAGGGGCGGCGCATCCGTACGCTGCTGGCCACCTACCGGCGCGCCGGCGGCAAGGATGCGGCCCTGCTGATCCACAGCGAGGGTGCGGGCCAACGCCTCGTCGACGACCTGGGCCGCGCGGCACGCACCGACCCCGCCATGCAGGGCCTGCCGGCGCGGGTGCTGCCGATGCCGGTGTGGCACACCGCCAGCATCGGCCTGGACCTGTGGCTGATGGCGCTGGCCCAGGGCGCCAGCCAGGTCTGGGTACTGCTGACCGACGAGGAGGCACCCGAGTACCGCACGGCGCTGGCCGAGCAGATGGCGGTGGCGCAGGCGCTGATGTCCGGCCTGGGCTTTGCCGGCACGCATTTGCGCACGATCGAGCTGCGCGATGCGCGCGACCTGCCGGCGCTGGACCAGGCCCTGCGCGTCCCCGCGGCGCAGGCGGTGGCCCGCGCCAGCGAGGCTATGGCCCAGGGCGAGAAGCGCAGTACGCTGGAATTGGCGCTCGATCACCTGCTGGTGGCCGCGCCGTTGGCAGGCCGCTTGCCCGAGGCACTGGCGCTGCCGGCGGCGGGCTCGCCCTGGGGCAGCCTCGCGCTGGATACGCAGAAGTGCACGCTGTGCCTGTCCTGCGTCGGCGCCTGCCCCGCGTCGGCGCTGGCCGACAACCCCGACATGCCGCAGCTGCGCTTCATCGAGAAGAACTGCGTGCAGTGTGGGCTGTGCGTGAAGACCTGCCCCGAGGACGCGTTGCGGCTCGAGCCCCGCGTGTGGCTGGCCGGCGATGGCAAGGCGCGCAGGGAATCGCGCGTGCTAAACGAGGCCGAGCCCTTCCGCTGCATCGAATGCGGCAAGCCTTTCGGCACCTTGCGCGGCATCGAGGCGATGGTGGCCAAGATCGGCCAGCATCCGGCCTTCGCGGGAGACCAGGGCAGGCGCTTGCGCATGTGCAGCGACTGTCGCGTCGTCGCGATGTTCAGCAATCCCAACGAGACCCGGATCACCGACCTGTGATGAAGCCGCCGCATACGACCCAGGCCATGGTGTTTGCCGAGCCCGACCAGGACGAGGAATTGCAGCGCGCCGAGGTCTATGGCTTGCTGTCGCGCCTGTGGTTTGCTCCCCCCGACGAGGCGTTGCTGGGCCAGTTCGCAGTGGCCGTGACCGCCGCGCCGCAACCGGGCTCGTTCCTGGAGGGGCCGTGGCACGACCTGGTGGCTGCGATGCGCTCGACGCGCGTGGACCAGGCCGCCGAAGAGCATGCGGCGTTGTTCATCGGTGCCGGCAAGGCCGATGTGCTGCCCTATGGGTCGTTCCACATCGCCGGCACGCTGAATGACCAGCCGCTGGTGGTGCTGCGCACCGATCTGACGGCGCTCGGCCTGGCGAGCGCAGCGCCCGAGGGCGAGACCGAGGACCATGTGTCCTTCGTCCTCGAGGTGATGCGCTACCTGATTGCCGGTGACGACCTGGCGGTGTGCAACCTCGAGCAGCAGCGGCGCTTCTTTCGCATGCATGTGCAGCCCTGGGTGGGTCGATCGCTGTGCGACACGGTGGAACAGCACCCGGCGGCGCGCGTGTACGCGGCGCTGGCACGCTTCACGCGCGTCTTCATTGAGGTCGAGACCCAGGCCTTCGATCTGGTCGAGTAGACGTTGGCGCGTCTGGTCAGGCCACCGCCGGCTGTGTTCCCGCCACCAGCGGCACGTGGAGCAGATCGTCCACTCGCTGCTGCAGCAGGCCCGGAGTGACCTGCGCCGCGTCGATCGGCGCGCCGATCGCCAGGCCCACGCGGCTGAAGAGGCCGCGCCGGAAGGGCCGCGCCATGGCCTGCCCCTCCTCGATGCGCGAGAAGTAAGAGCCCCACAGGTTCTGCAGCGCCACCGGCACCACCCGCACCGGGTTCGATTCGAGGATCTTCATGATGCCTCCCTTGAATTGCTGGAGCCGGCCGTCGCGGGTGATGCTGCCCTCGGGAAAGAGGCACAGCAGGTCGCCGGCGTCGAGCACGCGGCGCGCCTCGACGAACGCCTGCTCGTAGGCCGCGGGGTCTTCGCGCTTGGGTGCGATCGGGATCGCCTTGGCCAGCTTGAAGAGCCAGCCCAGCACCGGCACGCGGAAGATGCGGTGGTCCATGATGAAGCGCATCGGCCGCGGGCTCACTGCCATCAGCAGCACCGCATCGACGAAGCTGACATGGTTGGCGACCACGATCGCGGCGCCCGCGACGGGCATGTGCCGGTCGCCGTCGATGCGCAGCCGGTAGACGCTGTGCGAGGCGACAAACGCAATGAAGCGCAACAGGTACTCGGGCACCAGCATGAAGATGTAGAAGGCCACCGCCGCATTGGCGATACCCGTCCAGAGGAACACCTGCGGCACCGTGAAGCCGGCGCCGAGCATCGCGCCCGCGAGTACCGAGCTGGCGATCATGAACAGCGCGTTCAGGATGTTGTTGGCCGCGATGATGCGCGCGCGGTGGGTGGGCCGGCTGCGCAGCTGGATCAGCGCATACATCGGCACGCTGTACAGGCCCGCGAAGAGCGACAGCAGCGCCAGGTCGGCCATGACACGCCAGTGCGCCGGCTGCGACACGAAGGCGCGCAGCGACTGCGGCGCCACGGCCGGCAGGCCGCGCGAGGCGAAGTACAGGTCGATCGCGAACACGCTCATGCCGATGGCCCCGAGCGGCACCAGGCCGATCTCGACGTGGCGGCGCGACAGCATCTCGCACAGCAGCGAGCCGGTGCCGATGCCCACCGAGAACACCACCAGCAGCAGCGAGGCGACATGCTCGTCGCCGTACAGCACGTCCTTCGCGAAACTCGGAAAGTTGCTCAGGAAGACCGCGCCGAAGAACCACATCCACGAGATGCCCAGCAGCGAGCGGAACACCACAATGTTGGCGTGCGCCAGCCTGAGGTTGGCCAGCGTCTCGCTGACCGGGTTCCAGTTGATGACGAGGCCCGGGTCGGTGGCCGGCGTGGGCGGGACGAATTGCGCCGTGATGCGGCCGGCGACGGCCAGGGCCAGGCAGGCCACGGCGACGCTCGTCGCTCCGATGCCAGGCAGCGCGATCAGCACGCCGCCGGCCACGTTGCCCAGCAGGATGGCGACGAAGGTGCCCATCTCGACCATGCCGTTGCCGCCGGTCAGCTCGCGTTCGCTCAGGTGCTGCGGCAGGTAGGCGTACTTGACCGGGCCGAACAGCGTGGAGTGCAGGCCCATCAGGAACACGCAGCCCAGCAGCAGCGGCACGTGGACGGTGACGAAGCCCAGCGCGGCGACAGCCATGATCGCGATCTCGAGCCCTTTCACGAAGCGGACCATCGCGGTCTTGTCGAGCTTGTCGGCGAGTTGCCCGCTGGTGGCCGAGAACAGCAGGAACGGCAGGATGAACAGGGCGCCGATCGCCAGGCCGGCGTGCGCCGGCGGCAGCCAGCTCATCTGCAACTGGTAGGTCGCCAGCACGGTGAATGCGAACTTGAACAGGTTGTCGTTGCCGGCACCCAGGAACTGCGTCCAGAAGAAGGGCGCGAAGCGGCGCTGGCCGAGCAACGCGAACTGGTTGGGATGCGGATCGTGGCTCATCGGGGATTGCGTTCGACCACGCGACTGTAGCGGTGCACCGGGCCCCGACAGGAATGGCCCCGAGTGCAAGGTCGAATGCCGGCAGTGCCGTGCTCTCGCACGGCACTGCACAGCGGTGGCCCGCCGACGTTCAGCGTTGCCGCCTCGCTCGGAAGCGAAAGCCCAATTGAGCACACTCAAATTCGCGTTGATCTCGTGTCACGCCGCCCTTTTTTTGAGCACCGAACCGAAACGCAAGCACTACCCATGCGTGACCGCGGCGTCCACGGGCGCGATGACAGTTCGCCGTGCCATGCTGACCAGCCGTTCCAACTGA
>Ga0105103_10001061_pt1 | contig 15538 bp, 10 predicted proteins | sample PPLLaktember2015_2_FD_79107 | JGI IMG/M metagenome (GOLD analysis project Ga0105103, IMG submission 79107) | Freshwater sediment microbial communities from Prairie Pothole Lake near Jamestown, North Dakota, USA - PPLs Lake P7 Core (6) Depth... | ecosystem: Environmental > Aquatic > Freshwater >...
AAGCAGCAGCTCAAGAAGTATATTTCTGACAGCCGGTCGCGATTTGAAGATCTTCTGGGGCAATTAGTGGAGGTGCCGTCTATCAGCATGGACCCGACTCGAGCGGGGGAGATGCCGCGCGCTGCAACGCTGGCCGTGCAATATTTGAAGAGTCTTGGAGCCGAAGCACAAGTCGTCGAAACCGGCGGCTATCCCATCATTTCCGGAGGCTGGACAACGGGAACCAATTACCCGACGGTCACCATCTACAACCATCTCGACGTGCAGCCGGCGCAGGAGCCGGAATGGAAAGAATCGCCCTTCGCCTTTCGCAAGGACAACGGCATTTATCATGGCCGCGGTGCGACGGATGACAAAGGCCCGGCGCTGTCGGCGTTGCTCGGAGCCCGTTATGCGATCGAACAGGGTGTTCCGATCAACATTCGCTTTTTGTGGGAGCTGGAAGAAGAGATCGGCAGTCCGCATTTTGCGGCGGGTCTCAAAAATCGTCTAGCGATTCCACGGCCGGATTCCGTCGTGGTGTCGGATACTATTTGGATCGCCAAAGGGAAGCCTGCCATGCCCTACGGGCTGCGCGGGTTGATCGGGGCGCGCCTCACGCTGAAGACCGGCACGAAGGATGCGCATTCGGGCGTCACTGGCGGCGCTGCCCGCAATCCACTGGCGGAGCTGATGGAGATCGTGCATGCCTGCGTGGATGCTAAAACCGGCAAAGTGAAAATTCCCGGGTTCTACAACGATGTCGTCGAGCCGACGAAGGCGGAGATCAAGAGCTTCCTCAAGTCGGGATTCCAAGTCTCCAAGTTCAAACAGGCCTACGGATTCCAGACGCTGCGCACGCAGGACCCAGCCGAGATCATGCGCCGTATCTGGGCGGCCCCGACATTTGAAGTACATGGGCTGACCGGCGGCTATCATGGACCCGGCGTCAAGACCGTCGTGCCGGGGCATGGAGAACTGAAAGTCAGCATGCGCCTGGTGCCCAACCAGACGCCTGAGAAAGCGTTCGCATTGTTGAAGAAATTTGTCGCCAAGCTGAACCCCAACGTCAGGGTCGAGGCGGAAGGCATGTTGCAGCCGTTTCAGGGATTATTTGAAGGGCCCTACGTCGAAGCGGTGAAGCGAGCGGCAAAGGCGGGATTCGGGAAAGAACCGGCGTTCATTCGCGAAGGCGGCTCGATCGGGGCTGTGGTGACGATGCAAAAGGCTTGGAAGGTGCCGATCCTCTTCATGGGCCTCAGTCTGCCCGAGCATGGCTACCATGCGCCGAACGAGTACTTCGACTGGGGCCAGGCCTCCAGCGGCATGACCGCTTTCGCGCACTATTTTGAAGAACTGGCGAAGATGGAGAAGGGATAGGGAGCAGCCGGCCTGTGTTTCTTGCTCGCTGAGACCCCACGATAAATCGGTGGTCCCTCAATGCGCGCAGTGAAAGATAGGCCGGCTGCTCACGTGGACGAGAGGGGGAATGGTCGCCCGGCTTTCGGATAGGACTGTTCCATACAGTCGGGGCAGATGTCCCGTTCCAGTTTTCTCTCAAAGTATTGCTCCAGATAATCTTCGATCCGTTTCCGATAGGTTCCATCTGATCGGACTCGTTTGCACTTGCTGCAGATCGCAATCAACCCGCGCAAGCTCTTCAGCTCTCGATAGGCCCGCTCCAGTTCATCGGTTTTGGCCAGGAGTTCCTGCTCGCGCGCGTTACGCGCGTCGAGTTCTTGTTTCAAGCTGAGCGCGGTAGAGACCCTGGCGACCAGTTCCACCGGGGTAATCGGTTTGCGGAGGAAGTCGGTAGCGCCGGCGGTATAGGCGGCTTGCAGATCAGCCGTGTCGGTCTTGGCGGTGATCATAATGATCGGGGTGTGTTCCAACCGTTCGAGCGAGCGAATCTGACGACAGGCTTCCAGTCCGTCGATATCCGGCATCATCAAATCCATCAGGATCACATCCGGATCGCAGGGAGTGACCCGTCGACCCATGATGCCGAGCAGTTCCAACGCCTGGCGTCCCGATTCGGCTGTCACCACCGGGCCATAGCCGGCTTTCAGGAGCACCGCCTGCAGAAATTCACGTTCTTCGCCAAAATCATCGACGAGCAGAATGCCCATGATTACACCTCCCCTTCCCATGATATTCGATCAATCTTACCGCTCATGCCGCTCGGTCCTGTGACGGATCGAGCCGCTCAAGAATGTGTGCCAGCTCTTTTATTGCTGATGTGATGCGATCCGGCTCCTGCCCAACGGCGGCTTTTTCAAGCCGGCTCCCGATCGATCCGATTTCTTCAAGCCCGTACGATCCGGCCAGTCCCTTCATTCGATGACCAAGAGTTTGGATGGTTGCCCACTCGTGCGTGGACAGAGCCGACACTAGGGCTTCGAGATCGCGTCTCCGGTTACTCAGGAATTTCTGGCGGAGTCGATCCAAATCCGGCTCTTCCGGTTGTCCCGCGGAAGACGGCGTCTCTTGAGCGTGCTTGTGAGTCGATGAGGAGGCCGCCGGGCGGGCGTATCGTTGAATCGCTTCGAGGAAGGTGGTTTGCAGAAATGGTTTTCCGATGAAGCCGGTACAGCCGGCCTGCAGGCTCCGTTCCTTTGCCGGCCCCAGCACATCTGCCGTCAAGGCAATGATCGGTGTGCGGAGGGTTCCCTGCGCCTCTTCCCAAGCCCGGATGGCCCTGGCGGTGGCATAGCCGTCCATGCCGGGCATCTGGAGATCCAGGAATATGAGACTATAACGATGGATCTGGAATTGTTGAATGGCCGAGGGGCCATCGGCGGCGCGGTCCAACCGATAAGGTAAGCCTTTAAGATAGAGGGCTGCGAGCTGACCGATCTCGGGGGAGTCATCGACGAGCAGCAATGTCAGCGGTGTGGAAGGCTGTGCTTCTGTACGGGCACGCGCGGCAGCGGGGGATGCGTCACAGGTTCCCTGTGGCGCGCAGTCGACCACTGCGGGAGCGGTGGTGGAGAAGGGGAGCGTGACCGTGAAGGTGCTTCCCTTGCCGAGTTCGCTGGCGACCTGAATGGTTCCCTCCATCAGCTGAGTCAGTTGCTTGCAGATCGAAAGCCCGAGGCCGGTCCCGCTATATTTTCTACTGTCCCCGGAATCCACTTGTGTGAAGCGATCGAAAATGTGTTCCAGGTGGTCCGCTGGAATTCCAATACCCGTGTCGCTGACCGTGAACCGCAGACGGGGGCGTTGCGCATGGGTGTTGTCTCTCGACACCGTCAGTGAGACGGATCCCTTTTCTGTAAATTTCAGCGCATTCCCTAGAAGGTTCAAGAGAATCTGTTGAAGCCTGAATCCGTCGCCGTCCAACTGTGCCGGAACATCTGCGGCCATCGTGAGTGTCAGTGCGACATCCCGGCGGTGCCGGCGCAATTCCATGAGGCGCTCGGTTCGTTCCAACAGCTCTTTCAGATCGAAAGGAGCGGTCTCCATGCGGACGGTGCCGGCTTCGATCTTGGCCAGATCCAACACATCGTTGACGAGTCGCAAGAGAGCCCGGCTCGATCGCTGACTCATCAGGGCGCATTGCCGCTGTTCAGAAGTCAGGGAAGTTTTCAGGAGCAGATCAGTGGTCCCCATGATGGCATTGAGGGGGGTACGGAGCTCATGGCTCATATTCGCCAAAAACTCTGTTTTCGCCCGGCTCGCCGATTCCGCCGCGGTTTGAGCCCGTCGCAACTTGTCTTCGGCCTGCTTGCGTTCGGTGATGTCGCGCAGAAATGCGCTGAAAATCGTTTTGCCGTCCAGGTGCATGGGAGTGATGGACAGTTCGATGGGAAATTCCCGACCGGTTCGATCCAATGCGGCAATCTCGATCCGCTTGTTCAAAACCGGCCCCGTTCCGGTTTGAGCATAGCGGAGAAGCCCGCGCTCGTGGGCTTCGCGGTAGCGGGGCGGAATAATAGTGTTCGTGAGGTATTGTCCGATAACCTCCGCTGACTTCCACCCGAAAATCTGTTCCGCTTGCGGATTCCACCCTGTGACCAGACCGCGGTCATCGGTCGTCACGACGGCATCGAGGGCGATGTCGACGATTTTCCTGATCCGGGCCTCGTTGGCTTCCAGCGCGCGCCGGGCGAGGGCAGATTGGGATTCTTCGACAGACTGACGATGCCGCGCCCAATAGAAGAGTCCGAGCAAGGGAACCAGACAGATTTCGCCAACCCCCACCAGCTTCCAGAGTACCGTCCAGATTGATTGCAGGACTGCGGCCCGATCGACACGAAGGAGAACGCTCCATTGGAAATCAGCGGCATCCTTTAGGCCGGCCATGCGGGCATAGCCCGTCAGTGCGTTCCGCCCGCTGGCCCTGTCGACTTCCTCAACGTACCCGGTTTTCCCCTGGTGTGCCCTCATGGCGGCGGTGATGCTGGCCGGACGAACGGATGGTGTTTCGTCCGGCTGCTCTTCCGAGGCCAGGAGTACCTCTCCCGTCTGACTCAACACGGCAAACTCCTGAATTGCCGGATGCCACGAGGAGGTCTGCTCACGCCGGGTGGTTTGTGTCACAAATTGGCGAATCATATTCTGATCGATTTCCGACACAATCGCCCCTTGGATGTGCCGGTTTTGATCGTGCAGCCTGGCGTAAAAACGAACTGAGCGGAGCGAGCCTCCGGGATGACCCTGGCGATACACCAGTTCGATGTGAGGGCCGGCCTGTCCGAGTGCGGCCTGGATCATAGACAGAGACCCTACGGTCTTGCCTTCGCCGGGGGCTTCTGTAGACACGATGAGATGGCCGTCGCGATCGACGAGGGAGAGCCGGCGATACAGCGGATAGATCGTGTGGAGCTCCTCAAGATAGGTGAGGATTTCAGCGTGGTTTTTCCCGATGAGAAGGGGTGATTGAGCAAAAGCCTGGATGTCACCTGCGCGTTCCGCCAGGACGATGTTGAGTTTATCGGCGATGTCTGTGGCTCCTAGTGCCACAGTTTCACCGGCCCGTTCGATCAGCTCATTTTTAACCAGGACCAATGTCAGGGGGATCATGCCGAGAGAAATACTGATGATGAGGCCGATCATCACCCGTCGAGTCCCGCTCAGGGTCACATATGTCCGCCAGTGTCCCATGCCACGGTACGTCCGGTGAGAATTACTGTGGGCTATCACAGAAGGTGTACTCAGTTGCCACATTACCTTCGACCCCTTGAACTACCTAGGCAATCTGAGATTTCAGAAAGTAGTTTTAGAGAGGAATGGGAAGGGATGGATGTGGGACTGAACAGGGGGAAATCGTCCGGTTGGCCGATCGGAGGGCTTGCGATGCGATGGATACGAGGAACGATTTCGGTGTCGAGCTAGGGCCGGGAATAGGGCCGGGATGAATCAGGGAGCATACGCTGAATCGGCTCAGCGCATGCTCCCGATGGAGCGACGCACTAGTTCTTTTTCTCTTCCGCCGTGGCCAGGATCGGTTGGAACATCGGATCGGCGTCGAGCACGGCTTTCAGCAGTTCGGAATGGAGGAAATAGCGCCAGACTTCGTCGGTTTTGCCTGGTACTTCGTCGAACCAGCGTTTGGCTTCCGTGACGTGGTGCAGCAGCTTGGCCTTGTCCCCGTAGTTGGGCATGAAAATCATGCTGTAGGCCATCGTATATTCTGCCAGAAACTTGTCCAGCGGGAGATCGGCCACTGCCAGCGAAGCGTCCGCATCGGCATAGGCCCGGTTGATTTCAGGGTCGTGCAGGATTCTGTTCCACGCGGACTTGTGCAGGCGAGACCAGGCCAGTTGCAGCAAAGCTTCGGCCTTCGCAGACTTTCGGGTGTCCGGGATGTCTTTGACCAGTGCTTCATGAGTTTCGATGGCAGCTTGCTGGTCATTGTTCCAGCGGTAGGCGACGCCCAGTCTAAAGCGATTATCGAGTTGCTCAGGGTGGACCTGAGCGAGGGCTTGGGAGGCCGGCAAGAGGCGGAAAAGGAAGTCGGCTGGTGTCGGTTGCGAGAAGCCGCCCATTTCCATTCCGTTCGAGAGGTCGGTCCTCGTCGATTGCGCATAGATGTTCCAATAGAACTCGTTGACGACCAACGACAGGGCCGGATCTTTCACGAGGAGATTGTGGCCCTTGCTGCCTTCGCGCAAGAGGATGGCGTAGAGATTACGGGTCAAGACGGTCAGGGCATCGGCCTGATTCGGATCGATCAGCAAGATGCGGTTGAGCAGCGCGACACGATCCCGAAGCTCAGGAAAGGTGGCGGCTCGCGCGGCGGCCGCGGTCAGCGTACCGGGCTGGTCCGCTGGCCCCCACCAGACCAAGGAGTCGGGAAGGACGCGGCTGACCTCTGTGGTGAAGGGGATTTTCTCAGGCGCCATGCCCGGAACTGATGGCTGGGTAACCACCGGCAGATTGAACACAGCGGTGTCGCCTGGGAAGCCGTGCTTTTTCAGGCCCGTGAATACGACCCATTGAATGTCGGCGGATTTGAGCGACTTGCGTGCGCGCTTGATGGTATTCGTCCATTTCACCGTTCCGGCCGCGTAGGTCACCGGCGAGGCGAGGGGATCCTGGTACGAGACGGTGAGGGTGACAAGCGTTGTGGGAACGGCAAGAATCTTCCCGGTCGTGTTTAGCCGAAAGGATCCGGACGGCAGCGGCTGACTCTTGCTAACGGTTAGGTGCAGGCCACTTCCCGGAGGAGAGATGCCCAGCTCGTCCATGACAAACGCGGAAGCCGGCATGCGTGGCAGCTCATCGCCGAATAAGACCAGCGGACTGGCGCTCGGCCAGAGCACGGTCATCCCGACATCGTCCCGCTTCAGTGCCGGGGCATGGGCGGTTTTAAGATCCTGCCAGCAGGAATCGTAGGCCGGATCGCCGGCAGCGGGGTAGGACTTGAGCCCGGTCGGGGCGGCGGAAACCAGTCGATACTGGCAGGCAAAATCCAATTGCCCGGCAGCGACCCGGTCTCCGGCTGCAATGGCTGCGGCGTAGCGCCTGGCCGTTTCCGTCGCCGGACTTTTCACGGCAGCGACCGATTTCTTCTTGTGTGCCGGTGCGGCCTGTGTCGGGTCGGCGCTCAACCACCCGCCGCAGAGCACCGCGCTGATTGTCAGGGAGAGACCAATGAATTTACCTGTGCTGGTCTTATGCATCATGACGCTCACCAATCCTCAAAAAATGACGACGTGGGTTAAAGGGGCTTACTCTAACATGGCGTCAGACGAATCTGAAAGGGGCCAGGGGAGCGGATTTTCAGATATTCAGCGGTAAGGGAAGCCTGTGATTATCCGGAAGCACCTGACCTGCTTGAGGCGGGAATCGTGAAATGTCTGAAGTCATTAGCGCGGGCGCGCGGCGCGGAGAATGTCGTTTCGCATGCGGGCTCGTTCGGCCTGTGAGAGGGCCGGTGCCGGCTGGTGTTGGCAGAGGGCGACGGTTTGTCTGAGCGAGGCGACGAATTCCTCGCAGTTAGGGCAGGCGCCCAGGTGTTTGCGCAACTCCTCGCACAGCGTGCCGGGTAATTCATCGTCGATATAGGCGGAGAGCTTCTGCAGTATGGCCACACAGCGTCCTTTCCCGTGACGATGCTGCCGGGCTGGTTTCCGCTGAACGGATCGGGTCGTCGTCCGCTTGGCCATGGCTAGTGTCCTCCTTGCATGAACGGGTGGCCGTTGTGCGATGGTTCGGATGTGGCAATCCCCTGAGCGCTGAGCTCCCGCCGGACAAACAAGCGCGCCCGATGCAGCCGGGATTTTACGGCGCGCTCATTGAGCCCGACGATACTGCCCACTTCTTTGGCGCTCAACCCTTCCATGTCGCGCAGGGCTAGCACCATGCGATATTTCTTGGGCAGTTTGGCAATCGCCCGATCGAGCGCCTGGCGCAGTTCTTTATTTTGCAGTGCCTCTTCCGGGCTGAGCCCGTCTACCGGAATTTGCAGGCGAAGCTCCCCCTCGGAGGTCGGGATAAATTCCTCCAGTGATAGCTCCCGGTCAGGCGCTCCTTTCCGTTTGCGCCGCATGCGTGAACAGGCCCGCGCCGCAATGGCATAGAGCCAGGTCGAGACCTGCGCATCCCCGCGGAAGGTCTGGTAGCCCCGATAGGCATTGAGAAAGGTTTCCTGGACCAGATCCTTCGCTGCTTCTGGTTCCCCGCAGAGTCTGGTCGCGAAGCGGTACATCTGATCGACATGGTCCCGATACAACGCATCAAAGCTTGCAGCGGTGCGCGCCTCATTGCGTGAGACCGGTGCGGGTTGTTTGGCAGGAGCTGGAGTTTTCATGCTTGTGCCGGAGAGTCTACGGAGAGATCAAAAACACTGTCAAGGATGACAGAGAGCCCGGAGTTTAATTGAAGTGATGAAAGTCGACGACCGTCCCGTCGCCATTGAGCTCAACGGTGATCGGACTGCCTTCTTTGACTCCGGCTAAAGCGGATTTCCCGCGATCGGTCGGGAATGTTTGTTCACCGGCAGGGGTCCAGAATTTCACCCCGGTGCGATCCGGGGTCGAGAATTCAAGCGGGCCGGTGATGAACCGGCGTATCGGGGCCGTCCCATTCGCCGGGGTCAAGTCGGCCACGACCGAGTGGTGGTGAACATGGAGCGTCATGGTCTGGCCGACCTTGGCGTTTTTGATGCCGATCTTTGCATTGACGTTGATGACACCGACGGGTGTTTTAAAAAAAATGAAATTCGACTTCAGTTTCGACACCGTCCCGCTCAAAAGCACATGTGCTTCCGATCCACCGGGGGGCACTTGGCCGATCTGCAAATCGAATTGGAGGTCATGCACGCCGATGATGGTGTCGCTGTCATCGACTTCCACGGTGACCTGATCGCCGTCATGGAGTGCGGAGAGCTGCGACTCATGGGTTCCATAGTGAAACGACGTGTCACCGTCCGGAGTCCAGCGGATCAGTTCTTTCGTATCTCCTGAGCCCTTCAGAACGGGACCGGTCAGGTAGCGATGGACGAGAGAGTCGTCAGCCCGCTTGCGGATCTCAACGACCATACTGGACCCGTGAATCCAGAATGAGACGCTCTGCGAGGCGCGCATGTCTTTGAGCGTGGTTTTCGAACTGAGGGTGAGCAACCCGACGGGAGTCTTAAGAAAGACGATGCCCGGCTTGGCTCTCCAGACCGAGCCTTTCAATGCAATCGAAGGACTGGTCTCCTCGTGATCGGTCGTGGCCGACGACTCCGGCTGATTCGCCGGAAGGTGTTGCGTAAGGCCTGGAGCGGGCAGCCCCGGTAAGATTATTCCGTTCAGGGCGATGCAGACCAGTGCGAGACGAAGAGTGGTGGACGATGATGGCATGGTCGTGGGTGGTTTAGTTCAGACAGCCTGTTGTCAGTACGTCAGTCGAGTCATTCGGATTTGGATATCACTAGTCTGCGAATAACATGAGGTTGTGAACGAGTCAAGTTCAAATCCATTCACCTCGTAATGTTACGAGGTGAACCGCTGAGAGCGCATTCTCGAGAGATGACGTTATTTCTTGCGGATGAGCAAGCGCAATGGTGTGCCGGAAAATCCGTAAGCGTCGCGGAGCTGGTGTTCGAGAAATCCGATGTAGGCGGGACCCACGTCTTGCGGGTGTCCGCAAAACAAGGCGAAAGAGGGCGGCTTTGTCGCCACTTGGGTGATAAATGCGGCCTTCGATGTTTTCGTGGGTTTGCCCTTCCGGACCGGGAGCGGATGAGATTCCAGGATCTTTTGGAGCCATTGATTGAGCGCCCCGGTCGGCACGCGCTTGTTGAACGACGCATAGACGCTATTGATAGTCGGGAACAGCTGATTGAGCGAGCCCGGCTGAGCCGCGGCCCCGAATAACACCGGTGCCCAGGTCAGGAACGGAAAGCGCCGATGCAGTTCACGTTCATATTCCTGGCGAGCTTCGGCATCGTTGGCGCGGAGATCCCACTTGTTCACGAGCAGCATGCAGGCCCGTCCCTGCTTGAGCACCGCCCCGGCGATTTTCGTGTCCTGTTCCGTAACGCCTTCCACCGCGTCGAGCAGCAGGACGGCGACATCGGAGCGGCCGATCGCCCTCAGCGACCGCATGACACTATATCCTTCGAGTCCCGGCTCGATGCGGCCTCGGCGGCGGATCCCGGCCGTATCCGTGAATATATAGCGTTGGTCGTCGTGTACGACGAGCGAATCGATCGGGTCGCGCGTGGTGCCTGGCATATCGCTGACGACGACACGTTCCTCACCCAGGACGGCATTGGTCAATGTTGACTTGCCCACATTCGGACGGCCGACGAGAGCGATCCGCGGGAGTTGCGTGAGTTCTGTGGTCTCATCCGTTGGGGGCAACAGCGGGTAGAGGTCGTCCAGTAATTCAGACACTCCGATGCCATGCTCGGCGGAGACCGCGTGGAACTCGGCCTTTCCCAACTGATAAAAATCGGCAATGAGCGGCTCGGCTTTCGGCGTATCGATCTTGTTGATCACGTAAAAGATGGGCTTGGTCACGCCGCGTAGGAGCTTCACGACCTCGTGATCCGGCGGCGTCAAACCGGCCCGGCCATCCAGGATGAACATGAGGATATCGGCCTCGGCGATCGCCATCTCGGACTGCCGGCGGATCAAGGTCAACATGCCGTCGGAAGAGGAGAGATCGAGCCCGCCGGTATCGACCAGCCGGAATTTGCGGTCGCGATAGGTTGCATCCGCATAGTTGCGGTCGCGGGTCACGCCGGGGACGTCGTCGACGATGGCGGTCTTGACCCCGAGGATCTTGTTGAACAGGGTCGACTTCCCCACGTTCGGCCGGCCGATGATGGCGACAAGCGGCATCGGGGCAGCGGAACTGAACGGCAGGGTTTTGGTCTTCGTCGGCGAATCGCGCATCTTTTTCATAGGTCTGCGACCGTATCACAGGAATTTTGGCAAACACAACCGGCGTCAGGTACACTTCCGGAGCAATGAGGCAATTAGGCATCAATTGGGCCGAAATCGACGACGTCTTGCTCGACATGGACGGCACGTTGCTCGACCGGCATTTCGACAACTTCTTTTTCGAACAGGAGTTACCGCGCCGCTATGCGGCCCTGCAGGGTCTCCCGTTCGAAGAGTCGCGCGATCGCTTGATGGCGATGTATCGATCGGTGGAAGGGGAATTGGCCTGGACCGATCTCCACTATTGGACCGAACGGGTGGGCATTGATGTGGTCGCGATGCACAAGGAACTGGATCATATGATCGGATTTCTTCCCGGGGCGGAGCCCTTCCTCACCGAGGTTCGTCGGCGCGGGAAGCGGATCACGATCCTCACCAACGCGCACGCGTCAGGGGTTGAGGTTAAAACAGCCAAGACCGGCTTGAATCGCTATGTGGATCGGATCGTCGATGCGGCTGAAGTAGGCTATCTCAAAATGCGTCCGGAATATTGGCCCGCCTGCCAGAGGCTGGTCGGGTTCGATCCGGGGCGCGCACTCTTTGTGGATGATGATGAGGGCTGTCTCCATGCCGCGCAGCGGTTCGGTCTGGCTCAGATCGTCCATAGCGCCAAGTCCAGCTCTCAGTTACCTGCCGAGGCGTCGAGCACGTTTACGTCGATTGAATACATGACGGCGCTGCTCAACGGCCATCCATTTCCAGCGGGGTACTGACGTCCGTCCGTTCCGGCGTGGCGACTCCGCGGTACAGTTCCCCCACAATACGCGGCACTCCCTCCATCACAAAGCGATCGAGCTGCGCGATATGGAGCCCGGCCTTTTTGATGAGTTGATCGATCGGCCGGTTCAGGTTGCAGCCACAGCCGAGCACGTTCTGAAGCGGGTTCAGTCGGTCCTGCCAGGTTGCGGTGGCGGCATCGTCGCTCCGGCCATGCTCCAGGAAGAGAAAGCGCCCGGTTGGCTTGAGGACTCGACGGACTTCTCGCAAGGCCTGTACAGAATCCGGAATCGTACAGAGCGTCCACGTACTCACGACACAGTCGAAGCTGCCATCTTGATACGGAAGCTGCTCAGCGCTGAGGTGTGTGATTTCTACGGGAAAGCTCACGGCGGCACTCCGTTTCGCGACACGGCCGGGTAGTAACGGTGCCGGATCGACAGCGCGGAGGCGGAGGACCCGTTGTGGATAACACGCTAGATTGAGTCCGGTGCCAAGCCCGATTTCGAGGACGTCGCCTTCGGCGCTTGTGAGCAAATCCTCCCGTAGTCGCTGGAATTCCTGTCTACTCATGAATCCATCCATGAGGCGGGGGAAGATGTATTTCGCGTAGAGTCCCATGGAACAGTCTCTCCGGGTAGCCCTTTTGTGGGAGCCTGGTCCCCCCTCTGTACGATAGTCACATCGCCAAGCATACCGTACCCTTTACCTATCAACGCAACCGGACAGAGCGGTTGCCATATCGTGGATTTAGCGAAATAGCGTGGGAGGTAAGGATATGAACAGGCATCATCAGGGGAAGGGAGTAGAGGTGTTCCGTTGGTTCATGACCGGAACATGTGTGTTGATGATTCTGTCCGCATCTGCCGGTCATGCCGAGACCTATATTGCCGGGCAGGTCGGCTTTACTCTGGCCCAGGATACCGCTCGTGGTCGGGTGACCGATCCCACATATGCCGGTTTGCCGACAGGGACATCGGTTTCCAATGTCAATCTGAACAACTCGGCGATGGGCGGTGTGAAAGTGGGGCACTATTTTGAGTCGGTTCCATGGATGGGGGTCGAGTTGGAAGGGTTCGTCACATCACCCCATCGGCCTCAGCAACAATTGACGCTCGCGGTTCCTGGAAGCGGGAATGTTACGGTGGAAGAAGGCGGTGCAACAAATCGGTTGATCATCGTGTCGCCGCTCCTGTTGGCGCGGTACCAGGCCGGGGCCTTCGAGCCCTATGTGGGGATCGGGCCTGGCCTATTTATGCTACATCAGCAGCAGCTGACCTCTGCAGCCGGCGGGACGGCCTATTCGCAGTCTTATACGGGGCTCGGTCTGAATACACAGGTTGGACTTCGCTATCGCCTGACCGACCATCTTTCGATGTTCGGAGAATGGAAATTCAACTACGCCAGTCTGAATCTTTCCGGCCAGGCTGATGTCGGTCATTACGGGATCAATGCGGTGGCGACATTGCATCATTTCGTGTTCGGTATCGCCTACCACTTCTAGAGTTTCTTCGGGGGTCGGCCAATCGGTTCCGGCCGGCCCCTACCCGCTGCAATCTCCTCTCCCCATTGTTGTTGCCCCTGCTGGTCTGTGTTAGAGTTCCACGATTTTTTTAATCCCCCGGAGAGTCATGGCAAAAGGGTACGATCATCACGCGCTGGAAGTGAAGTGGCAGGCCTATTGGGAAGAGCATCGCCCGTTTCGCGCTCTCCAGGACACCAGCAAGCCGAAGTTTTATTGTCTCGATATGTTCCCTTATCCCTCCGGGTCCGGGCTCCACGTCGGGCATCTCGAAGGCTATACTGCGACGGATATCGTCTCCCGCTACAAGCGCATGCGGGGCTTCAATGTCCTCCATCCGATGGGCTGGGATGCGTTCGGTCTGCCGGCCGAGCAATATGCGGTGAAGACCGGCGTGCATCCGGCCCTGACGACGGCGCAAAACATCGCCACATTCAAACGGCAGATGAAGCGGGTAGGGCTCTCATACGATTGGGAACGGGAACTCAGCACCACCGATCCCGAGTACTATCGTTGGACGCAATGGATATTCCTCCAACTCTATAAGCGCGGGCTGGCTTATGTCGCGGAGGTGCCGGTCAATTGGTGTCCCGCGCTCGGAACGGTGCTGGCGAACGAAGAAATCGTTGACGGCAAGAGCGAGGTCGGCGGATTCGACGTCATTCGCAAGCCTATGCGCCAGTGGGTCTTGAAGATCACGGCCTATGCCGATCGGCTCCTCGAAGATTTGAAGCTGGTCGAGTGGCCTGCCAGTACGCTCGAAATGCAGAAAAACTGGATCGGCCGGTCGATCGGCGCGGAAGTGGATTTCGCCCTGGCTGATACCCGTGGCACCGTCCGCGTGTTTACCACCAGGCCCGACACGCTCTTCGGTGCGACCTATATGGTGTTGGCGCCCGAGCATCCGCTCGTGGATGTGGTAACCAGCGCCGCTCAGAAAGCCGCCGTCGGGGCCTATCGCGATGCGGCCGCAAGAAAGAGTGATCTGCAGCGACAGGAGCTGGATAAGGAAAAGACCGGCGTGTTCACGGGCGGCTATGCGATCAATCCGGTGAACGGCGAGCGGCTGCCTGTTTGGCTGGCAGATTACGTCCTCATGAGCTACGGCACCGGCGCGATCATGGCGGTTCCGGCACATGACGAGCGGGACTGGGCCTTTGCCAAGACCTATCAGTTGCCTATTCTTGAAGTCATTCAAGGTGGCCAGGTCCAGGGGGCGCCGTTTGTGGCGACGGATCGTGGAACGGTCGTGAACTCGGCTATGCCGGACGGGTCCTTGTCTCTGAACGGGATGAAACCGGCTGAGGCCATTCCGGCGATCACGGCTTGGCTCGAGCAGAACGGCAAGGGAAAGAAGGCGATCAACTACAAGTTGCGCGACTGGCTGTTTGCCCGGCAGCGTTATTGGGGAGAGCCGTTCCCGATTGTGTGGGTGGATGGGGAGTCGCACCCGTTGCCGGAGGAACAGCTCCCGCTGATCTTGCCGGAGACCCACAACTTTAAGCCGTCAGGCAGTGGAGAAAGTCCGCTGGCGAACTTGGAAGAATGGCTGGTGACGACCGATCCTGCCACGGGGAAGCCGGCCCGACGTGAAACAAATACGATGCCGCAGTGGGCCGGTTCCTGCTGGTACTATCTCCGTTTCGCCGATCCAAAAAATGCGAAGCAGCTGGTGGACCCGGCGATGGAGCGCTATTGGCTGCCGGTCGATCTGTACGTCGGAGGCAGCGAGCATGCCGTGCTGCATCTGCTCTATTCACGCTTCTGGCACAAGGTGCTCTACGACATCGGGGTGGTGAGCACGCCGGAACCGTTTACGAAGCTTGTGCATCAAGGTATCGTACTGGGCGAGGACAATCAGAAAATGTCCAAGTCCCGCGGGAATGTCGTAAACCCAGACGATATGATGGATCAGTTCGGAGCCGACGCGGTGCGGCTCTATGAAATGTTCATGGGTCCGTTGGAGGCGATGAAGCCCTGGAGTACGCGCGGGGTTGAAGGGGTGACCAGGTTTTTAGAGCGGGCATGGCGATTGATGGTGACAGAAGAGGGCGGGCTGTCTGCGTCTGTGGTGTCGGCATCGCCCAGTCTTGAGCAACAACGGCTGTTGCATCAGACAATCAAAAAGGTCTCAGAAGATATCGAAGAACTCCGTTTCAACACCGCCATTGCTCAAATGATGGTGTTCACAAATGAGATGACCAAGGCCGAACAGCGCCCACGGGCCTTGCTCGAGCCGTTTGTCCTACTGCTCTCGCCCTTTGCGCCCCATGTAGCGGAGGAACTCTGGGCTATTCTCGGTCATGCGCCAAGCGTGTCTCAGCAGCCCTGGCCGGTCTTTGACCCGGCGCTGACGGTCAGTGATCGGCTCACTATCCCTGTCCAGGTGAACGGTAAGCTTCGCGGGAAGATCGAGGTGGCGGCGGACACCGCGCGT
>Ga0105103_10001062_pt1 | contig 15534 bp, 8 predicted proteins | sample PPLLaktember2015_2_FD_79107 | JGI IMG/M metagenome (GOLD analysis project Ga0105103, IMG submission 79107) | Freshwater sediment microbial communities from Prairie Pothole Lake near Jamestown, North Dakota, USA - PPLs Lake P7 Core (6) Depth... | ecosystem: Environmental > Aquatic > Freshwater >...
AAATTACCAACAAGGCTAAGGAATAAACCAGCGACAATTGAAAGAGATCATTGAAAATATGGAATCAGATTTGAGCGGTTGATTTTATTGAGTACCTTCGTAAAAATATGCCTCATTATTAACTTAGCTGACAAATTATGAAAAAAATAGGTGTGCTGTTCTTTTTGTTAATCAGTGTTACTGCATTCTCGCAAAAAAAACTTTTTGAAGCTATTTATAATAAAGATTTTACCAATGCAATATTATTAGCTGAGGAAATTAAGCCTGCAAATGTAAATAAACCTGAAGGACAAAATGACGAAACCTTGATAATGGCAGCTGTAAAAAATGAGTTATCCGATGTTACCCATATCCTGCTTGAGAAAGGAGCTGATGTTTCTTTACGAAACAACCATGACGAAATTCCTTTGCACATTGCAGCTTTGAATGGCGATACTGCCATAATAAATTTATTGCTCATATACAAAAGTAATGTTCAGGCGAAAAACGACAAAGGCCAGACTCCTTTGCATTTGGCTGTAACTAATGGTAATCATTTGGTTGTAAAATCATTGATTAATGCCGGAAGCGATGTAAATGAACCCGATAAAAATGGTAATACACCTTTACATTACTCGGTTATATGCGAAAAAAATCAAGAATTAAGCGATACTGTTTCAAATATTTTAGATATTTTGGATAAAAGGTTTAAACTTAATGGAGCTGATTCAATTCCGGTGGATGCCTTGGGTGCCAGACTATTACAAAAATTTAAAGTCCCTGTGTATAAATATGATGAAAATTATTTTATACATAAGAATATCTATTATGAATTGTTCTGTCCGGTACCATACTATTTATTTAAAGGCGGTGCAAACTGCGTTGCCCTAAACAATGATGGTGAAACACCGTTAAATTATGCGCTAAAAAATCATAACAACAGTATTACAGCTACCGTATTTTTAATTGCAAATAAGTTTGGGATGCAAATTCCTAATAATAAAGGGATTATACCATTTCATAATGCACTGTTAACCGGAAAGCCTTATTATGTCAAATCCATGAACGATATTGAAATGTATACCGATACGGCCTATTTATCGAAACATCAAATTGGTCAATTAATTTGCCAAAAGTACTTTGAGCACACAAGTGAAACCATACAAGACCCTTTCAATTCTTCAAATAGAATTCAAAATCCAGAATATAACTGCAATTTGGCCAATATGTACCTTGATGTAGCTGAACAGTTTATGGGGTTAAAGAACCGGAATTTTTCAAACCAATTTATCAATTTAAGTACCGATCCATGCTTATCATACACAAGGACATACAACATCAGAATTAGCGCTATCCAGAGTGGGGCTGACCCGAATTATAGTCTTAGTAGTTTTAACACCTCAAATTTATTTAAAGCGTATTATGAATACCGGCAAACAATGGGCAGTTATTCATACAGGAAGGATGATGAAAAAGCTATAGCCCGGCAGTTTATAATCTGTTTACTGGAGGCAGGAGCACCAGTAACCGAATTAAATAAAGGAAGCGATACTTATTATAAAAGTTATGAAAATATAATCGTAATGTCGGTTCATGAGTGCGATTTAGATATGTTAAAAATATTCTTAAAGTTTGCAGGAAAACTAACACCTGAAAATAAACAACTTCTAATTAATAAGATCAACCTTTACAGGGCGTCGAATATAAATGCTGAGAATCAGGATTTTTTCGATAATGCGTTTAACTTAGTAACTAATAATTAATCATTGATAACCGACTGATTTAATTAAAAAAATTAAAACGGGATACAACACACGTTATAAAAAATACCAGGACAATGGAAGATTCAAAAAAATTACTTGTGGAATACAAAGAAGGTGAAACCTATATGGGGGAAACAATCACCAAATTGTACAGTGTCCAATCAGAATATATGATATTTGAGGGTACTAAAACTGGTGATATTATAGTCGCTACGGATAATCCAGAATTAAGAAAACGTTGTTCTGAGATTAGTCCAATGGTTTCAATCATAACAGGATATTTAAGTACGATAAGAGATAAGCAGAAATATGCCGATCAGATTGGATTAGCTTATTCAGAAGCAATTGAGGGAAATATTGAAAGTGCAAAAAATATATGCAATGGTTCTATTGAAAATATTGAACTATTAAAGAGTAATATCGGGCGTTTCTACTATTTACTAAGTTGTTTAACTGTAGTAATTATTGCACTCATATTGAGCTATTTATTGAAAAAATATAAGTTTATTCCTGAAATAATTCCTCAATTCTATATAATGACATATGCTTCAATTGGAGGATTCTTAGCTGTAGCAAAAGATATTAAAAAGATTCATGTATCTGCTTCAGATTTTGGATGGTTTCAAATATTTTATGGAGCCACAAGAATATTGATATCTATGTTTTCTGGACTAATAATATATGTTCTTATTAAATCTGAGTTGATATTTCCGGACTTAAACAAACAAGAAAATATTTTTGTGATTTGCATTCTGGCAGTTGTTGCAGGATTTAGTGAAACATTTTTGCCCAATTTGTTAAAAAAAAATAGAGAACCAGTAATGGCCTGCGCACAATATCAATTCCGGCAATATTATCTTAGCTATATTTCGGACCGGATATAGTAAAGCTCACTGTAATTCCTTCGTTTACTTTACTGTCAATCCATATTTTGCCCCTATGCTTATCAACAAATTCTTTACAAAGCAAAAGGCCTAAAACAGTTCCGCTCTCATTAGCAGTTCCATGAGTTGAATGAATGGAAACAAATTGTCTCTACCATTTCTTCAATTTTCTCAATCTGATATTTCCGTAGATTTCTCTTTAATAATTCGGTAAATCCCAAAAGATAATTAAACGGGCTTCTTAAATCGTGGGCAAGTATTGAAATAAAACGGTCTTTATCAGCATTTAGCTGAATGAGCTGTTCTTCAAGATTTATGAACCTTTAGCTCGGCAAAGCCAATAGTTCAGGTTAAATTGACAGATAAAAACAAGAATATCGCTTTCTTTAAAGTTTTGAAACTATAAATTCTTTATCTTTAGAATTGGATATAAATTTTACGGGAATTGACCTTAATGTCTCCGTTGTGATTTATTTTAATTTTCTTAAAATAAAATGCAGAAATATGAAAAGTATACATGGTATTAGAGTTGCCCTGGTAGTTATAGGTTTAAGTTTATCTGTACTTGGTCTAACTACCGATCGAAAAAATTCAAAAGAAGCCATAACCTTCTTATCTGGAAATAGCTATTACGGGGATTTCTCTGAGCTAATTGATTCTTCACCCACCTATACCGATACGATTAATTTTATGGGACATTGGTACAGTGAGGATAAGCGTGAAGATTTTGTCAGGGAATGGGTTCGGGATTATCAGAAAGCACACCCTGATGTATATGTTAATATGAAATTCAGTCATGAGATTGTTGGGGGCAAGAGTAAAGTCAAAACAGCCTGGTTTATTAATGAAATGATTTTGTTCGGGAATTACACCTGGGATATTGTATGGATGGATGATAATATTTACCAGTTGGTCACTGAGAACCAGAGCGACATTAACTGGAGCAAAAAGTATCTTGTCGACTTTTCGGGCTATGAAAAATTTGTCGATGCACATAAGGATATAATCATAAATAACTCAGCCTATAAGAATTTAACCGGAGGACAACTTATAGGGCCTATGATAGAAGGTTATTATGTTCTACTATGGTACAACGAGCCTCTTGCAAACAAAATAGGTTTGAATATTAAATCTCGCGGTATGTCATATGAAGATCTCCTTGGGTATATTAAAGAAATATACCTTTACAATTTGGAACATAATACTAGTTATGCAGCCCTTTATGAATCCTATGACTGGAGGTCTACCGGACAATTTCTTTTTCAACAACTTTTTAATTCAGTCCTGAGTAAAGAGAAAGGAACCTCACCTCAAAAAAGCGGGGAGGAAATTAAAAACATAGCGCTACTTAAAACCCTTAAGGCATTTGAAGAAATGAGCAAATATAACCCTCTTATTGCTTCTCATAATGAAAATCAATGGTTTGATACGCGAGATTATATACTTAAAGACAGTTGTGTTTTTTATCTTGGTGGTTCATGGATGTATAGCCATTGGAATTCAATGGATAGTATTAAAATGAATAATAAGATTAAGGCAGCTGAACTACCGGTGTTTTATTCTTCAGATTCTTATCTTGGAGGCTTTATACCTACCTGGGGCATAATGAAAAACTCACCAAATAGCGAAAGGGCTGTCGACTTTCTACTTTTTGTTTGTCAACCAAAATATGCCGATAAGTGGCTTCAATATACCCACACACCTACAGGACTGAAAGGAAGTATGGATTATTTGGAAACTGATAAAGTGGATGATCATGAAGATATTAATCAGTACCTGGAACGTGTATATGGAAAAAATATAAAATTCTCTGCTGATACCAAATACATTTTCAGAGATGAACAAAATATCACTCAAAACACTTTCTATGAGGTTTTGATTGATATATTAAGAGGTAAGAAGACCGCTCAGGAAGCATATGATGCTTTTAAAACAATGGATGAGTATTAACAGCAAAAGACCTAAACCTTTTCCGCTCTCATTAGCAGTATTCATTTTTCTTGTATGAATTTTAAATTAATACCTGTAATTTAGAAGTAGAATACAATAGTCGTAATAAATCAAATAAGATTTTAAAATGTTTTACCATAAACACAGATTAGAATTTTAAAAACTTTTGGGTTTAAGTTGGTTCAACAGATGAAATGGGAAAATGAGGAATCAAGAACTATATAATGTTTTAATAAGCAAGCTTCATAATATATCCGTGATTTTAAAAATAAACGATTAAAGCAATAGTTGCCGGAGCAAGCAGCTACTCAAACCATATGCTAAAAACAAGGAAGGTTGAAGATTTAGCAAAGGAGGTTAATAGGCGCAGTGATATTGTCAATATAAATTTGTCATTTTGCTTTAGTGGTTTTTCTTAGAATGGCCAAAAGCGCGTCGAAGCATATTTTTTTCTTGATTTTTTTTTCTTTTTATGTTTCAAGACAAAAGAAAAGCTCACCAGATTTTAGGGTATTTAAGGAAAATGGAGCGAAATGGGTGTGGCTGTTAATATCCATCTTTTAATAATTATTCATTCTTATTACCGAGAAATCGTTTTAACATAACATCATTGCCGTTCTCAAACTGAAGTCTGAGAATTGATGTTATGTTAATCACGCTGAAAAAGCGTGAACACGATTTCTCTACAATTGTCGTATAATTAATATTATGTTAAATAGAAGTTATAAAGAAAAAGGAGAAATAAATATTCCTCCTCTTTTATGTATATTATTTATTTTCCAACTCTTTTACTATTGCATCATATTTATCCTGCATTTTTAACCTATAGTAAAGTGTTTTTAAAGTTTCCATGGTTGAACGCTCTGTTGGGTCAACTTCATGAGCTTTTACCATCCAGGGAAGTGAATTTGCTAAAGCTTCATCACCTTTCATTTTAGCTTCATCATAGGCTTTCTGATCATTTAGTTTATTCGCTTCATCGTATAACCTTACAGCTTCGTTATAATACATAACACCAAGATTATAATATCCATTAAAAAATTTTGGATCAATTGAAGTACATTTCATATATGTTTCTTTGGCTTTTTCTTTTTCACCCATTTTATCGTATAAAGTAGCCTCAGCAAAAATGAACGAAATATTTTCAGGGTCTTCTTTCTTAGCAATATTCAAATATTCAAGGGCTTTTGCACCTTCACTTCTAACAAGATAATAATTTATAAGTTCAATCAATACCGGTTGGTTATCAGGGAACCTTTTAAAACCCTCTTCAATAACGGTAAGCCCTGCTGCGGTATCGCCCACTTCAAAATATTTCTGTTTTAAGAATACATAAACGTTTGGATCTTTATGGTTATTCTTTCTGGCTAGTTCATAATATTTGATGGATTCATCATTTTTTCCAATCCTCGATGCGGTCATACCAGCATTAAAAAATATCACAGTATCTATAATTTGTTTTCCGTCAACGATCATTATAGGTTTGTCGTTAATATCGATGATGGTTTCAAAACAATTCAGCGCCCCATTATAATCTTCTTTGCTAAAAATTTCAACAGCATTTCTTTCCAGCATTTTTTTAAGATTATCGTATGCTTTTCTGATGTTTTTTGTTTCCTTCTTCTCTATATCCAGTTCTTCTGCTTTGGCTAAACACTTTAGGGCTTCATCCAAAGGATTTTCATATATAGGCTTAGTTTCTTCAAAACTTGCTACAGCACCCTTTTTGAAAGTTACATTAACATTATCGTAGATATATTTTTCAAAAGCACCTTCGTCATCTTGTCCTTGCTGTGTTTCTTTAGGCTCGCCATATTGAGCCTTGACAATAAGCTGTTGTGTCCCTAGAAAAAGGTTTTGACGGTTAACATCATAGGCTTCCATCATCAATTCGGCACGTTGGACCCAGAATTTTGCCTTGGTATTCTTCTTGGCATCATCTTTTGCCTCATTGCTTTTCTTAACCTTATTAGAAATGATCCCGTAATTTGTTACGGCGGTATTTGTTGTTGCGGTTTGTGCGCTAAGCCCGATACATACTATCAGGGAAAGGCCAATTAATGACTGTGTTAATTTGTTCATGATATTTATTAGTTAAATTCCAAATTGGTATTTATTTTTAAGTGCAGCAAATTTAATAAAAGAACATAATTTTAAAATAAAACCGAATTTAATTTATTGTTTTTCAATTAGGTTTAATTGATAAAAATCTGTTCATACTTCAAATCTCCTCAGTATGAACAGATTATATATGCTATTCATTAGTTTCCTCTGCTGGTTCAGTTGATTCAGTTTGATCTTCGGTAATAATTGGTCCATCAATAATTTCCTGACTTTTAACTACACTTGCAACAGCTGCAATTGAATCGTTGTCGCGTAAATTAATTAAGCGTACCCCCTGGGTTGCCCTACCTGCCTTGCGAATTTTATCAATTGATAAACGTATTGTTAGTCCAGACCTGTTAATAATCATAAGATCATCGTTGTCGGTAACTGCTTTTATGGCAATAAGGTCACCTGTTTTTTCAGTGATATTTATTGTTTTGACCCCTTTACCACCTCGGTTGGTAATCCTGTAATCTTCAAGTCCGGTACGTTTGCCATATCCATTTTCAGAAACAACGAGTATTGTTGTATCCTGACTGGCCGGATCAACTGCTACCATTCCAATAACTTCATCTTTATTATTGGCAAGGCGTATCCCCCGCACTCCTGCTGCATTTCGGCCTACTGTCCTTACTTTTCCTTCAGGAAAACGGATTGCTTTTCCAGATCTTATGGCTAATAAAAGTTCATTTTTGCCATTGGTCAGCCATGCTTCAATTAATTGATCCCCTTCCCTCACATTTATAGCAATTATACCATTTTGCCGTGGTCTTGAATATTCTTCAAGAAGAGTTTTCTTTACAACACCATGTTTAGTGGCAAGAACAATAAAATTATTGTTAAGATATTCACTATCAGCAAAATTCTTAACATTAATGAAAGCTTTAATTTTATCATCTGTACCAATATTGATCATATTCTGAATGGCCCGTCCTTTTGAAGTACGGGTTCCTTCAGGTATTTGATATACTTTGAGCCAGAAGCACTTACCTCCTTCAGTAAAAAACAGAAGAGTATTGTGCATGGTTGCATGGAACATATGTTCAAGAAAATCTTCATCGCGCGTATCACTGCCTTTACTTCCCACTCCACCTCGGTGTTGTATTTTAAAATCAGCCAAAGGGGTCCTTTTCATATATCCCAGGTGCGAAATGGTGATAATCATATCATCATCGGCATAAAAATCTTCCGGGTTAAACTCTCCTTCATCAGCTACAATTGAAGTACGGCGTTCATCTCCATATTTGTCCCTTATTTCAATCAGTTCATCTTTAATGATCTGCATACGGAGCGGTTCATTGGCCAATATTTCTTTTAAGCGTGCAATTAATTTTAATATCTCGTCGTATTCAGCCCTAAGCTTTTCTATTTCCAGACCGGTCAGCCTTTGAAGCCTCATTTCGAGGATGGCTTTTGATTGCAGTTCGCTCAGGTTAAATCGTTCCATCAAACCTGACTGGGCTTCATCGGGAGTTTTTGATGACCTGATAAGCTTAATTACTTCATCTATATTATCAACTGCAATAATAAGTCCTTCAAGTATATGCGCCCTCTTTTCCGATTGCTCCAAATCAAACTGGGTGCGCCTTATAACAACTTCGTGCCGGTGTTCTACAAAATAATGGATTATCTGTTTAAGATTGAGTAGTTTTGGGCGGCCTTTAACAAGGGCTATATTGTTTACGTTAAAGGAAGTTTGTAACTGGGAATATTTGTATAAATTGTTTAATACAATTGATGATTGTGCCTCTTTTTTAAGTATTATAACAATCCGCATCCCATTTCTATCGGATTCATCATTTATGTATGAAATTCCTTCCATTTTCTTTTCATTGATCATATCGGCGATCTTCTTGATCATTTCTGCCTTATTGACCTGGTAAGGAACTTCGTTGACAATAATTCTTTCTCTGCCCGATTCTGTTAACTCAATTTCTGTTTTGGCACGTACAACAATTCGGCCCCTGCCTGTTTCAAATGCTTCGCGTACTCCATTGTAACCATATATTATACCCCCGGTTGGAAAATCTGGGGCTTTAATATATTGCATTAACTCTTTAATTTCAATTTCGCGATTATCTATATAGGCAATTATTGCATTACATGATTCTTTAAGATTATGCGGGGCCATATTTGTTGCCATCCCTACAGCTATCCCCGATGCCCCATTGACCAGTAACGTCGGAAACCTTGTTGGCATAACAGTGGGCTCTTGCAGCGTATCATCAAAATTGAGCTGAAAATCGACCGTGTTTTTATCAATATCTGCAAGGGCTTCTTCAGCAATTTTTCTTAACCTTGCTTCAGTGTAACGCATTGCTGCCGGACTGTCGCCATCCATCGATCCAAAATTGCCCTGGCCATCTACCAGCGGATATCTTAACGACCAATTCTGGGCCATGCGGACCATAGCATCATAAACTGAACTATCGCCATGAGGATGGTATTTACCTAACACCTCCCCTACAATTCTGGCGGATTTTTTATATGTCCGGTTAGACAGCACGCCTAATTCCGACATGCCAAATAATACTCTTCTATGAACAGGTTTTAAACCATCCCGGACATCTGGTAAGGCTCTTGAAACAATAACCGACATCGAATAATCGATGTAAGCCGACTTCATTTCCTCTTCAACATTTATCTGAATAATCTTCTCTCCTTCAGCCATTAACTTACTTAGATTTTATTTGTGGAAAAATAATATTAAATTTATTAGAAAATGATGTTGCTAAAGTAGATATTTATGGCGGTTAAACGACAAAAAAATAGATGTAATTATCAACAAAAAGTGTTTAAAACACGTTGTTTATATTTGTATATTTGTATTAACCAAAGCGTGTTTTAACGGATAAAAGATAAGTTAATTTTATGTTTATGGATGCAAAGTTTTCACAACGGATCAAAGATGTTTTATCCTACAGTAAGGAAGAAGCCATTCGCTTGGGTAATTCAGAAATTGGGCCCGAACATATTTTCCTTGGTATACTGCGCGAAGGTGAAGGTATTGCTATTGATGTTATGGTCACCTTGGGCGCTAATCTATATGAACTCAGAAAAGATGTTGAAAGCTCATTAAACCCTACCGGCCCCATTAAAATATCACATACTGATAATATTCCTCTCTTAAAATCCTCGGAAAGGATCCTTAAGTTGGTTTATTTAGAAGCTAAATCAATGAATAAAACAACTATAGATACAGGTCACCTTCTATTGGCCATTTTAAAAGATGAAAATGGTACTGTTACCAAGGTCCTTGGTAAATATAACATTGGTTACGAAAAAGTCCGCAAGGAATTAGAGAAAGAATCCCAGGAATCGCCTGAAAAGAATGAACCACGGGCTGAATTTCCTAATGAAGAAGACGAGCCGGGCAGTACATTTGGCCCAGGCAAGCCGGGAGGCTCAGAGCCTTCGCAAAAATCAAGTTCTGAAACACCTGTATTAGATAACTTTGGTATCGACTTGACAAAAGCTGCTGAAGAAGATAAACTCGACCCTATTGTTGGAAGAGAAAAGGAAATAGAAAGGCTGGCACAAATTCTTAGTCGCCGCAAAAAGAACAACCCAATACTTATTGGCGAACCAGGCGTTGGTAAATCGGCCATTGCCGAAGGTTTGGCAATGCGCATTATACAAAGAAAAGTTTCGAGGGTATTGTTTGGTAAACGTGTTGTAGCGCTCGATTTGGCATCTATTGTGGCCGGTACAAAGTACAGGGGTCAATTTGAAGAAAGAATGAAAGCCATTCTGAACGAATTGCAAAAAACATCAGAGGTTATATTGTTTATCGACGAAATACACACAATCGTTGGTGCTGGTGGAGCAACCGGTTCGCTCGATGCTGCAAATATGCTTAAGCCAGCATTAGCTCGTGGCGATATTCAGTGTATCGGGGCAACTACGCTCGATGAATACCGTCAGCATATCGAAAAAGATGGCGCCCTTGAACGTAGGTTCCAGAAAGTGATGATTGAACCTACAACCGAAGATGAAACTGCTGAAATTTTAAATAATATCAAGGAGCGTTACGAAGACCACCATAATGTTGTTTATACCCCCGAAGCTATTAATGCTTGCGTAAAACTTACCAACAGGTATATAACTGACCGTCATCTGCCTGATAAAGCTATTGATGCACTTGACGAATCAGGCTCAAGGGTCCATATTACCAATATTGTTGTACCCGATGCTATAATCGGCCTTGAAAAAAAGGTCGAAGAAACTAAAAAGGAAAAGATCAAAGCAGTAAAAAACCAGAACTTTGAGAAAGCTGCCAGTTTTCGCGATAAAGAGAAGGAATATATAGAACAACTCGAAGAAGAAAAACTGCGATGGGAAAAAGAACTATCGCGTAATCGCGAAATAGTTGACGAAGAAAAAGTAGCTGAAGTGGTCGCTATGATGACTGGCATTCCGGTACAGCGTATCGCACAGGCCGAAGGATTGCGTTTACTGAAAATGAGCGATGAAATAAAAGGTAAAGTAATCGGTCAGGATGAAGCTGTTATTAAAATTGTTAAATCAATTCAGCGTAACAGGGCCGGATTAAAAGACCCGAACAAACCAATAGGTACATTTATATTCCTCGGACCGACAGGTGTTGGAAAGACCCAGCTGGCAAAAATACTTGCCCAGTATCTGTTTGATTCTACCGACAACCTGATCAGGGTTGATATGAGCGAATATATGGAGAAATTTTCGGTTTCGCGACTGGTTGGAGCGCCTCCCGGTTATGTTGGTTATGAAGAAGGCGGTCAACTTACAGAAAAAGTCCGCAGAAAACCTTATTCTGTTGTTCTTCTCGACGAAATAGAAAAAGCACACCCAGATGTATTCCATTTATTACTTCAAGTTTTAGATGAAGGTCAACTTACTGATAGTTTGGGTAGAAGAATTGATTTCAGGAACACAGTTATAATAATGACTTCTAATATTGGTACAAGGCAATTAAAGGATTTTGGCCAGGGAGTTGGTTTTAGCACTCAAGCCCGGGAGGCTCAAAATAATGAATACGCCAAGAGTGTTATCCATAATGCATTAAAGAAAGCTTTTGCACCTGAATTTCTGAACCGGATCGATGATGTTGTATTGTTCAACACCCTTACCAAAGATGATATATTCAAAATTATTGATATTGAATTAGATGGATTATATAAAAGGATCATTAACCTGGGTTATGCAATTAAATTGACCAATACGGCCAAAGATTTTATTGCTGAAAAGGGTTACGATATACAATTCGGCGCCCGTCCGCTTAAGCGGGCCATTCAGAAATATCTTGAAGACCCAATGGCAGAGGTTATTATTAAGTCGGATATTAAGGAAGGTGATATAATCAGTGTTGGCTTTAGTAAGAAGAAAGAAGAAATTGTTATAAAAGTTCTTACAAAAGAATCTGAAGTAGTTGAGGCTATTGATGAAGAAGAATAGAATAAGAAGAGAAATTTTATTAAGTTATATGTGAAAGGGAGAAAATACATCTCCCTTTATTTTTTGTTAATGATTTTTATTCATTAGTCAATAAAGTCCAAATTTACTGACAAACATTTGATTAAATTCCTTCGCGTTCCTTTGTGTTAACCTTAGTGATACTTGGTGGTAAAAATATTTTAACCACTAAGACCCTCAAAGTATTCACAAAGGAAAAGAATAAAAATGCTTTTTTTATCCATATATATCTTAAAAATTTTAATATTTTTGTGTATTAAAATTTTATGACTACAAATTATTCGATACGTGTGTGAGGCCTTTCGGCCACCTTCGAAACCTTCAAATTTCCTGAGGGTTAATTTATTGTGACCTTTTCGTTCACAATTAAAATCATTTATTTATCAATGTTTATGGGTTTTAAACCTTAGATTCTAAGTTTTATTGAAAACTTTTAACCTTTTAATAATTAGAAACTAATAGTTTATGACTCGCATATTAAATTTATACTTAAAGTCATGAATACATATTTTTACGAACTTTTTCATAATATCCCCCGCCAGGGACCAGGAGATAACAAACTAACACAATTAGCATTTTCGAAACTGACCGAATTGCCCGATAAACCAAATATACTCGATATAGGCTGCGGTAAAGGTGTTCAGACTATCGAACTGGCTAAAATTTCTGATGGACAAATAATTGCAACCGACAACCATCAATATTTTCTCGACTGCCTGGACGATAATGCCAAAAAACATGATCTGGGCCATCGAATAAAATGTATGAATGCCGATATGGCCAACCTTCCTTTTAATGAAAGGGAATTTGACTTAGTATGGTCAGAAGGTGCAATATTTATCATTGGCATTAAAAATGGGTTAAAAAGTTGGCTCCAGTATATTAAAAATGGTGGATATTTGGTTTTTAGCGACCTTGTTTGGAAAGAACAAACCAATGATAAGGTCCTAATTGATTATTGGGAACAAGTATATCCGAATTTATTAAGTATTGATGAAGTTCTGCATGAAAGTCAAATTACAGGATATGAACCAATTACACATTTTACCTTACCAAAAGAAAGCTGGATTAATAATTATTTGGAGCCTATCGAAAATATGCTTTCTAAGCTGAAGGTTAAATATAAAGACATACCTGAAGCTATGGAAATATATAATGAATTTGACCACGAAAATGAAATGGTACGGAAATATTATGGATATTTTGTGTATGAATTTTTCATCTTTAAAGTATCCTGATGAATGATTTGAAGCGGTAACATTATTGCGTCGGGCTAACTACAAGAATTCACTATCATGCATTAATGGAAAATTTATGCTAACGTGTAATATAGTTGAGAAAATGGTAATAGATTCCATGTAGTTTTTTAAGTTTTAAAGGTTAGTTACTAGAAGAAAAACAAGCCCTATCTGATTTTTAGCAGGGCTTGTTCTTTTTTAGAAATATTTTACCTTTAAAATAATTTCAACATTCTTTACTTGAATTGATGGTTGGTTTAACTTGTGTTGAAAGATTACCTCCGGTGAGATCGCTTCGCTAAGTTCCTCCCGTTGGTCGGAATGATATGTGCAATTGGAACAGAAGGCGCATAACCGTCAATCTATGCAAAAATTTCAGGCTTGCATTAAATATTAGTGGCCATTTATCGCAGATTATTAGCCACGAAATCACGAATTAATAAAAAAATATTCGTGCATTCGTGGCAGAGTTACTAAATCATTAATAAACTCTAATATTTACGGTTTAACATCCCTAACGATCTATTAAACAATGGCAAAAAGATCAAAATCTTCTGCTGAAGTAATTTCAGCAGTATAGAAGTTTCCTACCTTAAGTTTTTTATCAGTGCTAATAAGAATTTCATTGTCCACTTCGGGCGAATCGGCCTCACTTCGGCCTATATAATAGTTTCCTTCTTTTCCGTCGAGGATCACTTTAAGCTTTTTGCCGACTTTATTTGCATTTAACTGGTACGAAATTGAATTCTGCAGCTCCATTAATTTAGCAGCACGTTGCTCTTTAATTTCTGCGGGTATAACATCAGGGAAAGTTTTTGCCCCATATGTACCTTCTTCCTCGCTGTATTTAAAAACCCCTAACCTTTCAAATTTAATTTTTTCAACAAATTCCAGAAGTTCCTGGTATTCTTTTTCACCTTCGCCCGGATGACCTACCATTAATGTAGTACGAAGTGTAAGGTTAGGTATTTCCTTACGGAATAAATCAATTAAATCATAAGTTTTTTGCTGATCAATTGCCCTGCGCATATTGTTCAATACAACGTCACTGATATGCTGAAATGGTATATCGAGATAATTGCATATTTTTTCATTTTTGCGCATTACATCCAGCACATCTTTCGGAAAATTAGCGGGAAATGCATAATGCAAGCGTATCCATTCAATCCCTTCAATTTCAGAAAGCCTGATAAGTAATTCAGATAGTTTTTGCTTTTTATATAAATCCATGCCATAGTATGTCAAGTCCTGGGCGATAAGAATCAGCTCTTTAACACCATGTCTGGCAAGGTACATTGCTTCAATATTAAGTTCTTCGATGGTTTTTGATTGATGCCTGCCCCGAATGTCAGGTATAGCACAAAAGGAGCATTTTCGGTCGCAGCCTTCCGATACTTTAAGATAGGCATAATGGTTAGGTGTAGTAAGTTGACGTTCACCAATTAAGTCACTTTTATAGTTGTAACCGAGAGATTCGATAATTTGCTGTAAATCATTTACACCAAAATATTTATCTACATCAGGAATTTCAGATTGCAATTCAGGTTTATATCGCTCCGATAAACAACCCATTACATATAAATGGTCGATTTTCCCAATTTCTTTTGCTTTTGCAAATTGCAGTATAGTATCGATTGATTCTTCCTTTGCATCATTAATAAACCCACAGGTATTAATAATTACGATACGTGCATCATCTATACCCTTATTATGAATGACATTTAGACCATTGGACTGAAATTGCTTCATCATTACCTCCGAATCGACCAAATTCTTTGAGCAACCCATGGTAATAACATTCACCGTTTTATTCTTTTCTCTGGTCTTCATTTAAATTTGGACTTTATGGACAAACACTTAATAGTTAAAATAAAAACATCATTCAAGGGAGAATGACAAATCTATCTGATAAAACTAGTGTTATGTTAAGCATAATATGACTTAAATTACCACCCCTGCCCCCCGCCAAAAGCGGGGTGAAACTGCTGCACTGCTCTGTTATTGCCCCTTTTTAAGGGGTTGGGGTTATAATGTCAAAATACATTTGACATTAAACTAGTCTTTTGTTGAAAATAATGAATCGACAAATTCCTTTTTATCAAATATTTGAAGGTCATCAAGTTTTTCGCCAATACCAATGTATTTTACAGGTATCTTAAACTG
>Ga0105103_10001063_pt1 | contig 15534 bp, 14 predicted proteins | sample PPLLaktember2015_2_FD_79107 | JGI IMG/M metagenome (GOLD analysis project Ga0105103, IMG submission 79107) | Freshwater sediment microbial communities from Prairie Pothole Lake near Jamestown, North Dakota, USA - PPLs Lake P7 Core (6) Depth... | ecosystem: Environmental > Aquatic > Freshwater >...
CAAAAGATCACCGTGTGGACATTCTTAATTTTCCAAGTTTGGACTACAAGAAACGTTTCTTTGACCGCGCTGAAGCTGAGCTTGCCTGTTCCACAGGCGTTGCAGTGGAAATCGATCTTAAACCCCTGCTGGTGTTGGAAGGACCACCACGTACACGGTTTCTCTCTTCGTTGCGCCGGGAAACCGGGATTGCATCCGAGTTTCGTGTCCCCATTGTGCTTTCCAGCGGTAACGGCGAAGAGGTTTTAATGCGTAAACCTCGTGATTTTGCAAGTTTAGCTTACTTGTTTGGTTTACAAGAAAGTCAAGCCTTGGATGCTGTTTCTACAAACCCGATTGCTATCGTATCGCGTAACCGCCAAAAACTCGATCCGAACTTTGTTGCTCCAGGCATCACTGTCCTAAAGGAGGGCAAATCGCAATGAAACGCATTAAACGGCGTTACCTTGCGATTCAACTGGAATGCGAAGGTACCCCAACTGAACGGGAACTTTTGGATGCAGTGTGGGCTTCAGTTACCAGGTTATATGGTGAAGTGGGAGCCAGCTTAACGGGGTTGGCTTTGATTGACTTTGATGTGGAACACAAAATCGCCGTGGTACGTTGCACGTTGGCTTCTTTGCCGTCGGTTCGGGCTTCGTTGGCCGCGCTTACTCGCGTGGCTGACCGTGAAGCGACAATGCATGTTTTGGCTGTTTCCGGGACCATAAAAGCGTTGTCTTCCCATTTCTAATTACTTTATGTAAAGTTTTTCCTATTTTTAGACAAGACAACTAATAATTAAGTCATGTATTTTGTTGAACAAACTTACAAAACTATTGCAGAAACCTTTATCAACGGCATATAAGCGTTACTTAGCATTACAAAATGCGTGTGAGAAGCGCAGAAATAAGACCCAGAAGTGTAAAAAATGGACATAAAAGATTACTTCTTTAAGATGAAGCCCCTTCAAACGGATGTAATACTAGACGATACGACACTCCGCGATGGCATCCAAATGCCTGGCTTAGCCGCTGGGCCAAAAGACACCGCAAAAATCGCCGAGTTGCTGAGCGAAATAGGAGTGGAACGGATAGAAATGTTCCATTATCAGGAACCAGACAAAAAAGCGGCAAGACTCGTTCTTGACCAAAACCTAAACCTGCGAATCGCAGGCTGGTGCCGGGCAGTTAAAGAAGACATAGATAGCGCAGTCTCATGTGGCTTCAAAGAAGTAGGAATTTCGCACCCCGTTTCACACATCCATTTCAAAGCTAAATGGCCAGAAAAAACCGATGATCAAATACTATCCAACGTCGTTGATGTAACTGAATACGCCGCGAAAACTTGTGGGTTGCGCACTTTTGTTCACGGTGAAGACAGCACAAGAGCAGAATGGGGCTTCGAAAAACGCTTCATAAATGCTATTGCCGATGCTGGAGCTGAATGTTACCGCATCTGTGATACTGTTGGCATCGGATTATCTGATCCCGAGGCGCCCTTGCCGATCGGTGTTCCCGCAAAAGTGGTTGCCATAAAGAAAGAGACCAAAATTGGCGCAGTTGAAATTCATGCGCACGACGACTTCGGTAACGCCGTTGAGAACACGATGGCGGCGATTAAGGCTGCTTCCGGGGTTTGGGACAAAATTTACGCAAGCACCACCTACCTCGGTATCGGTGAACGCGCAGGCAACGCTGAAACAGAAAAAGTTCTCCTCAACCTCTACCTGCATTATGGTGTAATGAAGTTCGCGGGTAAAACCCAAAAGCTCAAAGAAACCGCAGACTACATTGGCAAAGCAACAGGCTACGTTGTGCCTCCCAACAAAGCAATTGTCGGCGACTACGGCTTCGCCCACGAATCAGGCATACATACCCACGGCGTCCTCAATGACCCTTGGACCTACGAGCCATATCCACCCGAACTTGTAGGTAACCAGCGTCGTTTGACAATTGGAAAACAGTCAGGGAAAGGAATAATCAAACACAAAATAACCGAGCTTTCAGGAAAAATACCAGAAGACGCAACCGTTACCACTGTTGTAGAAAAAATTAAAGCATTCTATGCCAATGGGCGCCGAGCTTCCCTTAAAGAAGAAGAATTCAAAAAAATCCTTCGTGCCCTGAAAATCATACCTGAAAACAACGGCTGCAAATAGCCAAGCGAAAGGGAAAATAAGCTTCCCTTCTTATTCTATTTTTTAAGTGAGCCTTCATGGTAGATATTTCCCTAATCGTTATTGTAAGCAACACGTTGGTTGTTTTTGCCACTTTTGTAGCCACTCTTTACCGAATCAAAATTGAACGCGACCAGATTCGGACATTCAAAGGTAACGTTACATCCTCTCAGTGTTTAGAGTCCTTTCGAAAATATGTAAAAGCTGAGCGGGCCGCCATTCTTCACATGGATAAGAATGAATTAGAAAAGTTCGTTGATTATTTGGAAAAACTTGGAGGACACTAATTAACACTTACATTCAGCTAAAAAGACGGTCGCAATTTGTATGCCATTAGTTGGTGAATAATGCTTGCTTCGCTCAATGCGATTCTCTTAGTGAAATGCTATAACCATTGAAAGTTTATTGGAATTGGAAACGTAAGGCTAGAAGATCCTCAAAGTGTATGTTACCATGATGAAGAGTCAAACTTAAAATATCAAGTCCGCCCAAGAGAGAGAAAGAACGGTGAGCAAATGAGTTTCGCAGTAAAAGCCTCCTCAATAACCAAACAGTTCGGTCAAATAACCGCTCTAGCTGATGTAAGCTTCAGCATTAAACCAGGAGAAATCTACGGGTTAATCGGGCCTAACGGCGCAGGAAAAACCACTACCCTCCGCATTGTGTGCACGCTCATAAAGCCCTCATCTGGCACCCTAACCATTTTCAACCAAGACGTAGTCAAACAACCGGAAAAAACTCGCCAAAATATCAGCTATCTACCTGAAGAGTCAGGAGCTTACCCTAACCTTACAGGTTGGGAATACCTGCGGTTCATGGCGAAACTCCAAAGTAAATCTGGTACGGATGTAAAAGAAATCGTTAACGAAGCAGCGACGATTTGTGGACTTGGCGACCGACTTAAAGATAGAGCCAAGACTTACAGCAAAGGCATGAAACGACGGTTGCTTGTTGCGCGTGCCCTCATGACTAGACCTCAGTTAGCTGTTTTGGATGAACCTGCAAGTGGCTTAGATATAATGCACGCATACCATATCCGTGAAATCATTAAGCGTTACGTTAAAGAACACGGCGTAACAGTGCTGCTGAGCAGTCATAATATGCTTGAAGTTGAGTATCTCTGTGATCGTGTTGCGCTTATCAACAAGGGAAGACTGGTCTTGGAGGGGGAACCTAAGGAACTCAAAGTTCGTTATAACGGTGAGAATCTAGAAGAGGTTTTCATGAGGGTGGTTGGTTATGCTTAAAGGCTTCACAACTATCCTTCTTAAAGAGTTAAAAGAACTCATGCGGGACCCAAAAATCCTCATAGGTATGATTGTGTTACCGCTGATAATGTTTCCAGTACTCGGTTTGGTTTTAGGCTATGCAGTAGATACTGCACAACAGGAAGCTCAGCGGGCTACGCTGCTTGTGGTTGACAACGATGGAGGTAACTGGAGCAGCATCTTTGTTAGTTACGTCAATCAGACCGGAATGAATCTGGTTTTAGTAAATAATTCCTCTCCGCAGGAAATTGTGGATCAAGGATTGTTGACGCAATCCAATAGCTCCACGTTTATAGTCATCCCCACAGGATTTAGCGCCAACTTGACGAGGCATGACTCTGGCGATTTGACCGTTACGGGAACTGTGAATGTCTACAGTGTTTTCAACGGTGGGGGCGGCATTTTTAGCGGCGCCGGCGGCTCAATCGCTGGGTTACTTGTGCAAGGGTTCAATCGCGCAGTGGCTCCAGACTTGATTGTGACGTCTCAATCCAGCATTATCAAGGGGGTAATAGAAGAAGGCGTTAATGCCAGTGCGCTTTCAAGTTTAATGCTTTCTCAATCATTCGCTTTGCCATTTACAATAATGATTATGATAACATACGCGATGCAGATAGCTGCAACCAGTGTCGCTATGGAAAAAGAAGAGAAAACCCTAGAAACTCTGCTGACTACACCCGTGGATCGTTTCGCAATCTTGATGGGTAAAGTTTCAAGCACAATAATCGTTGCAGGCGCTGCTTCCATTACAGTGTTGGTAGGTTATACCTACATGTTGGGTTCGTTATCGCTTGGCGTCACAAGCGGTTTAGGCAGCGGTGTTGATTTGGTTGCGTTGGGTTTGGTACCTTCAGCATCTGGATACGTACTTTTAGGCGTAAGTTTGTTCTTTACTTTACTTTCAGCGTTGGCTTTGGCGGTTGTTATGTCGGCGTTTAGTGAAAATGTTCGCGGAGCTCAAGCGTTGGTCGGCTACATTTACCCCTTAATATTTATTCCCGCGCTGGCACTGATTTACCTTGATTTTAATTCGTTACCTCTTGCGTTAAAAGCAGTCTTCTATGCTATTCCTTACAGTCACCCAATTCTGGCTTCAAAAGCGGTCGTCACAGGTGACTATGGCACCGTTATCTTCGGCATCGTGTACGTTGCAGTTTTCACTGTTGTCATTATGTACATTGCTTCAAGGCTATTTGCTACCGAAAAAATCCTTACGGCTAAACTCAAAATAGGGAGACAAAGAAAACAACTCAAAGAATAAACAACAGACTTTGGTCCACTCTTTTTGTTTATCAATTTTTTTTCTTCTTTGTGCGTTCAAGCGAATAGTTGGAAGCGCGTCTATTTCGTTAAAGGAAAAGTAGTTTGAGGCTGTTTAGAGTCTTCTGTGGTGGGTGGGGAAAGAAATAGAAAGTAAATGTTGTTGATTTATAGCTTTGTGGCTGCAAGGTATTTGAGGTGGAATGGTTTAATGACTATTCCGCCTTTGAGGTCAGCGTTGAATGTTTGGCTTTCAATAATCCATTCAGAAAGTTCGGAGTCTTGTGCTCTGATGAACTCAGCGAAGTTTGCGAAGTTTTCGTGAAGAGAAATACATGCCGTGTCATAACCCATGCCTCTACCGTCGAGGACCATTATGACGTTTGTCTGCTTCATATACCACTCTTTCATTTTTTGTAGCGCCTGATCTTTGGCCTCGCCACTTTGATACTTTAGTTTGCTTTTCAGAAATGTAATTGCCGCAATTTCAAACCCGATTTGACCGAATTTGGGGATAACGGTGTATCCTTCGATAAAGTTTTCTTCAAGCATAGCACGTCTTCGGGTCACTGTTGGTTGTGAAACACCCAGAGCCTTTGCTAGTTGCCGATCGCTTCTATGTGAGTCTTTCATAAGCTCGAACAGAATCTTGTAATCTATTGGTTTTAATTCTTTCATAGCAATCAACCTACTAGTTGCATTTTTTGATTAAGCAATAGCATCTTTTGACATACTATATAAACATCATTGTAGAATAACCAAAAAATCTTTCTCAATTTCATCCTTAGCTAACGATACTTTTAAGAGAAAAAAAGCGTAAATCAACATCGGGAGCGCGCAAAATACGTCAACTATAAACATGTTAAATGAAATAGAAAAAGAAATTACGGAGTTTCTAAGCGAACTTATACGCATAGACACCACAAACCCCCCAGGCAACGAAACTAAAGCGGGGGAGTTTATCGCCCAATATTTAGCTAAAGACGGCTTTAAATCAGAAATCATCGAGTCAGCTCCGGGCAGAGGCAGCTTAATCACGAGACTCAAAGGCAACGGCGAAAAACCAAACTTACTATTGCTTTCACACCTTGACGTTGTAGCTGCGAACCCTTCTGAATGGAGCGTTAACCCCTTTGCTGGAACCATAAAAGAAGGCTACATCTATGGCAGAGGCGCCTACGACATGAAAGGCATGACTGCCGTTGAAGTTTTTACATTGAAACTTCTTAAGAAAAACAAAATACCCCTTAAAGGCGACGTAGTGCTTGCTGCCACCGCTGACGAGGAGAAAGGCGGCGAAGGCGGCGCGGGTTACCTACTTCGAAACCATAAAGAGAAGATCTGGTGTCCCTATGTCCTAAACGAAGGAGGAGGACTAGCGTTTCCCCAGAAAAAAGGCAACGTCTATCCAGTACAAACAGCCGAAAAAGGCATTCTCTGGTTCCGCGTAAAAGCCAGAGGGACACCTGGCCATGGTTCCACCCCCAACATGGCAGACAACGCCATCGAACGCATAAACAAGGTCATTACAAAATTAGGCAGCTACCAGCCAGAAACAGTTTTTATCCCGACCCTTAAGCAGTATCTTTCTGAAATCGCAAAACTAAACCCGGAAGTCAAGGAGCCCTTCTCTAAACTTCTTGAGAACCCTCAGCAAAGCGAGAAAATCCTTGACGAATTAGCCGAGACTGATAAGACTTTGGCTGAGGAAATTAGACCTCGAACCAAAACCACGATAGCGCCAACTATGATAAGTGGCGGAGTAAAAGAAAACATCATACCTTCCGAATGCGCTGCGGTGTTTGATTGCCGCGTTCTGCCGGGTCAAAGTGTCGACGAAACATTTGCCAACATTAAAAACATGCTTAAAGATGTAAGTCAAGATAAGTTATCTTTTGAAATTATTCAAATCCATGATGGCAACGAATCCACAACACAGACACCGCTCTATGAAATTATCGCGGGTGTGCTAAAAGAGCTTGAACCAAACTGCGGAGTCACACCTGCCTTAACTACAGGGGGGACAGATTCCCGGTTTTTTAGGGAGTTCGGCAGTATCTGCTATGGTTTCCACCCAATGCGTCCCGATGAGCCCAACGACAAGCTGGAGCAACGCATGCACGGAATTGATGAACGCATAACCATCGAGAATCTGGTTTTTGGAACAAGCATTTTCTACGAAACTGTTAAGCGCTTCATGACTTAGCCCTTTCTTTGTTTAAAAACGCCTGGTTAGCGGGCGTTTCTTTGTTTATTCATAAATTTTTTATGCATCAACACACAATATTTAGAAAGCTCACAGGAGAAGGGGAAACAAACGGATGCTCAGTGGACAAGCATTAGTGGGTAAGGCACCGACAGATTTTCAAGTAAGCAAAAAGGTTGGTTTGATCTCCGACACACATGTTCCAAAAAGAGCGCATTACGTTCCCAAGCGGGTTTTTGAAATATTTGAAAAAGTTGACTACATTATTCACGCTGGGGATTTGGTTGACTTGGCTGTGGTTGACGAATTAGAAAAACTTGCCCCTGTTTTAGCTGTTCACGGTAACATGGACGGCGTAGACATTTGCGGTGCCCTGCCACGCTTGAATTCTTTGAGGGTATTTGATTGGAAAATCGGCGTTATGCATGACCCCGACATTCTTTTTGGCTTCAACAAAATACGAGAACTAGTAAAGCAAAACTCTTTCAACGTATTCGTTTATGGACACACGCACGCTGCCAGTATCAAATGGGAAGGAAAAACTCTCTACATAAACCCGGGAAGCCCCACTGACCCCGCGTCGCCAATGCTTAAGCCTTCGGTGGGTATTTTAAAAATAACAAAAGAAACAATAACCCCACAAATAATTGAGCTTTAGCCCAATATTAGGGGGCCATAAAAAAAGGCAAAAAGGACAATTCCAAGCACTAACGCAAGAACCCAAAGGGTTATGGTGACCCTCATCACGTTTTTGCGTTTGAAGCATCCTTTGACGTCGCTGCTAAAGTGCCAAGCCGCGACAAGGACGACCCCGAGGGCAAACGCAATGCTGCCCGCGACGCCGTGAATTAGCCCTACTATCGAAATTGCTTCAAAGGGAGCGGGAATTATCAACTCTGAGAGAAGCAGACCAAACGACATGATCATGATCGCCAAGATAGTAGTTAAATGCAGAATCACCGCAGAAGCCATAACTATCCCGTGGGAACGGAATTTTAGTTTTCTTTTTAAAGAATACCCATAAACTAGAAGAAACAAAACCACGATTTGGATCACCAATGATGCTAAAGCTAAGACTGCATATGGATCCTGTAGAATAGACATAAAATCACTTACAACCAATTGTGCACTTTGCGTATTAAAACTTTACTTTCAGCCACCCCTCCCCGGCTTCTTCATTTAGTTTGGTGGGGTGATTTAAAAGCTAAAAGACCCCTCAGTGCTTTTCAGGGATAAATTTGGAGCATTGTAAAAACCCTTGGAAAGATAGCTGCAAAGGCGAAAACATAAAACTATACATACAGTTACGTGGCGAAAACCTGCCGATATGCCAGCAATGCTGGAGCAAAATCGCTGACCAAGAAGAGGAATGGTGCTAAAGATGGAAAGCTTCAGCGGCAACAGCGCCCGATCCTACATCGGAAAAAATGTTAACCTCCATCTGAAAGACGGCGCAGTTATAGTAAACGTCCACTTAACTAAGATACATAAAGCTGTGGGGAAAAACAAAAACCAACTTGAGTACGCCCATGGAAAACGCAAAACCGGACGATTGCCATTACGTAATATCGCTTGGGCTGAAATGATAAATAGAAACCTTATGAAAAACTCAGCATAAAATTACGTTTTTTCTAAAGGCACAAATACTAGCAGCATAATTCAGCGTTTATGCACTGCACGAACTGCGGCGTCTGCTGCACAGAAACAGAAATGTTACTCTCAAAAAGGGATATAAAACGCCTTGAGAAAAGAGGATTCAGTCAACGGGAATTCGCCCAGTTTGATAGGCAGGGTTACGTGCAACTAAAGAACCGTGATGGCTATTGTTTTTTTTACGACAGGAATTATCATAGATGTAGTGTTTATGCGGATAGACCTTCAGGCTGTAGGGTGTATCCCGTCATTTTAGATGAAGAGAAAGGAATCGTGTTGGATACAATATGCGAGTCCAGAGGGGCAATAACTGATGAAGAAAAACGGTTAAAGGGCAGACGTGTTAGAAGGCTGCTTAAGGTAATCGACTGCGAAGCGTTAGAGCGTTTATCCAAGTAGATTCATTGACGCTTTTTTGCGTTTTCGTTGCTGTCTTGATTACTTAATTTAAAAACGGGTTAATGAAACGTTTTTGCTGGAAATCGGTTTGCTCTGTTAGAACAACACTTGCCGTGGTGTTTGTTGTTGTTCTTCTCTTGTTTTGGCAGTGAGCTATGTTGAATCATACATAGCACCATCGTTTTTTAGCTTGGGTAGAACAACAAATACCAAGTGTTGTTCTTCTCCCGGGCTTTAGAGATAAAATCGGCAGCCCAGCTTCTATGTATAATCTTTCCAATTAAGAGACAACCAGCGAGCATTAGAATTCAGAGATATCCTACAACTTTAAATAAGCCCTAATGGAGACATTTGAAGAGTGAACAATATGCCCTGCTCAGTAATTGTTGGCGCCTTCTGGGGAGACGAAGGCAAAGGAAAAATCATCTCCTACCTTGCACTTAAGGACAACTTGGATTTCTGTGTCAGAACAGGATCAGTTAACGCAGCCCACACAATTTGGTATGAAGGCAAGAAATTTGCGCTACATATGGTTCCGGCTGCATTCATTAACCCAAAAACCCGGCTGTTAATCGCTGCAGGAGCAAACGTTCACGTTGGCCAATTCTTTAAAGAAATGGAATTAACCCAAGTTGACCCTAAACGTGTCGGCATCGATCAAAACGCATCCATAATCGAGCAGAAGCACAGTGACCAAGACAAAGCCAGTGCTGTCAACAAAGGAATCGGCACAACAGGTTGGGGTGTGGGGCCTGCACTTGAAGAAAGAGTCAGACGCACGGCTAAACTGGCTAAGGATGTACCTGAAATTAAATCCTTTGTCTGTGACCAAATCGGAGAAGTCAACGACGGTTTAGATACAGGGAAAAGCGTACTCTTAGAGGGCACTCAGGGCTTTATGTTGTCACTGTTTTTAGGTGGAGGCTACCCCTACGTCACTGCTAGAGACACAGGCGCATCCGCTATCGCCTCGGAAGCAGGCGTTGGACCGACCCGCGTTGATGACGTAATTATCGTTTACAAATCATTCATCACTCGTGTTGGCGCTGGACCCCTGCCCGGGGAAATATCTAAAGAAGAGGCAATTAAGCGCGGTTGGTTTGAGGTTGCCGCTGGAACAGGCAGAGACCGCCGCAGTGCACCATTCGATTTTGAGTTGGCGAAGAAAACGGCGAAGATTAACGGGGCAACGATGTCTGCGGTAACTAAACTCGACGTCATATACCCATCATGTAAAGGCGCAAGGAAATATGGGGATTTACCAAGCGAAGCTAAAGAATTCATAAAAGAAGTAGAAAAACGCACAGGCGTCCCAGTCATGTTCATCGGAACCGGACCTGAAGCTCTAGACCTCATTGACCGAAGAAAATAGATACCCTTATTTTCCTTAATGTGGAAGCTTTTTCGAGGCGTGAATACATTGTTAACGTCTAAAGACGCAAGCAAAGCATCCGCAAGCATCTTGATTGTACTATTTGTCATGGGCTTACTCGTCGGTGGACTCCTCATCTATTTCGTGTCCTACCGGCAGCAGACTAACCTAAATAGCCAGATTAGCCAGCTGCAAAGCCAAATCAGCGAATTACGCGGCCATCAAAACGCCACCACCCAATATATCACAATCATCCAGAACGAGACCGCCTTGGCAGACATCTACGAGCGGGTGCGTCCATCAGTGGTTTTAGTTCAAGGCGAAACAGACGACGGAGGCGTGCAGGGTTCAGGCTTCGTCTACAACTTCGCAAATAGAAACGTAGTGCTCACAAATTTTCACGTCGTTGAGGACACAACTAGTCTAAGCGTTACCTTCTATGATGGGCGCGGCTACAAAGCAAATATTCTCGGAATCGACCCCTACTCGGATTTAGCCGTTGTCACCGTGGATGCGCCGTCTGAAATGTTTAAACCCATAACCATAGTGACCTCTTCAGAGCTCAGTGTGGGAGAAACCGTCATAGCCATCGGTAACCCCTATGGTCTTGTTGGCTCGTTAACAACTGGAATAGTTAGTGCTATTGGTAGAACTATCACTGAATCCTCCGCTGGCGGCTATGCAATTCCAAACATCATTCAAACAAGCACGCCAATAAACCCCGGGAACTCGGGTGGGCCGCTCTTAAACGCCGTCGGCAATGTAGTAGGTATAACCACCGCTATTGTTTCTGACTCTCAGGGGCTAGGTTTTGCAATTCCATCCAATACGATTCTCCGTGAAATTTCGGCGTTAATTACCACTGGGACGTATCAAGGACATTCATACCTCGGTGTCACTGGGCAAGATATGAGTTTCAGCTTGGCGCAAGAAACAGGTTCAAACGTAACTTACGGGTGGCGCATTCAATCCGTTGTCCTCGGTGGACCAAGCGATGGCAATCTGCAAGTTGGCGATATCATCATAAAAATGAACACGCAAACAATCAAAAATAATGATGACCTCGCAAGCTTCCTTGAAGAACACACATTGCCTGCAGACACCATCAGTTTGATCGTTATCCGTAACAATGTAGAGATACCCATTTCAGTAACTTTGGGGCTAAGACCTGACCCAACCTAAATTGATCTCTCTCTTTTTTCCAACGCGTTTTGAAGATAATTCTTTTTTTATAACACCCTAGCTTGGCCATGGAAAGGTAGATATTACGCTTCGCCCCTTCTCAGATGAATTAAAGCGCCTTTAGGAGCATAAGGCGTAAGGGGCAAAAGGGATAAAACAGTGGATGATTTACAGGGTTTACTGAAAGGACTTAAAATCGCGTATTTCTCCATGGAAGTGGGGTTACGGAACGACATACCAACTTACGCTGGAGGTTTAGGCACTCTTGCAGGAGACGCCATTCGTAGCAGCGCAGATTTGAAGCTCCCTATGGTTGCCGTGACTTTAATCAGCAAAATGAATTATTTTAGGCAGAGGTTAAGCGAGAACGGACGCCAAGTTGAGTTATCCAATGAGTGGCGCCCCGAACAGCATATGACGCTTCTGCCAAACCAAGTTTCCGTGCAAATTGAAGGTCGCACCGTGAAAGTTCAGGCTTGGCTCTACAAGTACAAAAGCGTCACGGGCGGCGTGGTGCCTCTGTTGTTTCTTGACACAGACTTCGAAGCAAACGTCCCTGAAGACCGGGAAATCTCATACTACCTCTACGGCGGAAACGAAAAGTATCGGTTAAAACAAGAAGCTGTTCTTGGATTGGGCGGTGTTCGTATGCTTGACGCGTTAGGTTTCCGGATCAGAAAATACCATATGAACGAGGGGCACTCCAGTTTTCTATCTTTGGAGTTACTCCGCAAAAACGGCATGGATGTCGACAAAGTCCGCGAACTCTGCGTTTTCACCACGCATACACCTATTGAGGCAGGACACGACAAATTCAACTATGACTTAGTCTCCTCGGTTCTTGAAACAGTTGATCTTGAACCACTCAAACAGTACGGCGGCAAAGATCGCCTCAACATGACGATGCTCGCTTTGAACCTGAGCAACTACGTGAACGGCGTGGCTAAGCGCCACCAAGAAGTTTCCAGTAAAATGTTTGCTGGCTACGAAATCCACGCTATCACTAATGGCGTTCACTCATTTACCTGGACGGGCGAGCCTTTTCGAAGAATTTTTGACCAGTATTTGCCTGGTTGGGCAATAGAGCCTGAGTTGCTTGCAAAAGTAGACATTATCCCGGATTGCGACATTTGGGACGCTCATGTGCAGCAGAAAAAACAGTTAATAGAGTACGCCAACATTGTAACAAACGGGTACTTAAGTGAAGACACCTTCACGTTAGGATTCGCTAGGCGCGCAACCGAGTATAAGCGTCCAACTTTGTTGTTTTCAAACATTGAACGCCTAAGAACAATTAGCCGTAGCGGGAAATTCCAAGCTATATTCGCGGGCAAAGCTCACCCACGCGATGAAGGTGGGAAACGGTTAATTGAACAAATCTATAGCTATGCCAAGCAACTCAAAGATGACGTGGAAATCGTTTATTTAGAAAATTATGACATGTCCATTGCTGCGAAAATGGTTGGGGGAGTCGATGTGTGGCTCAATACGCCCCTGCGCCCAATGGAGGCGTCAGGCACTAGCGGTATGAAAGCAGCCCACAACGGTGTGGTAAACCTCAGCGTGCTCGATGGCTGGTGGATTGAGGGTTGGATGGAGAACCTTACAGGGTGGTCTATTGGTCCGCATAACATCGATAATCTTGATTACCAGACGCTTTTCCAAAAAGAAACTGAAGACCTATACAACAAACTTGAATATGTCATAATTCCCACGTATTATCATCGCCATGACGAATGGATAAAGCTGATGAAGAATTCCATTGGTAAAATCGCTTATTACTTTAACAGCCACCGCATGATGCGCAGGTACGTAACCGAAGCATATCTCTAAGCATGGAAAAGAGCACTCAATAACTCTGTTTGGCAAGCTTTGCTACAACGCTTGTTCTGGCAGCGAAGTTAGGTAAGTTGGGGACATTTATATAGAGATGATTCAAGCAAATCGAGAGAATTTTCTAATGGTATAACTGAATAATCAGGTTCCAAGTGTGTAAACCAAAAAATTAAGGTAGGGAAAAAGAAAAGAAAGGTTTAGTAGTTTTCTACCCAAACTTCAAAGAACGCTTTCGGGTGAGCACATGTTGGGCATTTATCTGGCGCCGTTGTGCCATCCATGACCAAACCGCAGTTTCGACATTTCCACTTAATCGCTACGTCTTTTTTGAACACTTGACCCCCTTGCACACTTGCCAACAGTTTATTGTATCGACGTTCATGGTAAGCCTCTACTTTCGCCACCATCCTAAACGTTCCCGCTACATCCTTGAAGCCTTCTTTCTCAGCGATGTCGCCAAAATTTGGGTAAATCGTGCCCCACTCCATTTTTTCACCTTCAGCCGCAGCTTTAAGGTTGTCAGCTGTTGAAGCGATTATCCCCCCAGGGTAAGATGCGGTTATCTCAACAATTCCCCCTTTGAGGTGTTTAAAGAATAACTCAGCATGTTCTTTTTCATTAGCTGCAGTTTCTTCAAAAATCGCAGCGATCTGTTCATATCCCTCTTTTTTAGCCGCACTTGCAAAGAAAGTGTAGCGGTTGCGTGCTTGGGATTCACCTGCAAACGCAGCAAGCAGGTTCTTTTCAGTTTTGCTTCCAACAAAATCCATAACTATTCCTTCTTGCCGAAGCTTATAAGAAAACAAAAATAAAAGCATTCCCAGAGGTTTCGGTTACTTAAATGTTAAAGACTTTTATTTTCCGTCTTCACTCTAATTCGATGCCGGATGATGAGAAGGCATTAGCTTGACACATTGTTGGATGAAGGATCAGAGTTACTCAGACGGTAAAGGGTGAATAACTTTGTATGGGCGGTTACCCTATAAGGTTATTCACCCGAAGGGCTTTGGGACAAAAGGCATTTGAGCTATTTTCTTCTTTTAGCCCTTGATTGATCGTTTAGTGATGGCAGGTATGTTTTTGTAATCTATTGTCACACGAAAAAAGCTATGATAATTTATAACTAGCTGTGCTTTAGAGTTCCAACTATGAAACTGATGGTCAAAACGCTAAAGAAATGTTTAGCGGTCCTATATGTGCGCGCGTTCACCAAGTTATTTCATCCATGTTTAAACACTTTTCGAGGAGCTGCCGGAAAATAGCCAAATCGGTGAACCCAATTAAAAATGTGGAGTTCCCGATATCTAAGGAGCAAAGGCCGTTGTGCAGTTAAGTCTTCTTTTGAACCACGGGCTTCTTGATTCTACTTGTGAAGTATTTGCCAGTTTCTATGACGCTAAATACTATAGCGGCGAACAAAGCAGCAACGGTCCAATCCATTATATCTGGGGTCTGCACGTGGAATAATTCTTGAACACCGGGCGCATAAAGTACAACCAGCTGCATTGCCAAAGACGAAGCTATCGCTATCCATAGATACTTGTTTTTGAACAGCCCAACCTTGAAAACTGGGTACCTGATTGACCTTGCTGAAATAGCTATTACCAATTCCATGGAAACCATAGCAGTGAATAGCTGGGTTCTAGCTGCGTCTAGGTTGCCTTCGCTCAGCCACGGCTGTTGAGTTATATATGCTATTAACAGAAGCGCTGTCATTAAGGCAGGTACTGTGATCAGGTTGATTTTGACGTCTCGGGTGAATATGCTCTCGTTGGGTTTACGTGGCGGTCGCTCCATTAAATCGGGGTCTCCGGGGTCTACGCCCAACGCAATAGCAGGTAGCCCATCTGTGACAAGGTTTACCCACAGAATTTGAACTGCAGTTAACGCGATGGCGGCGCTACTGACAAGCTCCATGTCTGAGCTGGGGCTGAGCAAACTTGCAATGTAGGGGACACTTGTGACTGCGATGAAGATTACAAGAATCTCCATGATATTACCTCGTAGCAGATAAGTCAGATATTTTTTGATGTTGTCATAGATTTCTCTGCCTTCGCGAACAGCTTTGACTATGCTTGCAAAGTTGTCGTCGGCCAGCACCATATCGGCGGCTTCTTTGGTTACTTCGGTTCCTGTAATGCCCATGGCGATGCCGATATCAGCCATTTTTAGTGCAGGTGCATCGTTTACGCCGTCTCCC
>Ga0105103_10001064_pt1 | contig 15533 bp, 14 predicted proteins | sample PPLLaktember2015_2_FD_79107 | JGI IMG/M metagenome (GOLD analysis project Ga0105103, IMG submission 79107) | Freshwater sediment microbial communities from Prairie Pothole Lake near Jamestown, North Dakota, USA - PPLs Lake P7 Core (6) Depth... | ecosystem: Environmental > Aquatic > Freshwater >...
CGCCGACGTTGACCGCATTGGTGCCGGGCCGGCTGGCGACGACGTTCGAGTCGAGCGTGAGGAGCCGCATGTAGTTGCGTTCCTTGACGGGCAGCGTCTCGAACTGCGTCCGATCGATGGTCGTCGACACCTCGGCGGAGGTGGTCTGCACAATCGGGTTGTCCCCGGCGACCGTCACGGTCTCCTGCACCGACGACAACTTCATCTGAACGTTGAGCACCACGCGCTGTCCGGCATTGAAGACCAGATTGGTCCGGACCTGCGTGGCGAATCCGGGCAACTCGGTCTCGAGTTCATACCGCCCTTCCGGCGGCAGTCCGGAGAAGACATAGCGACCACTCGCGTCAGTGGTGGCGGTTCGCGACAATCCGGTGGCGACGTTCCGCATGGTGATCGTGACACCGGGCAGGACAGCCTGCTGCTCGTCGGTCACGACTCCTTCGACGTTGAAGGTCGGGGTCTGAGCGAAAGCCGGCAGGCTGGGCAGACAGAGGAGCAGGGTGAGAATCAACGGGTGAAGCCAAGGGCGCATGGTGACCTCCGAATACGCCAGAAGACAATCGGTGACGACTGGCGCCGGATGGTAGCACGGAGCCGGCGCGCTTAACGTGCGCCCCGTCCCAATTCCGACGGGCCCGAAATTGTCTCTGTGCAAGAGGTCGCGACGAGGGGTCGAAAGCCGGGAACCCCGACGCGGAACCTCAGCGGCGTCCGCGTGCCTGCTGCGCCCGTGCGAGCTGCTCGAGCAACGGCTCGGTCGCTTCGATGGACAGACACGCATCGGTGATGCTTTGACCGTACCGCGCGGTCTGCCCGGCGACCAGGTCCTGCCGTCCGTCGACCAGGTGGCTCTCAATCATCACGCCGAACACCTGCCGCGAACCCGCCGCCACCTGCGTGGCGATCGACTCGACCGCGGCGGGCTGGCGCCGATGGTCCTTCAGGCTGTTCCCGTGCGAGCAGTCGACCATCAGGGTCGCCCGTTGTCCCTTCTCCGACAGCCGGGCGCACACCTCCGCCACGTGCGCCGCCTCGTAGTTGGGCCCGCTGCGTGAGCCGCCGCGCAGGATCACGTGGCACGTATCGTTGCCCGTGGTGTGGAAGATGGCCGACACACCCTGCTTCGTGACACCCGGGAACCAGTGCTCCGACGCCGCAACCCCGACGGCATCGATCGCGGGCTGCACGTTGCCGTCGGTGCTGTTCTTGAACCCCACGGGCATCGAGAGACCCGAGGCCAGCTCGCGGTGCACCTGGCTTTCGGTCGTCCGGGCGCCAATGGCCGCCCACGAGGTGAGATCGTCGATGTACTGGGGGATCTGGGTATCCAGGAACTCCGAGCCGGTGGGCAATCCCAGATCGTTGACGTCGAGCAGGAGCTTACGCGCGAGCCGCAGGCCCTTGTTCACGCGAAAGCTGCCGTCCAGATCCGGATCGTTGATGAGCCCCTTCCATCCGACCGTAGTGCGTGGTTTCTCGAAGTAGCAGCGAAGCACCACGATGAGCTCGTCACGATAGCGATCGGCAAACATCTTCAGGCGTCCGGCGTATTCGATGGCGGCGCGAGGATCGTGAATCGAGCAAGGGCCGACCACCACGACCAGTCTGGCATCCAGGCCGTTGAGCACGTCGGCGATCGCCGATCGGGTTTCGGCAACCAGGTTGGAGGCGTGCTCGCTGATGGGGTTCTCCTCGATCAGAATCGCGGGAGAAATCAGCGGGCGCACGCCCGTGATGCGCAGGTCCTCGGTCCGCCTCGACATCGCGGCTCCAGACTACCGCATTGAGCCAGGAAACGACGCGTTCGTGGCATCTGCCGCCGCGATCGCGTACCCTCGAAGGCAGTCGCGGATCAGCGGTCAGGTGAGACGGGGTCAGAGACGAGCGCAGGCGCTCGACAAGTCAAAGCCCGCGTCCACCAACCTCGGGAGCGCGAAATCGAGCAGGGGTAATAGGAGCGGCCGGTCGTCGTGGAGCAGGACAATCCTTCCCGGCGCCGCTTCGCGGACCAACCGCTCCGCAGCCTGAAGAGCCTGCTGTTCGGTCTCGCACGCCCAGTCCCGCACGTTCAATGACCAGTTCATGGTCGTGAGCCCGAGCATCTTGGGAATGGCAAGGCTTGCCGGCGACAGATGTCCCTTGGGGGGGCGAAACAGCCTGGGTCTGACCGCCGCGTGCCGCTCCACGGCGACCTGGCAACGCCTGACGTCAGCCAAATACTCCCCGAACCAGGGATCAGGCGCGCGGTGGAGATAGGTGTGATTGCCGATCGCGTGTCCGGACTGACGAATCCGTCGTGTCAATTCGGGCAGCGCGTCGACGCGCTCGCCGATGACAAAGAAGACCGCTTTCACTTTGTACGCCTCGAGGCGTACCAGGACTTCTGGCGTAATCTTTGCGTCTGGCCCATCGTCGAAGGTCAGGAGCAGTGAACGCTCCCTGGTAGGGCCCAGATCGCGAACAAGGAGGCTGGATGGAATGGCCGACTTCAGGCGAGTGCGCAGGTCCTGCGTCATGGTGATGCGTTCGCAGACATTGCCTGCGATGGGCGGAAATCGTAGCGCAGAAAAGGCGCGAGCGCGAACGAACCCAGCCATCGAGCGATCCGAAGTCCACGGATCAGATGACTTTAGTTTGTCGAGAACACGTGGTCTCGCACCCTAATCGGCTGGGCTGGCGACGGGACGAGTGGCCGCAGGGAGCCCTAAAGCCAGTTTTTACAAGCATTTAGCTCCCCATCGTCTCAATCCGAAGAGTTCGGTGTCGCGCTTGCAATAGGAATAGAGCGCTGTACAAAATGAAAGCACATGGCGACATCGAAACTGGCACTCAGCAGCAGGCGCGAGAGGCTTCCTGCCTGACACCACGGGACCGCTCTTGAGGTTCGACTTGTGACCGACCCCTCGAATTCCTTAATCGCCATGGAAAGTCCAACGTCGCGGAGGGGTCGCCCCATGTACGGCGCGTTCTACGGACTGAACGAGCCTCCGTTCGACCTGACGCCCAACCCACGGTTCCTGTTCCTCACTCCTCGACAGCGTGAGGGCCTCAGCAATCTGCGCTACGCCCTGGCGACGTCAAAGGGGTTCACCTTGATCCTGGGTGACGCCGGAACGGGCAAGACGACGCTCGTCCGAACTGCGCTGTCCGAACTGGGTGACACGCCCAGCCGGTACGTGCTCGTGAGCAACCCGACGCTGGGCCGCGCAGAGTTCTACGAGTTCATGGCGCACGAGTTCAACCTGAGCGAAGAGGCGCGCCGGTCGAAGACGCGGTTCCTCTCCGAACTGCAGAAAGATGTCGAGGCACGCTTCGCGGCCGGAGGGCTCACCGGGCTCATCATCGACGAGGCCCAGAGCATGCCGCACGAGCTGCTGGAAGAGATCCGGCTGCTTGGCAACATCGAAACGACCACGACCAAGCTGCTCAATATCGTGCTCTGCGGTCAGCCCGAGCTTGCCGATCGCCTCAATGACCCCTCACTGCGGCAGTTGAAGCAGCGGATCGCGCTGCGCTGCGAGCTGCGCGCCATGAGCCTCGAGGAGACGGCCGCATATGTCTCCGGCCGGCTGCGGATCGCGGGGGGCGTGCCTGGCGATATCTTCACCCGTGAGGCTGTGATGGCCATTCACCACGCCGCATCGGGCATTCCGCGCACGGTCAACGTGCTTTGTGACAACACGCTCATCGGCGGATTTGCGGCGGAGGCCAAGCCGATTCCGGTCGACGTGGTCGAGGACGTCTGCAGGGACTTCGACCTGGGAAGTGCTGGAATCGTGGACCCATGGGCAGCCGTGCCACCTCCAGTGCATTCCGGAGCGCTCGCCGTTTCCGCATCTGCGGGACCCCACGTGCCGGCGCATCGGCCGCCGGCCGCCCCCGTCGCGACGTCCGTGGTCGAGCAGCCGATTGTCGGCTCGCTCTCTCCGAAGAAACGACGATTCACATTCTTCAGTTGACCCCTATGGTGAAAATCCTTCCCTCGCTTGCACTGGTTCTGATCGCGGCCGTGTCTTCGCCCGCGGCGCAGGCTCCCGCGCCGAGCCCAACCCCTGCTCCGGCGCAGGCTCCCGCGTCGGCGGCGCCAGCCGACTTCGTGATTGGCCCGGAGGACGTGCTCGGCGTGATCTTCTGGCGCGAAGCCGACATCAGCGGCGACGTCACCGTTCGCCCCGACGGACGCATCACGCTGCCGGTGATCGGCGAGATGCAGGCAGCCGGCCTGCGGGCCGACCAGCTGCAGGAGCAGATCCTGCAGGCGGCGGCGAAGTACCTGACCGATCCCAACGTGGCGGTGGTCGTCCGCACCATCAACAGCCGCAAGATCTTCGTGACCGGGCGCGTCACTACGCCAGGCACGCACCTGCTGAAGGGGCCGCTGAACGTGATGCAGGCGATTGCCCTTGCCGGCGGCCTCACCGAGTACGCCGATGCCAAGAACATCTCGATTCTTCGCACCACCGGCGCCCAGGTGCAGCGCTTCAGGTTCAACTACAAGGACGTGGTCAAGGGCAAGAGCCTCGAGCAGAACATCGCGCTGCTGCCCGGTGACACCGTGGTCGTTCCATAGTCTGATGGCCAGGCCCTTGCGTACCCTTCGCCTCGGATCGATCGTGCTGCTGCTGACGGGATCCGTGTCTCCCGCCGACGCGCAGTTCGTCCAGGGACCTCCTGGAGCCGCGCGCGGCATTTTCGGGAGCGGCGGGTCCGCTTCGTCGTCGCACCTTGGCGTGACCTTCGACGTGGAGGGCGGGTACGACGACAATGCGATTGGGGAGACGGACGCCCCGCCCTCGCCGACCCAACCGTTCGCGCCGTTTCAAAGCGGCTACGTGACCGCGGCGACCGCGGCCATGCGTTTTCAGAAGGGCAGGGTCGAGCGGTATGTCCTGGCCCTGGGCTCGGGGTCGGTCACCCAGCAGCAGATTGCCAGCGGCTTGCCCAGCTATCGAATCGTTCGAGGCGAGGGGTCGCTGCAGGCCGCGACGGGCCAGGGGCGGCGGTCGGGGGCGACGATGGCGGTCGGGGCGTCGTACGAGCCGACCTATCTGTTCGGGGCGTTTAGGACGCTGGACCGCAATCCCGGCGCCGGAAGCCCCGTGGAAGAAATCCCGATCCCGACCGAGGACCCCAGCCTCGCCCTGACCGAACAGCGGTGGCTGGCAAGCCGGGCCAGTGGCGGTGCCCACTACAACTGGACGTCGCGACAGCGATTGAGCGCGCAGTATGACGGATTGTGGGTGGAGCCGATCGCGGGACCAGGGTATGAAAGCCGCACCAATTCGGCGACGGTCCAACACGGGTGGAGCCCGAGCGCCAGTGCCGGGCTCGACCTTGTCTATCGCTACGACGCCACCGCACAGGTCTTCGAGGGCGGCGAGCAGCCGCTGAGCCTTCAGACCGCGGAAGCGCGGGTGCGCTATCTCCACCCGTTGTCACCGGGCCGCAGCGTGTCGTGGATGCTCGGCGGCGGGGCCGTGCAGGTGAGGGGTGGCGCGGTGGGTGATCAGCCCTCGTTCGAGGATTACTCGCCGACGGCTTCCGGCACCTTGCGCTTCGACTTCGCCCGGACGTGGGGGATGTCGTTCTCGGTCAGGCGCGACGTCACCATCCTGAACGGCCTCTCGGCGGAGCCATTCGCGTCCGATGCCGTGCTGATGAGCATCGATGGCACGGTCGCGCGTCGGCTGTCGCTGGCCGCCAGCGCCGGGTACTCCCGGGGGCTGGCGCTGCGCGCCGTGGACGGCGACTTCGACATCACCCTGGTGAATGCGCAGATGCGGTACGGCCTCGGCACGCACGTGGCGCTGCTGGTCCGGTACTCCTACGACGACCAACAGCTCCGCGATGTCACCGTCTCCACGTCGTTCCCCTCTCAATACGGCCGCAGCTCCATTCGAGTGGGCGTGACCATGTGGCTGCCGCTGTACGGCACTTTCTGATCGCGAGTGAACGCTTATGCTGCCTGGTAAGAAACCGACGCCCGCCGACATCCTGGAGATGCTCCGCCGCCGGATCTGGCTGATCGCCATCCCGCCGGTGGTCGCGCTGTTCGGCGCCCTGGTCTACTCGTCGACGGTGCCGAACCTGTACCAGTCGGAGATGCTGATCGCGATCGATCCTCAGCGCGTGCCCGATTCGTTCGTCCGCTCGACGGTGACCCTCGAGACCGATCGGCGCATGGACGCGCTCCAGGTGCAGGTGCTCAGCCGCACCAGGCTCCAGCAGATGATCGAATCGTTCGACCTCTATCCGGAGGAGCGCCAGGCGCTGCCGATCGAAGATGTGATCGCGAAGATGCGAGAGAGCGTCAAGGTCGAGCTGGAAATCCCGAGGTCCCGGGGCCGGCAGGAACCTCAGCCCTCGGCGTTTCACGTTCGCTTCACCTATCCGCTCCCCGACGTTGCGGCCAAGGTCACCCAGCAGCTCGGCGTCCTCTTCATCGAACAGAACATCAAGGATCGCGGCGGACTGGCCACGGCGACCAACGAGTTCCTTGAAACACAGCTGGCCGAATCGCGGGCCAAGCTCGAGGCGCAGGAGCGGCGCCTCGAGGACTTCCGCCAGCGGCACGGCCAGGCGCTGCCGACGCAGATGCAGTCGAACGTCCAGTCGTTGTCGAGCGCGCAGCTGCAGGCGCAGAGCCTCGTGGAATCCACGGCTCGTGACCGTGACCGCAAGTTGATGCTCGAACGGTTGTATCGCGAAGCCGCCAGCGAGCCGCCGGCGCCACCGCCGGTCGCTCAGGGCGGCACCGACGCTCCGGCCGTGGGCGCCACGGCCCAGCAGCAGCTGGCGGCCGCCCGGGCGAATCTGGCGACGCTGGAACTGCGCTATAAACCCAACCATCCGGATGTGGTGAGGGCCCGGCGGCAGGTCTCCGAACTCGAGCCGAAGGCGGCGGCCGAGTTGCGCGCCGCGGCGACCCGAGAGCCGTCTGCCACGGACGCCGGCGGCGGCGTGGTACAGACCGACCCGGTCCGTCGCGAGAGCCTTCGCCAGATGATGGCGGAAATCGAGAGCCTCGATCGCCAGATTACCTTCAAGGAGTCTGAAGAGCGGCGCGTGAGGAGCGAGATCACCGAGTATCAACGCCGCCTCGAGGCCGTGCCCGGCCTCGAATCGGAGTGGGTCAAGCTGACCCGCGATTACGACACGCAGCAGACCGCGTATCGGGAGTTGCTGACGAAGAGCACGGCCGCGCAGGTCGCCGCCAACCTCGAAGATCAGGACATCGGCGAGCGTTTCCGGATCGTCGATGCCGCAACGGTGCCGACCCATCCGCTCGAATCGATGCGCATCCGTTACAACGCCATGGGACTGGCCTTCGGCCTCTTCCTGGGTCTCGCCATCGCCGCGCTGATCGAGGTGCGGGACCGCACCTTCAGGTCCGACGCCGACGTGCTCGAAGTGCTCGCGCTGCCGGTGCTGGCCTCAGTGCCGAAGATCGAGACGATAGCCGAGAAGGCGCGCGCCAAGAAGCAGCGGCTCGCGGTCTCGCTGGCGGGCGCGGCGTGCGTCGTCGTCGCAGGATATGTGACGTGGACATTGAAACTCTGGAACAGCTTGATTTGAAGGTAATGGCGTGAGTCGAATCGACGAAGCATTGCGGCGGACACGGGGCGAGGACAAGGCGGAATCGCCCGCTGTCGATCGGCAACGGCTCTTCGCTCCTGCGTGGCCGGTGGCGATCCCGGAGGACGTCACCCCTGAGACCGACCCGGTGTCGGGCGAGGGGGCGAGCCAGGTCGCGACACGTCCGCCGTCGGCCGCGGGGATCATGAGCTTCTCCTCCCAGTGGCGCGAACGGCTGGCGAGTGGACCCGATGGCGATCCCGGGCTCATCGAGCAGTTCCGCCGCCTGGCGGGTGTGCTGCACCACGCGCAGCAGGCCAGCGGCCTCCGCAGCGTCATGGTCACCAGCGCGACGCCCGGCGACGGCAAGACGCTGACGGCCGTGAACCTGGCGCTGGTGCTGGCCGAGTCCTATCGCTATAACGTCTTGCTCGTGGATGCCGACCTTCGACGGCCCTCCATTCCGCACATCGGAGACCTGAGCGACGGCAGCGGCTTGAGCGAAGCGCTGCGCGCCGAGACGGAGCAGAAGCTGGCGCTGGTCGCGATCACGCCAAGGCTGACGCTCCTGCCAGCCGGCCAGCCGATTGCCAACTCCATCGAGGCCCTGACCTCCCCGCGGATGCAGCAGATCCTGGGCGAGGCGGTCAACCGGTTCGACTGGGTCATCCTGGACGCGCCTCCCGTGGGACCGACCGCCGACGCGCGCCTGCTCACCGGGCTGGTGGGCGGAACGCTGTTCGTGATTCACGCCGGCAAGACGCAGTACCCCGACGTCGAGAAGGCGATCGAGACGCTGGGCCGCGACCAGCTCCTCGGCGTGGTCCTGAACGGCGTCGCGGCAAAGGCCTTTGACGGCTACTACGGCGTGACCAGTCCAGCCCGCGAGCCCTGAAACGACATGTACCGCGTCATCACCGGCTCCTTCAGCGTCCGCCGAGTGGCCCTCGTGCTCGTCGAGCACGTGCTGATTGTGCTCGCGGTAGTGGTCGCGGCGGTCGTGCGGCTCGGCATTCCTGATAATCCGGCGTGGGGCTTCATGGAGTGGACGGGCCGGGCAGTGGTGGTGGCGGCGGTCCTGCAACTGTGCCTGCACTACGGCGACCTGTACGATCTCCGTACGCTCGCCTCTCCTCGGGACCTGCTCACCGGACTCCTCCGAGCGCTGGGCGCGGCTTCGGTCATTCTCGCCATCGTGTATTACTGGGTTCCGTATCTCGTCATCGGGCGCGGTGTGTTCGCCCTTGCCACCATCGCCATCATCGCGCTCGTGGCCGGATGGCGCATGGCGTTCGAGTGGCTGTCCCTCCGCGGCGAACCCACCGAACGGCTCCTCATCGTCGGGACCGGCAACGCCGCGGTGAGCCTGGCGCGCGAACTGTTCGAGCGTCGCAGTGAACTGGGCGTCGATCTGGTCGGCTTCGTCGATTCTGATGCGGCCAAGGTCGGCATGCCGATGGTGAACCCCGGCGTCATCGGTACGGTCGGCGACATTCCCAACATCGTTCGCACACGCCGGGTGGACCGCGTCGTGGTGAGCCTCGCCGACGCGCGCGGGAAGCTGAACATGGACGAGTTGCTGGCCATGAAGCTGAACCAGGGGGTGCGGTTCGATCACCTCGCATCGGTGTACGAGCAGTACACCGGCAAGATCGCGGTCGAGAATCTGCGGCCCAGCTGGATGATCTTCTCGGATGGCTTCCGTAAGAGCGCGACCCTCAGCGCGGCCAAGCGCGCCCTCGATGTCGTGCTCGCGCTGCTGGGGCTGCTGCTCGCTGCGCCGGCCATGCTGTTCGTGTGGCTTCTGCTGCGCTTCCGCTCTCCGGGGCCGCCACTCTACAGCCAGACACGGGTGGGCAAGGATGGCGCGCACTTCACGATCTACAAGTTCCGCTCGATGCGCGTGGATGCCGAGGCGACGAGCGGCGCGGTGTGGTCCACCCAGAACGACCCGCGAGTGACCCCCGTCGGCCGCTTCCTTCGACGCACCCGCCTGGACGAGCTGCCGCAGCTCTGGAACGTCCTGCGTGGGGACATGAGTATCGTCGGGCCGCGCCCGGAACGCCCAGAGTTCATCGCCGAACTGACCCGTCAGATCCCGTTCTACGGACAACGACACGTCGTGCGGCCGGGCCTCACCGGCTGGGCACAGGTGCGGCACCGCTACGGATCGACCGTGGATGACGCCCAGGAGAAGCTGCAGTACGACCTCTTCTACATCAAGCACATGTCAATCGCGTTCGATGTCTACATCGCCCTGGAAACCGTCAAGACCGTGCTCGTCCGCACGGGGTCCTAGCCGATGGTGCCGATTCTCAATGCGATGACCGTCGACGTGGAAGACTACTTCCACGTATCGGCGTTCGCGGGCTTCGTGTCGCCGTCCGACTGGCCGTCGTACGAGAGCCGGGTCTGTGCCAATACCGATCGGATCCTCAATATCTTCGAGGATGCGGAGGTGCACGCCACCTTCTTCATCCTCGGCTGGGTGGCCGAACGGTTTCCCGAACTGGTGAAGCGCATTCAGTTCGCCGGACATGAACTGGCCTCTCACAGTTACGACCACGGGCTGGTCTACGACAAGACGCCGGAGGAGTTCCGAGCCGACCTGCGTCGCGCGAGAGCAGCGATCGAGCAGGCCAGCGGCGTCATGGTGCGCGGCTATCGCGCCCCCAGCTACTCCATCACCGAGCGTTCGCTCTGGGCGCTCGACATCCTAGCCAGTGAAGGGTACACCTACGATTCGAGCATCTACCCTATTCGACATGACCGGTACGGAATTCCCAGCTGGGAAAGGCACATCCACCGCATCGAGCGCGTTGGTGGCGCGTTCTGGGAACTCCCCGGCTCGACGGTTCACCACCTGGGCATGAACCTGCCCATGGGTGGCGGCGGGTACTTCCGGTTGCTGCCCTATTCCTGGACCACTCGTGGCATCCGTACCCTCAACGTCGTCGAAGGCCGGCCGGCCGTTTTCTACCTCCATCCCTGGGAAGTCGACCCGGACCAACCCCGCCTGCACGCGGGCGCGGTCTCGCGGTTTCGCCATTACTACAACCTCAGCGAGACGGAGTCGCGCCTCCGCCGGCTGTTGAAGGAGTTCCGCTTTGGAACGGTCAGTCAGGTGCTGACTCAGCCTCAGGCCCTCCACCAGCGGACTGCAGAGTTACAGCGGATGGGCGTACCGAAGCCAATTAGTACGCCATAAAGTTGACTTCCATCGCTGGCACTGCGCCATTTCTACCCTCATCTCCAGACAAAGCCTTGCATAAGAACAATTTAGAGATCTACCGATGCCATGGACGCGGTGGCCGGCGATTTGCTTTCGAACGGGCGGTCGCGCCTGAAATCTTCCAGGAAGAACCGGCTACTTCACTCGACCTGGATTCGGGCCACCACGTCAGCCCTGTAAGTGGAAGGGCGAAGCTGTGTGCCACAGGCAAGAGGACTTGTAATGGTTGAAACGTACGCGACCGAAATCAGGCAGTTCATCGTGGGCAACTTCCTGTTCGGCCAGCCGGCGAACTTTGCCGACGATCAGTCGTTCCTGGAGAGCGGCATCATCGACTCCACCGGGCTCCTGGAGCTGGTGTCTTTTGTCGAAGAGCGGTATGGCATCTCGATCGCCGATCGTGAGCTGATGCCAGAGAACCTGGATTCCGTGAAGAACCTCAGTCAGTTCGTGGCGCGGAAGCTCGATGCCGTCGGCGCGAAGGGCTGACACCCCTGATGAACATCATCCGTTGTGACGCGTCGCACGAAGGCGCGTGGCGGGCCTTCGTGCAGGCGTCTCCGCGCGCCTCCTTTTATCACCGATGGGAGTGGCGCGCGATCAACGAGCGCTGCTTCGGTCATCAGACGTGCTACCTCGCGGCGATGGAGGGCAGCCGCATGGTGGGCGTCTTCCCGATCGTACGTGTCAAGAGCCTGCTGTTCGGCAACATCGCCTGCTCGATGCCCTTCGTCAATTATGGCGGTCCGTGCGGAGAGTCCGACGAGATCGAGCAGCGTTTGCTGGACGCGGCGGAGGTGCTGGCCGACGAGTGGCGAGTGGACTACCTCGAGATTCGCAGCCAGAAGCATCTCGGCGACCGCTATCCCTGCTCGGAGCACAAGGTGAGCATGGCGATTGCGCTCGAGCGCGATCCGGAGGTGCTGCTCGGTCGCATGAAGCGCGAGCAGCGTGGCGAGATACGCCGCGCCGGCAAGAACGGCTTCGTCGCGAAGTTCGGACCCGAGCTGATTGACGACTTCTATGCGGTGCTGTCGGAGAGCTGGCGCGACCTGGGGACCCCGATCTACGCCGTCGGCTATCTGAAGGCCATCGTCGCGGCCTTCCCGGACGACACGCAGGTCTGCGTGGTCTACGACGCGGCGGGGCGCCCGGCCGCCGGCGCATTCGATGGCCTCCACAACGGTGTGGTCGAAGGCATGTGGCTCGGCATGCGGAGCGAGTATCGGAAGCAATTGGTGGGGTACGTCCTCTACTGGGAGCTGATCAAGCAGGCCTGCGAGAGCGGTCATCGCTCGTTTCACCTCGGCCGCTCATCGAAGGACTCTGGCGGTGAGACGTTCAAGAAGAAGTGGAATGCCGAGCCGCTGCAACTGTACTGGCACTACATCCTGCGCGACGGCAAGGAAATTCCGTCGCTGAACCCGACCAACCCGAAGTATCAGCTGGCGATCCGCGCCTGGCAGAAGCTGCCGGTGCCGATTACGCAGATGATCGGATCGCTGATCGCGCCCGGTATCCCGTGAGGCTGCGCAGGGAATTCCGGTGATCAACGTCCTCCACCTGCGAGACACAGATCGTGTCTGCGGTCCCGGCAAGACCATCATCGAGACCGCGTGTGCCGCCGACCACAGTGCGTTCCACACGAGCATCGGCGTCTTCTGCTCGAAGGGACAGTCCAATGCGTACGTCGAGGCCGCGCGGGCGAGGGGGATCGAGGTGCATGCCCTCGAGGCCGCACACTCCTGGGATCTACGACTGCTGAGCCAGATCGTCGCTCTGATTCGGCAGCGCAATATCCACGTCGTTCATTCGCACGACTACCTGTCAGACATCCTCACCCGCGCCGTCGCCTGGCGGGTGCCGGTCGCCACCATGAGCACCGTGCATGGATGGATTACCAACGATTTCCGTCGTCGGCTCCGCATCAGGCTCTCCCAGCTCGCGCTCCGTGGGCTCGACCGGGTGGTCGCAGTATCCGAGGAAACGCGGACGCGGGTGGTGGCGGCAGGCATTCCGGCCGACCGCGTCGTCGTCATTCACAACGCGATCGTCGCCCGCGACTACCGGGCGGAGGATTTCGAGGCTGGCGCGTTCCGGCGGCGGATCGGTGTCGGTGCTGAGGCCATTCTCGTCGGGAACATCGGGCGGCTCAGTCCCGAGAAAGGCCAGCGAGACTTCCTGCAGGCGGCTGCTCGGATAGCGCGCCTCGAACCGCGACTTCACCTGGTCCTGGCGGGAAGCGGGCCCGACGAGGAGTCGCTGAAGGCGCTGGCGGCTGAGCTCGGCCTGGCGAACCGGGTGGCCTTCGTCGGCCACTTGAAGGACGTCCGCCCCGTCTACCGAGACATCGACGCACTGGCTCTCACCTCCTACACCGAAGGCTTCCCCAACGTCGTGCTCGAGGCCCTGTGCATGGACGTGCCGGTGCTGGCTACCGAGGTCGGCGGCGTGAGAGAGATTGTGACGCACAGTGAGACCGGCGTGCTCGTGACCGCCGGACGAGTCGACGAGATCGAGTCCGGACTGCGTCGTCTCATCACCGACCGGGCAGAGGCGGCACGAATGGCGGCAGCAGGCAAGGACCTCGTGATGCGCCGATTCGAGTTCCGGCAGAGGACGCCCAAGGAAGAATCTGTGTATCGCGAGTTGATGCGCGAATCGGCCGCTGCGCTCCGTGCGGCGAACTAGCCCGTCGCGGTACGTTGTACCATTCCGAAGTGCCTCACGCTCTATCGCCGACCTTCGGCATCGTCGTCCCGATGAAGAACGCCGTGAACTTTCTCCCGCACTGCCTTCCGACTGTGCTCGCCGCTGCCGAGGCCGGCGGCGGCGAGGTCGTGCTGGTCGACAACGGATCCTCGGATGGAACGCTCGAGTGGGTGGCGGGCCATCTCAACGGCAGGGCGCGGGTCCTCGAGGCGCCCGGCGTGAAGATCTCCGCCCTGCGCAACCTTGGCGCTGCCGCGACGAGCGCCCCTGTGCTCGTGTTCATCGACGCCGATTGTGAAGTGCCCGAAGACTACCTCGCGCGCGTACAGGCGACCCTCGACGTCACGAAGGCCGATGCCGTCGGTTCCCCCTACGCCCTGCCCGATGCGCCGCACTGGGTCGAGGACGTCTGGCATCGACTGCACGAAGCGCAGGCGGATGGCCAGGCGCTCTACCTGCCCGGCGGCAACCTCGCCGTTCGTCGCCAGGCGTTCACAGCGGTCGGTGGGTTCGATGAATCGCTCGCCACCGGCGAAGACGCCGAGTTCTGCCAGCGCCTGCGGCGGGCCGGCCATCGGGTCCACCGCACGGCACATGTTCGCGCCATCCATCACGGGAATCCCAAGTCCATGGGCGCCTTCTATCGCAAGCAGCGGTGGCACGCGCTCGGGATGTTCGGCACCACGACATGGGCCGAGATTGACAAGCCGGTCGTGACGACCTTCGTGCACGGCACCCTGCTGCTCGCCGCGGTGCTGCTGCTGGCGTGGCCCACCATCCCCGTGACGACGCGCGCCGGGCTCGCAGCCGTGGCCGTGAACGGGGTTCCCGCCGCCGCTGTCGCGTATCGGCTGGGCAGCCGCGGGGCCGGCCGTCCACCGTGGCTGTCCGCGTTGATCCTCTACCATCTCTACTTCGCCGCGCGCCTCGCCGCGCTTGTGCGCATCGTCACGCGGCGAGAGGTCAGTCGAGGGTGAGCATCCGCGCCAACATCATCTCGTGGGACAGCGGCGGCCTTGGCACCGACATCGACGTGATCAGCCAGGCCCTGACCCGCGCCGGCTGCGACGTGACCTTCAAGGGGCGTCGGCACCGGAAGGCGAGGAGCCGGGCACATGGCCTGATGATGACGGCCGGCGTGATCGTGTCGCAGGCATGGACCGCGCTGACGAAGCGTCCGCGGTTCGATGTCAACTTCTTCCTCGAGTCGGTGTTCCCCGAGCACCTGCCCACCGCACGGATCAACTGCCTGTTCGTCAACCAGGAGTGGTTCCGCGATGAGAACCTCCCACACCTGCCGCGTGTCGACTTCCTGCTCTGCAAGACACCGAGTGGTCTCGAGGCCTTCCACGACCTGCCCGTGGCTCGCCGGGTGATTTCCTTCACGAGCCCTGACACGCGGATTCCCGGGCTCGTGCGTCCTCTGCCCCTCCGGTGCCTGCACCTGTCGGGCCAGAGCGCGCTCAAGGGCACCGAGGCGGTCGTCGAGGCGTGGTCGCGTCACCCGGAGTGGCCCGAACTCGTCGTGGTCCGGCGCTCCCGGCGCTACGGCGGCGGTGAAGCGCCCCCGCTGCCGCCGCTGCCGAACGTGCGCTACGAAACCGACTACGTCCCTGCCGCGCAGTTGCGGCAGTTGCAGAACGAGTGCGAAGTCCACGTGATCCCGTCGCAGGCGGAGGGTTACGGACACGTGATCGGAGAGGCGATGGGGTGCGGGGCGGTCGTGGTCACCACCGACGCGCCGCCCATGAACGAACTGGTGGCGCCGGATCGCGGCGTGCTGATTCGGGTCGCGCGTTCGGAACCGATGAGCCGGTCGATACGGAACTACATCGACGTCGCCGACCTCGAGGCCAAACTGACGGCCGTCTTCGCCATGCCGCCGGAACGACGTGCGGAATTGGGCCGCAACGCCCGCGCGTGGTACGAGGCGCAGGACCGGCGCTTCCAGAACGACCTGAGCGCATTCCTCGCCGAGATCCCGATGCTGCGCGGCCGGAATGACGGGCGATAG
>Ga0105103_10001068_pt1 | contig 15510 bp, 4 predicted proteins | sample PPLLaktember2015_2_FD_79107 | JGI IMG/M metagenome (GOLD analysis project Ga0105103, IMG submission 79107) | Freshwater sediment microbial communities from Prairie Pothole Lake near Jamestown, North Dakota, USA - PPLs Lake P7 Core (6) Depth... | ecosystem: Environmental > Aquatic > Freshwater >...
CGTATTTCACTCACTATCGCAGGAGAACCAGTCATGATGTCATTGCGACGGATCTTCCTTGTGATGCTTGCGCTCGGCGTGGGGTCATCGTTGACCTTCGCCCAGCTCACGGCATCCAAGAGTTCGATCGCCTTCGGCAGCGTCACGGTGTTCACCCCGAAAGCTGACAGCTTCTATGTCAAGAACACGGGTGGCACCGATGTCACTGTCACGGCGGTCAGCAATGCTGAGGGAGTCTATTTGGTCGCCCCGTTTTCCGGCAGTTTAACGCCGACGATCGTGGCGAATGATAGTTTCTGGTATCGCGTGACCTTCACGCCGACTGCCGTAGGCACCGCCCCGGCAGATACCATTCAACTCACCACCGCGGCCGAAACATTGAAGGTCGTCTTGGGCGGCACCGGCGTGAATGACGTGCGGCTGCACAATCCGCGGACGGGTGGCCAGTACACGACGTCATTCGCGTTCGTGACCTCCCTCGCCGGTCAACAGCGGTTGGACAGCATCACGATCAGGAACCTGAATACGACGAACAGCATCGACGTCACATCGATGACGTTCACGAACCCTGAGTTCACCGTGCTGACGACCCTCCCCGTGACGATCAACGCAGCCGATACGGCGATGTTCTACCTCGCATATACGGGGCAGGAAATCGGAACTGATGCCGACGTGCTCACGATCGTCCATACAGGCGCCGCAACGGGAAGCTCTCCCATGACGCTGCCGGTCACAGCTCGCTCAGTGGCCAATGTTGGATTGTATCCGGTGCGTGTGTCGTCGCCATATACGTACAGCGATGCCACCGCTCCTCTCTTGCCGCTGGATACCCTCGTATTGAATTCGGCGAGTTCCGTACGCTACGGACAGCTGGCGGTGCCCATCACGCCTCTCATCGCTGTGGATAGCGCCAAGCAAGGGCGCATCGTTGTCCGCAACGTCGGCGCGGGCCGGATCCGCCTCGATAGTATCGCGGTTGGTGGACCTCATTTTGAAGTCCGCGCCACCGACCAAATCCCTGCTGGCGGAATCGAGATTCAGGCAGGGTCCGCGTACGATCGATATTTCATTTTCTACTTCCGGGCAAAAGTTCAGAACACCGCCGGTATCCTGGATACCGTCTATCTGTATCATGGCGATACCGTCCAATTCAGCAATCCATTGAAGGCCCTCATTCGAGCCGGCAGTGAGAATCGGATCTATGTCACGGACGCGACAACCGGAACATCGGTCGCATTCGGCGCCGTTCCGCTCGGCACACCGAAAGACGCGATGATCCGGATCCAGAATTACCGGGACATCCCCTTGGCGGTCGACAGCGTGGTACGCGCCACGAACATCAGCCAAGTGCAGATCCTCCAGAACTTCCTGACATCGATCCCTGCGGGGACCATCGACACGATGAAACTCCGCTGGCTGACGTCAGACACGACATCCGGAACGTTCGTCGATACGGTGATCATTTACTCACCGGCATTCACAACGCCCCGGCGCTTCGCCATCTCAGGTTCAACGGCGCGGACGATCGCGTTCAGCCCGACGAGTCCGTTCAGCTTCGGTGCGGTGCAATTGGATGCACCGAAGGACACGGTGATCCGCATCTACAACCGGACCGAGACAAATTACTCGATCAACAGCATCGGACTTGCACGTGATCCGAGTTCGCAGTATCTCATCCTCTCAAACACGCTCACGCAGGCATTTAATGCTGGAGACTCGATACTCATCCAGCTCCGATACACACCGACCGCACTGGGTCCGGCTCCAGACACGATCATCATTGCGCACGACATCCCGACGCAGATCCTGTCCGCGAATCCGTACCGGTTCGCGATCAACGGAACTGGAACGATCGGAACCATCGATCCGACCAATTACTACACCGTTGACAACGTCCAAGGCGCGGAGGGTGTCCCCATTCGCAGCACGGATTCGACCTATTGGGAAACTGGTCCATTCTGGGAGAATGCTGGCGGCTCATTCGGCATTGGCCACCGTCGTTCCCCGAACCTCTCCGGTTCCCCCAACGGTTCGTCCACGCGGTACACATTCACGTTGGATACGACCGGTCCGTACATGGTCTACCAGTACTGCCTGAACAGCCCGAACATCGGACAGCAGCAGTTCTTCCAGGTAGAAAAGGGCGGATTCGGAGGCATTTGGGATTCGTCCCGGTACAACCTGCAGGAGCATATCACCGGAAACACGAGCATCACGAACGTTTACGGTGGCACGTGGCTTCCCATGGGCATGTATTACTTCTTCGGACTCGGAAAGGGAGCCGCGGTCGTGCGCATCGGATCGGACAACTTGTCCGGCTCATTCCTGCGCGTTGACGCGTCGCGGCTGCTTCGTTCCCAGCTCCCGGCCGACATCGAGTTCGGACGGCGAGACATCAACTTCGCCTCGACCCGCGTGCCGGAGGAATTCCCGGCAACGACGTTGGGTGACGAGTCGATGCGACTGGGTAAGCCCTACCGACTCTTCAATCTGGGCAGCGACACGCTCGTCATCACCAACATCGAGTTCTTCGTCGCTGGAGGTTCCAGTCGTCCTTTGCCATGGTTCAAGGTGAATAATGCCTCCTACCCGATCGTTGTTCCGCCAATGACCGCGGATCCACAAGGCCGGGAACAGGGCGGATATGCGGATATCGAACTCGTGTTTGCACCATTCCAAGAGGGTGCCGCACGGGATTCGATGGTCATCTACTCCAACGATCCGGTTGAACCAAAGGCATTCATCATTCTGATGGCGGACGCGTTCAACGTCAATTTCATTATGAATGCCAGCGCAGGCAACTCGCAGCCACATTGGCGTGCTCCTGGTCCGCCGGAAGTTGCGACATCACCGTTGTACTTTGAAGGCCCCTCGGGGACTTGGTTGAGTTCCACAGCCTCCAATTTCCCGTACCCGATTCCGGGAGGAAATCCCCAGAGTCGCGTGAATACTGGTGCGTTTACTGCCGGTCCGCACGCTGCGTTCTATCGATTCGAATTGCCGGAACTCTACGGCGGCCGTATCAATGCGGCGGGTCAGTACATTCTCGAGTACAGCGGTCCCATCACCGCGAACGCCGCGACGGCGTCGCGAGTGTACGTGCGGAATGATCTTGGTCAGCAGATCGTACCGGAAGACTCGGTCATCGACTTCAACCAGAACAAGACGGCTCCGACCATCTGGATGCAGGTCGGTGGCAGCACCAAGACCTTCGCACTGTATCCGGGTGCAGCGACGACGGTTGAAGTTCGAGTGACCAGTGGCATAGGCACAGGGCTCAACCGCGTTGACCTGCTCCGCATGCGCAAGGTTCCGACCGGGGCACTCATCGGCGTCAATGTGAATCCCCAAGTCGGCGAATTCGTCAACTTCGGCGAGGTCAACTTCCGTGATCCGGCCGGTCCACTCGGAACGGCAAATCAGAAGACGGTCCTTGTCCGCAGCTTGGGCGAATCGCAGCTGGAGATCCAGTCCATGCGATTCCGTCAGCCGAACTCGCGGTTCAGCTTCGTCGGCGTCCCCCCGACACCGATCTACCTCCGCGCGATCGTCGGTGAGATCAACCTCGCTATCGCATTCCAACCGGATAGCATTGGTCCCGCGTATCTCGACACACTCGAGATCGTCACGAACTCGACCCGCGATTCTGTCCTGGCCATTCCATTGAGCGGCGTAGGCATCGGCGGTGTCTTTGTCCTCGACGATAACGATGTGACAGCGGCATACGGTCAGCCGACTCTTGCTGGCCTGTACGTCGGCAGTTGGGATGTCTCGAACATGAATCACTGGCAGCTCCAAACCTTCACCGGAAAGGCAGATAGCGTGTCCGCGGGATTGAGCCGCCGCATGCTTCCCATCTACTATCCGGCTTCGAACGGAACCGCTTACTTCGACTGGTATCCGAATCTCCCCACGGAGCAGGACCAGACGACCATGTATGCGGAAGTCCGAGTCGCACTTCCGTTGAGCATGACCAAGGCAAGCCCAGCCGCCCGTTACCAGGTCTGGACGACGGGGAATGTGAAGGCTCTTGATACGGTCATTTCTCAGAACGGCCGCGCGTTGTCCGCAGATGGAACCTATCCCTACGTCACGCTCGGCAACTTCGAGTTCGTCCGTGGCGGTCGGGATGTCGCGGGCAGCAACCAGGCAGTGTTCGGTTATGTTCGCCTCGTGAACGACACGGCTGCGGTCAGCCAGGTCTATGCGGGTCAGCCGACGAATCTCGCACGGCGCGACACGTTTGCGTTGGTCGCGGACGCTGTGATCATTCGTGAATTGGCACCGCGGATCACGGTTGGCGTGGAAGCGGAAGACAATTCCATTCCGTACGAGTTCGCGCTCGAGCAGAACTACCCGAACCCCTTCAACCCGACGACCACGATCCGCTTCAGCCTTGCTGAGCAGACGAGCGTCGAGCTGAAGATCTATGATCTCCTGGGCCGGGAAGTTCGGACGCTCGCACGCGGCGAGGTCATGAAGGCAGGTGCGTACCGGGTCGTCTGGGACGGCCGGAACAGCATCAACCAGCAGGTTGCCACCGGTGTGTATTTCTACCGCATCAACGCCGGCGGCTTCGTGCAGGCCAAGAAGATGCTGATGCTGAAGTAAGCACAGCCTCTCCGGTTCAAGAACAGAAGCGCCCTGCGATGCTGCGGGGCGCTTTTTTTTCGGGGCATATTCCTCCTCCGCACCCCGTTTCCAGATTCGATCTCCCCATGGTCATCCCCGCACCCCGCTGAAGCGGGATGCTACGACAATAACAACCAAGCCTCCTGAAGGAGGCTCGTGCGGGATTTGAGGATCCATCCTATCCCGGCGGGATCCTCCCCTCATCCCAGTTCTCGATTCGATCTCCCCATGGTCATCCCCGCACTCCTGAAGGAGGCTCGTGCGGGATTTGAGGATCCATCCTCACCTGATGAGAATGCAACATACGCTCCCAACTATCGCAGTCGAATTCCCTTTGAAGTGTGACCGTCGCAGTGTATTATCTTCACATCAGAACACACACCTCATCAGGGGGATCAATGGGGAAGGTACACTATCGAACATTCTATCATTTGGTATGGTCGACCAAGCATCGGCTGCCCTTGATCACTCCAAGAATAGAAACGGCCCTCAAGTCACACATGATATCGAAGCTGCGTTTACTTCAAGGTGAAGTCATTGAAGCCGGAATGCCCGATGATCATTGCCATCTCGTCGCAATGATACCGCCGTCTCATTCTGTCAGCACCGTCGTGGGACAGATCAAAGGTTCGAGCAGCCATTTCTTGAATCATGAATCTGGGTTGATCAAGAACTTCGACTGGCAGGATGGCTTCGCCGCATTCACTGTCAGTGAAAAGGAACTCCCTCGGGTCATCGAGTATGTGAGGAATCAACGAAGACATCATCAATGCGGTGACATGCGAAACGAGCTCGAACTACCTATGTCTGATTGACCCAGAGCCTCTCCGCAGCCCGATTTATCGGGCTTTGCGATGATGTTCGCTGGTTCGTAGGATGACGATTCATCGTCATCCGGGGATTTGTCCAATAGCCGACTTCCCCGTATATTCCCTTCGCGATTCCGAATGTATACATATTGAAAGCTGCGACCATGCACCCGACTATCATCTGCTTTCTGCTCGTCGTGTCTTTTCTTCTGGTCTCCTGCCTCCCCGAAAAGACCGAAACCCCGACCAAGGGGACCATCGTTCTGACCATTCCGGAATCCATCGAACCTGCGATGCGCGTTCAGGCAGAAGAGTTCCTGAAGATCTATGCCGTCAATGGGGCACATGTCGATATCCAGGTAGGTTCCACTGAACTGGCGGCTACGCGGTTCGTGTTGGATACGGCACGGCTCGCATTTCTGACACGTCGATTGACTCCGGCAGAGTACGACCTGGTTCAGAACACCGCCGGGCAGCTTATCGAATTGGCCGTCGCGTACGATGCCGTCGTCGCCGTCGTCCACTACAAGAACAAAACGGAGCAGGCAACGCTGGATGATCTGCGGAATATCCTGACGGGGAGGACAACTCGGTGGGAACAACTGTCGACCGGCGGGGCGATGCGCGGAGCCATCACAACGATCTTCCAGGATTCGTCGGATGTCTCGGAATACCTGCGCGCACGGCTGAGCCTGTCCACACTGAAACCCAGGACAGCCATTCGAACGTCGTCGAGCCTGCAGACGCTCCAACGCGTGATGGACTCTCCTGGCTCGATCGGGTTTGTGGGATTGGATTGGCTTGATTCAGCGAAGGTGCCGGCCAAAGCGCTGGAACTCGCGCAGACCGAGGCGGATGTCGATACGGCGTTTCAACCCCCCGTCGAACGCATCGGCAAGTTCTACCCGCCGCATCCAGCACACATCCACCGGAATTTTTATCCGTTCAAACGGGGTATCTACATGTACTCGAAGTCGGTCCGTGGAGACATCGCGACCGGCTTCGGAACGTGGGTGGCAAACAAGGAAGGACAGAAACTGTTCCTTGCGCGAGGCATTGTGCCGGGAACGCAGCCGATACGGTTAAGATAAGTCAGAAGTCAAAACTCAAAAGTCAAAAGGGTTGGTCCTAGAAATCTCCTCCTAAGGAGAAGTAATAGATCGGCTTTGAGAATCCTCCTCCCCAGCGAAACTGCCAAGCAATATCCATGCGGAGCGGGAAGCCGAAGAAGATGAGCCTCGTTCCAAGCCCGGTGCTCATCAGAAGGTCCTTCGTGATCGTGGAGCCGTCCGGGTCGATGCCGAACGCCTTCCATTTCCCCGCATCCGTCCACGCCGTGCCCGCATCGAAGAACGCCGTTCCGAGAATGTTCTGGAATCCGATCGGAAGTCCCAGGATCAGATACCGGACAAGCGGAAAGCGGAATTCCATGTTCACCGCAGCGAAGTGCGTTCCATTCTGGCTGTTGTAATTGTATCCGCGCAGGGGGAACACCGGTGTCAGGAAAACGAAGTCTTCGGCGTTCTCGATCGGAATGTCACCCCGCTCGAAGATCCGGTTGATCCATCCCTCCGTCCCTCCGATAAAGAAACGCTGCGCATTGTCGCCGATGCTCGCTCCCGCTGTCAGGCGGTACGCGAACAGGAAGTCCTTCGCAACCTTGAGGTACTGCCGATAGTCGCCGATCGCCGAGAGCATCTCCAATCCGTTCGAACCCATCTTCGGCGTGCCATACAGCGTGCCGTAGAAGCGCGAACCATTATTCGGTGCAAACCATCCTCCCTGCCAGATCGAGTTGTCCCGGACATAGGTCAAGGACGGGAGGAGGAATGAGCGGTCCTGCGCCGCATTCGTCGGATTGTCGAGATCTTCCCGCGTCAGATTGAGCCAGCTCACCGACAGATCCAGGCGGTTGAAGCGGTCGATCGGATAGGAGGCGATGGCCCCCGCACCCCAGATGCGGAAGCGATATAACGTGTCGCCAATGAACAGGAACCGCGCACTGTGAAATCCGTTGAAGCCCCAGTCGATCCTCCCCGGAAGATAGAAATAGGACAAAGCGTAGTCGCTGTTCTTCAGGTCCAGCAATAGATTCGTCTGGAAGATGATCTGATGGTCGCCGAGCATGTCGCTGAAGGCCATCAAGGTCGTTCCTTCGAGACCGAAGAACGTATTGTAGCTCGCGGTGCCATAGACCAGGTCGGGCGTAAAGTTGAGCTTATACTTCCGCGGAACGTAGTTCCCGTCCGCGTCTCGCGTGTTCACGAGCTCGACCTGCGCAATGGGAGGGACCGCGTCGTTGGTATCCCGCATCGCTTCGGGCGAGAAGACGTATCGCGTGTAATCCCCGCGTCTGGTGGAGCGATCATGGGATTCCGCGATCGTCGTGTCGGCTACGATGATGATGTCCGACTGAACAGCCGTCGACTCGGCCGATGCTGCCGTGTAGATCTCCCGAGGCTTCTCGGCCACCGGAAGCGACAACAGCCGCTTGACGTACTCGGTCGGTTCCAATTCCGTCACGCTCAGCCGCCGTTCGAACGGACGCAGCAGAAGGAAAATGTCGAACCCCGCCTCGTTGAGAGAGGCAAACGCGACCTTCGATCCATCCCTTGACGTGGATAGCTGATACACCCCGCTGATGGAATTCGTGATCGGAACGATCGTGCCGCTTTCCAGCGTCAACACGTACATGTTGTTGATGCCGTTCCGGTCGGAGATGAACAAGACCTGTTTTCCGTCGGGCGAAGGGACCGGCGAGGACTCATCGCTCATCGGTGCGTCTGTCAGGCGCGTGATGCGTCCGGTCGCAACGTCCACAGCGTACAGGTCGTTGGGTCCCATGTCGAAATCGCTCATGCGAAAATCGGGGGGGAGCATATCGCTGGACACGTACTGAAGGCGATCAGAGGTAAAATAGATGGTCTTGCCGTCGGGCGCGAAGGTGGGGTCGCCGTCCGAGAAGATATCGCTCGTGACATTCTTCAGCGAGCGATCCTTCAAATTGTACACATAGATGTCCGATTGCGGCATCCGCACGCCCACGAACGCCAGCTGGTTCCCATCGGCAGACCAGTCGACCGAGTAAATGCCGTCAAGATCAAACGTCAGCTTCTCCGAATCGCCATCCTCGACATCGACGATCATCACGGCGTCACGCTCGCCGGCTTTCACCGCCAGGGCAATGCGCTTGCCGTCGGGCGACCAGGTGATCCCCGGCGTCAGCAGTTTGAGTTCCTCGAAGTCTGCGGTCTTCTGCCCGCTCACGACCTTGTCGACGATCTCCCCGTCGACCGCGGACATGATGTAGACATCGAAGTAGTCGTCGCGATCCGAGATGAACGCGATCCGATCACCTTGCGGGGACAAGGTCGGACTCGTATTGTAGAAATTGGACTCTTTGACATGATTCGTGAGGCGCTTATACGCGAAGTCGGCGGGATCCTCGCGCTTCGCCACATCGGGCCAGTAATAGACCTTCTGTTCCTTCTGCCATCGCTCCGACAACTCCTTCACGGACAAGCCGAGGGAGGCACGGAATCCCTGGTCGACGCTCCGCATGCTTTTGATGCGCCCGAGCAGTTCGGCGATCTTCTGTTCACCGTACTTGTTCGCGATGTAGTAGAACACCGACTGTCCGCCCCGATACGCAAAATATCCGCCGAGGTACTCGATCGGGGGAAGGTAATTGTGGACCGTCGCATCCCGGATGAACATATCCGAGTTGGTGTCCCACTTGAGTGAGGAGTACTCGGCCAATCCCTCGCTCATCCACATTGGGAGCTGAACCGGAGCGCGACTGGAAATTAGCGATTGGATCGTTCCGCCGTAGAACATGTCGTTCATGACGGCGTGCACCAATTCGTGGTGGATCACGTGACGGAATTGTGCATAGCTTCCCTCAAATGGAACGACCACTCGGTTTTTGAAGAGCTCCGTAACCCCGCCAATCCCCTCTTCCAGATATATGCTCACGACGTTCGTTTGTTGAAATTCGTTGTGCGAGTTGTAGATGACGAGGGATACACGATTGGTGATCTCATAGCGGAAGAGCGCGCGGATCGAATCGTATGCCGCCTCCGCTGCATGGGCCGCGAATTGTGCCAGCTCATACCCGTTCTGGGCAAAGTAGACGTCGAAATGGTCCGACTGAATGTACTGCCACTCAAAGTTCTTGTATTGAACCTTGTTCTTGCCGAAGACCGAATTCTGGGCACTTGCGGATGTCACCGCGGTCAGGATGAGCATCGCCAAGAGCGCGCGTTTCATGGATTGACTCCTTCAGGGCAAAGCAAAAAGTTGAACCTCACTCTCAGAACACTCAACCGGCGGGGTGTGGTTCCGAGTCCCTACCCCTCCGCCATCACAAAATCGATCTGCCGGTCTTCCGGATTCACCCGCAGCACCTTCACCCGGATCGAATCCCCCAGCCGGTATTGCTTTCCGGAATGCCGGCCCACGAGCGAAAAGCGCTTCTCTTCATAGACGAAATAATCATCCGTAAGGTCCCGGACGTGCACCATTCCTTCGACCAGGAGATCCGTCAATTCAACGAAGACCCCGTATCGGGTGACGCCGGAAACGACGGCCGCGAACTCGTCGCCCAAATGCCGCTTCATGTATTCCACCTGGATGACCTTGACCGCCTGCCGCTCCGCTTCCATGGCGAGGCGTTCCATGTCCGATGATTGCTTGGCGATCGCCGGCAACCTGCGCTGCCACTCATTGATTTCGGCGGCGGGCATGCCGTCGGCATATCGCTTCAGCATCCGATGGATCACGAGGTCCGGATAGCGGCGGATCGGCGAGGTGAAATGGGAGTAATGGGCAAATGCCAATCCGTAATGGCCGATGTTCCGGTCGGAGTAGACCGCCTTCGCCATCGACCGCAGCGTGATCTCGTTGATGACGTTCTCGACCTCCGACCCCTTCACGGACTCGAGGAACTTCTGCAACGCTTTTGAGGAAACGCCCCCTTCGACGTTCAATTTGTAGCCGAACTTCTGAACGAATTGTGCGAGCTCGTAGATCCGTTCCGGATCCGGCACATCATGGACCCGATACAGGAAGGGCTTCGCATGGTCCTGCGTCCTGGTGAATCCCGCGTGTTGTGCCACTACCTTGTTGGCCAGCAGCATGAATTCTTCCACCAATCGGTGGCTCTCCAGCCGGACCTTCTTGATGATCTCCACGGGTCGGCCCTGTGCGTCGAATCGGAACTTCGCCTCCGCAGTATCGAAATCGATGCTTCCTTCACGCATCCGCTTCTTCGTCAGAGTCGTGCTGAGCCGGAACATCTTCTCCACGGCATCGCGGACCTCTTGCGTCAACGGGGCGCTGGCGGCAGGGAGGGCCTTCCCATCGATGAGCGTCTGAACCTCTTCGTAGGTGAAGCGCCGCGCGCTGCGGATGATCGTTTCACGGATCTCGTAGCTCTTGACGGCGCCCCGCGATGTGATCTCCATGAAGACCGAGAATGCCAGCCGGTCAACATTCGGACGAAGACTGCACAGGTCGTTCGAGAGGCGTTCCGGCAGCATGGGGATGACGCCGTTCGGGAAGTAGACGCTCGTTCCGCGCTTCAGCGCCTCTTTGTCCAACGCACTCCCTTCCCGGACATACCACGATACGTCGGCAATGTGAACGCCGAGGCGCATCAGATCTTCTCCCAGCGGTTCCAGCGAAACGGCGTCGTCAAAATCCTTCGCATCGTCCGGGTCGATGGTCACGCAGATGCGTTCGCGGAGATCCAGGCGCCGCTCGTACTCCTCCTGCGGGATCGTTCCGGGAACCGTCTCGCTCTCCGCGATCACCTCATTGGGAAATGCTTCCGGCAATTTGTATTCCCGTGCGACCGAGCGGACCTCTGCGGACATCTCACCGCTGCGTCCCAGAACCTCGATGACCCTTCCTTCCGGGTTCAGGTGTCGCCGGCCCCAGGCGGTCAGCTCGATGACGACCTTGTCCCCTTCTTGCGCACCCCCCAGATCGTCTTGGGGGATCCCGACTTCGCGCGAGAATCGCTTGTCATCGGGAACCACGATATAGAATCGCCGAACGCGCTCCAGGGTTCCGACCAGCGTTTGACGTCCCCGCTCCACAACGCGGATCACTTCGCCTTCACGCCGAGCGGCTCTGTCTTTCTTTTTCTTGCTTTGCGCAAAAAGTGAGACCTCCACCTTGTCTCCATGAGCCGCATCACTCAAGAGCGTGGGTGCGATCAGAACCTCGACGCCGGATTCCTCGCCGACCACGAGCCCCGTACCGTCGCGGAGCATGCGCAATGTTCCGATCGCATTCTCGGGGACGTGAAGATGCCCGAATTGTTTTCCACGCACGCGGTGGATCTTCCGTGCATCCTGGAGTTCCCTCAGCGCTTGTTTGAACACGAGGTAATCGCGCTCCGCACGGATACCGAGACGGCGGGCGAGTTCTTTGGACTTGAAGAGTTCGTTCGGATAGCGCTCGAGGAACTCGACGATCTTGTTCTGGAGTTCGGGTATGATGGGATTGCCCATGGAGTAGCCTAGAAGGAAAAACGATAAAAGAGCCGGGCGCCGTTGGAGAATCGGCGGCGCTCGTCGGTATTCTCGACGCCTTCGACGCGGCGCTCGAGCGTGAAAATGAGATTGCGCAACTTCTCGCTCCCCGTCACGCTGCTGATGGGAAGCTCCAGACTCACATTGAGATTCGTGGGATCATTCAGCACGCGTCCGCCAGCGCGGATCATCGCCTCGCCAATCTGTCCGGTCACACGCACGTCCGCCGATTGTTGAAATGATTCGCCGCCGTAATACAAGACGTCGACCGATTGAATGACGCCAATATTCCGGCGGATCAAATCGGACAGCGAACCGGTCAGCATCCCGGAAGCGAGACCAAGACCCAGGTTCGTTCCGATCAGGCCGGAGCGTTGTTGGTCGGTCAATTCATCGCGGAATTGTCCCGAGAGGATGAAGGAGATCGCATCCGATTCTTCCTCCCCGGTGTCCCGTTTCTTTTCGTCGACCATGAGCGTCATCTTCGGCTTCGGTTCATTCTTCGTTCCTGTGATGGTCAGCGTCACCACCACCTTCTCCACCTTGTTCTGCGCAAGCGGGTTGTTCACCGAATCCCGGACGATGTGATCACCCTCGTATGTCGCTGTGATGTCCAGTTCGGGATTCAGGGGATCGCCGGTATACAGCAGCTTCCCTTCCGACACATTGAAGCGCTTGATCAGGTTGTAGTAGGACCGGTTGCTCACATCCACGGTTCCCGTCAGTTTGGCGACTTCGGGCGTGCGGAAGAAGTAGAGCCGTCCGCGAAGGTCCGCGAAGAGCTCTTCGTTCGTGCGCGTATTGAACACCATCCGGAGCTGGGTCGTCCCCTGTGTTTCAAGCGCGATGTCATAATTGATCCGGTCGACATATCCCCGTTCCTCCTCCTGCGAGCGGCCGTTCCCGGAGCCGTTGCTGGCCGTCGCGCGCGACGTCAACCGCAAGCGGCGTGGTTCATCGGTGACGGGCACCACGACAACCTGCGACGTGTCGTCAACGTAGGTCGGGGCGATCCTCCCGGTCTGGAGTTCCGTCGGTTCCGTCTCCGGAGGAAATATCAAACTGGCCTCGCGCACCAGCAGATCCCCCTTCAGGGACGATGCCTGGAGATTTCCCGTCCACTTGAGGCCTCGGACTCCGGAGGCAACAATGAGGCGTCCGAAGAAGCTCTGCCCCGGACGCCGCGTTTCCGAGTTCATAACGAGGAGTTGGCCGTTCGCCAAGAGGTCAAAATCACGGAACCGGATCCCCGTCATCCGGAAATTGCCGGCGACGTTCATCGCTCCTTCCCGGCGACCGTCGTTCTCAAGGTGTTGAATGACCGTATTCTGCAATTCGATCCGATCGCCGGCCGCAATGAGATCGGCGTTCAATGCGTAGCGAAGTTCCACGGGTCGGAACAGAAAATTTGCGTTCCTGATCGACATGCTTCCCTCATAGCGGGGATCGCCGATCGGGCCTCGCATGCGCATGTCGCAGACGAGCGTCCCGCTCAATCCGGTGATCTCAGGGACGAACGGATCGAGCAGATCCATGCTCAATCCGCGAGAACGAAGGGTCACATCGATCTCTCCATCCAGTGCCGTGCTTCGTTTTCCCTCAAGCGACAAGTCGTACGGGAGGGAGCCGGTCAGCAGCAGATCCGGGACGACGGCGGTATCACGGAGATTCTGCCGCAGTTGGAGATAGAGATTCAGCATGCGATCCGCGTATTCCATCCGACCATCCAGGCGGCCGATGATGATGTCGTGCTCCTGCATTCCCTCGGATGTCCACACCGTATTCCGAGCGCGAACTCCTTCCGCCTGAAGGTCAAGCTCATAGTGCGGCTGCCGGAACGTTCCACGAAACGAGCCGTGGGCGTGAACGATGCCCGCATAGCGCTGCAATGCCCCCGCATCCGCGGTCCCCTTCAGAAGATCGTTCACATGCGAAAGGAGAAAGCCGCTCACGGAGACCTTCATGTCTGATTCACCGGCGGGATCGAAGTGGCCGGCCACGAGCGCTTCCTCCGCATCGTTCGTCAGCAGGAGCGTATCCACCGCAAACCCGTCGGCGCCATGCCGGAGCGTGAACGGCTCGGCATTCGATATCTCGTAATCGCCCATGCCGAGGATCAGCCGGTTGAAGTCGAGAGAGAGGACTCGTTCCTTCAACAACCCGTTTCCATCCCCCGCGACGCGAATGGTGGAGTCGATGACTGTGGAAACACCGAACGCCAGGGAATTCCGTTCGATATCGAGCGAGACCTTTGGATGGATGAATGCGACGCTCCGTAAGGACAGGCCCCGTCCATCCCATCGGAGTTGCCCGGTCGGCAATTCTGAACTTCCGGAGAGCCCTTCGAGCGCGATGCGCGCATTCGTCTCGAGCAGGGTGAGCGTATCCTTCGGAAATGCCCAGGCGAATTGTGTCGCGGCGGCCGTTGCGTCAAACCGCAGCGTATCCCCGAGCGTTTTCACGCTCCCTTCAACCGACACCGATCCTTCGAACGGTTCAAACAACAGCACCCCCAAGGGGAACATCTCTTTTCCGTTCAGCTTAAACCGGAAGTCGGCGGCAGGCAACGGCATCGGTGTGAGCGCCGCGCGGGCATCGGGATCGTCACGATGCGTTGCTTGCAGCGAGTCCAGATCGTTGACATAGGAACGGATCACTCCCGTCGTCATTCGCACACTCTGTTCGACCGACGCCACCAGTGATGCGAGGTCGAAGGATCCTTCCACATCAAGGTCGCAGAAATCAGACCGGAGCATCAACTCGGCTCGATCGGTCGCAGCATCCACATACCGGATGGAAAGGGTATGACCTCGTAACGCTTCGTCCCCCATGATGGACGGATGGAGCACGAGGTCGATCGAGTCCTGGCTCCCCGTGCGTGTCGATCTCCCTTCCGCGTGAGCCGAAAAGGATAGCTCGCTCCGCAGTGTTTCGCGGTTCAGGATGGCGGCAAGGTCGAGCGAATTCACGCGCGCATCGACCGCATACGCGAGCGCGGATGCCGGACCGAACGTCAGCGTCGCATCGGCATTCAGGCTCATCTCGCCCAATCGAACCTGGCCATGAGTACGGAGGACGCGATCGGCCACATCCGCCACGATGACCGAGCGCTGCAGCGGCAGTCCGAGAGCGACCGAGGAATCGAATTCCACGCGCGCAACGGAGAGCATCTCATGAATCGATGTCCCGCGACCGTCGATCTCGAACGTTCCGTTCAATTGGCTCGCATGACGCTCCGAGCCGGTCACGATGGCGGCATCCCCATCACGAAGCCGTCCAGAGGCTTTGTAGACGAGTGTGCTGTCCTCAATGCGGACCGAGGCGTCGACGTCGACGCCGCCAGCGGCGCAGTCACTGGTCACTGCGGCATCGAAGTCCGTCGGCTGTCCGCTGAACTGAAATCCGAATGTGATATCGCCCAACATGGAGAGGTCGGGGAGATCGAGACCCGGGAGATACCCGTCGATCCCGCGTGTGTCGACCCTATTCCGTTCTCCCTGAATATCGAGCACCAGCGGCTTCGAACCGTC
>Ga0105103_10001069_pt1 | contig 15491 bp, 13 predicted proteins | sample PPLLaktember2015_2_FD_79107 | JGI IMG/M metagenome (GOLD analysis project Ga0105103, IMG submission 79107) | Freshwater sediment microbial communities from Prairie Pothole Lake near Jamestown, North Dakota, USA - PPLs Lake P7 Core (6) Depth... | ecosystem: Environmental > Aquatic > Freshwater >...
CCATTTGACTGCTTTTGCAAAACCAATCAGGAAGGTACTGTTCTCATCCCCGGTATACTGCATGCTTATCCCGGTAAGGATGAGGATTATAATAAGTATGGCATTGACCAGGTGCCACAATCTTAACCATTTAGGATATAGATACATAACTAATCGGAATTTATATTAACTCTTCCTGATTATCCTGAAAACAATATGCACCAGGATAACACCTGTAAGGAGTATGATGAGTATAAAACTTGCATTATTCAGGTACTCATTCCTGTTTGCTCCAATCACGTACGATTCATTCATGATCACTCCGTTGAAGAATCCATCACGACGCTGCTCCTTTGATTTAAATTTATACAGCGAAGACATCAGCAGGGAATTCTGGGAATGGCATTCGTTGCATTTCCTGACAGCTTTCTCCTTTGGATTGACAAGGTGGGATACCAGGATATTATTATTAACCTCGGTATGGCATTCAATGCACCTTACGCTTTTGAAGTGTGACTCCTGATTCGGGAGCCATTCGTGCTTTTGTAATATGCTAATTTCCTCCCTGTCTGTCAGCAGCTGAAACTGATCGAAGTTAGCATGGCACTTAAGGCATATGTTATTGTCATAAAGGATTGTCTCCTTCAGGTTCTCACTGTTTCTTATGTTTATCCTGTAATCGTGTGGTCCGTGACATTTCCAGCAGCTGAATCCCTCCTCTTCGAGCTTGAAATGGGTGCTCATCTGATACTCAACGTCAATTGTATCAAAGTTGAACTGTGAAAACTTATCGTCACCGCCATGGCAATCGATGCAGTTGAAACTCTGCTCCATCCTGAGTTCACCGGGATGGGGAAAATTAGTATACTCTTCTGAATGACAGTCGGTGCAACTGAAACTTTTATGGTTTGACCGGTAGAACGCATTCCGGTCAACCCTCAGTTCGGTAAACATCAGCGCCTTCACCTGACGGCCAAGGTTTTCGTTTGTATATTCATAGGAGCTCTGGCCGTGACATTTCAGACAACGTTCGTTATCGTCGTAAAAGGGTGAAACAAAGGTAACAGTATCCTGGGCTATACCCTTTTCTTTTCGAAAGCCGAAATCTGCTGCCAGGGAAAAATGGCCAGAGGAAATAATAGTAAACAGAAAAAGCAATAATATTCGTTTAAGTTTCATCCCTGACAATATTAGATTTTAGAATCTCACCGTAACGTTGAATCCTACAAGGAATTCACCTTCAGCAAAATTATTTGTATTGAAAACCAGGTTACGCTGGTTGATTATCTGTGAATAATTTGCTACAAACACCTGGAATGTATGGGTAGCGGTTCCGATCTCCCATCCAAGTGAAAGATTTGGCTTTGGCTGCTCTTCGATATCCTGTTTTGTAAGAAGCTGATCATACTCGAGGAGTACAGCATGCGATGATGAAACCGAAAGTTTAGCTCCGGCCGATAATCCGAAATTCAGGTTTTTATAACCGGTATTATCAGCAAACTGCGGAACCGCATTGAAATAAATTACCGAAGGTGCCAGCTGAAAAGAGAAAGCTTCGCTGAATTTTCTGGCAACTATGAATTGTGTGAAATATGAAAGTCTGTGAATATCCCTGTATCGCTCAACAGGACCGAAGGCTTCTTTGCGCTGAAGGTCAATCACAAAATTACCGTAGTATGAAAAAGAAACCGGCATACTGTTATCTTCAGTCTGCTGAAGCAGAAGATACTTCCACTGGATATCCTGTAGCTTATAATCTTTTGTTGTCCCTGCCCCTATCATCAGCCGGTCGGTTATGCCATAATTCAATCCGATGCGGGTATTTGCAGCTCCATATATACCAAAAAGATTATGATAGTTCTCAATAAGGCTGAACCTGTGATGTATCTCAAGCTCGAGACCTCCCTTCCAGGGTGTGGCAACTGTGTGATTATCTATAAGAATGCTTGTTCCAAAGGTGAACCTTACCGGTTTTGATGATGTTTCTGCCGGAGCTTCATTCTGAGCCGATAATGAAACCATAAAGGCCGATAAAATCAATAATAAAAAAGTCCTTTTCATTTTATTTGGTTTTATTAGGTTTTGGGTTATTTGTTATTCTGCGCCCCCTGCCCGATCCATATGAGTATCCTCTGCTTTTCATCAGGCAGGGTAAAAGCCGCATGACCTCCTGATATTACCTTTGTATAAAGCTTGCTGCTCTCGGCAGGAAGACTAACATAACCTCCGGTGGTGAGTGAGGCAAACGAATTGCCATTTCGGAGATCAGGATCTCTTGTCCCCTTATGGCATGCCACACAGCTGTTCGTGAATATCGGTTGAATTTCGGTCTGAAATAGAACAGGTTCCTCCGGATCGACTGTTTCCAGCTCATATGAATACTTCTCACATGAGGCCAGCAGGGCCAACGAGGCAATAAGGATAAAAGCCACTAAAACAGGTACAGACTTTTTATCTTTCAGTTTCATTTTCGGTTATTGTTAATTTATTCACAAATATATCTGAGAATACTGATTAATAAGATTTTACACTATGGAATTTTATCCATAATTTCATGCTGTTTGTCATGTTAGCCATTGATCTATATCACCGGCCATAGTGATATTTATTAATTCTGACAAATGCAGGTTAATCAGGTCAATCATCAGTTAACTGTAATAAAGATACAGCTAAATTTTATTAGCTGAATCTTAAAATTATCAGTTTCTGATTATAATATAAAGAATCTGGGATATAAATCTCCCTGATGATGTTTTAATTCCTGAAGGTCAGAACCTGTAGCTGTTATCCTCAATCAGCTTACCGGCAATCCTTCTTCTTGAATCCTTTACATTAACTCCGGCAACACTGGCCAGGTATTCGACAGAGGAGACCAGGGCCGGTGCAGATTCCTCTCCGGCGAATGACCATACTGCATCAGTAGCTGATTTCCTTACTTTTTCTGCGGTGTCAAAAACATTTACATCCAGCATATCCCTGTAAAGTGCGCCATTGCCCCTGATTGTTTCAAGTTTTTCCACCCTTAAGGCAAGAGACTCGGAAATATATGTCTCCATCATCATTTCAGCGATATTATTCATTACCTCCTGCTCATGAACAAGGTTTTTCCCGAAGTGTTTCACCGCACCATGCATGCAGAGAAGTATTATTTTCTTAAAGTTCCTCAGATATCGTCTTTTTTCTTCAAAATAACCTTCTCCGGAAGGTTTCTCATTTTTAATGTCTTCAAGGTTATTGTAAAGCTTCTCAGCTTCACCGAAAAGATCAAAATCGCCTTTCATGGCTCTCTTCATGGCTGTATCGGCAACCAGAAGACGGTTTATCTCATTGGTCCCTTCAAAGATCCTGTTTATCCTCGAATCGCGGTAACCTCTTTCGACATCCATCTCGGCTGAATAGCCCATTCCCCCATGGATCTGGACAGCCTCATCAGCAACAAAATCGAGCATCTCCGAGCCTATGACTTTCAGTATGGCAGCCTCAACTGCATAATGACTTATCGCCTCAATTGATGCCCTTCCCTTGTCGCCGCAATCTGACTTCAGATTTTCCATCATGTCATCAATGTCCTGGCTGACCCTGTATACTGCTGCCTCTGATGCAAAAAGACGGATAACCTGTTCTGCAAGCTTATGTTTTATAGCACCGAATGACGAAATGAGAACCCCAAACTGTTTGCGTTCATTAGCATATCTGACAGAGTCGGTAATTGCTTTCTTGGCAGCTCCGAGCACGTTGGCACCAAGTTTAAGACGGCCCATATGCAGAATGCTCAGAGCGATCCGGAAACCTTCTCCCCTCTTACCCAGCAGATTTCCAACAGGTACCTTAACATCATTGAAATAGATCTGGGCTGTTGATGAGCCTTTAATTCCCATCTTATGTTCATCGGGACCGATCACTACACCAGGATAGCTGCTTTCAACGATAAATGCGCTCAGTACCCTGTCATTGTCGATCTTGGCAAATACTACAAGTGTATCGGCAAAGCCGGCATTTGTGATCCACATCTTCTGCCCGTTGAGAATATAATGTGCCCCGTCATCCGACAATTTTGCATTTGTTTTCCCCGAGTTTGCATCACTTCCTGCTCCCGGTTCGGTAAGACAGTATGCCCCTATAAACTCGCCTGTGGCAAGCTTTGTGACATAACGCTGCCTCTGGTCTTCATTTCCGTAATACATTATCGGAAGAGTACCTATGCCGCAATGGGCCATGTAAGCTACTGAAAATGAATAACCGGCTCCGGTTGTTTCGGCAACGAGCATCTGAGTAACAAATGACTGACCGAACCCGCCATACTCCTCAGGGATTGAGATCCCCATCAGACCGAGCTCTCCCGCCTTTTTCAGCATGCTTTTCATGAGTTCCCTGTCGCTCTTTTCAACTGCCGGCAGATTGGGATACACTTCAGCATCGAGAAAATCCCTGCAGGTTTGTGCAATCATTACCTGTTCTTCATTGAATTCCTCAGGAATAAAAACATCTTTTGATTCAACTTCTCCTACAAGAAATTCTCCGCTTTTCAATACTCTTCTGCTTTCCATTTTTGTTGTTGTTTATAGATTAAATCGGTTATTCAATTGATTGTGCTACGAGCTCTGCAATATCAAGGTTTCTGATCTTTTCTTCCTGGTTCTTGTACTTGAGTCCGTCGGTCAGCATTGTCATGCAGAAGGGGCATGCAGAAGCAATTACTGAAGCTCCGGTTTTAAGTGCATCCTCTGTCCTTTCAATAAAGACCTCCTTGTCGCCTTTCTCTGCCTCTTTAAACATCTGGGCCCCGCCTGCCCCACAGCACAAGGCAAAGCTCCGGTTCCGGTGCATCTCCTTAAGGTCAACTGAAAGATCTGCAAGGACCGACCTTGGTTCGTCATAAATCTCATTTGCCCTTCCAAGGTAACAGGGATCATGGTAAGTGACCGCCACATTTCTGAAGGCGTCAGATTTAAGTTTCAGTTTACCCTCCCCTATGTATCTGCTGAGCAGGTGAACATAATTAATAACCTCAAAATCACCTCCCAGGTCGGGATACTCATTTTTAAAAACATTGTAGCAGTGAGGGCAGGTAGTTATTATTTTCTTTACACCATATCCTTTTAGGATCTCTATAACCTGCATAGCCTGCATCTGGTAGAGCATTTCATTTCCAGCCCTTCTGGCAGGATCACCGGTACAGGTCTCCTCACTGCCAAGCACCGCATAGCTGATATTTAGCTTTGACAGGATTCCCGCAAAAGCCTTCACAACCTTTTTATACCTGTCATCAAAGGCACCTGCACAGCCAACCCAGTAAAGATATTCAGGCTTCCCGCCGCCGGCTGTAATTTCAGACATTACAGGGACATTAAATTCAAGGTCGCGGGCCCAGTTCATCCGGTCGTCAGCAGAGTATTGCCATGGAGCCCCGTTATTTTCTATATTATTAAAAACACTTTTCAGTTCGCCGGGAGCTGAAGCCTCCTCAAGAACAAGATAACGGCGCATATCAATTATCAGCGATGGATGATTAATATTTATCGGACACTCCTGTGCACATGCATTACACGTTGTGCATGCCCATAATTCCTCCTCTGAAATATAATCCCTTAAAAGTGACCGGTTATCACTGAAATCCATGCCGTTTTTGACCATCAGCGGTCCTTTCTCCTTCATCCTTGCCCTGAGATCCATCATTACCTTGCGGGGAGACAGTTTTTTACCGGTGATGTTTGCCGGGCATACAGAAGTACAACGGCCGCACTCGGTACATGCCAGCGAATCGAAGTAATTCTTCCAGGTCGCATCCTCGGCGTCTTTTACACCGAATCGATCAACTTGTATACCTTCAGGAGCAGCAGCAAATGCTGTTTCAGGATCAAGCATAAGCTTCACCTCACGGGTGATGCTGTCCATGTTGGCAAGCTTTCCCAGAGGCTCAAGCCTCGACAGGAACACATTCGGCACCGACATAAAAACATGGAAATGCTTCGAATAGGGAAGATAATTGGCAAAGATAAAGATGAGTAGAATATGTGACCACCATGATACTTCATGCATAAGCCAGAAGCTTTCAGATGACATATTGTTCAGGAGCCGGGACAGAACCCCGCTTACCGGATATACTCCGCTCAGCTCTTCTCCTGCTGCATATGCATGACCTGCATAACCTGTGTTCATCGTTATAAGCGAGACCATAAGAAGCAATATCATTGAAAGGGCAACATTGGCATCAAGATGTGATTTTTTCTTCATCTCGATCCCTTCAAACCTTTTGATATGAAAGAAGAGGCGCCGGCTGAGGAAGATGATTATTGATATACCTACAAGAAGAGCAAAAATGTCGCCCGAGGCTATTATGAAATCATAAACAGGACCAAGGAATTGAAGTACTCTTTCAGTCCCCATCAGGCCATCGATCACCATCTCGAGACTGCCAAAAAGTATCACACAAAAACCCCAGAATACAAGAGCGTGAAAAAAACCCAGAACAGGCCTCCTGAAGATCTTTGTCTGCCCGAAAGCCACACGCATCATAAGGCTGAATCTTTTTCCCAGATCTCTCACTGGAAAAGCAGGTTTCGTAAGCCTGAAAAAGCCGATTATCCTGTTTACAGTGTAAAAAAATACACCTGTTGTTATCAAAAGGGCTATAGCAAAAACGATTTGTCTGATCATGTTCTTTCTTTATTCAATATGAATAAGTACTTGCTTTGATTTTCATGTGTCATTATTCAGTGAACCCTTTGTGCAACTTTGTGGTTAAGAAAAGATATACCAGCAATGACCCAAAGGAAATCACAAAAGGCGCAAAGTAACTATTTCTTTAATTCTCTGACTGCAGTTACGAGTTTAGGGAGAACCTTCAGGGCGTCACCAACAATACCGTATTGTGCAGCTTCAAATATCGGGGCATCCTTATCTGAATTTACAGCCACGATATATTTCGATGAACTGATCCCTGCCAGGTGCTGTGTAGCACCCGAAATTCCAACTGCAATATAAAGATTTGGCGCAATTATCTTGCCCGTCTGCCCTGTATGTTCTTCATGGGGTCTCCAGCCTTCATCAGAAACAGGACGCGAGCAGGCCGTTGCACCACCCAGCAGTGTAGCAAGCTCAACAAGAGGAGCCCAGTTATCGGGTGATTTCATTCCTCTTCCTCCTGAAACAACTATATCGGCATCGGTAAGCAATATCCTTCCGCTCTGTTTCTGGGTCTCCATAACGGTCGTCTTTATAAGTGCGCCGTCAATATCTGCATTGTAAATTTCCGGAGTTGCTCCGGTAGGCTTTTCAACAAGGTCAAACGAGTTCTGTGAAAGAGTAAGTATCCTGACTTCAGATCTGATCACCATATGTGCATAGGCATTTCCCGAATAGGTCCTTTTATATACTGTGAAAGGATCAAGACTAAGAGGAAGCCGGCTCACACCAGAACCAATCCCTGCCTTCAGCCTGACAGCTATCCTGGGAGCCAGAGCCTTTCCTGTATTATTGTTTGAGAGAACAATAACAGAAGCACCCTCTTTTCTTGCTATCTCTGTAATAACACTGGTATAAGCCTGATTATCAAGCTGTGTTAATTTATCATTAATGACACTCAGAATTTTCGCGGCTCCGTAGTTACCCAGCCTCTTCAATTCATCATCATCAACTTTTCCGATAGTTACTGCGGTTACACCTGTTTTGAGCATTTCTGCCAGCGCTGAAGCGTAGCATACGAGCTCAAATGACAATTTCTTGAATTTTCCGTCAAAATTTTCGGTATATACTAAAACTGACATATCCTGTTTTATTAATTTTGTTTGTGATCAGATAACTTTTGCTTCATTCATCAGCAGATCAATCAACAGGCCAGGGTTCTCCTGGTCGATAAATTTACATGCTGCCCTTGGCTGAGGCTTTTCAAAACCTGCGATTACAGTCATTTGGTCGGCTGCCACCGGGTCGACTACCTTTATGGGTTTGGTCCTTGCCATCATAATACCGCGCATTGCGGCAATTCTTGGCTCTTTTGCAATACCTTTCTGAACAACTGCCACAAATGGCAATGGAACCGTAACGATTTCCTTTCCTCCGTCTATCTCACGTGTAATGACCGGAGCCCCGCTCTCAACCTTTAATCCTGATACTGCTGATATTGAAGGTATTTCAAGAAATTCTGATATCATTCCTCCCACAACAGAACCATTAAAATCACTTGACTCAATCCCGCACATGATAATATCATACTGCTCCTTTTTAATCACCCCTGCAAGCTGTGCCGCTACAAAATAGGCATCCGATGATTCTGAGTTTACCCTTATTGCATCGTCGGCCCCTATTGCAAGGGCTTTACGTATTGTAGGTTCAGAACCGGCAGGCCCCACATGTGCTACGGTGACTGTTTTTACGCCGGAAGAGGGATCATCTTTCAGTTCGAGGGCACGTGTAAGTGACAACTCGTCCCATGGATTGATAACCCACTGGATCCCTGCAGTGTCAATTGATGTGTTTCCCTCCGTAAACCTGATCCTTGTGGTAGTGTCGGGAACATTACTGATACAGACTAAAATTTTCATCTACTTCTGAATATTTGTTATCCTGTTTATTTATTGTTCTTTAACTGAGCTTCAACACTTAGAGTTCTGCCTCTGAGGCGGCAAATATAATAATTATAGATTCACAATCAAATCTTACAAAAATCATTTATATGCCATGTTCGAAATGAAAAATATTTTCATTTGATTGAATTACTGTCTTTTAACTTTATTACCAGTGGTTATTCGAAATCATGGTCGAAATTTATGTTCTGGATTCTCTGAGAAAAGTTTTTTCAGGACCGGATTGAATTAATACAATTATTAGGTTTAAATTCGCACGCCGAAAATAAAAAAATCAATACCAGTTAAAGTGAAGAGCAAAATAAGAACATACGGGGGAGTGATTCTCGCTATGATTTTCTGGTCATTCTCATTTATCTGGTTCAAGATGGCGAATGAGGATTTCAGACCGATAACAATTGTATTTATCAGGCTGGTTTTTTCAGTTATCCTACTCACAGTATATCTTGTAATCAAGAAGAAGTATATGAAGATCAGGAAGGAGGACAGGAAGTTGTTTCTTATGCTGTCACTTTTCGAACCATTCTTCTATTTCCTTGGCGAGAGTTTCGGCCTGACTTATGTCTCCGCAACAGTTGGCTCTGTTCTGATCTCCACAATACCGGTTTTTGCGACTATCGGAGCATGGCTTTTTTTCAGGGAAAGGCTCAGGATCATCAATTATGCCGGGATAATACTCTCATTCATTGGAGTATTGGTATTCATTGTGAACAGTGACGGATCAATGTCATTCAGTATTAAGGGACTAATGCTACTGATGCTTGCCGTATTCTCGGCTGTCGGGTATAATCTGACATTGAGCAGGCTTGTCGGAACCTACAGCCCGGTATATATAGTAAATGTGCAGAATTTGATCGGAGCCGTATTATTTCTGCCGGTATTCATGATTTCCGATTTTAAACACTTTGTCAGTTCTCCCATAACCTTCAGTTCATTCGTTCCGATTATTGAGCTGGCGGTATTTGCTTCCTGCGGAGCATTCATCCTGTTTGCATATTCTGTAAGGAATATAGGGATAACCAGGGCTAATGTCTTCACAAACTTCATACCTGTATTCACGGCAATATTTTCTTTCATACTCCTTGGAGACAAACTGACCCTGCAGAATATTATCGGGATGGTGATAGTGGTCACAGGCCTCCTTATGTCGCAGATGAATGGCCGGAAGAAATCAGACAACGCAGTTATCCTTACAGGAAAGACTGCCTGACAATCATCAGATGTCATTTAGTCCCTCATTTTGTAACAGCGAATGGCTGACTCTTCAAATAATGATATATTTACCATAGTTTTCGTGCGATGGTAAGAAAAATACTGAATATTGTTCTTTTCAGCGCGTTCTCCGGTATAGTGTTCTCACAAACCGGAGGGGATAATGTTTACGAATTCCTTAACCTGACACATTCAGGCCTGGTTTCATCGCTGGGAGGATCAAATGTGTCCCTTAAAGGAAATAACATAAACCTCTCATATCATAATCCCTCCCTCCTTGACCGGCCAATGGCAAAAAGCCTTTCGCTCAATTTTGTAAATTACTATGCCGGAATCAATTACGGACTTGCTATTTATTCCCCTCCGGCTCATGAGAAGTTTAATTTTGCAGCAGGGATAACCTATCTGAATTACGGCTCTTTCACAGAAGCCGATGCTTCAGGAAATATTACAGGTGATTTCAGAGCCTCAGAATACGCTTTTTCCCTGATCTTTTCACATAAGATAGATACTCAGTTTTCGGTTGGAATAAACATTAAACCGGTCCTTTCACATCTTGAAAAATACACCTCCGCCGGCCTCGCGGTCGACCTTGGTGCATCGTGGCATTCATTGAACGAACTCATCTCAGCCGGATTTGTCATTAAAAATGCAGGATACCAGGTAACTACCTACGCAGGAGAAAAAAGACTGCCGCCTCCCTTTGAGATCCAGGCCGGGGCTTCAGCAAAACTGGCCCATGCTCCTTTACGGTTTTCACTAACAGTCAGGCATCTTGAAAAATTTGACCTTACAAACGATTATCCCGGATCAGTTGCTGGTGATGAAAATTCCGGATCATCACCTGAATTCCTCGAAAATTTATTGCGGCATCTTGTAATAGGAACAGAGCTTTTACCTCATAAGAACTTTTACATAAGCGGCGGTTTCAATTATCAGGTACGGAAAGAGCTTCAGTCTGAAGCAAACAGGGCAGGGACAGGGTTCTCATGGGGATTCGGATTCAACACCTCTGTTATTGGTTTTGAATTCGGGCGCTCCTCTTTACATCTTGCCGGATCATCCACCCATATTTCGCTCAATGTATATCCTGATCTATTATTTAAAAGGTTAAACCGGAAGGATTAATTTTGCCAATGCCTTTTAATTTATAATCTTTGTGGAAATATGCGACCTTTTAATTATCAGGATCAATATATTAATATACAACTACTTAACGGGCAACAGACACCACAGGTCAAATGAACGGCAAATCATTAACTGATCGCTGGTAACAAATTAAACCAAAAGCTGACCCACACATCATGCAAAAAAAACTGATAATAGCTATCGATGGCTACTCCTCATGCGGGAAAAGCACTTTTGCCAAAGCAATTGCAAAGGAGCTGAACTACATTTACATTGACAGCGGAGCAATGTACAGGGCTGTTACCCTTTATTGTCTGCAAAAAGGATATGCAGGAAAAGGAAAACCCGATTTAAACGGGATACTAACTGATCTTCATAATATACATATAGGGTTCGTTTATAATCCGGATATCATGGAATTTGAAACCTTCCTTAACTCCGGGAACGTTGAACGTGAGATAAGGGGTTCTGAAGTTTCTTCTCATGTCAGCCTTATAAGCCAGATTGCGGAAGTTCGTTTCAGGATGGTTGAGCTCCAGCGACAGATAGGCTTTTTTAAAGGGATTGTGATGGATGGGAGGGATATAGGCACTGTTGTATTTCCTGATGCTGATATTAAAATATTCATGACTGCCTCAGTCGATATTAGGGCTAGGAGAAGATATGATGAGTTTGTGGCGAAGAGCATGGATGCCGACTTCGGGGAGATCAAAAAAAATATTATTGCCCGGGATATTGCCGATGAGAACAGGGATATCAGCCCCCTGAGAAGGGCTGACGATGCAATTGTCCTCGACAACAGCAGAATGACAGTCTCAGAACAGATGGAGTGGATCAGGGAAATCATTGAGAAAAAGCTCTATGGTAATTGAAATTGATCAGAGATCAGGGTTTTGCTTTGGCGTACAGAACGCAGTAGAAATAGCTGAAAAGGCATTACTGAACGGTGAAAAAGTCTTTTCGCTGGGCCCTATTGTTCATAACGACAAAGAGATGGAGCGGCTGACTGCATTAGGTCTGGTACCTGTTGATCATACACAGTTCCACAAACTGAAAGACTGCAATGTCCTTATAAGGGCACACGGCGAACCTCCCTCCACTTACCTCACAGCCTTGAAAAACAACATAAGGATCATTGAGGCAACATGCCCTATCGTAAAAAGGCTCCAGTCAAAAATCAAAGAGACCTGGATAAAAACAAAAGAGAATAACGGGCAGGTTGTGATCTTTGGAAAACCCGGGCATGCCGAGGTGATCGGTCTTCTTGGCCAGACCAACAATGAAGGCATTCTGATTTCAGGACCGGACGACACAGGGAAAATCGATTTTGAAAGGCCTGTCTATCTCTTCTCACAAACCACAATGGGTGTCAGGGAGTATGATCAGATCAGAAACATGATCGAAACCGGCATAAGGGAAAACGGAATCCCGGATACAGAGAATCAGCTTTCCGTCAGCAAAACAATATGCGGACAGGTTTCAAACAGGGAACCACATCTGAAGGATTTTGCCGGAAAACACGATGTTATAATATTTGTCAGCGGCCGGGAGAGCTCAAATGGCAGAATGCTTTATTCTGTATGCAAAAGCATCAATAATCAGACCTATTTTGTATCCTCCCCCGAAGATATTGACCCTTCGTGGTTTAAAGGCAGTAACACTGTGGGTATCTGCGGCGCAACATCGACACCTAAATGGCTTATTGAAAATATCCGCGATTCCATTTCAAACATCTGAGAATGGTTATCTGCCCTAATTAAAAAGATATTTTTTTATATTACCTTTGCGCGCTTAAATTTTATATATGGGAAAGATTAGAAAAATTGGTGTTTTAACATCGGGAGGAGATGCCCCCGGCATGAATGCTGCAATACGTGCAGTAACAAGAACAGCTATTTATAACGGATTGGAAGTGGTAGGGATTAAGCATGGCTACCAGGGTTTGATAAATGCAAATTTCATACCCCTGCAGTCACACAGCGTAAGTGATATTATCCAGAGAGGCGGAACAATTCTGAAGACAGCCAGGTGCGAGGAATTCAGATCGCCTGAAGGAAGACAGACTGCATATAACAACCTGGTGGCAGCTCAGATCGACGGGGTTGTTGTAATCGGTGGGGATGGCTCATTTACAGGTGCAAGACTCTTTAACGAAGAGCATAATATTCCTTTTGTTGGAATACCTGGTACGATAGATAATGACATTTACGGTACAGATTATACAATTGGATACGACACAGCCCTTAACACTGTTATTGAAGCAGTTGATAAGATCAGGGATACTGCAAGCGCTCACAACAGGATGTTCTTTATTGAGGTAATGGGTGCAGAGGCAGGTTTTATTGCACTTTACAGCGGTATTGCCACAGGTGCTGAAGCAATTATCATCCCTGAGATCAAGGGTGAAGCAAGAAACCTCAGGAAGATGATTGAATCGGGGAATACCCGCAGGAAATCAAGCAATATTATAATTGTGGCCGAGGGTGATGAGGAAGGTGGTGCTTTCGGTATTGCAGAGAAGGTCAAAGGTGAATTTAAAGATTACGATATAAGGGTATCAGTACTGGGTCACCTGCAGAGAGGCGGATCACCTTCTGCAATCGACAGGGTGAATGCCAGCCGTCTGGGTCATGCTGCAGTTGAAGCACTGATCGACGATCAGAAAAGCGTTATGGTCGGCATACTTAACGGGGAGGTCACACTGGTTCCTTTCAGGAGAGCGGTCAAGCTGCATAAAGACGTGAATCACAGTATTGTAGAACTAGCCAGAATTTTGTCTGTTTAGAATTAACCCATATGTCAAAGTCAAAAGTCTATTTTACCAACCTCCGGACCAGACCATCGGTCAATCTTCTGAAAAAGCTCGAGAACCTGGCAATAAAGGCAGGTATTGAAAGTATAGATTTCAAAAAGAAGATGGTTGCCATCAAAATACATTTCGGTGAACCTGGAAACCTGGCATATCTTCGTCCGAACTACGCCGCCCGCCTGGTCAGCTTCCTGAAAACAAAAGAGGCTGTCCCCTTTCTTACCGACTGCAACACCCTCTACTGGGGAAGAAGGGCCAACGCCCCCATGCATATTGAGGCAGCTTATGAGAACGGATATAATCCACTTGCAACCGGCTGCCCTGTGATCATCGGGGATGGTTTAAAGGGTACAGAATACCGTGAGGTTGAAATTAACCTTGAACTTTGTAAATCAGCAAAAATCGGATCGGCAATCGCCGATTCAGATATTATAATATCAATGAATCACTTCAAGGGTCATGAGCTTACCGGATTCGGAGGGGCGCTCAAGAACCTGGGCATGGGGTGTGCTTCTGTCGGCGGAAAACTTTTTCTCCACTCAGGTTCATCCCCCAGGATTTACCAAAAGAACTGCACAGGATGCAGGATATGCGAAAAATACTGCGCTCACGATGCAATTAAGGTGGGACCTGATAAAATCGCCCATATCAACTATGAAAAATGCGTAGGCTGCGGCCAATGTGTTGCGGTTTGCCAGTACGATTCTGCAAGGGTGGTATGGCAGAGCACGTCGGAAAATGCCTGTAAAAGGATATCAGAATATGCCTACGCAGCAGTTAAGGACAAACCTTCGTTCCATATAAATTTTATAATGAATGTTTCTCCTGACTGCGACTGCTGGGATTCAAATGATTATCCGATAGTTCCCGACATAGGTATTGCAGCTTCTTTTGATCCTGTTGCCCTTGACCAGGCAAGCGCCGATATGGTCAAAGCAGCCCCTGCCCTGCCGGGTAGCAGGATATGCGATAATCACGATCACGGAGATAAACGGAATACCGATAAATTCAAACTTGCCCATCCAGACACTTTCTGGCAGGCTGGTATTGAACACGGACAAAAGATAGGCCTTGGAAACAGGGAATATGAACTGATTACTATCTAGCTTAACTCTTTAGTCCTTAATCCGGTTTCATGTGAATAATTTCAGGATTAAATCATTATATTCGGTTACTTGCTGAACCCAATGAATGCCAAAGTAAAAACAGCCAGGCTTTCAGTGATATCCAATTCGCTTCTCATTATCATGAAGCTCAGTGTTGGGATTATAAGCGGATCTGTCAGTATCATCTCAGAGGCTATCCATTCTTCGATGGATCTGATTGCTGCGGTCATTGCACTCTTCTCGGTCAGAGTCTCTGATAATCCTCCCGATTCCCGGCATCCCTATGGTCACGGAAAGGTGGAAAACATATCAGGAGTGATTGAAGCACTTCTGATATTTGCTGCTGCAATATGGATAATATCTGAAGCAATTAAAAAGCTGGCAGGAGAAAGCGGGGAGCTTGGACCCATCTGGATCGGCGTCATTGTTATGATTATTTCAGCTTTGGTGAATACAGTGGTTTCAGCAAGGCTCTACAAAGTGGCCCGCGAAACAAATTCAGTTGCACTCGAAGCCGATGCACTCCACCTTAAAACTGATGTTTATACCTCTCTTGGTGTGGCAGTGGGACTTGGATTAATTATGATAACCGGAATCAAATGGTTAGATCCGGTTGTGGCCATGCTGGTCGCAATTTTCATTATACGGGAGTCGTACATCCTTCTTAAAAAA
>Ga0105103_10001070_pt1 | contig 15485 bp, 14 predicted proteins | sample PPLLaktember2015_2_FD_79107 | JGI IMG/M metagenome (GOLD analysis project Ga0105103, IMG submission 79107) | Freshwater sediment microbial communities from Prairie Pothole Lake near Jamestown, North Dakota, USA - PPLs Lake P7 Core (6) Depth... | ecosystem: Environmental > Aquatic > Freshwater >...
CGCGATCTGCGGCTTCGTCGCCGATGCCATCGGCCAGCCGCGCGCGGCACACGCCGGCCACGTCCAGCCACAGCCAGGCCAGCACCACGTGGCCGAAGGCCTGCAGGTATGGGGTGGCATTGGCCAGCGCCTCTTCGGGCTGCCCGTTGATCCAGGCTGCCCGGGTGGCCGATTCCAAGGTTTGCAGCGCCGACTGCAGCTGCCGCGCCGGGCCGGCCAGGGCCTCGTGCGGCAGCGCCGAATTGGCCGTGGCCAGCATCCGAGCGGCCAGCAGCTTGAAGGCGGCACCGTCATGCATCAGCACCTTGCGGCCCAGCAGGTCCAGGCCCTGGATGCCGTGCGTGCCCTCGTGGATCATGTTCAGGCGGTTGTCGCGCCAGTACTGTTCGACCGCGAAATCGCGGGTGTAGCCGTAGCCGCCATGCACCTGGATGGCCAGGCTGTTCGCCTCCAGGCACCATTCGCTGGGCCAGCTCTTGGCGATCGGCGTCAACACCTCCAGCAGCAAGCCGGCATCGCGGGCCGCACGCGGCTCGCCGGTACGCAGTTCGTCGACCAGCCGCGCACAGTACAGCTCCAGCGCCAGGCCGCCTTCGACATAACTCTTTTGCGCCAGCAGCATGCGCTTGACGTCGGCATGCTGAATGATCGGCACCTGGGGCGAACTGGCGTCCTTGCCGCCCGCCGTCGTCGGCCGGCCCTGCGGCCGCTGCCGGGCGTAGTCCAGGCTGGCCTCGTAGCCGGCATAGCCGAGCATCACCGCGCCGAGGCCAACGCCGATGCGCGCCTCGTTCATCATGTGGAACATGCAGCGCAGGCCTTCCCCAATCTGGCCGATGCGGTAGCCGACGGCACCGCCGTGCTCGCCGAAGTTGAGCAGCGTGTTGGTGGTGCCGCGGTAGCCGAGCTTGTGGTTCAGTCCGGCCAGCGCCACGTCGTTGCGCTCGCCGGTGAGCGTGCCGTCCGCCGCCACGCGCTGCTTCGGCACGATGAACAGTGAGATGCCTCTCGTGCCCGGCACGGTGCTGCCGTCGGCCAGCGGCACCTTGGCCAGCACCAGGTGCACGATGTTCTCGGTGAGCTCGTGCTCGCCGGCCGAGATCCACATCTTGTGGCCCGTGAGCCGGTAGCGCGGGCCCAGCGGGTCGGCCTCGAAATCGTCGCCGTCGGGAACTGCGCGTGTGGCCACGTCGCTCAAGGACGAGCCGGCCTGCGGCTCGCTCAGGCACATGGTGCCGAACCATTGGCCAGCGAACAGCCGCTTGGCGAAGATTTCGCGCTGAGCCGGCGTGCCGTGGGCCATCAGCAGGTTGGCATTGCCGCTGGTCAGCAGGGCATAGCCGGCCATGGCGATGCTGGCCTTGTGGAAGAAGGCATTGGCCGCCATCTCGATGACGCAGGGCAGTTGCATACCGCCGATGTGATGGTCCTGCGCGGCGGCCAACATGCCCGATTCGACATAGGCCGCCAGCGCCGCGTGCGTGGCCTCGGGCAGGTGCACGCGCTGGCCATCGAAGTGCGGCTCCTGCGTGTCGCTCAGCCGGTTGAAGGGTGCGAACTTGTCGCGAGCGATGCGTTCGCAGGTGTCCAGCACCGAGGCAAAGGTCTCCAGCGAATACTCTGCAAAGCGCGGTCGCTGCAGCAGCTGAGGAACGCCGATCCAGTCGTGGAGCAGGAAGTCGAGGGTCTTGCGCATGGCAGGGTCAGGAAACGAAGGACTGGCCCGTCAGCGCCATCGTGGCCGAGGCGCTCGCGACATGCAAGCGCGACTGGCCAACGGCGCCTTGCGAAACATCTCGCGCAACGCGCCGAGGTCGATGTCCATCGGCCGCGGTCAGCCTTGCACGAGTCCGAAGTGGCGCAGTGCAGCCGGAGCGATCAAGTCGCCGCGCTCCTGCACGAAGTGCCCGCCGTCCGTCAGCTCCATCGGTTCGGGGCAGCCGCGGATTAGCTTGCGCAGCGAGTGCATCGCCGCCGGGCCGAGCACCGGGTCGGTCATGCCGATGGCCATGAAGCTGTCGCCTGCCCACTGCTCCTTCCAGAAGGCGGCGGCGCGGCGGCTGAGCTCGGCGCCAGGCGCGTCCTCGCGGTCCGGCACAAGGTTTGGAAACGCCCGCACGCCGGCCTTGTAGCGCATGTCGGGGAACGGCGCGTCATAGGCCGCGGCCTCGGCCGCGGTCATGCCCGGCGTGCCGCGCTGGATCAGCTTGCCGCAGGCCAGGTCGGGCTGGCTATTGGCATAGGCTCGCCATTGCTTGAAGCCCTCGGTCACCGCGCCCAGGCCCAGGCCGGTGTTCATCACCAGCAGCCGGGTGTAGCGCTCGGTCTGGTCCAGCGGGAGTGTCAGGCCGAGCAGGCCACCCCAGTCCTGCACCACCAGCAGCACGTTGCGCAGGTCGAGCCGGCCGACCAGCTCCAGCATCGAGTTGCGATGCCGTTCGAAACTGTACCAGCCGGTGTCCTCCGGCTTGTCGGAGCGGCCGAAGCCGAACCAGTCCGGCGCGACCACCCGCAATCCGGCCGCAGTGAAGGCCGGGATCATCTTGCGGTACAGGTAGGCCCAGCTCGGCTGGCCATGCAGGCACAGCGCAGTGACCTCGGCGTCACGCGGACCTTCGTCGACATAGTGCATGCGCATGCCGGCGATGTCGGCATAGTGCGGCTGCCAGGCAAAGCCCGGCAGGTCGGCGAAGCGCGCGTCGTCGGTGCGCAGCACGCCCGCCGCAGGGCCCGTGCTCACAGCACTTCGAAGACGCCGGCCGCGCCCATGCCGCCGCCGACGCACATGGTCACCACCACGCGCTTGGCACCGCGGCGCTTGCCTTCGAGCAGCGCGTGGCCGGTCAGGCGCTGGCCGCTGACGCCGTAGGGATGGCCGACCGCGATGGCGCCGCCGTTGACGTTGAGCCGGTCCATCGGGATCCCCAGCTTGTCGGCGCAGTACAGCACCTGCACGGCGAAGGCCTCGTTCAGTTCCCACAGGTCGATGTCCTCGACCTTCAGGCCCAGTCGCTTCAGTACTTTCGGCACCGCAAACACCGGGCCGATGCCCATCTCGTCGGGCTCGCAGCCAGCCACCGCAAACCCGAGGAAGCGGCCCAGCGGCTTCAGGTTCTTCTGCTGCGCGTAGGTGTCGCTGACCACGACGCAGGCGCCGGCACCATCGCTGTACTGGCTGGCATTGCCGGCCGTGATCACGCCGCCGGGCAAGGCCGAGCGGATGCCCTTGATGCTGTCGTAGGTGGTGCCCGGGCGCAGCCCTTCATCGGCGCTGATCGTCATTTCCTTGGTGCGCAGGCCGAGCTGCGCATCGGCCACGCCGGCCATCACCGTGCAGGACACCATTTCATCGTTGAACTTGCCGGCTTCCTGCGCGGCACAGGCCTTCTGCTGGCTCTCAGCGCCATAGTGGTCCATGCGTTCCTTGGCAATGCCATAGCGCTTGGCCACGTTCTCGGCGGTCTCGAGCATCGACATGTAGATCGCCGGCTTGTGCTCCTTGAGCCAGCTGTCGGCGATCATGTGGCGGTTCATCTCCTGCTGCACGCACGAGATGCTCTCCACGCCGCCGGCAACCAGCAGGTCACTCTCACCGGCAATGATGCGCTGCGCCGCCATGGCGATGGTCTGCAGCCCGCTGGAGCAGAAGCGGTTGACGGTGACGCCGCCGACCGTGATCGGCAGCCCGGCGCGCAGGGCGGCCTGGCGCGCGATGTTCATGCCGGTGGCGCCTTCGGGATTGGCGCAGCCCATCAGCACGTCATCGATGGCGGCCGGGTCGACACCGGCGCGCTCGACCGCGGCCTTGATGGCGAAGCTGCCGAGCGTGGCGCCGTGCGTCATGTTGAAGGCACCCTTCCAGCTCTTGGCCAGGGGCGTGCGGGCGGTGGAGACGATCACGGCTTGGGTCATGGAGGTTCCTTCGAAGATGTCAGGCGCTATGCCACGCCCGGGCTGGAAAGGGAGTGGACGCGCTCGACACCGCTGTGCCGATGGCCACGCGCCCGCGGTCGGCTCAACCGAAGGTCTTGCCTTCGGCCGCCAGCTTGGCCAACAGCGGCGCCGGCTGCCAGAAGGCGGCGTCGTCCAGCGGGTTGCCGGCAAAGCGCTTCATCGCCTGCACCACGTTGAACAGGCCCACCGTATCCGCATAGCACATCGGCCCGCCGCGGTGCAGCGGGAAACCGTAGCCGGTGAGGTAGATCATGTCAATGTCACTGGCCTTGCTGGCGATGCCCTCTTCGAGGATCTTCGCGCCTTCATTGACCAGCGCATAGACCAGGCGCTGCACGATTTCATCGTCGCTGATCTTGCGCGGCTTGATGCCCAAGGACGCGCGGTGCTTCTCGATCATCTCCACCACCACCGGGCTGGGGATCGCGTCGCGTTTGCCAGCGACGTAGTCGTACCAGCCAGCCTGCGTCTTTTGGCCATAGCGACCCATCTCGCACAACAGGTCCGCGGTCTTGCTGTACTTCAGGTTCGGGTACTCGACGGCGCGGCGCTTGCGGATCGCCCAGCCGATGTCGTTGCCGGCCAGGTCGCCCATGCGGAACGGGCCCATCGCGAAGCCGAACTTCTCGATCGCCTTGTCCACCTGCGCCGGGGTGCAGCCTTCGTCCAGCAGGAAGCCGGCCTGGCGGCTGTATTGCTCGATCATGCGATTGCCGATGAAGCCGTCGCACACGCCGGATACCACCGCTGTCTTGCGGATCTTCTTGGCCACCGTCATCACGGTGGCGAGCACGTCCTTGCCGGTTTTGGCGCCGCGCACCACCTCCAGCAGCTTCATCACGTTGGCCGGGCTGAAGAAGTGCAGGCCGACCACATCCTGCGGACGCTTGGTAAAAGCGGCGATCTTGTTGACGTCGAGCGTGCTGGTGTTGCTGGCCAGGATGGCACCGGGCTTCATCACCTCGTCCAGCGTCTTGAAGACACCCTCCTTCACGCCAAGCTCCTCGAACACCGCCTCGATCACCAGGTCAGCGTCCTTGATGTCGTCATAGGCCAGCGTGGTCTTCAGCAGCGCCATGCGCTGCTCGTACTTGTCCTGCTTGAGCTTGCCGCGTTTGACCTGCGATTCGTAGTTCTTGCGCATCACGCCGATGCCGCGGTCCAGCGCGTCCTGCTTCATCTCCAGGATCGTCACCGGGATGCCGGCGTTGAGGAAGTTCATCGAGATGCCGCCGCCCATGGTGCCGGCGCCGATGACCGCGACCTTGTCGATCTTGCGCTGCGGCGTGTCTTCGGGCACGTCGGGGATCTTGCTGGCCGCGCGTTCGCCGAAGAAGGCATTGCGCAGCGCCTTGCTTTCTGGCGTCATCATCAGCGCCAGGAAGGCATCGCGCTCGGCACGCATACCGTCGTCGAACTTCGCCGACTTGACCGCGGCCTCGACACAGTCGACGCATCGGGCGGGTGCCGGGAAATTCTTGGCCATCGCCTTGACGGTGTTGCGGGCAAAGGCGAAGTAAGCGTCGGCGTTGGGGTGTGTGGCCTTCAGGTTGCGCACCAGCGGCAGCGGGCGCTGGTCGGCCACCTCAGCGGCAAAGGCCAGCGCGCCGGCCATCAGGTCGCCATCGATCAACTTGTCGAACAGCTTCTGCCCTGGGGCCATGGCCAGCAGTTCGCTCTTCACGGGCTCACCGCTGACGATCATGTTCAGCGCGGTTTCCACACCGAGCACGCGCGGTAGGCGCTGCGTTCCGCCGGCGCCCGGCACCAGGCCGAGCTTGACCTCGGGCAGCGCCACCTGCGTGCCCGGCGAGACCACGCGGTAGTGACAGCCCAGCGCCAGCTCCAGTCCGCCGCCCATGCACACGCTGTGCACGGCAGCTACTACCGGCTTGGCGCTGGCTTCGAGTTGCAGGATCAGGCTCAGCAGGTTCGGTTCGGCCAATGCCTTGGGCGAGCCGAATTCGCGGATGTCGGCGCCGCCTGAAAACGCCTTGCCGGCACCGGTGATGACGATGGCCTTGACCGCCGGATCGGCGTTGGCCCGGTCCACCCCATCGGCGATGCCGCGTCGCGTGTCGTAACCCAGGCCGTTGACCGGCGGGTTGTTCATTGTGACCACGGCGACGGGGCCGCGAACTTCGTAGCTGGCTGTCATGACTATGTCTCCGGTACGGACAGAAAGGCGAACGCTCGTGCGATTCTAGAAGCTGGCATGCGCAAGGCACTGTAACGGCAGCGACAGCCGGCGCCAGGGCGCACCCGCCGGCCGAGGCTAGACCTCGAGCCACTCCTTGCGCACTGCGGCGTTGGCCCGCAGTTCGGCGGGCGTGCCATCGAAGACGATCTGGCCGTGGCCCATGACCAGACAGCGCTGCGCCACCTCCAGCGCGATGGTCAGCTTCTGCTCGACCAACAGCACGGAGATGTCGCGTCGCTTGAGTTCGCGCAGGAAATCGGCCACCAGCTCGACGATCTTCGGCGCCAGACCTTCGGTCGGCTCGTCGATCATGACCAGTTCGGGGTCGCCCATCAGCGTCCGGCACAAGGTCAGCATCTGCTGCTCGCCGCCCGACAGCACGCCGGCATCGTTGTGCTGCCGCTCCTTGAGCCGCGGAAACAAGTCGTACATGTCGTCGAAGGACCAGCGACCCCTGGGTGCGCTGCCCTTGCAACCGAGCAGCAGGTTCTGCTGCACGGTCAGCGTCGGGAAGATGTCGCGGTTTTCCGGCACGTAGCCGATGCCGGCGTGGGCAATCTCGAAAGCCTTTCGGCCCAGCAGCTGGCTGCCCTTCCAGTCGACCGAGCCGGTGCCATGCACCAGGCCCATGATGGCCTTGACGGTGGTCGACCGCCCCGAGCCGTTGCGCCCGAGCAAGGCGACGATCTCGCCCGGCCTGACGTCGAAGGTCACGCCGTGCAGCACATGGCTCTTGCCATAGTAGGCATGGACATCGTCGAGCTTCAGCATCTCAATGCCCCCCCGACTGCGCACCGGCATCGGCATGCGCCGAGCCGAGATAAGCTTCCTGAACGCGCGGGTTGGTGCGTACCGCTTCCGGTTCGTCGAAGGCGATGACCTCGCCATAGACCAGCACCGCGATCTTGTCGGCCAGGCCGAAGACCACCCCCATGTCGTGCTCCACGGTCAGCAGCGTCTTGCCGACGGTCACCTCGCGGATCAGCGACACGAAGTTGGAGGTCTCGCTCTTGCTCATGCCGGCGGTCGGTTCGTCGAGCAGGATCACGCTGGCGCCGCCTGCGATGGTGATGCCGATCTCCAGCGCGCGCTGCTCCGCATAGGTCAGGTTCATCGCCAGCACGTCGCGCCGACGGTCGAGCCGGATCATGCCGAGCACGTCCTCGGCGCGGCGATTGACGTCGTCCAGGTCAGCGAGGAAATGCCAGAAGCTGTACTTGTAGCCCATGCTCCACAGCACACTGCAGCGGATGTTCTCGAAGGCCGACAGCCGCGTGAACAGGTTGCTCACCTGGAAGCTGCGTGCCAGGCCGAGGCGGTTGATCTCGTAGGGCTTCAACCCGTCGATGCGCTGGCCATGCAGCAGGATCTCGCCGCCGCTGCTGCCAAAGCGGCCGCTGATCAGGTTGAACAAGGTGCTCTTGCCGGCGCCGTTGGGCCCGATCACCGCGACCCGCTCACCTGGCTGCACCGCCAGGTTCGCGCCGCGGATGATCTCGGTGCGGCCGAAGCTCTTGCGCACGTCGCGCAGCTCGATGGCCGGGGCTGCCGCCGTCATGCCCTCGCCTCCCTGCGCTGGATCTCGCTCTCGATCTCTTCCTGGATGCGGCCCCACAGCGGCATGAAACGGCGCCGCGCCAGCTCGAAAAGCAGCACGCCGACGCCCAGCAAGACGCCGGCCCCGAGCCAGCTGCTCCAGGACATGGCGTTCAGCGGCACGCCCGCAAACTTCAGTTCCGGCCCGAGCACCTTGTTCAGTTGCAGGTGGTAGACCATCTCGATCATCGCGCTGGCCCCGGCCAGCGCCACCAGCGCACTGAGCAACAACATCAGGTACGGCCACAGCAGCTGCCGCAGCTTGCCGAACGACGCCACACGCAGGTTCATCATGATCAGGCTGGCGATGCCGCCCGGCGCGAACATGACCATGAACGTGAAAACCAGGCCCAGGTACAACAGCCAGGCCTGTGTCAGCTCGGACAACAGCACCAGCGCCAGCACCAGCAGCACGGCGCCGATGATGGGGCCGAAGAAGAACACGGCACCGCCAAGGAAGGTGAACAGCAGGTAGGCGCCCGAGCGTGCCGCACCGACCACCTCCGAGGTGACGATCTCGAAGTTCAACGCCGACAGTCCGCCGGCGATGCCCATGAAGAACCCCGAGGCCATGAAGGCGATGTAGCGCACGTAGCGGGTGTTGTAGCCGACGAACTCGATGCGTTCCGGGTTGTCGCGCGAGGCGTTGAGCATGCGGCCCAGCGGCGTGCGCGTGAAGGCAAACATCAGCGCCGTGCAGACGAAGGTATAGATGGCGATCAGGTAGTAAAGCTGCAGTTGCGGGCCGAAGGTGATGCCGAAGAAGGGCTGGCCGGCGACGCGGTTGCCGGTGATGCCGCCTTCGCCACCGAAGAAGCCGGGAAACATCAGCGACATCGCAGCGACCAGTTCACCGACGCCCAGCGTGATCATCGCGAAGGGCGTGCCCGCCTTCTTTGTGGTCACATAGCCCAGCAGCGCCGCGAAGAACAGGCCGCCGAGGCCACCGACCAACGGGATCAGGCTCACCGGCAAGGCCAGCGAGCCGCCCGAAACGCGGTTCAGCGCGTGGATGGCAATGAACGATCCCAGGCCCGAATACACGGCATGGCCGAAGCTGAGCATGCCACCCTGGCCGAGCAGCATATTGAAGGCCAGACAGGCGATGATGGAGATGCCCATCTGCGAAAGCATGGTCGTCGACAGGCTGCTGGTGAAGACCAACGGCGCCAGCAGCATCAGCAACGCATAGCCGCCCCACACCAGCCAGCGGCCGCGATTGAAGGATCTCGAGGTGCCGGCCACCGACCTCATCCCTCCCGGCTGCCGAACAGGCCCTTCGGCCTGAAGATCAGGATCAGCACCAGCAGCAGGTAGGGCAGGATCGCGGCGATCTGGCTGAGCTTGACGCTCCACAGCGCGAAGCCGAAGGTCTCAGGCGTGATCGCCAGGCCGACCGCTGCCATGCCGTCGGCGATCGAACGGTCGCTGCTGACGGCAAAGCTCTCGATGATGCCCAGCCCGACCGAGGCGACGAAGGCCCCGGCCAGCGAGCCCATGCCGCCAATGACAATGACCGCGAACACCACCGCCCCGACCGTCAGGGCCATCGACGGCTCGGTGACGCGCATCGCCCCGCCGATCACACCGGCCAATGCCGCCAGCGCCGTACCGCCGCCGAATACCAGCATGAACACCCGCGGGACGTTGTGGCCCAGCGACTCGACCGCCTCGGGGTGTGTCAGTGAGGCCTGGATCACCAGACCGATGCGCGTGCGCGTCAGCAGCAACCAGATCGAGATCAGCATCAGCACCGCCACGCCCATGCCGAAGGCTCGGAATGCGGGAAAGGTGGTGCACACCAAGCCGCCGCTGCCGCAGCCCGGCGGCTTTTCTCCCCAAGCGAAGGACAAGCCCGACGGCGCATCGACGATCGTGAACAGCGCGCCGCTCAGCGACGCAGGTGGAGTGAAGTCCACCGCCTGCCGGCCCCAGACAAGCTGCACGAGCTCGAGCACGATGTAGCTGAGACCGAAGGTGATCAGCAGTTCGGGCACGTGACCGAACTTGTGCACCCGGCGCAACGCATGGCGCTCGAACAAGGCGCCCAGTAGCCCGACGACGACCGGCGCCAGCATCAGCGCCCACCAGAAGCCGATCACCTGCGTGATCGAGTAGGCCACATAGGCGCCCAGCATGTAGAAGCTGGCGTGCGCGAAATTGAGCACGCCCATCATGCTGAAGATCAGCGTCAGCCCCGAGGCCAACATGAACAGCAGCAGCCCGACAGACAGGCCGTTCAGCAGCGAAATCAGCAGGAAGGAAGCGTCCATCGACGGCATCGGGCGTCAGAAATAGCGGCAGTGCCGCAGCAGGGTCGCCGCGCCGCAGACTGGCTCAGTTACCTCGACTACGCCGTTTCAAGGACGCTTCATCTGGCAGGCCGTCGGCGTGCTCGCCACGTAGGCCGGGATCGCCTTGACCTCGCGGAAGTTGAAGCCGGTGTTCTCCACGCTGTAAGGATGCTTGGCGTCGGTCTTGGCCCACTCGCTGATGTACAGCGGTTGCTGCAGCTGGTGGTCGGACTTGCGCATCTCGACCTCGCCGACGAAGCCCTCGAAGCGCATGCCGCTCATCACCGCGGCAACCTTCACCGGATCGGTGCTCTTGGCCTTCTTGAATGCGTCACTCAGCATCGCCAACCCGTTGTAGGTGGCCGCCGTGTACCAGTCGTCGTTGAACTTCTTCTTGAAGTCGTCCTGCAATTGCTTGGGGATGCCCGGCAGGTTGTTGTGCGCATAAGCCACGACGCGCACCTTGCCGGTCGTGCCGGAAGCCAGCGCCGTCGGCGTGCCACTGACGCCGGCGTAGTAGGTGTAGAAGTTGGCGGTCAGCCCGGCTTCGTTGGCGGCCTTGACCAGCAGTGTCAGGTCGGTGCCCCAGTTGCCGGTGAGGACGCTGTCGGCGCCGCTGGCCTTGATCTTGGCCACATAGGGCGCGAAATCCTTGATCTGGCCAATCGGGTGCAGGTCGTCGCCGACGATCTGGATGTCGGGCCGTTTGCGTGCGATGTACTCCTTGAAGTACTTGGCGACCTGCTGCCCGTGGGAGTAGTTCTGGCCGATGATGTAGACCTTCTTGATCTCGGGCTGGTCCTTCATGAAGCTGGTCAGCGCCTCCATCTTCATCGTGGTGTCTGCGTCGAGACGGAAGTGCCAGTAGCTGCATTTCTCGTTGGTCAACGCCGGATCCACGGCCGCATAGTTCAGATACACGACCTCCTTGCCCGGATTGCGCTCGTTGTGCTTCTGCACCGCATCCAGGATGGCGGCGGCCGCGCCCGAGCCATTGCCTTGGGTCACATAGCGGATGCCCTGGTCGACAGCGGCCTTCAGCGTGTTCAGGCTCTCCTGGGGCGAGCCCTTGTTGTCGAACGAGACGATCTCGAACTGCGGCGCCTTCGGATCCTTCTTGTTGAAGTAGTCGGCGATGAACTGCCAGCTCTTCAGCTGGTTCTGGCCGACGTTGGCAAAGGGCCCGGACAGGGGGTCCATGAAGGCAATCTTCACCGTCTCGGCGTGTACCGTGAGCACCGATGCGCCGAGCGCCAAGGCGAATGGCAGCCTGCGCAGCGTCCTTACTAGATCCATAGTGTCCACCCCCAATCGATTTGCAGAGCATTCAACGCTACCGGATTGTGCAATCGCGGCCTTCAGGGACTACCCGCAGGCCTGTCACGATCTTGACCCGGCGAGGCTGCGGCGGCGGCCCTATGATCGCCGCTGTTCGTGCAAGCCCCGCCGCCGATGAACCCGAAACCCCAGGACGACCCAAGCTACCCGGTGCGCAAGACCGACGCCGAATGGCGCCAGCAGCTCGACCCGATGCAATACCAGGTGGCGCGCCATGCCACCACCGAGCGGCCCTTCAGCGGCAAGTACTGGGACCACTTCCAGCCCGGCCGTTATGACTGCATCGGCTGTGGTACGCCGCTGTTCAACTCGGATAGCAAATTTGACGCCGGCTGCGGGTGGCCGAGCTATGCCGAGCCGATCAACAGCGATGTCATCGAGCGAATTGCCGACACCAGCCACGGCATGGTGCGCATCGAGGTGCGTTGCCGCAAATGCGGCTCGCACCTCGGTCATGTATTCGACGACGGCCCGGTGCCCACCGGCGCGCGTTATTGCATCAATTCGGCCGCGATAGACTTCGAAGCTGCGGCTTGAGCCGCACAGGTTTCGGCGGTGCCGTCAACGATCTCCCGCCAAGTGCATGAAACTCCTCTTCGACTTCCTGCCGATCATCCTTTTCTTCGCGGCCTTCAAGTACGCCGAAGGCCATAAAGACTGGGCCGCCGCCTTTGCCACCAGCCAGCTGGGCTTCCTGGTGTCGGGCAACGTCGTCGGTGCGAACGAGGCGCCGGTGCTGCTGGCCACGGTGGTGGTCATCGTCGCCACGCTGGCCCAGGTGGCCTGGCTGAAGCTGCGCGGCCGCAAGGTCGACACCATGCTTTGGGTCAGCCTGGTGCTGGTGGTCGTGCTGGGAGGCGCAACCATCTACTTCCACAGCGAGACCTTCATCAAGTGGAAGCCCAGCATGCTGTATTGGGCGATGGGCCTGTCGTTCTGGCTCAGCCCACTGCTTTTCGGCAAGAACCTGCTGCGCGCGCTGCTCGGCGAGCAGATGCAACTGCCTGCGCTGGTGTGGCACCGGCTCAATTTCGCCTGGGTGGCTTTCTTCGCGCTGATGGGGCTGCTCAACTTGTGGGTGGCCTACAGCTTTTCCACTGACACCTGGGTCAACTTCAAGCTCTTCGGCGGCATCGGGCTGATGCTGCTTTTCACCCTGGCGCAGGGCCTGTACCTCAGCCGCCATGTCAAACACGACGCAGACGCCCCCGCCAAGGCGCCGGCCGATTCCCGATGAGCGCCCCGCCCGGCGTCAGCCGCGAGGCGATTGAAGCCACATTGCGCCACGCATTGCAGCCTACCGCGATCGAGGTGCAGGACGACAGCCACCTGCATGCCGGCCATGCCGGTGCCCGCGAGGGCCGGCACTTCAGCGTGCGCATCACCAGTGCACGGTTCACCGGCTGCAGCCGCGTGGCGCGACATCGCCTCGTGTATGATGCTTTGCGCTTGTTGATGCCCGCCGGCATCCATGCGCTGGCCATCGAGGCACATGCGCCGCACGAGCATTGAAACACTCCGCAGCGAAGCTTCCCTGATCGCGGGCACTTAAGCCCACACCGGCGCGCCCTGCCACCCAGCGGCCCGCGCCCCTCCTAGAAAGACCCGAAGACATGAAGTCGAACTCCCAGGCCGTGCGCGCCGCATTCATCGCCCTGTCCGCGGCGATGCTGATGCCGGTGGCCGCGCAGGCACAGAACATCGCCGTGGTCAACGGCAAGGCCGTGCCCAAGTCGCGGGTGGACAACCTGCTGCAGCAGGCGTCGCGCGCCGGCCAGAAGGTGGGCCCGGAGATGGAAGCCCAGGCCAAGGACCAGGTGGTGCTGCGCGAGATCTTCACGCAGGAAGCCGAGAAGAAGGGCATCGCCGCGTCGACTGACTACCGGGCGCAGATGGAGCTGGCGCGCCAAAGCATCCTGATCCGCGAGCTGTTCGAGGACTTCAAGAAGAAGAACCCGGTCAGCGACGCCGAGGCCAAGGCCGAGTACGACAAGTTCAAGGCCCAGCTCACCGGCACCGAGTACCGCGCCCGCCACATCCTGGTGGAGAAGGAAGACGAAGCCAAGGCATTGATCGCGCAGATCAAGGGCGGCGCCAGCTTCGAGGACCTGGCCAAGAAGAACTCCAAGGACCCGGGCTCCGGCGCCCAGGGCGGCGACCTCGACTTCGCCAAGGCCGACTCCTACGTGCCCGAGTTCGGGCAGGCGCTGACCAAGCTGAAGAAGGGCGAGATGACTGCCAGCCCGGTGAAGACCCAGTTCGGCTGGCACATCATCAGGCTCGAAGACACGCGCGAGGCCGAGTTCCCGGCCTTCGATGACGTGAAGGCGCAGATCGTGCAGCGCATGGAACAAGTCAAGCTGCAGCAGTACCAGGAAGAACTGCGCAAGGCCGCGAAGACCGACTACAAGTTCGCGCAGCAGTAACCGGCTTCGACGACGCGCGTCAGGCTTCGCGGTCGCTGACGAGGCGGCCGGCCTCGATGCCCAGCTGGCGCTGGCAGCGCGCTGCGATGCGGGCATCGTGAGTCACCAGCACCAGCGTGGTGCCGGCCTCGCGGTTCATCTCGAACATCAGTTCCATCACCTTGGCGCCGGTCGCGAAGTCCAGGCTGCCGGTCGGCTCATCGGCCAGCAGCACGGCCGGGTGCACGACGAAAGCGCGGGCCAGCGCCACGCGCTGCTGCTCGCCGCCGGACAGCACCTTCGGGTAATGGCCCAGCCGACTGGACAGGCCGACGCGGCCCAGCATCTCGGCCGCGCGCGCACGCGCATCGTTCTGCCCCAGCAGCTCCAGCGGCAGCATGACGTTTTCCAACGCGTTCAGGTTGGCGAGCAACTGGAAGCTCTGGAACACGAAGCCCAGCTTGCGCGAGCGCACTGCGGCTCGCGCGTCCTCGTCTAGCGCGAACAGCTCGGTGCCGGCCAGCCGCACCTGGCCGCTCGTGGGCACGTCCAGCCCGGCAATGATCGACAGCAAGGTGCTCTTGCCCGAGCCCGATGCGCCGACGATGGCCACCGACTCCCGCGCACGCAGCTCGAAATTGATGTCGTGGAGAATGGTCAGCGTACCGGTGGAATCGGCCACCTGCTTGGTGATGTGTTGGACAGCGATGATCGGTTCGGACATGCGTCTTCTTGGTTCGGGGCCCACGCGGCGTGCGCTGCTGCGGCACTGTAGCCTGCTTGGCCTGGCCGCGGTGTGCGCCGGTGAATCGTCAGTGCAGGCGGCTGCGCGCCGCGGCCCGCTGCTGGTGGTGGGCGACAGCCTGTCGGCCGAGTACGGCCTGGAGCGCGGCACCGGCTGGGTGGCACTGCTGCAGCAGCGCCTGGCGCGCGAGAAGATCGCCATCGAGGTGGTCAATGCCAGCATCAGCGGCGACACCAGCTCGGGTGGGAGATCGCGTCTGCCAGAGCTGCTGGCGCAGCACAGGCCGACGGTCGTCATCATCGAACTCGGCGGCAACGACGCGCTGCGCGGCTTGCCGTTGAACATGACCCAGGCCAACCTGTCGGCGATGGCGCAAGCTGCCAAGGCCGCCGGCGCGCGCGTGCTGGTCCTGGGCATGCAGGTGCCGCCCAACTATGGGCAGAAGTACGCACAGGACTTCGCCAAGCTGTTTGCCGGTGTGGCCAAGGCCGAAGGTGCGGCGCTGGTGCCCTTCTTCCTGGCCGGCGTGGCCGACGGCCCCGATGCCGACAAGCTGTTTCAGGCTGACCGCATCCACCCGAATGCTCAGGCCCAGGCGCGCATGCTGGACAACGTCTGGCCGACGCTGAAGCCGCTGCTCAGATAGGCCGCTAGCGTTCGCGCGGCGTGTAGCGAGACTCGGGCGTGCGCCGGCGTTCGCCCGGGTCGGCCCCCTGCCGGGCATTGCGGGCGTCGTCCGGCTCGTTGCGCCCCGGCGGCGCGGCCGGCCGCGGAGGCGCGGCGACCTGAGGAACCGCCGCAGGCGCGGGAGTGACGGGTTGCGCGCGCGCCGGTGCTGGCGGCGCTGGCTGGGCTGGCGGTGCCGCAGGGGCCTGTGCGACGGGCTGCGGCGGCCTGGGCGGCACCGGCACCGGTGCGGCCACCGGTTGCGGCGCCCGCTCGCGCGGGGCTGC
>Ga0105103_10001072_pt1 | contig 15464 bp, 16 predicted proteins | sample PPLLaktember2015_2_FD_79107 | JGI IMG/M metagenome (GOLD analysis project Ga0105103, IMG submission 79107) | Freshwater sediment microbial communities from Prairie Pothole Lake near Jamestown, North Dakota, USA - PPLs Lake P7 Core (6) Depth... | ecosystem: Environmental > Aquatic > Freshwater >...
GTTGAATTAGTGTGTCTGGGATCATTGAATACTGCAATGAACCTGGTTAAGAAGAATGGGTATAATAAAGAAAACTTGAAGAAGATTATTTGGAGTAGCCATTATAATTACCAGGAAAATAATTTTAATTACAATCTCGATAAAGAAGCTTTTGAATTTATAAAAAACCAGGAAATACAATTTGAGTTGGTAGATGGACAAATCAACGATTTTGGGTATGACATTGAATTTAGTGAGAATCTTAAGCATATAAATAATACATATTCGCATAAATATATTTCGAGTCTATCAGCTGAATTATCTTTTCCCTATTCAAAAAAATGCTTTGATGAATCAATAGCACTGTTTTTTCATTATCCGCAGTTTTACAGCACTGATACAATTGATGAGCTGATTAGGCATAAGGCAAAATTTTCACTATCGAACATATTAATCAGTGAATCTTTTATTAAGATAATTGCAGGTCAAACAATTGTTCAAAACCAGGTATTTCGACAAATTCCGACAGATACAATTTATTATTTGCCCGATGTACAAAAGATAATGTATGGGGCAATTACAAAATACGGATTAGAAGAGTGGTCGGCCTGTGTTATCACTAATGAATTGCACCGTCACCTGGGTGTTTATGCTGTAATTGGCGCTAAAATGGGAATACGGGCAAGGGAATATTTTCGAATTGGTGCCGATGAATTGAAAATAGTATCATATGCAGGAACAGTGCCTCCATATAGCTGTATGAATGATGGATTACAAGTCGGTACTGGGGGTACACTCGGTCATGGGTTAATAAAAGTTGATGAGAAACAAAAAGAGCCATCGGCAGTTTTTACTTATTTGGAAAATAGCATAACCATAACCCTAAAGAATGAATACCGTCGGAAAATCGAACAGGAATTAAAAGAATTAAGTTCAATTTACGGTCTCAATAGCAACATATATTGGGAACTGGTCCGAATTGCTGCTATTCAATACTGGGGCGGATGGGACAGACATGAAATATTTGATATCCGGTTGAATTAATAACGCCTTTTGTTAATTGCTACCCGCAGTTCGAATTCTATTAACTGGCGGCTATTGGCTTTTAGCTGTCCGCTATCTCTTATCCGTCTTCATTTTTATAGCACAGAACTTCGCTGCGCTATAGCCCCTCATTTTAACCTGACACTATACTTTTAACCCCTGTTTTATAAAAGCAAACATGTGTATCTTCAGTTGTTATAACACAACCATTTCTGATTTTATCAAAGAAAGGTTTAATCATACCCAGAAACCAATCAATCTTTGTTTGTTCATCAATAATTTCAACTATCATTGGGAGTTTCTCGGTTATTTCCCAAAACTTGGCAGAACTAATAGAACTGCTGCCACCGTAACCCATTACTCCTTTTATTACTGTAACTCCCGAAATTCCATATCTCTTGGCTGCATAAACAATCATTTCAAATAAAGGGGTATGCTTAAATTTATCAGTTGAGCTAATATAAATGCGCAAGATTTTTGCATCAAATTCTGATTTCATTGTTTAAATAATTTTAGTTATTATATTGCCAATGTAAACTGCTGCAATGCCAAGAATAATGCTAAGACTTGTATAGAACAGGAAATAATAAAAATCACCTTCCTTCATTAACAAGAAGTTTTCATTGGCAAAAGTTGAAAAAGTTGTAAACCCACCGCAAAAACCAACTGTCAGGAACAGCCTCCATTCAGGCGATAGATATCCTGATCGCGAAAAAATGCCATATAGAATACCGATAAGCAAACAGCCTGTTATATTAACAATAAAAGTTCCCCAAGGGAAAGCTGAGAGGAAAATATTTTGAAAGTACCTGGAAATCAAATACCTGGATATACTTCCAAGAAACCCGCCTGAACCAATCATTAACAAAGTTTTCATTATTCCAATTCAAAAATTTCACTAAAGATATTGAAATTATATAATGTATTGATTTAAAATCAATACAACTAAATACATGTATTCTTGTGTAAGATTTCCGGCGACTCATCAAAATTGAGGAACTATATTGGGTTGTTTAAGTATACTTGTATAGAAATTAATCTGAGCGTTATGGAATCGATGGAAATGTTTTACAGGTATCTGAGAGAATTGCTTTCTACATTTAATGTTGAGCGACTTGAAAATATCAAGAAGCAACTTGAGGATGACATGACACGCTTATATGATGATGAAAGGCTTAAGGAAAAATACGATGCTGTATGTAAAGCACTGGAACAATTGCATGAGAAAAAAACAGCTTAGATCGTTATTTACGAAATATCTCTTTTCAGACAGAAAATATCTTCATCTCACACAATTTACAATCAAACTCAACGCGGTATCTTCCTGTATTATCAACAATGTATAGAGCTGTGTCATTTACATATTGATTTTTTTTATCGATAAGACAGATCTTGAGTTCTTTTCTCAGGCAATATTTTGTGGTCATTAAAAGTTGCCCTGTCCCTGTCCTTTTTGGAAGGAGTTCAAAAGCTTTCTCAGTTATTTCAACACCATGTCGTTTATAAAATTTTTCTGCAAAACTATTTGCAATATTTTCCTCATAAGTTGCGGACTTAAATGGATAAGGAAATGAATTAGGCTCTGTTTTTCTATCCTGTCGGGAGTATTGATCAAGTCTTTTTTGATTTAACTGTAAAATTGCTTCTCGACGAATATCGGAAATTAATTTCGATGGAATAAAAAGTAGTTTTGAAAAGTTAAGATCAATTATGTCAGCGATAAAAATACTATCGCCCAATTTACCAAGTTGTTGCTTTATTATGGTTATTTGTTTTTCAGGGTTGTTTGCTGGTTGTTTAACAGTTTCTTTTTCGATTTCAATAATAATCCCTTGTTCATCAATAATTTGAAGTTTAATTCCGCATTCAGTTTCAGATAACTTTATATTTACCCTGATTTTACGGCAATCATTACTCTTGTTTAAAAGATCATTGAACTTTATATCGCTGTTACGGTATATAATTGTTTCTTTTGGCACCGATACAACCGGAAATGGGAATATTTTTTCCCCATCTGTATTATTGACCCTGAACCCACACAATTCATTTTTATCATTAAAATAGCACAAACCATCGCCATTGGAGATTAAACAACCGGAATCAATTATTAACCAATTACTTTCTGATTCTGTCACCAGTCCTATTTTTTCACCAACTGATTTCGGACTATTTATGTTGGCTAATTCACTGCCCTCATTATTTACGAAATATGAAGTAAAAAAACGGCAGAAGGTTTTTTCAGGTTTAGGTTCGAAGTTGATAAAACTTTTTCCAAATGAAGAAGTTGTAAGATCAGGTCGCCTGGAAATCACTGCGTCAATTTTTTTCCTGTAATATGCAGTAATATTCTTAACGTATTCAGTGCCTTTCAGTCTTCCTTCTATCTTAAATGAACTGATACCTGAATCAATCAGAGATTCAATATTCCGACTTTGATTAAGATCTTTTAGGGACAAAAGATATTTATCTTTTACAATTAAATTGTTTTTACTGTCGAACAATGAATATTTATGCCTGCACATCTGAGAACATTCGCCACGATTACCGCTTCGTCCGGTTGCATAATAGCTCATATAGCATTGTCCACTGTATGATGTACACAAAGCGCCATGAATAAAAAATTCAAGGGCTACGCCTGTGTTTTTATGTATTTCTTCAATTTGATTAAAATTTAGTTCACGCGCCAAAACAACCTGGCTAAAGCCAACTTTTTCAAGAAAGCTAACTTTCTCAATGGTGCGGTTGTTGGTTTGGGTACTTGCATGAAGGGGAATAGGTGGAAGATTGCATTCAAGTAACCCCATATCCTGAATAATAAGCGCATCAACCCCAGCGTGGTATCCTTCCCAGGAAAGTTTAACAGCGTCGTTAATTTCTTCTTCAAAAAGAATGGTATTTATTGCCAGATAAACTCTTGCGCCAAAAAGATGTGCGTAATTTGTCAGCTGTTGTATATCGTTAATTGAGTTTTCAGCGCCTGTACGAGCACCATACTTAGTAGTTCCAATATATACAGCGTCGGCACCATGATCGATTGCCGCTTTTCCGCATTCAATATTGCGTGCTGGCGATAACAGCTCAATTTTTCTTTGTCCCACTTAAAATTGTTAAATAGAAAGGTTGAGAATTATTATGAATTCACAGGTTGGTTGGACAAATCAAAAATCTGCTCATTTTCAATGATTGAAATGGCTGACCCGGTTTGTATTGAATAAAAAAGCATTGCACGCGCAACCATATTGGCTTCAACAGCCCTATATCTTTTAAGTTTTCCGGTAAAAAGAGGTTTAGATATTTTGAAAAAAAGTTTGCCTATATTTTCAGTTCTTCGGATCTCGGTTCTTTTGCCCAAGAGGAGTGATGGCCGGAGTATTACTAATTGCTGAAAATTTAATTGCGAAAGTAACATCTCAACCTTACCTTTTACCGATAAATAGAAATTACGGCTTAATGGATTCGCGCCAACAGAACTGATAAAGGTAAGTTTCTCAACATGCGAATGTTTTGCCCAATGGGCAACCGACATAACATATTCCAAATCAACTTTATGGAAATTATCTCTATTTCCTGCCTTTTTCATTGTTGTTCCAAGGCAAATAAAAACATCATGAATTTTGACGCCGGGATTAAAATTATTAAGATTTTCAAAATCAACAATATGAGCTTTAATTTTACGATGCATCAGATTGTAAGGGCGTCGGGTAATTATATGAACAGATGTGTAGTAATTATTGGCAATAAGGAGAGATACCAGTTCGAAACCTAATAATCCGGTTGCTCCTGCAATAAGTGCGTTTCTTACCATATAATATTTAGTTTTATTTTGAAAGGGCTCTGTTTAGTTTACCTGAGACAAGCCCTTCGGCATCAATTTCACAATCGCTGAAACCGAATGATAGTATTTTAGTTTTAATATCATCAAATATTGATTCCAGTTCTGGTATCTTTTCCGCTTTGACTTCAATACGTGCAGTGTTTGCGATATATCGTACCCGTACATCATCGAAACCAAAATCGTTAAGAAGGTTTTCAGCTTTTTCAACCATTTTTAATTTGGTAACATTTATAGCTTCACCATACGGAAAACGACTGCTTAAACAAGGACTAGCCGGTTTATTCCAGTTCGGTAGCCCATAATATTTAGACAGCAAGCGAATATCATCTTTATCAAATTTGCATTCAGCTAAAGGGCTAAAAACTTTATGATCGTCGGCCGCCTTTAATCCAGGTCTGAAATCGCTAAAATCACTGAAATTGTTACCGTTCAAAACCTTATATCCAGGAAACTTAGCAGATATAAGCTTTCCCATTTCATCGTAAAGGGCTGTTTTGCAAAAAAAACAACGATTTGTTGGATTACTACGGTAATTTTCATCATCAATCTCGTGTGCATCAATTTCAACTAATTGGATATCATAAAGAGAGCATAAGTTTCGGGCATCGGTAAGTTCTTTTTCTTTAACACTGGCCGAGGCAGAAATAATAGCTACTGATTTTTCTTTCCCGAGGGTCTTTCTTGCAACATATGCAACTAACGAAGAGTCGATACCACCAGATAAAGCAACTGCTACCTTATCAATTTTATTAAACCAATTTTCCAGTTTTGTTGCTAAATGAATTGATTTGTCCATTATTGAAATTTATGGGTTGTAAAAATACAAAATATAAGTACACAAACTTTTCTAACCCGATTAATTCATAAATTTTATGAATTAAACCATCATTTTACTTTTGTTAAAATTATTCGTACTATTTGCAACTTCAGATGTTTTTACCGGTCTTTTTCTTCTGGTTACCGAAAATGTGTTTTATTGACCGGCCCTAAGAACTAACTTTATTTGACACTAAATAACAATTAAAATAAAATACATATCTTATTCCTGGCTGCTACTTATAAGAAATAGAGGAAGTATAATTTTTGGGATGATTATGCTGCTTAATATTTCTATTTATGCACAAGATGATATAAGCTATCATATTAAGAAATGCGCAACTCTTGAGGGTGGGTTAATTTTGCGTTTTCCTGATGGTGGTTATAATAACAGCAGTTATACTGGGGCTTCTTTTCAATATTGCTATGGGCTTAAGGTTGCAGAGAGAGTTGGTATTGGATTAGGGGCTGGTTTTCATTATTTCGAAAAAGAATCATTTGTACCTTTACATGTTAATATGTTGTATTTTTTAAATGGGAACAAAAAATGTTCTTTTGTTTTTTTTGAAGGAGGGTATTCGCTCGCATGGAGTGACAAAGTTCAGGAATACCTGGATTCAGAGTTTTCCGGAGGACTTTCATTTAACTTAGGTGTTGGAAAGAAAATATGTTTGTTGGAGCAATTTTCAGTTTTTCTAAAAGCCGGATATCATTATCAAAATATTCGCCTGCAATATGAAAATGTTTCGGGGCAATCGTTTGATAGGAAGTTTCATTTTCATATGTTTGTTTTAACTTTAGGCCTTATGCTTGAACAATAGCTGAGGTTTAAGTATCAACCTTGAAATTTCAGCATATTAATATTGCATATTGCTAACCCAAACCTGTTTCATTAATGAACCGTATCGACCGTCTTACAGCCATTTTGATTCAATTACAGACAAAAAGGTTTCATACGGCAAATGAAATTGCTGAAAAGTTCGACATTTGCATTCGTACAGTATATCGCGATTTGCGTGCACTCGACGAAGCTGGTGTCCCTATAGGATCAGAAGCAGGAAAAGGTTATTTTATTGTTGAGGGATATCATCTTCCGCCAGTAATGTTTACACGCGAAGAAGCCGGGGCATTGCTTATTGCTGGTAAATTGGTCGATAAGCTTACCGATAATTCTGTTCGCCAGCAGTTCACTAGGGCTACCGATAAAATAAAAGCTGTTTTGCCTTCGAAAGAGAAGGAGGTGATTGATGAACTCGATAATAAGGTTGAAGTATTCTATAATCCAATATCTGAGAGAAACGGTTACTCAAACAACTTTATATCTGCTATTCAACTTGCGTTGGCTACTGGTAAGTGTTTGGTAATAGATTATGATACTTTCTATTCGCAGGAAAAAACGCGCAATAGAACTGTCGATCCGACTGGATTGGTTTATTATGGCAGTACATGGCATTTAATTGGTTTCTGTAAACTCAGGAACGACATTCGTGATTTCAGGGTTGACCGTCTGGTATCACTAAAAATATCAGATGAACCTGCCCGCGAAAAGGGCCGCCATGAATTAAAAGATTATTTCAATAAGAAATGGGATGAGGGCGATTTAGCTGAAGTAACTGTTTGGTTCGACAATAAAATTGCCAGTACCCTTACTTCAGTCAAATATTATTTTGGATATGTCGATGAAGTGACAAAAGATCAAGGAGTTGAAATGAATTTTGCTGTGAACGACTTTAATTATATTGCACGCTGGTTGCTTTCATACGGGAATATGATAAAAGTGGTAAAACCTTTAGCATTACATGATCTTATGGTTGAATTGGTGAAGGACCTGGCAATTGCATATCTTTCGCAACGGCCCTGAATTTATTCGTGAAACTCAAATTTCAAAAACGGAGTGCATTGAAATTTGTAAGTTGAACGAATCCCGATAGCGCAGCGTATCGGGATAAATGAGTTTAATACTCCGATGCTTGCATCGGTAGAAGAGAAATTTCTATATTGATACCCCGACAGTTTGCTGCGGGGAGCTTCATTGCATAAATATCTGCTTTTTTTCAAAACTACTGACATAAGGTTGTCATTTGTCATAACTAAGTTTGTTAACATAAACTTAAAAACTATATTTATGGAAATAAAAGCAATTAAACCGGTAACTGTTTATTTTAAGCAGGTTGAAACAACTCTTAAAGAAATTGGAAAGTATGTAGGCAATACTCCTGCTATGGTTGCTGAAGAAGCAGCTAAAAAAGGATATAAAATTTCAGGGCCACAAATATGGAATTATATTGGGGCTGATGGTAATCCCGATACAAAATTTACAATTGATATTTGTTTTCCGGTTGAAGTATCAGAGGGTTCAGAAAATATTGGGATTAAAGTTCTTGATGAATTTAAAGCTGCCTGTTCTATTTTAAAAGGACCTTGGAATGAGTTAGGAAATGCTTACAAACTTTTAATGGATGAATTGAGTGAAAAGGGGATTCAACCTTCAACTATATGCCGGGAAATATATCATTTATGTGATTTTAATGATCAGCAAAATTGCATAACCGAGATTCAAATGGGAATTCAATAATACCAAAACCATGAAAAAAGAAATTGTAAAGGATTTATCATTAATAGCAGCTTGTGGCCTATACTGTGGCGCTTGCGGAAAATATTTAAAAGGAAATTGCCCGGGATGTAAAGATAATGTTAAAGCATCTTGGTGTAAAATTAAGGTTTGTTGCGCTGAGAAAGGAATAGATAATTGCAGTGGCTGTGATATTTTTATAGAACCAGATAAATGTAAAAAGTATAATAATTTTATAGCACGCGCTATTGGTTATATTTCAGGAACAAAGCGTTCGGCTTGCATTAAACTTATCAGGATGAAAGGCAACGATGGGTTTGTAACTTATATGGCAGATAACAAATTTCAAAATATACCCAAGAAAATGTAATACTTATAAAACTTTAGCTCGGAGAAGCCAATAGTTCAGGCTAGCGTTTTAATGGTTGGCTAACTTAGATTTTTACACTTATATTTGCCGAAAATTAACTTATGAATGTGAATATTTGGTTAGCCACCATTATCAGTGTTGCAGTTGTAAGTCTGGTTTCGCTAATAGGGGTATTTTTTCTGGCCCTGAAATCAGATAAGTTAGAGAAAATCCAATTAATATTAGTAGCCCTGGCAACAGGGGGGCTGTTGGGAGGGGCTTTTGTACATCTTATCCCTGAAGCGTTTGAGGCATTTAAAAATCCTGTTATTGCTTCAATAGCAATGGTATTGGGATTTCTCATGTTTTTTATACTTGAACGATTCTTACATTGGCAGCACAAGCACACAACCGCACATATAAATGGAGGCATTAAACCTTTTGGCACAATTAACATAGTGGCCGATGCATTGCATAATTTTCTTGATGGGATATTAATTGGAGCTGCTTATCTATATAATCCCGAAATTGGCTTAGCAACAACTTTAGCAGTGCTTCTACACGAAATACCACAAGAGATTGGAGATTTTGGGATACTTATTCGTGCAGGTTTTTCAATAAAGAAAGCTTTGTTTTTTAATTTTGCTTCAGCTTGTAGTTCTTTTATTGGGGCCATATTGGTTTTGTCATTTCAGGGATCGGCCGGTGTTATTTCTAAAGCAGTTCTCCCCTTGGCTGCCGGCGGTTTTATCTATTTAGCTGCTGCCGACCTTATACCTGAACTTCATACTGAAAAAACAATCAAAAATTCTATATATCAGTTTATTACCCTTATTTTTGGTGTCGGCATTTTATTTTTGCTGCATATGCTTGAAGGCCACTAATTTATCAATTTTAGGCCAAGCTCGATGAAGCCAATGATTTAACCTGCCTGACGCAGGTGGGTGTGACAATTTTAAAATGAATGTATTATTATAATGATTTTAAAATTTGGTAAAAGAAACCGACATGGATTTTAGAGATGGCCAAGTCAAAAATCAATAAATAACTTCAATAAATTTCCGGTTTTTCAGCTTGTTTATATGACATAAATGTAACTTTATAAAAGTTGCAGGGTTTTTGTCGATAAAGAACAAAAAGTAACTGTATTTCTAATGATGTATACCGAATTAAATAATTTATATAAAACTATTGAAACTGATATACTGGGAAACCGTTTACGCGATGCTCTTAAAAGTATTGAAAGATTGAGCAAAGAAGTTTCCTTGTCTGAATACTCCGATCGTTATAGTAATATTTTCACTACATATGAGAATATGCTGAAGTATTCTTTTGGATCGACACCTGACCCACAACGTTCGAAAATATATAATAATTTGCAACTATCAGCCCTTGAATTGGCAGACGATTTAAGGGACAAACTAGGCTCAGACCGGCATTTATTTAATTTCTCGAAATACTATTCAGAAAATATAAATTTTAAAAATCTTACCGATTCAGAAATTGATTCATTATTCCAAAAAGTATTGGAATACGAGCTTATTGAAACAACATTAGATAGCATTGAAGTTAAAAAAACTCATTCAGTTAATAAAGAACAACTAATTGGGAAGCTCTTTTATACATTTCTGTTTACAAATCAATTGAAATATGGTGAAAAGAAGCTGTTAGAATTGATTATAAGTGAAAAAGAAATTGGATGGAGAATAAAATCGCTATTAATAAGTTCAGTTACCCTTTCATTAATCCGTCATTTTGACAGAGAAAAATTTTACACTTTATTTGAATATTGTCAGCATGAAGAAACAGAGATAAGGCAGCGGGCTATTATTGGCATGTTCCTTTGTTCATTAATGTATCAAAAGCGGCTGGTGCTTTACCAGGATATTATAGAACGGCTTGAATCTGTTTCAGACAATTCGCTGCTTCAGGAGCGTTTTCTTTCAGTTTTTGTTCAATATATCAGGGCTATAGAAACTGAAAAAATCACAAAAAAGATACAGGAAGAAATTGTACCTGAGGTAATGAAAATCAAATCGGAACTTGAAGATAAGCTAAAGCTTGATGAAATATTATCGAAAGATAGCTTTGATGAAAAGAACCCTGAATGGCAGAATTTCTTTAAAGACGCTCCTAATGTATATCAGAAATTAGAACAGTTTTCGAAAATGCAAATTGAAGGGGCCGATGTTTTTATAGGTGCTTTTGCCATGTTGAAACATTTTAAGTTTTTTGAAAGCATGGTTAACTGGTTTGCTCCATTTGGCAGTAATAAGGCTGAAATTATAGAGGCATTTGGCAAATTTAATGAAGATACTAATGTTTTAGCTCTTGCTGAAGGGTTGGAAAAATCACCTGTACTTTGTAATTCCGATAAATATTCATTTTGTTTTAATATCCAGTTTCTACCTGTTCAACAGCGCAAAATGGTTCTCGATATGTTTAAAATGGAAATTGACTCGATGGCTGAAATGCAAGACGACGAACAGAAGATCAACAGTGAACTTAAAAGTAAAATAGTAAATGCCCAATATATGCAGGACCTATACAGGTTCTTTAAATTATATCCATATCGTAAAGTTTTTATCGATGTATTTACATCCAAACCTGATATTCTGGAATCAAAAGTTTTAAATATTCTTTTTGGGTATAAAAAACATATAAGGGATATTGCTGAGTTTTATTTTGCCAGCGACCAGTATAAAATGGCTTACCCATTATTTGAATACCTTAACAAAAAAGAAGAATCATTTCAACTTCTTGAAAAGATTGGTTTTTGTCTGCAAAATACAGGAAATTACCAAGCTGCAATTGATATATATAAACGTGCTGAGATATATAATAATAAAAACCTATGGCTAATTAAAAAATTAGGATATTGTTATCGAAAAGTTGGTCTACTCGATGAGGCAATACAGCAATATCTTAAGGTAATTAAAATTGAACCAGATGATTATTCTAGTCTCGCTTATCTTGGACAGCTTTATATTGATAATAATAATTTCGAGCAGGCTTTAACGTATTATTATAAAGTTGAATATAACGACAAAAAAAACATTAAGGTTTGCAGGCCCATTGGCTGGTGTTCATTTGTTTTAGGCAAGTATGATATCGCGATTAAATATTTTCAGAAAATAATAAATAAGAATCCAAATAAAAGCGATTATATGAATATCGGACATTGTTATTGGCTTACAAATCAATTGAGTAAAGCGCTGGATTCATATCGGGAATCAGTTAAGGTCTCAAACTTCGATATTGGTTGGTTTAGAGAGGCATTTCGCAACGATAGCAAATATTTTATTGAAAAAGAATTTGAAGAACTTGAAATCAGTTTAATGATTGATTATGTGCTTATAGGTTAAACGTTACTCGCTAAATATATATTCAATTTTATCCGGGAAGCTATCAAATTAGACTGACCTCATTAATATCTATGGGTTTCACACATTTTAAAAAGTGTTAAAAGTGATTGATATTAGGCTTTTTGATGATGTATATCACCAGCAAAAATTTCCAAAAGGTTTGTTGTTGGAGTATCTTTAATAAAGAACTAAATCCGAAAATTATAATATTATGCTGGACCAACAAATAAATTTATTAAAAAAAGTGAGCTACGACAAACAACTTTTTAAAAGAGAAATTCTAAACTCATTTCGTTGGCTCAAATCGTATGAGATAATTAAGCTATACAATTGGCTTAAACGTAATTACGGTAAAACTCATGGTGATGTGATACAGGATGTATTTGAATTTATTGCAGCTTAGAAAAAAGAAGTCCCGGTCTTTACCAAGATTTTGAGGGGTTATGGAGATTATTTTTTGGGTGGTAAAGACCGGGATCTTTTATTTTGAATCATCATTTTTACAAGCACTAAATATAACCAGCGTTAAGGTAAGAACAAGGGTAAAGTATTTCATATAAATTGGTATTTTTGCAAGGTTTAATTTACAATAAAATTTATACATAGATGAAAGTTTCAGGGTTTTCCTTTATCAGGAATGCAATAAAATTATTTAAAATTTAAAATTTCCTTTGCAATCTCAAGCTTTTCATCCATAGGCAGGGGCCCATCGAGCCAATGTATTTCACATCCTTCTTTTTCCATTTTTCTGAACCAGGTCATTTGTCGCTTTGCAAACTGATGGATGGCGATGTTTAGTTGCGAAAACATATCATCATATGTTAGTTTACCGGTAAGATATTTTGTTATGTATTTGTATTCCAGGCCATAATAGATTAGATCTTCAGGTGTAATTCCTTCATTTAAGAGTGATTTTACTTCTTCTATCATGCCTGTTTTAATCCGTTGTGCCAGTCTTTCAGTAATTCTTTTGCGTCTTAAATCGCGGGCATATTTAATTCCAATATATATTGGATTAATTACTGGGAAGTGAATTTCCGGATCAGCATGGGTTAAATAATATTCTTCAATTTCGATAGCTCTTATTGCCCTTTTTTTCGTGTCCGTATCTGTTTTATTGTGCAATTTCTTATAAGTCGCTAATTTTTCTTTAAGTTCTTCAAGGGTTTTAGTTTCAAGATCCTGACGAAGTTCATTATCTACAGGGACAGATATCAGCTTATATTGTTTTGTAACTGCTTCAATATATAATCCGGTCCCGCCACAAAGAATAGGTGTTTTTTTTAAATCCATAATCTGGTTATAAACTTTATGGAAATCTCGCTGAAACTCGAAAACATTGTATTTATATCCTGGTTCATGAATATCGATCAGGTGAGTGGTAATTTCAATCTTATTAACAATATAGTCATCATAATCTTTGCCTGTCCCCACGTCCATTCTTCTGTATATTTGTCGTGAGTCGGCACTAATTATTTCACCATTTACGAGTGTTGCAAGTTCTGCAGCAAAACGGGTTTTTCCTGATGCGGTTGGGCCAAGAACTATTATAAGATTATATTTGAAACCGGACATATTCAAAAGATCGAAATAACACGTTAATAATACACAAATTTACTATTACTTTACATTATCTATTAGAATGGACAAATAATGGCAAATAAGATTGATATAAAAAATAAAAAGGCCTTACATGATTTTGAGTTCCTTGAAAAATATACTGCCGGCATTGTGCTCAAGGGTACAGAAATAAAAAGTGTCCGACAAGGTAAAGCGAGCATTGTCGATACATATTGTCATTTTGTTAATGGCGAGCTTTGGGTAAGGAATATGCAAATATCGGAATATTCGAACCGTGGGTATGCTAACCATGATCCTCGTTCCGACAGAAAACTTCTGTTAAAATCGATTGAACTTAAAAAACTTGAAAGAAAAACCCGCGAAAAAGGTTTGACTATTGTTGCTTCACGCTTGTTTATTGGGGATCATGGCTATGCTAAACTAAATATTGCACTTGCACGGGGTAAAAAAGAATACGATAAGCGCGAAGACATTAGAAAGCGCGATACCAAAAGAGATCAAGACCGCAGGTTGAAGGTTTAACCAAGTTTATTGCGAAAAGAAGAAATTATTTAATTCATAAATTTCAGCAGGTGATAACTGCGAATCAAAATCGAAGTAATTATCGATTTCTTTCATTATTTCATCGAAAGAAATATATCCGTCTTTGTCTTTGTCAACAGGCTGGAATTTTTCAGGAATTTCTTTTGCCGTAACATCTCTGTATCGTGCATATGATGATGGGGTCCGTATATACATCTCAACATCTTTTCGGCTAACTGCATTAGAATTGTCAAGTTTTGCAATCAATACTTCTTCTGAAAATTCGACTCCTCTATCATCAACAAATGCTCCATAACGTGAACTTGGTTCATCGTCGCGATAATTTGGGATACCGTCAAAATCATCGTCGAGAGGACAGCCTGTGGTGTCAGTTTTAACTCCAATCGGTGTTCCCGGGCATTGGTCCCAACCATTGAACCAACCATCATTATCTTCATCGCTCATAAAGGTAGGGTCAAATTCGATATCGGCAAAGAGCCTTTGAACAGCTAATGTTTTTTTGCTGGAAAACAAGTCGAGGTGTAGCGAAAAATAACTAAACATGTAGTTATCATTCTTTTTATCACCTTTAAGGCCGGTTTCATTTTTATGGCTTACATGATCAATAACATCGCTAAATGCGATATGATACGATGTGGCAACACGGAACATAACACGGTCGCTCAGCCAAAAATCGAGGCCAATATCAATAGGTATGGATAAAGTATAACGAGGATATTTACCAAGACCCCAGTCATAAGGGCCTCCATCAGTTTGCCTTAAATCGGTTTCGTACGTATAATCTCTGGATAACATACGTAACGAAGGACTGTTTCGATTTTCCGAGGTTTCAGGTAAGTTCCTTATTGTTCCATCGCTCCAGTAGTTATATTTAACTGATGCCCCTTCAATAGTTGTTGAATCATCAATCTTTGAGTTGAAGGTCATAGTTTCAAGTCCAACTGAAATAAACGGATGTACTTTTCGGTATTTTTTATAAAAATTATCGAAATCGTAATTTAGGTCGAAACCAAAAAGCATGACATTGGATTTAAAGTTCATATTCCGGCTTAAATCAGAGTATGATCTTTCATTGCCTGATAGGGCACCTCCCATAAAAAAGAAATCGGCACGTATATAGTGTTTATTATCAATGAACGTTGTTAACAGAACTTTATATCCCAAAGTGCCATTGAAGGGATTTTGCTTAGGATCTCTTACATCTCCGTAATAATTAAAATTACCTACCCCAAAACCAACAACTGGTTTGTAAACAGGGTTCAGGTTGTCAACTTCGGTATAAAGTAAATCTTCAATATCGCCTTGTGAAAATGTGTAAACCGATCGAAGAAGGATCAATGTTATGAGTATTAGATTGAGTTTTGGTTTACGCATTTCTCA
>Ga0105103_10001073_pt1 | contig 15450 bp, 19 predicted proteins | sample PPLLaktember2015_2_FD_79107 | JGI IMG/M metagenome (GOLD analysis project Ga0105103, IMG submission 79107) | Freshwater sediment microbial communities from Prairie Pothole Lake near Jamestown, North Dakota, USA - PPLs Lake P7 Core (6) Depth... | ecosystem: Environmental > Aquatic > Freshwater >...
AAGGAAAATACCAACGCCATAAGAGATCTAATGGTTTTGATCATTTCTCCTGCGGTACCCTTGCCAAGATGACTTGCTATATTGAGTTTATGCCCGTAAAGCCAATACGTCATGCCACCCAGGGGATATTCCTCGAAAGGAGCATCCACAGAATATTGGTTCATCAGGCAGAGGGTTTTTATCTCATCATTGAGAAAAAATTTCCCCGTAAGCATAAACGCGGAATCAGCGAGCACTTTTTCCACCACGTGCTTCACATACGGGAATGGGATGGCCAGGGTATTGGGGAAGGTGGCGGCAGTGATAACATATTCTTCAGCGACACCGTCGAACTCATTGATGAGCTGGGCTTCGTTGAACATGGCATATCCGGCGGTAGCTTCACCGGTGCCGTACTTCTTATTATAGAAGCTGGGAAAGCTATACTGGCATTCGGTGAAGAACTCCCTGTAATACGGGAAGTTTACCATGTTATTCATGTGCTGGCGCAGCGGCTCATATTCACCCGTCTGCAGGCTCATATTGTCCAGCTGATCAACATAGTCATCGAAGTGTGCACCATAGGAAACGGTAAGCAGGGTGCCTGTGTTTGAGCCAAATACAGCAGAATTCAGATAGAGAAAACATATCTCATTGCCGTCGTCATCATAGCCATGAAACTTGTAGCTGGCAGTGAAGCCGTGGGCTGCCGTGTCCACGTTGATCATCTTTTCACAAAGAAAGTTAAGGCAATCGCGCAGGTTGGTGCTGTAATAGCGGGTATAATGCCAGGTACCCGGGCCAATGACCACATCGACATAGTCACTGGTGTCTGATCCCGGGCCCGCGTAGGGCATGGCCAGCATATAGCGGTAAGCTTCCGGGATGCGTTCGGGGGATCCAAAGTCTATATCGGAAAGGTTTTTCTTTGCCGTTTTCACGGCAAACTCGCCGGCCCCGGCTTTCAGGTTGACATTGATATTGTTTTTTGTTACCGATTCGATGTTCAGGATGGCATATTTCCAAAAGATATTGTCGAGGTAAAGCTCGACATCATAATTGTCGTCGAACATCACCCTGTTTTCTATGAGGTCGGGGAACCCCAGCTTCCGGACATTGTCCAGTGTGGCAGGCAGGGTAAAGGAATAGGAAAAATCGCCGTCGATGGTATCGAACCTGAAAAACGGGTTGTACAGCGTCAGGGAGATGCTGTATTTTTCAGGGAGCGTAAGGAATGATCCATTGTATTTGATGCCTAACATGGAGTATTGAATAAGTCAGTTTCTTTTTGCCTCCTGGTAATCAGCCCGGGCAGTTTCACCATTTTCCCATTTACATTGCCATATACCCATCTATTGAATTCCATGGCTGCTTTTGCCATCTGCCCGGCATTGAGGTACCGAAACAAGGTTGATCCCCTGAAGGTGCGACAACCAAAATTAAATATGAAGTCAATGCATGCATCATATTGGTTCTGGTTGATGTTCAGGTTGGATGAGTTCAGGCAAATTTCGCATTCAGCAACATCTTCATCAAGTAAGCTGCCTGCTGCTTCCTGTTCCGATATCGTCATTCCGCCAAAGACATTTTTTGTGTGGCCATATCCGATTGTCCATTTTCCCGCAGGGCATTTGTAAGCCTTCAGGTATTTACCCTCAGATTCCATAATAATTTTTAAAGCCTGTGCTGATGCTTTCATATTTTTATTTTAAGAGCCTGATCCCGATCCGGAATAGCCGGCATTGCTGTAATTGTTTTGTTCAAATGCATCCTTCACCTCAAACTCGAGAGCAAAAAGATCATCATTTGTTGTATAAAGTTTGAACGATCCCGGTTGAACGATGACAGGAATATGCTTTAAGTTCCTTACCTCATAGACAAATTTGCTCAGGAACAGCTCTTTGAGCCAGAGCAGTTCGGCTTTTGTCAGGTAGCCGGTACGCACCACCGAGCCGTCACGCATATAATTGAGGTCAATGGCAAACTTGCCTTTTTTGTCAAATGATGACAAGCCCCAATAATCCGGCAATATACTTTCCGTTTCGACGGCGGATGTGTCGACATTATATTCAGTCTCACCCCGGCAGCGGATGGTATCAAACCCGCCCATGGAGTTTTCAAATATGAACTCCCTGTTGTTTCGGAAGTAAACGGGGTCGCTGATATAGGTACGCACTTCGCTGATGACTATATCATCCTGGTCTTCGAGCCAGAGGTCATATTTTGTAACCGATTCTCCGGCAGGGATGGTGAAATTGGCACCTATATCAAGCTGAAAGTATCCTGCAGGGATGCGGTGTATTTGTTTTGCTGCCACCCCGGCGCTGGTGAGCACAGTCAGCGTCTGATCAGTGCCATCGGAATAGTAGCATTTCACCTTCAAATTGAGTGTTGTGGCCGAAATGACCAAATAGTGCAGGTATTCTTCGCTATAGGGAAACTCAATTTTTTTGTTGTTCGGGCACCAGGTCATGAACTTCTTGTTTGCCGGCAGCCAGGTATCCCAGTAGTCAATGCCGGGGAAATCGGTAAAAGCAAAGCCGGCACGAAGGGCATAATGTTCTTCCGTTGTGGAAGTTTTTTTAAAAACAGAAGTATCGCCATAGCTCTCGGCAAAGATGGCCTTCCATTTCAGTACCAGTGCATCCAGGTGGCGGATGGTTGCTTCACCGAAATCGGGGATGGAAGGATATATGTTGGCGAGCAGAAGTTTGTCTATATAAAAAACTGCCCTGTCGTTTGCATCCGGGGGTATGCTGATGGCGCCTGCTCTTTCCCATGTGCCGGATATCTCCACCCACACATCCAGGTTGATCATGAAATTTGAATTCACGACGGCATCCGCGCCGGTGGTTGCCGAGGCGGTACAGTTGGATATATTTTCCGTTACTGTCAGGGCATAGTCTGAGCCAGATTGGCGTGCCAGGATGCGGATGGTACCCGACGCCGGGCCGGCGGTCAAAATGGCGACAATAAAGTCGCTCACCAGGTAATAATTATAATTAAGGTATTGCACCACGCTGGCCAGCCACACATCGATATCGCCGCTCACATATTTGGGGAGCTGCGTGCCGCTGCTGTCGGGGGTGGTGGCAAACTCAAAGGCCACTGTTTTATTTGACCATTCCAGGGTAATATTGTCATGCTCCAGGGCGCCGCCGGTGAACACCAGGTCGAGCAACTGAGTTACTGCAGGCGTGATGATGAAATTGTCTGTTTCCAGCATGATGCCGACAGGGTTGCGTGCCAGGACGACATCAGGGATGGTATTTATGACGGATAAGGTCATTTTCTAAAAGTATTTATAAACGTGATGATGAAGAACAAGCCTAAAAATCCCATAACGATAAATACCCATACCGGCACCGGCTTTTTTACAATTTTAACAACCACCTTTTGAACGGGGATGCTTTTCAGGTGGATGATGGTATCTGCAGGCTGTGTGACGCTGATCCGGATGGTGTCGTGCTGCCGGATGTATTTGATGGTGATATTGTCTTTGACGATGACAAAGCTGTCGAGCTTTGAGGAAAAGAAAGTATCGATGCTGACCTGCTTGGTAATGAAAGTATCCCGGATGTGGATGGTATCCATTTGCATGAGTTCAGGATGTTTGTGTACCAGCCTGGCGAGCCTTTTTTGCGGGCTGCATGATATTGCCAGTATGGAGATCAGAATAAAAAAATATTTCATATCATTAAAAATCAGTAGTTATCCATTTATTTTCATCCAGTGCGATATTGTGGCCGGTGATGGTCTGGAAGCTCACCCTGTATCCGACGGCATTTTCTATGAAACCGTTAACAGGCAATACCTCTATGGTATTCATATCTATGTCGGCAATAATATCATGGATTTTGTTGTGTTTATGATACCACATCAGGGCAAGGATGTCATCAACTATCACTTCAGCCTGGTTAAAGAGGTCGCTGACCTCGTCATAGTCGCCTGCATTTTTCGGGCGCATCAGTATCATGAAGGCACAGTTACGTTCCTTCAGGATATTGTCGCTTACATGGTCTGTCATCCTCCAGTCGTAACTCTCCAGCACCAGGCACGGGTAGCTGATCTTTGTTTTAAGGCCGGCAATCAGCTCTTCCAGGTCGATGCGGAAGAAATGTTTATTACTCCTGGAATGCCGGATCGCCCTGTGGTTGGTGGCGATATCCTCAAAATAACCTATGTATTCGGTATAACTGGCCATTATGTTTCTTTTTTGGATTCAAGAATTGCGTCATTTGCTTCGGCAAGGACATTGTGCAGGTATTGATCAGCCACCAGGTCGAGCTTGGTGATGTCGCCATTGCAAAGAGAGCGGAGAAACTTATCCCATCCGGGCTCATCGCTCTTACCGAGCTTGATGGTCATGGCCTGCTCATCCCCGTTTTGCGGAAAAACATGCGGGTATTTTGACTCTATCCACTTGCGGATGATCCTGTAATTAAACAGGATAGCTTGCTTTTCCCTGCGCGGGATATAGTCGACGAGCCTTGCACGGTATTCTATGATGTTCTCATTGAACTTTTCCCTGATATCACCGGTATATTCGGGTGAATCCTCCTGGAAAAACTTCCCTTCAGGGCGGTAGAGCACCGCAATCATCCTGTTCAGGTCTGCAGGCTGGTGATGCTTGATATAGCGAAGGAAATACGTATCCGAAAATGAAAACTCCCCGATTTTGACATTATTAAACTCATCCTGAGGACCGTATAATTTAATTCTTGTGGCAAAGATATCCCTGATGAAAACCTTGGAAAAAGGCTCTTTAATTTCAAAAATAAAACGGTTCAGGTCATTCAGCCTGTCAGGAAAGTTGAACAGGGGAAGCTTTTTCATCCCCAGTATTGAATTTATAATAAAGATATTGTCGGATTCGGTGATATAATCCTTTTGAATGACGGAAATGATATCGACAAACTGTTCCCTGGTGAGCTCATCCCATGATCCGGGATAAAGCACATCTATTATCCGCCAGAACGGGCCGCGTTTATATTTGAGCCTTACATTGTTCATACGCGGATGATCTTTTTGTCGGTGTTGTCAAAGTTCATCCCCTCGGTACCGTCGCCGGATCCGTAGGCGGCGGAATCTTCATAATCTGTAAAGCTCTCAATGTTTGCACGCATATATTTTATGGCGTGCTCGAGGTAATCGTTGCCGGTCTTTTTGGCATTGTTGGCCATGGCGGAGAGCTGGCCCGTAGAGAGATTGCTCTGCCTGTTGAAAGAATTTGTTGATCCTTCTTTTGATTCGAAGAAAAAGCCTTTGTCGGTGATGTTCACATTCAAATCCAGTATTCCCCTGGCAATGGACAGGTGGGCGATGGCTTTCTTCAGGTAGGTGATCACCGTGCTGCTGTGTTCATCCGGATCGCCTGATCCCGAACCGCTGCCGGTGTCGGTGACAAAAGCTTTGAGTTTGTCGAACATCTCCTTGCCGATGGCCGGGAGAACCTCAAAATCTTCCACCAGGGTCATGAAGCGGCGGAGCTTCAGAAACACCAGGCGGCTGGCACCAATGGAACAGATATCATCAAATTCTGAGGTTTGATTGATGAAATTGGATTTGAAAATGGTGTAATTATCGGATGCTTTGAAAGAAGAAAATGAATCGATGTTGTCTTCCAGGTATTCCAGGACGGCATCGAGGCTGTTGAAACCTTCTTCCTTGAGGTGATCCCTGAGGGCATCTTCCTGGTATTTGTACGCAGACTTCTGTTTTTCTGATTCCGGCCTGGTGATGCCAATGTCGCTGATATTGACAGCGCCTCCTGATGTCCATTTCCACAATGCCAGGTTGATCACTGCCTGCCGGCAAAGGTCAAGAAGCCCTTTTTGTATTGCAGATGAGTTCTGTGTATAGTCAAGTATCTCTGCATAAAGTGTTGATCCGATGAGCCTTTTCAAAAAATCCCTTTCGACGGCAGTCAAAAACGGCTTGATGGTATCGTATTCCAGTGAAACATTCACCGGGACGTACTTTTTTATATCTGAAGTGTTGCTGAATAACATATCTTTTGTGTTTATGATAATACCTTTTTCGATCCTGCGCCCGTGTCCAGGGTAGTCAGGAGCATATTCTTAAACCTGAGTTCGGCGTCTATGGCGCCATTGAACCTGATCATGCTGTCGAGTGGATCAAGGATATTCTGACGATCCAGCCATGCCAGGGCAATGTTCACCAGGAACGATTCGCGGATATCGGAACCGCCTGTTTTGCCGGCATAAGGCCCTTCACCGGGGAGACCGGCGCCCATCACGGTGGGGTTGACCAGTATGCTGAACAGGATATTTGAATCGGCGACAGCGCTTTCCACCAACTGCTGGTCTGATTTGTAATGATTGTCGAGAGCTTCGATTTCCCATTGTTCCTCTGCCTTCCCCATGGCATTGATCTCGAACATGGAAAAAATCGCTTTATTGGCATTCTCGGTACCGATCAAACTGGCTTCCAGGGCATCAAAGAAATCATCAATAGCTTTGGTTCTTTCGACCACTGTTTTGTACTGGTTGAGTGGAAACTTCTTATCGAAGTAAGCATACGGGATTTTGACATGCCACTTCCAGGTGATCTGGTTTTCGTACATATATTTCAGTATGGAAGGCACTTTCTGGCTGATGTCTATCCATCCGGCATTATAGGCAGTGTACCAGTCCGGGGCAGGGTAGAAGTAATTGTTAGAAAAATAATTGTCGATCGGGTAAATATACCTGGCTTTTTTCGTTTTTCCGGCGAGTTTAAGTTCCTGCAGGTGATCATCAGGATCATCGGGATCCAGGACGGGGATGGCCTGCACATCTTTCGGCTGGCGCCAGTCGGTGATGATCACATTCTTCACCGTGCCGGTGGATGCATCGGGAAATTCGAGCCTGCATGAGCGTGCATTGACGGCATTGACAGCCACGATTTTACTGCCATCCTCATTAAAGCGCAGTACCGGGAATGCTTTTCCGAACTTATATACATCACGTGCTGCCTCGGTGAGATATTTACGGACCATCCTGGAGCGCACCAGGTCTTTCAGTACGGGATCATTCACCACCTCGAGCACTTCGTCGCCATTATCCCGGAATTCCTTCACCCTGCATGGATAGACACCCTGGCCAAGTACCAGCTGGAGCTTATATTTCAGCCCTGAATTCAGCACGGTCGACTTTTCAATTGTGGTGATTGCTGTTTCAGGAAAGAGATTGTTTGTACCCCATTCCAGCACCGTATACTGTCCGGTTGATGATTTGTCTTCGGTGATTTCCTTGACAACCACGGGTTTTGTATCGATCTTGTTTTTTGCAGACACCCCGGTAGTTGATATCAAAGACCTTGAGCCTATAGATATTAAAGGAATGCCTTCTGAATTGTATTCCGTTCTCATTATTTAAGGATTACTTTTTTGCCGTTAAATTCTGTGATGTGCCAGATGCTGACCGGGTACACGTGGCCGGTTTTCTCGAAATGCCTGTTCACGGGCAGGAAGCCGCGCAGTGCATGTTTCTTCATATTCATCTTACCGGCCCCGGACGAGATGGCCCTGTGCAGGTAGACGAGCTCGCCTGACTTTAAAACGAATTTGACTGAGAATGCTTTAGGCTTTCCCTGGGGGGTAAGTTTCTCATCCAGTTCGGCCAGTACTTCGGAAAGTTTGATCGCGGGATCCGGCATTGTAATTTTTCGACAAAACTAAAATGCAGGAGGGAGATATTATAGGACAGAAATGAGGGAAAGTGTAGACTAAAGAAAATTTTTAAATATAATTATTATAGCCGGTTATTGATAGCGAAAATCCATCCAATTCATCATTCTGAATCGCTACCATTATAAATTCTGACGGAAAAAACACTCTACCTCTCCAATTCCCCTGTTCAATGTGAATTGCATCAATATCACTCCATATGTTATCTTTGGATTTAAGGCATGTTGATATTATATTTACAACATATTTTACATTATCTATTGAAAAATTATTATCTCTACAAAGAAATGTTAATCCTATTTGAAATTCCTTATTTATTTCTTTTATATCAGAGAATAATCTAATTTTAAGTGTATCAAAAACATTAAGAACATTATTATTTAGTTTTGCTATGTAATCTTTATACATAAGATTGCCTTTATCATCTTTATGCTCATCGATTAATTCAGAAGTATTTAAAACCTCATGAAGATCAAAATTAATAAATGAAAAGAAAGGATTTAATGTTTTATTGTTTTTCTTAAAAATATTAAATAATGCCATATCAACAACTTTAATTGATGTTTAACAAAAGTTTTATTTATAAATCTATTGAAGTATTTCATTTTTGTTTTGTTGTTTTTCAGCACTACGCATTTTCATCACTGTCTCAATAATAAATTCCGCTTCATAATGATTTTTTAATATTTCCATTTTACTTATTTCATTGAGTTCTTTTGATAAAAAAATATCATCTAGGTCAGTCTGTTTTATACCTCTTAATTTTAGTACTTTTGACATTTCAAATAAAAGATCAAGATATTTGTGATTAATATTTTTTTCATTATCACCTGTTTTATTTTTTAAGATAGAAAGATACTCTTTCCATGCCTGAAGAACTGTATTATTTTTATGAAACAGAACTGTAATACTATTTAATGCAACCTCAAATTCGGCAAGTTTTTTATAGGAATTACGATATGCATATATTTCCAAAAAACATTTCATCTGAGATTTTCTAATTTCCTGTCTGTTTTGATATAATATGGTACAAAAAACAGCAATAAGAGGACTTAGAATAATTGCAATAATTGACAGTATTGTTTCCATTGATGATATATCATTGATTAATTATAAGAAGTAACAACTCCATCTGAACCACAATAAAAACAAGAAGGGGTATAACTATCCCAGCAATATTGATATCGTTCACCACTGCCATAATTAGAGACATTTCTACGATACTGGTAACCTCTTAAATAAATGACCATATCAATACTCATTCCTATCCAAATTTGACGTTCCAATATTTTTTGGCATTCTTCACGCGTCCATTCAGGATGTTGTATTTGTAATTTTCCTGCATGTGTAGAATACCAAGCTTTTTTCTCGGCAACAATTTTTGCATCATTTATGCTATCTTTAAGTATTGCAAATTTGAGTTTAAGTTTTAGTGCATAAGAATATCGTAAATGTGCACTATCATTTGGAATTCTGATATAAATATCTCTAAGACTATCAATATTGCCATATTGAAATCCAATTTCCATTAAAAGAAATGTCGCACCATTAAACAATTCATCAGCTTTGTTATTGATGTATCTGATTTCTTTCTTTTTCTTTGATACACATGCAATTAAAACAACGATAAGTATTAAAATATAAATCAATTTATTTTTCATGATTACGTAATTTTAAAACAAATTTACTATTTTTCAATTCCAGATACAATAATAATTCAACCATTTTTTAAATTGCTTTCTGTATTATTCAATAAAACCACACGTTTTTTTCTGCTTCTCTTTTTTGACGTCTCAAAAAAGAGAAGTTTTTATAACACACATTTTTATTATCATTATGTATTATTTAACAAAAAACCCCGGTTTCCCGGGGTCCATGTGGTTAGAAAAAATCTTTATTCTACCTGTGCATTGCTGAACAGGTAGCAAATCGGGAAGAATGAAAAATCATCATCAATATTTGGGTGCTCTTCTTTTTTCATCTCCCGGGGGCGTGCCCATACAGGAAAACCTTTTTCTCCTTTCTTTACTCGTTTTCCTTCATTCAGCCATTGGTTGAACTTTTTAAAAATCTGATGTTCATCTTTTTTATAGGCGGTTTCAATAATTGCCTGATTCACTGTGTCAAATGCTCCCACTTTTACCATAGGTTTGACTACCTGGCTAAGTTCTTTCAGTTGCTGCCTGGCTTCGTTCTGCCGGCTGTTAAATTGTTTTTCCATTGTCTGTGTATTTTGAGATGTTAATATTTCCGTTTGCGTCTGCACTGATCAGCACCTGATCAAATAATTTATATCCAAGGTTTTGTAAAAATTTACCCTGAATAATAAATCCTACGTTGTAGGATGGCAGGTTGCGAACGGTTAAAATTTTAGTATCTTTGTCGCTCAGTTGTTTGTTTGTCATAATAACAAATAATTGTTTAACACAGTAAGCCTGCCGGATCACTCCGGCAGGTTTTGCTGTTTTAAAGGTTGTTAATAAATTTTAACGATTTCGGTTTCAGTCTCAGAAATCGCCTTTTGCAGTCTTTCTTTGATGACTGCGATCAGGTCGCCAATGAGCTGGGGGTTTCGGCTGTTAAATTCCCTGCCGTCCACGTCTTTGATGGTTAGCACCTCAATCCCAACGTTGTTGTTGTCATATCCATCCCCTTTTGACAGGGTGAATTTGTTGACATTGTCATTAAGGGAAATTAACCGGTTTCGCCGGTTGTTGAGTTTTTCGAGCTCATCCAGTTTTGACAGGATTTGAGGAAATGAATTTCCTTTTTTTTCTTCGGTCGGGCTTACAGATAAATCTGATAATTCCGGTTTAGGTTCGATTGCTTCAATCGTTCCTTTTTTGTTGTTTTTACTTGTCATAACAAATTATTATTTAATTGTTTAACGATACAAAGATAAATAATTAAAATGCAATTTCCAAATTTTTTGACAATTATTTTTGATTATAGTATATTGATTTACTGTATTTTATAAATTATTTTTTCATTCTGTTTAAATTATAATTATCTGATTTTGTGTATTTTATAAGTGTTGTGTTAATATTGAAAAAAATAAATATGTATTATAATAACAATCAATTTCTTTACTTTGGTTTCATCCAAATAAAGAAATTGATCTGCTGTAAAGTAGCAGCCCGCCCTATTTTGCGGGGCAGTTGTCAGTTGCTCATATGCAAGGAAATATGATATAAGTGAATTGATAAAGGCGCTGGCAGGCTTGCCAGCGCCCGTCCTTATGTTGGGATACAATTTCAAAAGAAGCGTATGGCAGTCCTTGTGTCGGTGTTTATTTCGGTACGAATAAACACGGACATCCATATCAAAGAATAGGGTTGCAATTGCAATGCAGCAACTCTATTCTGATACTCTCTCTCCTATTCCCTTGTATTTGCGTTAGGGATGGGCAGCGTCACGAAGTAAGCAGACAGCCCGACCCGAAGGGGAACGCCCAAATGTATTAGAATCTTGCAGGAATGAAACTAGAATTGCTATATAGCAACTTCCCGTATTTTGTCCAAAGAATCTTATCAGCAGCATCACTGAAGTGTGTTGCTTCTTCAGGTGGCACGCCTGAATCTTTTCTCTCGCTCTTCTTGATCTTGATGAACTTGCTGTCTTTCTCCTCTACTTGTGTGTTGTTCATGCTTATCAGAAGATATTTGCAATTATTGCCGTTAAATCTGACCTTTGGGAATTTGTCATTATTTTCCCTGAGAACATTGCCCCAGAGCAAATACTTATCATGCTGAGGTGGTTCTTGGCCCGAGTGTACAAGTGGCGTCACTATCCAGCCTTTAGAGATGAGACGGTCTATTGCCTGCTCATTGAAGCTCTTGCTTGAATTGGCAAGTGTATTATCACCATACCTGTCACGGTAATAGGTCAGGTTTCTATTGTTGTGTGTCTCATAGTATTTGCTGAACTGATCTACCAGGTCATTGATCAAAACATCGTCTGATCTGTCCGGTTTTGAAAAGAACTCCTTGATATAATTGAATGTATGTATGTTCTTATTTGTAACATAATCGAAGTTTCTTTCCTGGCAAACCACAAATAAACTGATTGCAGATCCCCAGTCAGGAACTATTTCCAATTCCTGGTTGCTGTTGCAGTCCTTATCATACCGGCTATCATGTGATGCCAGGCGTTTGAAATCGAAGTTGGTGTTTTCGGCCAGATCTCTGATATATCCTTCTTCAAAAGAATTGAAATAAACATGCCTGTCATTGTCAATGTGGTAATAGCAATCCTCAACTTTATCCATGATCATGTTCATGATCTCGACCAGGAAGACCATTAGTATCTGCTTCTGGAATTCCCTCTTGATATAGCTGAACCCCACATTATCCAGGTTATCAAATGCATTTGCCAGGGTAAACAGCCACCCATCACCGAGGTCTTCTTTAGTAATGGGATCCTGGGTACCTTTTGAGATAAATGGATAAATTTGTTTCCTTACCCTTATTATCTCATTCCATAAAGAAGCAAACTCTTTAGGGTTGTCAATCTCCAATAATTCAAGCTGCATCTTGACGATGCGGTTCCACGTATCAAATAACCTGACGCCGGCTTCTTCCTCGTAATAATTGCCAAAATCGAGCAGCCATTTACCGTCCTTGGTAACAGGCATGGAGCTGACATAATGAAAACCATGGTGAAAGCTGCACGGCTTGTGGCCATGTTTGCCAAAAAACTCATCATTGCCCCGGTTGGTAGGGCTCGACTCCTGGTCATAGCGCTCTTTGTCAATTGTAAGAGCTTCATCAACTATCTCGAAATCAACGTTAGGTCCCCTGGATGATCCTGCCCTGTCCTGGGATAATAGCAGGTAACCTGTACCATTGATAAAGCTGATGAAATTGTCATACTTGAGTACCTTCTCAAATGGTGACTTGAAATGCTTAGGTGGTTGTTTATTTATCACATAATGAACATCCTTGACATAACCGAGTTTCTCAAGGAACTTAAACGTGGAAGGTAAAGTCCTGGTTAATATCTGGCCATAGGTCTTGCCGGTGATGCTCGTGATTGACCGCGGCATCTGTTTGTTGATATTGTCAATGTCCCATCCTATGAGAAATGATTTACCCGTGCCCCTGCCCCAGATGTCGACATTGCCTTTGGCATTCATGATCACCCGGACGAGTTGTGCCGGATTAAAATCAATAAGCTGGTCCATTAGCTCCTCATTATTTCAACAGCATCAGATTCATCGATAGGAATATTCAGTGCATCAATGACTTTCTTACGGTATGATACAGGTATTTTCTGAAAATCCTGCATATTGAGCTTGATGGTTTTGTTGTTGATGTTGATCACTGTATAGAAATTATGTTTGCCGAGTATTTCGGGATCCACATTGGGATCATCCTTCTGATCCAATGCCAGCGCCTTGATCAGGTTAGCCTGAGCGGAAGCCCATGATTTAAGGTCCTTGGTTGCCTTGGATGAATCTATCAGCAAAAGGATGTCATCTATCAGCCAGTTGCGCCACCAGTCCTTATTGATTGGGTAAACAGAACCAAATAGTTTCTGGGCTGACCAGATGTCATTGTATGCCTGCCTGAGCGTGATGCCATATTTGGCAACTATCAGGTTTGCCACTTCCTTCTTCCTGGGTTTTCTACGGAGCTGGGTGTCGGCAAAATCCAGCCTGTCGAATATCTTTTTATCAGATTCAGATATCCTGCTGGTTTCAGGATCCTGCACCCATTTCTTGATCTTATCAAGTGACGAATCGGCGACAGGTAGAAATTTAGGCATTGTCAATGATTTTTCGGTGTTCGGATTCTTTTTTCAGCTGCAGCATGAGTGTCTGAGCAGGCGAGCTTCCATTCTCTGCTAGTTCCATCACGCTTTTCCTGATTTTGCTTTCACCAAGGAGCTGGCCTTTATTGTAGGCCTTGTAAATTTCACTGTACTGTGTTGCTATTGCTCTGATGAAGCATTCCTGGTCGACTTCCAGGATAATGGCAATATCGCCCGGGGAAAAAAATAGTTCCGCCAGGCTTTCCACTTCTTTCAGTTGTTCATCTGTTAAATTCATCGAGTATGGCATTTTTGTCAAATTCAAAGATTTCTTTTATGGGAAAAATGACGCCTCTTTCAAAGCGTGGATTGTTGGTCATGTTGGCCGAGCTTACTATGCTGATCTGCCATTCATCATTTTCGATGGTGGTCACTTTGGCGTGGCATGCAATGAATTTATATGGAAAGTTGGCTGCCAGCAGCTGGAGCGGCTTGGGATTCCTGACTTTTATCCTGGGATCTATAAGAAATTTTATTGACCTGATCAGCCCGTCCTTGTATTTGACAAAGATATCCCGGATGGCAGTTTCCGATATCGACCAGGTAGTCACCAGGACATCAGCAGGGCCGGTTTGTTTCAGGATATAAATAAGCAGGTCATGCATACTCCAGCGTCCTGATGTCCAGAAGTTGATTATCCTGTCATGCTCTATTTCACCGATATACTTTTTCAGTATCTTATCAGGACGGCCGATGTTAGAATATGGGATGGATGAGCTTTTCAATATCCTGGAATGGTCAGGACATTGTATTGTTCTGACTGAATTTAAGTCAAACAGGCTCACTTGTTAATCTTGAATTTTGTTTCAAGCTCTTTCAGCTCTTTTTCAAATTCTTTGAGCTTCGATTTTTCTTTATCAAGCTTGGGGCCGGGAGTATCCTTCAATTCTGCAATTTTCTTTGAGCATTTTGCCCGGTAGGTCCTCAGGTTGGTGATCCTCTTGATGGCTTCGGCTTCGGACATTTCTGAAGCCTCTTTTTTTACTTCGGGTTTTTCCTCTGCCGGCGGATCAGGCTCGGTGTTGAGCTCTCCGGTTTCAACAAAGTGATTGATCACCTTTATTAAATATTCAATCCTGACGCTCATTTTTTCGACAGATTCGATGATCTCCTGGCGTTTTGTCCTGGCAATCTCATCATTGGATTCGCCAAGTTCAGACAATGAAGTATGCAATTTATCCCTTTGGGAATACAGATCGCCTTTTTCTTTGATGAGGATTTTCACAGGTTCGGGGAATTTCTTCGTTTGTTCTTTCGGCGCATCCTGTTCCCTCTTTTTTTCTTTTGCAATGGGTTTCGGCAACACCGGAAAAAAAGGCTTGATGGCTGATGCATCATAACAGACAGCATCCGGGAGACCTGCAATTTTATGCAGTTCCCAAACGAGCTTCTCCATGCGCTGCTTGTTTTCTTCGCCCTTAAAATAGCGCTGCAGCGCTTTGTTCTTGCTGTACATATTGTACAAACCAACTCCTTCCATATAGTTACGGGTGGAATTGAACCAGTGAATGATTTCAGTTTTTGCATCCATAATATTAAATTTTAACAGATTTTTCTTAACCATAAGCTTGCCCCTGTATTCTCCAGGCATAGGGGCATATTTTTTTCAAACCACTCCCTTTCTTTCTGGACGAGGCTGTTCCAGAAATATATGTCAAATGCCTCATTGTACATCAGAAAAGCCCTGATCAGGTATGCTTCTGTCCATTTGTTTGACAGAAACTGTTCCGGGTAGGTGAAGTTCTCCCACATATCATGGAAATGGATAAGCACATCCCGGTGGAGATGTGGGAGAATATTAAAAACAATATGGTTTACATCAGATCCATAACCAACGGTATGTGATGAGTCAATGAACAGTATATCATTTTTCTCCAGGCTCTTAAATATGGACAGGTCAGTGACTTGAACTGTTTTATTTATTATACTGCACCTGCTGTAATCTTCATCCCTCATTATTTGTTTAAGCC
>Ga0105103_10001074_pt1 | contig 15449 bp, 9 predicted proteins | sample PPLLaktember2015_2_FD_79107 | JGI IMG/M metagenome (GOLD analysis project Ga0105103, IMG submission 79107) | Freshwater sediment microbial communities from Prairie Pothole Lake near Jamestown, North Dakota, USA - PPLs Lake P7 Core (6) Depth... | ecosystem: Environmental > Aquatic > Freshwater >...
CGCCACCACCGGCATGCCATGGGCGAGCGTCCGCCGCAACATGGCCAAGGTGCACGGCGTGCTCGGCCGCGTCGAGGAAGTGCTGGCCGGCCTGACGCGGGGGCTGGATCTGTCGCTGCTGGATGCCGGCGTGGGCGAGACCGAGGGGCACCTCCTCAGCTTCTTCCCGCGCAGCGATGCACTTGGTGTCGTGTTGCCCAGCAACTCGCCCGGTGTCCACTCGTTGTGGGCGCCGGCCATCGTCCTGAAGATGCCGCTGGTGTTGAAGCCGGGCAGCGCCGAGCCGTGGACGCCGTTCCGCATCATCCAGGCGTACATCAAGGCCGGCGTGCCCGCCGAGGTATTCAGCTACTACCCGACCGATCATGCGGGCGGCAACGAGATCCTGCGCTCGTGCGGCCGCGGCATGGTGTTCGGCGACGTCAGCTCGACGAAGCGGTGGACCCGCGATCCGCGTGTCGAGGTGCACGGTCCGGGCTACAGCAAGGTCGTCATCGGGCCGGATGCCGTCGACGACTGGCCGCAGTTCATCGACACCATCGCCGAGTCGGTCGCCAACAACGGTGGACGCTCGTGCGTGAACGCCTCGAGCGTGTGGGTGACCAGCCATGCCGACGCGATTGCCGAGGCGCTGGCGGCGCGACTGGCGCAGGTGACGCCCAGGGCGTGGGACGATCCGGACGCGGTGCTCGCGCCGTTCGCCGATCCGGCGACGGCGCATCGCATCTCGGCGATGATCGACCAGGATCTGGCGCCGGCTGAAGGCGCCGAGGGCCGCCCCGCGCGCGACGTCTCCGCGGCCGCGCGCGGATCCAGCCGCGTCGTGAGCGCGCATGGCGGCACGTATCTGCTGCCCACGGTGGTGCGCTGCGACGCCGACCATGCGCTTGCCAATCGCGAGTTCCTCTTTCCCTTCGCCAGCGTGGTCGAAGTGCCGGCCGAGGCGCTGCCCGCCGGCCTCGGCTTCTCGCTGGTCGTCACCTGCATCTCCGAGGATCCAGCCCTCCGAGCCCGCATGGTGGCCTCGCCGCACGTGGACCGCCTGAACTTCGGCGCCATCCCCACCACCCGCATCGGCTGGGACCAGCCTCACGAAGGCAACCTGTTCGAGCACCTCTACGCGCGCCGCGCCATCCAGCGCCTCGCTTGAACTTTGAACTTTGAACTTTGAACTCTGAACTCTCGTCCCCTCTCCCCTAATGCGTTTGCTCCTCCTCTCCGCCGGTGCCGCCTCGATGTACTGCGGCAGCTGCCTGCGCGACAACGCGCTGGCGGCGGCGCTGATGAAGCGAGGACACGAGGTCACCCTGCTGCCGTTCTACACGCCGACGCTGACGGACGAAGAGAACGTCAGCCGCCAGGAGCGCGTGTTCTTCGGCGGCATCAGCGTCTACCTCGAGCAGCACATGTCGCTATTCCGCCACACGCCCGCGATGCTCGATCGGCTGTGGGATGCGCCGTGGGTGATCAAGGCGTTCTCGAGCGGCTCCATCGCCGTGGATCCCGCGATGCTGGGCGCGCTCACGGTCTCCACACTGCAAGGGGAGGACGGCCGCCAGCGCAAGGAGATCGAGAAGCTGCTGCACTGGCTGGCCGACGAGCCGCGCCCCGACCTCGTCAACATTCCGTACACCCTGCTGATCTCCCTCGCGCGGCCACTGAAGCGCGCCCTCAATGGTGTGCCGATCGTCGTCACACTCCAGGGCGAAGACCTGTTCCTCGACGGCCTGCCCGATCCGTACCGTCGGCAGGCGCTGGAGTTGATTCGCGCCGAAGTGCCGCACGTCGACAGGTTCGTGGCGGTCAGTCAGTACTGTGCGGACCTCATGCAGCGCTATCTGGAGATCCCGGCAGCGAAGCTGCGCGTCGCGCCCCTGGGTATCTCGGCGCCGGATGGGCCGGCGGCGCCGCTCGCCCGCGCGCCCTTCACCATCGGCTACTTCGCGCGGATTGCCCCCGAGAAGGGTTTGCACGTGCTCGCGGACGCGTATCGCATCCTGCGGCTCGAGCGTGGGCTGCCGCCCTCCCGTCTGCGTGCCGCCGGGTTCTGCGGGCCGGACCAGCAGCCGTATCTGGATGGTGTGGTGCGTGGCCTCCGCGCCTCGGGGCTCGATCACGAGTTCGAGTACGCGGGCTCGCCGGATCGAGCCGGCAAGTTCGCGTTCCTCCACGACCTGGATGTGTTCTCGGTTCCCAGTCCGTACCGCGAGCCGAAGGGCCTCTACCTGCTCGAAGCGATGGCCGCCGGCCTGCCGGTGGTGGCACCGGGCCACGGGGCGCTGCCGGATGTCCTCAACGCGACCGGCGGTGGACTCATTGCGGCCTCGGCCGAGCCAGGTGCCATCGCCGACGCCCTGTTCGAACTCTGGATGAACCCGCAGAAGGCCGCGGAACTCGGGCGCCGCGGCCGGGCCAGCGTCGGCGCCGACTTCACGGTGACGCGCATGGCCGAGCGGGTGGAGACGGTCTACCGTGAGGCGGTCGGCCAACAGCGGCCGGCGCGCTGATGGGCGATGACCGATCGCGGTAAGCTGGCAGCTGCCCCTGAATCTGACCCGCGAACCCTGATCCCTGATCCCTATTCCTCCCCGTGCTCACCCTGTCCTCCCTCACCAAGAGCTATCCCACACCGGTGGGGCCGCTGCGCGTCCTCGACGGCGTCAGCCTGACGATCGGCACGGGTGAGGCGGCCGTCATCACGGGGCCGTCGGGCTCTGGCAAGAGCACGCTCCTGTACATCGCTGGCGGACTCGAGACGCCAAGCTCCGGCACGGTGGATCTCGACGGCACCAATCCCTACGCGCTCGCGCCGGACGCGCTGGCGCGGTTCCGCAACCGTGAAGTGGGCTTCGTGTTCCAGGACCACTGCCTGCTGCCGCAGCTCACGGTGCTCGACAACGTGCTGGTGCCGACGCTGGTCGGCGAGCCGGATCCCGATGCTCCCGATCGCGCGCGCATCCTGCTGACGGCGGTTGGCCTCGAGCCCCGCACCTACCACCGCCCGGCTGAGCTCTCGGGCGGCGAGAAGCAGCGCGCCGCCATCGCGCGGGCGCTGGTCCGCAGCCCCCGGCTGCTGCTGTGCGACGAGCCCACCGGGAACCTCGACGTGCACACCGCGGACACCGTGGCAGACGTGCTGCTGCGTCTGCAGGTCCAGCAGCACACCACGCTGCTGGTGGTCACCCACAGCACCGCCCTGGCCGCGCGCTTCGGACGGCGGCTCGCGATGGCCGCAGGACGCATCCAGGAGGCGTGATGTGTCCATGACGCGCGCCTCGCTATGGCATTACCGCGCGCTGCACGTGCTGGTCGCCGCTGGCGTTGCCGTAGCGGTGGCGGTGCTCGCCGGCGCGCTGCTCGTGGGCGTCTCCGTCCGGTCCAGCCTCCGCGATCTCGCCCTGCAACGGCTGGGCGGCACCGATCTGGCCGTGTCCACGCTCACGGGGTTCAGCCAGCGGCTGGGCAGCGCCATGGTCGTGGCGGCGCCAGACACGGTGCGCGCGACCGTCGGCCTGATTGCGGTGCAGGGTACGGTGACCCACACGGGTTCCGGCCGCGTGGCCGCGCGCGTCCAGGTCTATGGCGTCGACGAGGCCTTCTGGCCGTTCCATGGCGCCGGTCCGGTGGCGCTCTCGGGACGCGAGTCGGCGCTCAGCGACAGCCTGGCCGCCGAGCTGGGCGCCGCCAGCGGCGATGCCCTGGTTCTGCGTGTGAGCGGACCGTCGGATATCCCGCTCGGAACGCTTCAGGGCCGCCGGGATGACGCGGGCACCCGCATCCGCGTGACGATGTCGCGCACGCTGCCGGCTGAGCGCATGGGCGAATTCTCGCTCGTCCCCGGTCAAAGCCCCGTCCCGGTGGTGTTCGTGCCACTCAGCCTGCTCCAGCGGGAGTTGAAGCTGCCGGGCCGCGTCAACACCATCCTCGTTCAGCACACCGCGCGTGACGGCGCGCCAGACGTCTCCGCCGCGCCGGTCGACGCGGTCCAGCGCGCGTGGCTGGCAAGTGCCAGCCTTCCCGATCATGGCCTGCGGATCCGGCGCGTGCCGGGCGATCGGGTAATGGCGCTCGAAGGCCTGGGGGGATACATCAGTCCCGACGTCGCCGAGCGGGTGCTTGGCGCGCTGGCGCGGCTGCAGCGGCCCGGCGTGCCGGCGCTGACATATGTCGCGAACGGCATCCGGATCGGCGATCGCGTGACGCCGTACTCGACCGTGACCGCCATCGACATCGATGGCTACAGCAGGTTGTCGGTGCCGGCCGGTCCCCCAGCACCAGGCGCGGACGCAATGAGCGACGGCGATCCGCTGGTCCGCGGGTCGCTCGAAGTGAGGGTGGGCCGCGGCGGCGTGCGCGTGGGCCGCGTGCAGGTGACCGAAGTCGAACGGGCCGCACCCGCGGCATCACGCCCCCCGACGCGGGCGCGCGCGCCACACGCCGCCGACCCGCCGCGTGACGGCCCGATCTGGTTGAACGAGTGGACGGCATCGGACCTCGACGCGCGCGTCGGCGACACCGTGCACCTGGACTACTTCGTGTGGACGGACGAAGGCGGGCTCGAGACCCGGAGCGCCTCGTTCTCCATGCAGGGCGTGCTACCAATGATGCGGATCGGGGGCGACCGCACGCTCACCCCGGACTATCCCGGCATCACCGACGCACCCGACCTTGGCGCCTGGGATCCCCCCTTCCCGGTCGATCTGTCGAAGGTGCGCCCCAAGGACGAGGCCTACTGGGACCAGTGGCGCGCGGCGCCCAAGGCCTATGTCCCGTTCGATACGGGGCAGCGCCTGTGGGGATCGCGCTTCGGCAACATCTCGTCGATCCGCTTCGCGCTGCGCGACGCCGACGCCGTCGCCGCCGCCGTGCGCGCGCAGATGAACAGCCAGATCATCGTGCAGCCGGTCCGCCAGGAGGCGCTCGCCGCCGCGGAGGGCACTACCGATTTCGGCGAGTACTTCCTCTACTTCAGCGCGTTCCTCGTGGCCTCTGCCCTCCTCATCGCCTATCTCTTCTTCGCGCTGAGCGTCGAGCAGCGCGCCCGAGAGGTCGGGCTGCTGGCGGCCGTCGGCTATACACCACGGCAGGTTCGCGGCGTCTTCCTGCGGGAAGGCGCGGTGATTACCGCCGCGGGCGTGGTCGCCGGTCTTGGGGGCGCCGTGGGCTACGCCGCCATCATCATGCACGGCCTGCGCACGTGGTGGGTGGACGCCGTGGGCACCACGGCCCTCACGCTGCACGTCGAGCCGACGGCGCTGGCCGCAGGTGCACTGGGAGCCACGGCCGCGGCCCTGCTGGCGTTGTGGATGGGCACGCGAACGCTGACGCGGCGATCGCCGCGCTCGCTGCTCCTCGGAGCCACGCCGGAGCCTCCCGCCCACACCACGCGCACGACACTCACGCTGGGCATCGCCTTCGCCATCGTCGCGGCCGCCCTGATCGCCGCGGCGCGTGGCGGGGTGCTCGATGCCACGGGCGGGTTCTTCGGCGCGGGCGGGGCCCTGCTCGTCTCCGGGCTGCTGCTCTCGCGGGCGCGGCTCCTTGCCCGTGAAGGCGCCAGCGGCGGGCGGCGGCGAAGCATCGCGCGCGTCTGGACGCTCGGACAGAGCCACACCGCTTGGCGGCCCACGCGAACGGTCCTCACCCTCTCGCTGATCGCGTTCGCGACATTCGTGCTCGTCAGCGTCGTGGCGTTCCGGCGCGACGGGGCGAGTGCGTCGCTCGAGCCTTCAGGGGGCACTGGCGGCTTTGCCCTGCTGGCCGAGGCTGCCGTGCCGTTGATGCACGACCCGAACACGCCGGCCGGACGTGCGGCGATGGGCCTCGATGCCGGCGACACGCTCGCTGACACACGGGTCACGCGCATGCGGCTGCGGCCCGGTGACGAAGCCAGCTGCCTCAGCCTGTATCAACCGCGCAATCCGCGCGTCGTCGGCGTCAACCCTGCCGATCTGGCCGGACGCTTCAGGTTCGCCGATGCGGGAACCACGCCCGTCGGCTCGTCACCGTGGACACTCCTCGATCAGACGCTCGAGGACGGCGCGGTCCCGGCCATTGCCGACCAGACCACGCTCACCTACGTGTTCCATCTGAAGGTGGGAGATGTCTTCGAGTTCGCGCCCGACGGTCTCTCCCCGGTCCGCTTCCGCATCGTCGCCTCGCTCGCCGACAGCGTGCTGCAGTCGGAGCTGATCATCGGGGAGGCGCCGTTCGTGACGCTGTTCCCCCGGCAGGAAGGCTACCGCGTGTGGCTGGTCGAGACTGCTGAAGCCCGGGCGGCCACGCTGGCCGCGTTCCTCGAAGACCGCCTCGCGGACTCGGGAGTGGACGCCGTGGACACGCGCGTACGGCTGGCGGCGTACCATCGAGTGGAGAACACATATCTCGCGACGTTCCAGGCCCTCGGCGCGCTGGGGCTGTTGCTCGGCACGCTCGGCGTGGGCGCCGTGCTGGCGCGCAACGTCCTCGAGCGGCAGCGCGAGTGGGGGCTGCTGCGCGCGGTCGGTTACCAGCGGCGTCACCTCTCGACGATGGTGCTGGCCGAGAGTGCGGCGCTCGTCGTCGGCGGCGTGCTCATTGGAGCGGTGTCGGCGGCGTTGGCGATTGCGCCGGCGATCGCCGAACGCGGGCAAGCACTGCCCTACGTCACGCTGACCGGCGTGCTGGCGGCGGTGGTGATGGCCGGACTGGTCTCGTCGCTGTTCGCGCTGGCGGTGGCCACCAGGGTGACGGTGGTGGAGGCGATCAAGAACGAGTAACGGGAGTCGGGAGTCGGGAGACCATGTCATGTGTCGAGCGGTAACCACCACGATCTTGTGCGTCGCGCTGGGCGTCAGCGTTATGGCGCAGGCGCCGTCGTGGCCGCAATGGCGTGGGCCCGCGCGCGATGGCGCGGCCGCGTTCGATGCCCCGCGTGCGTGGCCGGCGTCGCTCACCAGGGCCTGGGAAGCACAGGTCGGACTCGGCCACTCCTCCCCCGTGATCGACAGCGGCAAGGTGGTGGTGCATACGCGGGAGGGCGCGCGAGAGGTCGTACGCGCGTTCGACCTGGCGACCGGCAAGCGGCTGTGGCAGGACGCCTATGACGCGCCGTATCAGGTGAATCCCGCCGCCCAGCTCCACGGCCCCGGCCCCAAGTCCACGCCCGCCATCTCCGGCGGCCGCGTCTTCACGCTGGGGATCAGCGGCGTGCTCTCGGCCTTTGACCTCGGCACGGGCAAAGTGCTGTGGCGCACGCCTGCCTCTCGGGCGCTGCCGCTGTACGGCACCGCCACGTCGCCGATCGTCGACCAGGGCCGCGTGATTGCCTTCGTCGGCGGTCACGACAAGGGGGCATTCACTGCGTTCGACGCCGCGACGGGCGCCGTACGGTGGCGCTGGACCGGCGACGGCCCCGGGTACGCGTCGCCGGTGGTAGCCGAGCTGGGCGCTGTGCGTCAGCTCGTCACCCAGTCCCAGAACCGGCTCGTCGGCATCGCCGCCGCCGACGGCGCGCTGCTGTGGCAGGTGCCGCTGCGGACGCACTTCGACCAGAATTCCGTGACGCCGCTCGTCGTGAACAGCCTCGTCATCTCGTCCGGCCTCGAGACCCCCACCATCGCCTATCGCGTGACGCGCGGCGGCGCCGGCTGGCAGGCGCAGGAGGTGTGGCGGAACGATCAGGTGTCGATGTATATGAGCTCGCCGGCCGTCGCCGGGCAAGCACTCATCGGGCTCTCGCATCGCAACCGTGGCCAGTTCGTGGCGCTCGATCCCGCGACGGGCAAGATGTTGTGGAGCACACGCGGGCGCGAGGGCGACAACGCCTCCATCATCCGCGCCGGCGAGTGGTTGCTGCTCTCGACCACCAACAGCGAGCTCATCGTCGCGCGGTCGCTGGCCACCAGGCTGGAGGAAGTGAAGCGGTATGCGGTCGCCGACTCTCCGACCTGGGCCCACCCCGCGGTCGCCGGCCGGACGATTGTCGTAAAGGACACGGAACGCATCATCGTATGGAAGGTTGAGGGCTGAATCCGTGCAACGTGTCTTGATGCTGTCACTCGCCGCAATCATCTCCGGCTCGGCCGTACTGTCGGCCAACTGGCCCGCATGGCGCGGCCCCACCGCCGACGGGGTCAGCTCCGAGACCGGCCTGCCCGTCCGTTGGAGCCCCACGGAGAACGTGGCGTGGAAGCTCGCGCTGCCGCAGTGGAGCGGCGCCACCCCGGTCATCTGGGGCGACACGATCTTCCTCAACGTCGCCGAGGCCGACGCCACCAGCCTGTCGCTGTGGGCCGTGAAGCGGAGCACGGGCGATGTGCTGTGGAAGCGGCACCTCAGCGCCGGCAACAACAAGCAGCGCAAGCAGAACATGTCGTCGCCCTCACCGGTCACCGACGGCACGCGGGTCTGGGCCTCGACGGGCACCGGGTTCATCCGCGCCTTCGACTTCGCCGGCAAGGAACTCTGGATGCGCGACATCCAGAAGGATTACGGACGCTTCGGCCTGAACTGGGGCTACGCCAACTCGCCGCTGCTGCTGGAGGGCGACCTGGTCGTGCCCGTCCTGCACGGCATGAAGACGGACGACCCGTCCTACATCCTGCGCATCGATGGATCCACGGGGCGGACGAAGTGGAAGGTCGAACGGCCCAACCGCGCGATTCAGGAATCGCCCGACGCCTACACCACGCCCGCCCTGGTGCGCGTCGGCAACGCCTCGGAGATCGTCATCACGGGCGCGGACGTGGTCACCGGCCACGACCCGGCCACTGGCAAGGAGCTGTGGCGGGCCGAGGGGTTGAATCCGCAGAACAATCCCGCCTATCGCATCGTCGCGTCGCCGGTGGTGCACGGCGACATCGTGATTGCACCGACGCGCGAGCGGCCGATGCTGGCGCTGCGGGCGGGTGGACGCGGTGACGTGACCACCTCGCACAAGCTGTGGGAGTTCTCGAACGGGCCCGACGTGCCGACGCCCGTCACCGACGGCACCCATGTGTATGTCATCACGGATCGTGGCGTGATCTACTGTCTGGACCTGAAGACCGGGAAGACCGTCTATGGTCCGCAGCGGCTGGAGCCTGGCACCTACAGTTCGTCGCCGGTGCTGGCCGACGGCAAGATCTACATCGCCAGCGAGGACGGGGTCTTCAGCGTCTTCCGCGCCGGGCCGAAGTTCGAGCTGCTGTCGGCGAACAAGATGGACGACTACACGCTCAGCAGCGTCGCCATCAAGGACGGCCAGCTCTTCCTCCGCACCGCCGGCTGGCTCTGGGCGGTCGGCAAGAAGTGAGGGCCGGTATCCGGTGTCCGGTGTCCTAGGTCCGCTACGGGTTCAGCGCGCCCCGGTTACCGGCTTCAGGCCTGGGGCCTGAAGTACAGCACCATGCCCGCGCCGGCGGCGGCCATCAGCACACCGGCGAAGAACAGCGGGTTCACCGCGGCCTTGGGCGGATGCAGCGCCATGGTCGTCAGCACGTTGATCACCGGGGCGCCACCGAACACGATCGGCATCACGTAAGTGGGCAGGCCGCCTGCTCGGAAGGCGAAGATGATGCAGACGGCGCCGATGGCGCCGAGCGCGCCGGCCATCGTCGCGGTGATGGTGCCCGCGGCGTTGAAGTTGCGGAGCTCCCCTTGCGACGACAGGGCGATGACGGGCACGACGACGCCGATCAGGAAGTAGGCGACGCCGACGCAGAGCAGCGCCCGCAACGGGTTACCCAGTTCGACCTGCCCCTTGTGCAGTGACGCGCCATACAGTCCCCACGACAACGCCGCTCCGAACGCGAGCATGATCCACGACATTCACGATCCCTTTCAGAAACTCTCTCTGCCCATCAGCGGGCAGCACACGAATACTGCCACGGTGACCGCGCGGGCGTCTTGCAGAAACTGCGGGCCCGTGAACGCTCGGATGGCTGATGAGACGCGAGCCTTCACCCCACGAGAGCCGCTCGATCGGCCGGTCAAACCCCGTCGCAGGTATCGCAGTCACTTGGGCAGACTCACCCAACCTCCAGTAGGGCCGGCCGCGTGCCAGCGACCGGCAGACCGTTGGAGGGTGGCCGCGAGCGATACCGACAACCGCGGCGACGGACATCACCGCGCCTGTTTGAGCGAGTGAGCCAGGCGAGTTGCGTCAGTGCTTGCGCAGCCGTCGTCGCGGTTGACCGGCCACCCGACAGGTCTGACGGGCGCTGGCAGGCGGCCGGCCAGCAGCGATCGGTGACGTGATGGCTCGCGTGCCAGCCGCTCGGGCAGTGCTCGCGCCATGGAGGCCGGGAGCGTGCCAGCGCCGCTCAGAATCGCAGCCGCACGCCGATCTGCATCTGCCTCGCCGACGTCACCGTGTTGCGGATGCGTCCGAAGTTCCCGACCACCTGTTCCCCGTCGGCCGCGCCGGCGAAGGCAATCAGGTTCGGAATGCCGAAGTTGGCGCGGTTGAACAGGTTGAACACCTCGATGCGCAGTTCGAGCCGGCTGTCTGAACCGGCGATCGGCAGGCGGCTGTCCTTCGAGAACGCGAGGTCCACCGTGCGCAGGTTCGGCCCGGTGAGGTCGCCGCGCCCCGTGTTGCCGAACGTGCCGGCCGCCGGCAAGGCAAAGGCCTGCGGGTTGAACCACTGCGCGGGATCACCGTTCACCGCGTTGTCCGGACCGAAGCCCGGCGCGTAGCTCGCCCGATCGCGCCCGATGCCCGGGCCGAGCGACGGCTGCCACTGCGAGCGCGAGCGGTTGTTCTGGACGAACACCGTCAGCGGGTAGCCGCTCCGCAGCGTGGCAATGCCCGCCACGCGCCAGCCGGAGAGCAGCGCGCCGCTGACGCCCGTCAGGTCCCGGCCCCACGGCAGGTCCCACGTCGCATTCAGTACCCAGTTGTGCTCGGTGTTGAAGTCCGACGGCCCCTTGTTGTACCCGGGGATGTATTCCGGAAAGGCGGAGGTCGTGCCGTTGGTTGCATCCGAGAAGAACGTGGACGCTTGCGTCGTGTCTTCCGAGTCCGCCCACGTGTAAGACGACTGGAATGAGATGCCGTTCGACCAGCGCCGGCGCAGATCGACGATGAACGCGCGGTACCACGAGTCGCCGTCCGAGCTCTTCAACTCGATAGTCGTCCACGCCGTGTTCTGACGCGGCGTGCCCACGGGGAAGAACGGCAGACCGTCGGCACCAGTCGTGGGGAGGGCGGTGTTCACGTCACTGCTGCGCATCAGGTGCATGCCGCGCGATCCGGCATAGCCGAGCGTGAGCGCGGTGCTGCCCCAGAACTCCCGCTGCATGTTGACGTTCCAGACGTGCACGGACGGGGTCTCCGCGTCCCACTGCACCGGCCGGATCGACAGGCCCGAGGTGCGTTCGAACGGAGGGGCCGGAAACGTTGGCGCAGGGTAGACCACGCGCGGCGTCTGTGGCGGGTTGGTCACCGTGACGATGAGATTCTGCGAGCTGTTGGTGGCGTAGTAGAGGCCGTAGCCGCCGCGAACCGAGGTGCTGCCATCACCGAGCACGTCCCACGCGGCCCCCACGCGAGGCGACAGGTTGTTGTAATCAGCGTCTTCGTACAGACGTCCCGTGGTCGCCGTGCGATCCGTCAGGTTCACGAGCGCGGAATCGCGGCCCTCCTGATCGATTGGCATCGTCATGAACTCCCACCGGAGTCCGGCATTCAGGGTGACGCGCGGATGCACGCGGAACTCGTCCTGCACGTATACGCCCGCCAGCCAGAACGGCCACTCGCGCACGAACGTCGCCTCGGGCGTCAGGCCGATGAAGCTGGTGGCGCGGTTCTCCATGAACGCGCGCAGGTTCGCGAAGGCGTAGGTGCCCAGGCTGAACGTCGGGTTCACCATGTCCTGCTGGTAGTGCTCGGCAAGCCCGCCGAACTTCACGAGGTGCCGGCCGCTGCTCCAGGCGGAATCGGCCTGCAGGCTGAACACCTGCTGCAGGAAGCGGACATCGGCGGAGCTCTGCGTGCCGAAGCGCTGGAGGCCGCCCACGTCGATGTTACCCATGTACTCGCGCCCGGCCACGAACGGCGGGAGGGTGGTGTTGGCCTCCACGGCCTGCCCCACGCGGGTGCGGCTGTAGCCGACGCGAAACGTGCTGAACAGGTTCGACGACAGCGCCTGCCGGTACTCGCCGGTGAAGAACTGGTTGCGCGACACGAAGTCGCGCGGGAACTGCGGGTAGTCCAGCGGCAGCCGCTGGCTGGCATCGTCGATGGTGTAGCGGGCGAAGAGCTGCGCGCCGGGCGCCACGTTGTAGTCGATGCGGCCCTGCAGGAAATCCTGATCGAGCGTCTGGTCCACCTGAAAGCTGTAGAGTGCGGTGCCGTCACCGAGGTTGGCGCCATTCGGCAGCGGATACTCGTTGAGGTAGGGCGCGACGGCCGGGTTGACCCCCACGTTGAGGAACGTCCCTGGCACGGCGGGGTTGGGCAGCAGCCCCTGACGCGCATTGGCGTCGGGCACGCTGGACGTGATGGTCCGGCCCAGGTTCTCGCGCAGGCCCTCGTAGCCAAGGAAGTAGAACAGCTTGTCCTGCCGCACCGGGCCGCCGACAGTGCCCCCGAACTGGTTGCGCGTGAACGGCGGCTGGTCACCGACGTCGAAGTAGTTCTTCGCATCGAGCGCGTCGTTACGGTGATACTCGAACGCGGTGCCGCGGACGGCGTTGGTACCGGCCTTGGTCAACACGTTGACCTGCCCGCCGGCCATGCGGCCGAACTCCGCCGAGTAGGCATTGGTTTCGACCCGGAACTCCTGCACGGTATCCATCCCCAGCGCCGTCCCGGCCGCGCTCCCCGCCGGCCCGTTCGTCATGTCGTTCAGCAGCGTGCCGTCCAGCAGGTAGACGTTGGCGCGCGGGTCCTGGCCATTGACACTCATCCCGAGCCCGTGCGCCACCACCGAGCCGCCATCGCGATGCGGGAACGGCACCACACCGGGCTGGAGATAGGCCAGGTCGGTGTAGTTGCGGCCGTTCAGCGGCAGTTGCTCGATCGCCCGAGCGTCCACGAGGTAGCTGAGCTCCCCGGCGCGCGTGTTCACCGTCGGTGTGTCCGCGGTGACGGTCAGCGCTTCGCTGAGACCACCCACTTCCATCGTGATGTCCACCGCCACGTTCTCGGCGATGGTCAGCGTGACGCCGCGGCGCACGAGCGGGCGAAATCCGGACAGCTCCGCGCGCAGTTCGTAATCGCCGGCCGGCAGCGACGGCAGCGCGTAGCGCCCCGCCGTATCCGACGTGGTCTGGCGCTCGAACCCGGTGTCGACCCGCCGGGCAGTGACCACCACGCCGGGCAGCACGGCCCCGCTGGCGTCCTGCACCCTCCCGGAAAGATTGGCCGTGGTCTGGGCCGCCGCGGTCAACGGGGCGGCGATCAGGAGCGTAAGAAGGAGGAACCGGATTCGCGACGTCATCATGATGGGTCCTCGGTATACTACGCGCGACTCGCGGGGGTTGTTGCCTCCTGCCCTCAAGGTTTCTGCCATTTGTCATCAACCGTGTCTGCCGGTTGCCGTCTGTCTTCTGCCATCTGCCGTCTGCCGTTCTCCTGAGGTGACATGCCCCGCCTGACTCCCTTGCAGTGGCTCATCTGCGCCATCGCGGCGCTCGGCTTCGCGTTCGACATCTACGAAGTGCTGATGGCGCCGCTCGTTGTCGGCCCGGCCATCGGCGAGCTCACCGGCTTCAAGCCGGGAACCCCCGATTTCAACTTCTGGGTCGGCATGTTTTTCTGGGTGCCCGCGCTGGTCGGGGGCGCGTTTGGACTGCTGGGCGGCTACCTGACAGATCGGTTCGGCCGTCGCCGCGTCCTGGTGTGGAGCATCCTGCTCTACGCGTTCTCGGCGATGGCCGCCGGATACTCGACCAGCATCACCATGCTGCTGGTCCTGCGCTCAACCACCTACATCGGCGTCTTCGTCGAGTTCGTCGCCGCCGTTGCCTGGGTGGCGGAAATCTTCGACGACCCCAAGCAGCGTGAAGCCGCCCTGGGGTACACGCAGGCGTTCTCGTCAATCGGCGGTCTGATGGTCACCGGCGCTTACGCCATCGCGGTCACCTACTCACAGAGCTTCCCGGAAATCGCGGGCGGACACTCGCCTTGGCGCTACACGCTGATCTCGGGCGTCATCCCCGCCCTGCCGCTGATCATCATCCGCCCCTTCCTGCCGGAGTCACCCGCGTGGCAGGCGAAGAAAGCAGCAGGCACGCTCAAGCGGCCATCGCTCGCGGCGATCTTCACGCCGGAGCTGCGGCGCACGACCATCGTCACCACCATCATGTTCGCGTGCGCCTACGGGGCCGCCTTCGGCGCCATCCAGCAGATGCCGCGCATCGTCCCTGGCCTGCCTGAGGTGCGGACGATGGCGCCGCCGCAGCAACAGCAGACCGCGGCGGGCGTGCAGGCGTACCAGGAAGTGGGCGGTCTCGTCGGGCGCTTCGCGCTGGCGTATCTCGCGCTGCAGATCGTCTCGCGCCGCAAGTTGATCCGTCTGTTCCAGGTGCCCGGGCTGTTCATCGTCCCCCTGGTGTTCGCCTACGCTGCCAACACCAGTCTCGACCTCACGAAGTGGGGCATGTTCCTGGCGGGCTTCTTCACCGTGGCGCAATTCAGCTTCTGGGGCAACTACCTGCCGCGCATGTATCCCACGCACCTGCGCGGCACGGGTGAGGGGTTCGCCGCGAACATCGGCGGACGCATGCTCGGCACCGGTTTCGCTTTCGTCACGACGCAGCTGGTGAACGTGATGCCGGGGACCACCCCGCAGATGAAGCTGGCCTATTCGGCCGCTGGCGTCGCAGCCTTCGTCTACGCCGCCGGCTTGATCTGTTCGTATCTCCTGCCGGAGCCGAAGGGACACGATTTGCCCGAATGAGGCTCAGCTTTCTGCCCCCGTGAATCTGTCTTCTTCATCGGCGAAGAGCACGTTGAAGCTGGTGAGCGATCCGTAGCAGCCGGTGATGTAGCTCTGGATCTTGACCTTCTGGTCATCCGGCAGGTCCGAAGCGTTGACCTGCTGTTCGAGCGTGCGCAGGCGGTTGCGCAGCATCACGACCTTGTGGAAGAACGTCTCGATCGGCCAGCTCTTCTCCTGCAGGCCGGGCTTGCCCGGGCGCAGCACGAGGTCGCCGCCGCGCCACTTCTCGGCCGGCGCCGCAGGTGTCAGTCCCGTCTCCTCGCGGATCACGCGACGGAGCAGACTCTCGAGATCGGCGGTGGTGGTGTCGTGACTCATGGGTGAATAGCGCCTTTCGCGCTCGCTGACGAGGGGCCACGCTTCGGAACGCGTCGGCTCGGAACGTGGCGACACCGGACGGTCGGCGCCTGATGGCCCCCGGGCACCGGACACCGGAGACCGGCCACCGGTTACCGTGTCTGGCTTCGAGTCTGCCGGTTGCCGGCTGCCGTCTGCCGGATTCCGCGGTCCCCCTCGGTAGTTGTGCTCGCTGCCGCAGTA
>Ga0105103_10001075_pt1 | contig 15447 bp, 17 predicted proteins | sample PPLLaktember2015_2_FD_79107 | JGI IMG/M metagenome (GOLD analysis project Ga0105103, IMG submission 79107) | Freshwater sediment microbial communities from Prairie Pothole Lake near Jamestown, North Dakota, USA - PPLs Lake P7 Core (6) Depth... | ecosystem: Environmental > Aquatic > Freshwater >...
CGACACGCTGACCGGGGTGAACGACGCCGACTACAAGCCACCCTTCGCACTGACCGCCAAGCTGAACAAGTTGACGATCAGGCTCGACCGGCCGCAGCTGTCGCCGGCCGACATCAAGAAGTTCGAAGCGGCGATGAAGACCAAGGACTGAAAGAGCATCGCCGGCAGTCTGCAACCGAGCCGGACTTTTCCAACGGTCCCAAGAGGCCATCCCCCAGGAGACACAGAGTGAAGACCAAGCAAACCACAAACCGCGCAGCCCCGCTGTTGGCCATGGCCCTGGCCGGAGCATTGCCTTGCACCGCCCTGGCCCAGGGCAGTGCCGAAGGCTGGCAGTTCGAGGCCTCGATCTATGGCTGGTTCCCGGCCATCGGCGGCAGCACCTCGTTTCCCGCCACCGGCACGGGCCCGAACATCGATGTCAGCGCCAAGCAGGTGATCGACGCGCTGAAGTTCACCTTCATGGGCACCTTCGAGGCCAGGAAGGGCCAGTGGGGCCTGTGGACCGACCTTGTCTATGCGGACTTCGGTGCCACCAAGTCCCGCACGCGCGACTTCAGCATCGACAACAGACCGGTGGCCGTCGATGCCAAATTGCAACTCGATGTCAAGTCCTGGATCTGGACGGTGGCGGGCACCTACAACCTGGCCGCGACGCCCGACTACACGGTCGACCTGCTGGGCGGCGTGCGCTACCTGGACCTGCAGCAGACGCTCGGCTGGAACTTCGCTGTCGACATCCCCGGCCTGCCTGGGCGCAACGGCTCAGCCGATGTCGACCTGACCAACTGGGACGGCATTGTCGGCGTCAAGGGTCGGGCGTTTCTGGGTGCCGATCGCAAGTGGTTCATCCCCTACTACGCGGATGTCGGCACAGGTCAGTCGAAGCTGACCTGGCAGGTCAATGCGGGCGTGGGCTATCAGTTCGACTGGGGTTCGGTGCTTGCCACCTGGCGCTACCTGGACTACGACTTCAAGTCCGACAAGCTGGTGCAAAGCGTGAGCTTCAACGGTCCGACCATCGGCGTGGCTTTCAGGTTCTAGGGATGTACCGCACCGCGCGCCAGCAGCCGCTGTGCGCGCTGCAGCACCGGCTTGTCGACCATGCGGCCGTCGACTCGCACCGCACCGGTGAAGCCGGCAGCCGCGTCGACAACGCGCTGCGCCCATTCCAGCTCAGCCGGCGTCGGCGCCAGCAGGTCGTGCACCCAGCCCACCTGCTTCGGGTGAATGCACAGCTTGGCGCCGAAGCCGTGCGCGCGGGCCCGTGCGAAGTCGGCACGCAGCCGGGCTGCATCGTCGATGTCGGGCGTGACGCCGGCCACCGGTGAGGGCAGATTGGCGGCGCGCGAAGCCCAGGCCAGGCGGCTGGCGGCAGCGTCCAGACCCAGCGGGCCGGCCACCGGGTCGTCCACCAGGTCCAGGTCCAGCGCGAAATCCAGCGTGCCGAAGACCAGCCGGCTCACCCCCTCGGCCCCAGCCAGCACCTCGGCATTGAGGATGCCACGCGCGCTTTCGATCAAGGCCAGCACCTCAACGCCGGGACAGGCGCGACGCAATCGGGCCACGGTGTCGGGCGATTCGGCCTTGGGCAGCATCACGCTGGGGGCGCGGGCCGCGGCCAGCATGGCCAGGTCCTCGTCGAACCAGGGCGTGGCGACATCGTTGATGCGCACCACCAGCCGCGCTCGCCGTGCGACATCGGCCGCGGCGACATGGCGCTCGACCGACGCGCGCGCGTCGGCCTTGTCCTGAGGCACGACCGCGTCCTCCAGGTCCAGCACCACCACGTCGGCGCCCGAAGCCAGCGCCTTGTCGAAACGCCCGGCGCGGTTGCCGGGCACGAACAGGTAGCTTCGCGGGATCATCAGGGCGGGTCTCAGAGGGCTTGCGCCGCGCGCAGCGCGGCAATGGCCTCGGCGCCGTAGCCCAACTCGGCCAGCAGCGCGTCGGTATGCTGGCCCAGCGCCGGCACCGGGTCCATGCGAGGGCCGTCGCCGTCGTCCCAGTTGCCGGGCGGAAGCAGTGCCGGAATCGAGCCGACCGGCGAGCCGATGTCGCGCCAGCGTTCGCGCGCTGCCAGTTGCGGGTGCTGCCAGAACTCATGCATCGTGTTCACCTTGGCATTGGCGATCTGCGCAGTCTCAAGGCGCTGCAGCACCTGCTCGGCGCTCAACGCGGCAAAGGCCTCGATGATCAAGGCACGCAGGGCCTTGCGATGCGCATTGCGCGCGGCGTTGTCATGAAAGCGCGGGTCCCGGGCCAGAGTCGGCTGCAGCAGCACCTTGTCGCAGAAAACCGCCCATTCGCGCTCGTTCTGCAGGCCCAGCATCACGGTCTTGCCGTCGCCAGAGGGAAAAGGCCCGTAGGGGTAGATCGTGGCATGGCTCGCACCGCTGCGCGGAGGCGGCTCGGCACCGTCGAATGCGTAGTACATCGGGAAACCCATCCATTCGCCCAGCGACTCGAGCATCGACACTTCGACACGCCGGCCGCGGCCGTCGCGCTGGCGCTGCAGCAGCGCGGCGAGGATGCCGCTGTAGGCGTACATGCCGGCGGCGATGTCGGCGATCGACGCGCCCACCTTGGCCGGCGCCTCGGGCGTGCCGGTCACCGACAGCAGGCCGGCCTCGCTCTGGATCAGCAGGTCGTAGGCCTTCTTGTCGCGGTACGGCCCGGGGTGGCGTGCATCGTCGCCGTAGCCGGAGATGTCGCAGACGATCAGCCGCGGGTCGGCCGCCGACAGTGCCTCGTAGGACAGCCCCAGCCGCGCTGCCGCGCCGGGCGCCAGGTTTTGCACCAGCACGTCGGCCTGGACACGGATCAGCCTGTGCAGCACCTCGGCCGCGGCCGGCTGCTTCAGGTCCAGCGTCAGGCTTTCCTTGGAGCGGTTGGTCCAGACGAAATGCGAAGACAGGCCGCGTACGCGTTGGTCGTAGCTGCGCGCGAAGTCGCCGCTGCCCGGGCGCTCGACCTTGATGACCCGCGCGCCCAGGTCGGCCAGCTGGCGCGTGGCAAACGGCGCGGCGATGGCCTGTTCCAGCGCGACGACCGTGATGCCTTGCAAGGGCTGCATCAGCGCAGCACCGCGGTGGCGTCCATGGTCAGCCAGCCTTCATGGTCCTGCGCCCACAGGTGCACCGTCTTGCCGTCGGGCTGCGGCGCGCCGTTGACACGCATCGGCCGGCCATCGAAGGTGGGCCGCAGCGCCTTGAAGCGGAACGTTGCCAGCTCGGCCTGCGGCGCCTGGCGGCGCAGCAGGTCGAGCAGCAGCGTGGCGATCAGCGGGCCGTGCACCACCAGGGCCGGATAACCTTCGACCTGCGTCGCGTAGGGCCGGTCGTAGTGGATGCGGTGGCCGTTGAAGGTTAGCGCCGAATAGCGGAACAGCAGCACCTCGTCGGGCAGCCACTCGCGCTGCCAGGCCGCGCCTTCGGGCGCGCGTTGCGGCGGCGGCGGCATGTCCTCGGGCCTTTGCGCGTCGCGGTAGACGATGTCATGCCACTCCACCAGCGCCGGCTCGGCCGCGCCATTGCTGCGCAGTTCGTGCCTTACCTTGACGAACACCAGCTCCCCGCTGCGGCCCGACTTGCCGGACACGTCGACGATGGTCGAGCTGCGCTGCAGTGCATCGCCCAGGCGCAGCGGCGCGCGGAACTCGAACTGGCTGCCGGCCCACATGCGGCGCGGTAGCGGCACCGGCGGCAGGAACCCGCCGCGCCGCGGGTGGCCGTCGGGCCCGATCTCCGACTGGCGGGCCAGCGGCAGGAAGTACAGCCAGTGCCACAGCGGTGGCAGCGGCAATCCCGCGTCCAGCGCCAGCGGCGGGTGGTCCAGCGTCGCCGCCAGCGCCGCCACCGGCGTCGGTTGCGCGACGTCGTGCAGCGTCTCGCTGCGGCCGATCCAGGCCTTCATTTCGTCAAGTGGGGGGCTCACGGTCATCCTCTGTTCAATCGCCAGCGGTATCGGGGTACAGGCCGTGCACGCGGGCGAATAGCCGGGTCAGTCCAAGCAGTGCGTCGATGTTCGGCGTGGCGATGGAAAGGCGCTGTGCGATCTCGCGCACCACGGTCACCAGGGCGTCGAGTTCGATGGCGCGGCCGGCTTCGACGTCGTTCTGCATCGAGGTCCTGAACCGGCCCAGCTTGCGTGTCACCGCGTGGCGGTCTTCGGGGCTTTGGGCGATGGCACAGCCGATGCCTGCGCCGATCTCAGCCGCCTCGCGCATCGCGGCCGAACAGAAAGCCCGCACCAACGGGTCATCCAGCACCTGGTCGCTGGTGGCGCCGGTCATCGCCGTCACTGGGTTCATCGTCATGTTGCCCCACAACTTGTACCAGATGTCCTGGCGGATGTTCGTCGACACCGTGGCGTCGAAGCCGGCGCGGCCGAGCAGTTCGCTCAAGCGCTGCACGCGGGGCGTCACACCGCCGGTCGGCTCGCCGATGATCAGTCCCTGGCCCATGCGTTGTTCGACCAGGCCAGGTTCGGGCGTGAAGGTGCTGGCATGCACCACGCAGCCCACCACCTGTGCCAGCGGGATGTGCGCCGCAATGGCTCCTTCCGGGTCCACGCTGCGCAGCGGCTGACCGCCGAGCGCCGGCGTCGACAGCGCAAACCACCAAGGCACGCCGTTCATCGCCGGCAAGACCAGCGAGTCCGGCCCGAGCAGCGGCGCGATGCGGCGCGACACTTCAGGAAGTGCAGGGCCCTTGACCGCCACAACCACCAGGTCCATGACCCCCAGTTCGCGCGGGTCCTCGGCGGCCTGGGCAGTGGCTTGCAACAACTGGCCGCCTTGGCGCAGCCTCCAGCCGTGCTTGCGCAGCGCCTGCAGCGTCGGCCCGCGCGCCACCGCGCCCACGCTGCATTCCCCCGTGGCGGCCAGCCGCGTGCCGATGAAGCCGCCAATGGCACCGGCGCCGTAGATGCACACCTTCATCATGGGATTCGCCCGCTTGTTTGAAACCGAAGCGAATCTAGCAGGACCTGCTTCCACCCGAGTTGCGGGATTGACCCGTTACGTCCTGCCGTCGAACATCGGGCCACTTCAGGTCATCCAGCGCTGCCTCATGAACCCGCCCCAGTCCCAGAACCCGCCGCCGATGCCGCTGGCCGAGGAACTCGAAGTGCGCCTTCAGGCCCTGCGCAAGCTGCGCCGCCAAATGCTGGCCCTGCATGCCCGGCTGGAGTACCTGCGGCTGATGCTGCGCGTCAGCGGCCCCGAGCTGCGCCCGACGCCGCCGCGCACCGACGCACGCTGATCACACGTCGCCGAACTTCGGCTCGCGCTTTTCGATGAAGGCATTGACCGCCTCGGCATGGGCCGGGGTCTTGTGGGCGATCACCTGCAGCGCCGCCGACAGCTCGAGCAGCGAATCCAGCTTTTGATTCTGGCCTTCGCGCAGCAGGCGCTTGGTCAGGCGCAACGTCTGCCCCGGGTTGCGGGCAATGCGTGCGGCCAGGGCGCGGGCCTCGTCCATCAACGCCTCGGGCGCCACCACGCGCGATACCAGGCCGATGGCCAGCGCCTCGTCGGCCTTGACCGCATCGCCGGTGAAGGACATCTCCATCGCCTTGGACAGGCCCACCACGCGCGGCAGCAGCCAGGCGCCGCCGTCGCCCGGGATCAAGCCGACGCGGATGAAGCTCTCGGCAAAACTGGCGTTCGTCGAGGCGATGCGCATGTCGCACATGCAGGCCAGGTCGTTGCCGGCGCCGATGGCCGCGCCGTTGACGGCGGCGATGCTCGGCACCTCCAGCTTCTGCAGCGCCACAGGCAGGCGCTGGATGCCGGTGCGGTACCACTGGGCGATCTCGGCCGGCGTGACCGCGTCGGTGGTGAAGCGCTTCATGTCCTTGACGTTGCCGCCCGACGAGAACACCGTGCCGGCGCCGGTGAGGATCATCACCCGCACCGACGGGTCGGCGTTGATGCGCTCGACCGCGTTCACGAACTCGTCCACTGCGGCATTGCCGGTGAGCGCGTTGCGCACCTCGGGGGCGTTCATCGTCAGCGTGACGACGGCACCGCTGTGTTCGTAGACCAGGAAGTTGCTCATCGACGGTTGTCCTGAAAGGCTTGGATCAGTTCTGATGTCAGCTCGGCCGCGCCCAGCGGCTTGCAGCCGCTGGCGTTCTGGCCCGACCACAGCGGCGTGAAATCGGTGCTGCCGTGTGCCTCTGCCGCCGCGCGCAGCGGCGCCACAGCTGTGGCCGCCAGCGGGAAAGCAGGCACCGCGTCGCGCAGCGGGCCCAGCTCGCGCATCAAGCGGTTGACGATGCCGCGCGCCGGCCGGCCGGTGAACAGGTTGGTCAGCGCGGTGTGGCGCGCGCCCTCGCCCTGCAGCGCGGCCCGGTGCAGGGCACTGGTGGTGGCTTCAGAGCACAGCAGGTAGGCGGTGCCGACCTGCACGCCGGCCGCACCCAGCGCCAACGCCGCGGCGACGCCGGCCGCGTCGGCAATGCCTCCCGCAGCGATGACCGGTACCTGTACGGCATGTACCACCTGCGGCAGCAGCGCAAAGGTGCCCTGCTGCAGACTCAGGTCGGACGACAGGAACGAGCCGCGGTGGCCGCCCGCTTCCAGCCCCTGGGCGATCACCGCGTCGACGCCCTGGGCCTGCAGCCACAGCGCCTCGTCGACGGTGGTGGCCGAGGACAGGATGCGTGCGCCAGTGGCGCGCACGCGCTCCAGCAGCGGTACCGCCGGCAGCCCGAAATGGAAGCTGACCACCGCGGGCTTGAACTCCTCCAGCAGCGCGGCGCTCGCCTCGCCGAAGGGCGCGCGCGACGCGCCGGCCACGGCGGCCTGCGGGTCCAGGCCCAGTTCGACGGCGTAAGGGGCCAGCGCTGCACGCCACGACGCCTCGGCCTGCGCACCGGGCAACGGCGTCGCGTGGCAGAAGAAGTTCAAGTTGAAGGGCCGCCGGGTGGCGGCCTTCAGCGCCTGGATCTCGTTGCGCAGGGCCTCGGGGCCGAGCATCGCGCAGGGCAGCGAACCCAGCGCACCGGCATTCGACACCGCAGCCGCCAGTGCGTGGCCCTGCACGCCGGCCATCGGCGCCTGGATCAGCGGCCAGTCGATGCCGAGCAACTGCTGCAGCGTCATGGCTCAGGGCAGAAGTTCGTCCAGCATGAAGGGCAGCGTCTGCGCCTGTGCTGCGACCAGTGCCTGGCCGAGCTGCGCATGCCAGTAGCCCTGCGAGCCAAAATCGGCGCGCCACTCCTGCAGCCGACGCGTCAGCAACTGCAGGTCGTACTCGGACGTGACGCCAATGGCACCGTGCACCGCATGGGCGATGGCCACTACCTTCTCGGCCGCCTCGCTGGCACGCGCCTTGGCCACCGCAGCACGCAGCGGGTGCGGCGTGATGCCCTCGCCAGCGCAGCCGATCTCGGCCGCCATGCGTGCGGCGAACACCTGCTCGGCCATGACGCTGAGCTGCTGCTGCACCGCCTGGAACTTGCCGATCGACTTGCCGAACTGCGCCCGGTCGTTGGCATAGGCCAGCGTCGCTTCGAGCACACGCTGCAGCGCACCGGCCATCATCGTGGCCGTCATCAGCGCACCGGCATGCAGCAGGTCGATGGGCCCGGGCAGCGGCAAGGCGCCCTCGGGTTGCGACGGCCATTGGACGTGGGCCTGCAGGCTGCCATGCACGCCGCTGGGCCGGCGCTCGCCAGCGGCCATCGGCAGCAGCGCGGCGTCTTGCGCATCGCTGACCAGCACCCATTCGGACACCATGCCCAGCGGCACGTTCTGGCAGCGCCACGAGCCCCGCGCATCGCGGCTGCCCTGCGCCGCCAGCGTCAGTGGCCCGCGGGGTGCCTCCAAGCCCGCCAGCGGCAGCACCGCACGCACCCAGGCGGTCTGGGCCAGCGGCACCGGCAACGCATGGCGGCCGCAGGCCAGCCACAGCGCGAAGGCTTCGCGCAGCCCCAAGCCGGCGCCACCGGCCGACTCGTCCACCAGCAGCTCGGCATAGCCCGAAGACTCCACCTGGGCCCACAGCGCGGCCGCGCCTTGGCCGCGCTCCACCTCACGCACCACGTTCGGCGTGCTGCAGCCGGAGAGGAAACGGTCCATCGATGCGGCAAGCAAGGCATCCATCAGCGCAACCCCAGTCCGCGCGCGATCACGCCACGCAGGATTTCGCGGGTGCCGCCGCGCAGCGAGAAGGTCGGACAGACCTGCAGCACGTAGCTCAGCGTGCGCAGCAGGTCTTCGGGCCGCTCGGCCAGCGGGTCGGCGGCCAGCGCATCGGCCAGCAGGTTGGGGATGGCCTGTTCCAGCTCGGTGCCCAGGTCCTTGACCAGCGCCGCCTCGATGACCGGGCTGTCGCCCTGCGCCAGCTTGGCCGTCAGCGCCGCCGACATCTCGCGCAGCGGCACCAGTTGCGCCAGGATGCGGCCTGCCAACGCCAGCTCGGCCGGCGTCGGGTCGCTACGGCTGCGCAGGTGCTGCAGCCAGGCATCGAACAGCAGCATGCTGCCGTAGATGCGCTCCGGCCCGCTGCGCTCGAAGGCCAGCTCGGCCGTCACCTGGGCCCAGCCGGCGCCCTCCTCGCCGATCAGCGCGTCTTGTGGCAGCAGCACGTCGTCGAAGAACACTTCGTTGAAATGCTGGTCGCCGGTGAGATCACCGATGGTGCGCACGGTGATGCCGGGCAGCGACAGGTCGACGATCATCTGCGACAGGCCCTGGTGGCGGTCTTCCGGCGCACCGCTGCTGCGCACCAGCGCGATCATGTAGTGCGCGCGGTGGGCGTTGGTGGTCCACAGCTTCTGGCCCTTGAGCAGCCAGCCGTCCGCGGTGCGCGTGGCCCGCGTGCGCAGCCCGGCCAGGTCGGAGCCGCTCTGCGGCTCGCTCATGCCGATGCAGAAGAAGGCTTCAGCCTTGCAGATGCGCGGCAGGAAGAAGTCGCGCTGCGCGGCCGTGCCGTATTTCAGGATCAGCGGGCCGCTCTGCCGGTCGGCGATCCAGTGCGCCGACACCGGTGCGCCACGGCACAGCAGCTCTTCGGCCAGCACGAAGCGGTGAAAGGCGTCCTTGCCGCCACCGCCGTAGGCCTGCGGCAGTGTCATGCCGACCCAGCCGCGTGCCGCCAGCGCGCGGCTGAACTCGGCGTCGAAACCCATCCACGAACGCGCCAACCGGTCCATCGGCCGGCCGCGCAGCGCCTCGTCGAGAAAGGCGCGCACGGCGGGGCGCAACGCCTGCGCCGACTCGGGAATGGAACTCAGCGTCAGGGCGTCGATCATGGCGACTCAGTAGGAACGGGGCAGGCCCAGCACATGCTCGGCCACGTAGGACAGCACCATGTTGGTGGAAATGGGCGCCACCTGGTACAGGCGCGTCTCGCGGAACTTGCGCTCGACGTCGTATTCGCAGGCGAAACCGAAGCCGCCGTGGAACTGCAGGCAGGCGTTGGCCGCCTCCCAGCTGGCCTTGGCTGCCAGGTACTTGGCCATGTTGGCCTCGGCGCCGCAGGGCTGGTGTGCGTCGAACAGCTCGCAGGCCTTCCAGCGCATCAGGTTGGCGGCCTCCACCTCGATGTAGCTCTCGGCAATCGGAAACTGGACCCCCTGGTTCTTGCCAATCGGCCGGCCGAAGACCTCGCGTTCCTTGACGTACTTCGTCACCCGGTCGATGAACCAGTAGCCGTCGCCGATGCATTCGGCGGCGATCAGCGTGCGCTCGGCATTCAGCCCGTCGAGGATGTACTTGAAGCCCATGCCCTCCTGGCCGATCAGGTTCTCGGCCGGGATCTCCAGGTTCTCGAAGAACAACTCGTTGGTCTCGTGGTTGACCATGTTGGCGATCGGCCGCACCGTCAGGCCGTGGCCGATGGCCTGGCGCAGGTCGACGATGAAGATCGACATGCCTTCGCTCTTCTTCACCACGTCGGCCAGTGGCGTGGTGCGCGCCAACAGGATCATCAGCTCGCTGTGCTGGATGCGCGAGATCCACACCTTCTGGCCGTTGATCACATAGCGGTCGCCCTTCCTCGCCGCACTGGTCTTGATCTTCGTGGTGTCGGTGCCGGTGGTGGGCTCGGTCACGCCCATGCTCTGCAGGCGCAGCTCGCCGCTGGCGATCTTCGGCAGGTAGTGCGCCTTCTGCTCGGGCGAGCCATGCCGCAGCAGCGTGCCCATGTTGTACATCTGGCCGTGGCAGGCACCAGAATTGCCGCCGCTGCGGTTGATCTCTTCCATGATCACCGAAGCCTCGGCCAGGCCCAGGCCGGAGCCGCCATGCTCCTGCGGGATCAGCGCCGCCAGCCAGCCGGCCTTGGTCAACGCCTCGACGAATTCGGCTGGGTACTCGCGCGCCATGTCGACCCGGCGGAAGTACTCGTCGGGGTAGGTGGCGCACAGCGCGCGCACTGCATCGCGGATCTCGCCAAAACGCGAGTCGGTGCCTCTCATTCAGCACCTCTCTTTCCGAGCAGACGCCGCGGGACGGCTTTACCGGCTCCCTGGCGGCGCCCCCTTGAGGGAGAGCGCCGAAAGCGCTTCGGGGGTGGGCCCATTCAGGCGCCGTACTGGCCGAGCACGGCAATGGCGGCGACGTTCTGGCTGGGGAAGCCGCCCAGGTTGTGCGTCACGCCCCAGGTCGGCGCCGGGCGCTGGCGTGCCCCGGCGCGGCCCGACAGCTGCAGGTACATCTCGTAGACCATGCGCAGGCCCGACGCGCCGATCGGGTGGCCGAAGCATTTGAGCCCGCCGTCGATCTGGCACGGCACTTGTCCATCAGCATCGAAGAAGCCGTCGAGCACGTCGCGGATAGCCGTGCCTTCCGCGGACAGCTGCAGGTCTTCCATGGTCACCAGTTCGGTCACCGAGAAGCAGTCGTGTACATCGACCAGCGACACCTGCTCGCGTGGTTTGGTGATGCCGGCTTCCCTGTAGGCGCGCGCCGCGGCCACGCGGGTGGTGGCGAAGTACGAGCCGTCCCATTGGTCGAACTGCACCTCCTCGCCGTTGGACACGGCCACCTGCAGCGCCTTCACGGCCACCAGGTCCTTCTTGCCCAGGCCGCGCGCGATGTCCGGCGTGGTGACGATGGCGCAGGCGCTGCCGTCCGACACGCCGCAGCAGTCGTACAAGCCCAGCGGCTCGGCGATCATGCTGGCGTTCATCACGTCGTCCATGGTGATCGGGTTGCGCAGGTGGGCCTTGGGGTTCTTGCCGGCGTTCGCATGGCTCTTCACCGAGATGTGCGCCATCGCGCGCTTCAGGTCGCCCTTGTCCGCGCCGTGCTTGGCCCGGTAGGCGGCAGCCAGCTGCGCGAAGGAGCCCGGCGCCGACAGGTTGGGCCAGAACAGGTCGTTGAGCGCGCCGCGGCCGCGCTGCGGCAGGCCGCCGTAGCCCGTGTCCTTGAGCTTTTCGACGCCCAGGGCCAGCGCGATGTCGGCCGCGCCCGAGGCCACGGCATAGACCGCGCCGCGCAGCGCCTCGGTGCCGGTGGCGCAGTAATTCTCGACGCGCGTCACCGGGATGTAGGGCAGCCGCAACGTCATCGCCAGCGGCACGGCCGACTTGCCCAGGTGCTGCTCCTCGATGGCCGTGCCCAGCCACGCAGCCTCGATCTGCTTGCGCTCGATGCCGGCGTCGGCCAGCGCTTCTTCGAAAGCCTCGACCATCAGGTCCTGCGCATTGCAGTCCCAGCGCTCGCCGAACTTCGAGCAGCCCATGCCGAGGATGACGACCTTGTCCTTGATGCCGCTTGCCATGATGTTGATCCTTCTTCCTTCAACCCCGTGCCGGGGTCGACCAAGGGTTGATGACTTTCACACCGCAGTCTTCGAAGTCGCGCACATTTCGCGTGGCCACCTCCAGATCCCGCACCCGCGCGATGGCGGAGATCAGCAGGTCGAAAGCGCCTATCGATCGCCCAGCGCGCTGGCGCTGCGCGAACAGCTCACCGTACATCGTCGCGGCGTCTTTGTCCAAGCCCATGATGCGCCCTGCGAAGCCTTCGGCCAGCAGGCTGTCCCATCGCCTTTGCAGATCGTTGCGTCGCGCACCTGTGGGCAGACATTCCAGACCGGCACCGATTTCGGCCACGGTGATGACGGTCGTCGCCATTTCCTCGATGTCGCGCAACTTGGCCCATGCCACCACTGCCGCATCGGGTGTCGGCCGCATCAGCTCCGACACCACGTTGGTATCGAGAAGAATCATCCGCCGAAGTCCGGAACCGGGCGCGCCTTGGCCCGCGGCATTTCAGGCAGGTCGACCCCGTGGCGCGGACCAAACAAGGCCAGTGCCACGTCGGCGAGATTTCCCCGCGCCGGCGAGCGCGGTGCGGCCAGCGCATCACGCAGCAGCACGCGCGCCTCTTCTTCCATCGACCGGCCATGCTGCGCGGCGCGCACTCGCAGTCGAGCCTTCAGCTCATCATCGAGATTGCGAATCGTCATGCTGGCCATGATGGGCGTCGGTAAGTGATTGCGTTGATTTCAATGATATCAAAGAGTGCACGCATCCATCGAGAACGCTCAAGCCGGTGTCGCCTTCCAGAAATAGCGCACGAAGCCGCGCATCGGATCGGCGTCCTTGATGCGGAACACCAGCTTCACCGGCAGCCCCACGTCGATCTTGCCGGCCTCGACCTCGCTGAAGTCCATCAGCATGCGCCCGCCGCCGTCGAACTGCACCATGCCGAAGTAGGTGGGCGGGTCGGGGCTGTAGGTCAGCGAGTCGGCGGTGTAGGACATCAGCGTGCCGGAGCGTTCCGAGAACGCATAGTCGTCCTGGCTGTCCAGCGCGTTGCATTCGGGGTTGACGCAGTAGCGCTGGCGCGGGTACTGCACCGTGCCACAGACACGGCATTTGCCGCCCACCAGGCCCTGGATCATGTCGCGGTTGCGGTACAGCACCGTCATCTGCGTGGGCTTGTCGGGCTCGGCGCGCATGCCGCGCTCCATGTCGATCAGGTTGTTGAACGACAGGTAGCGCATGTAGTTGCCGTCCTCGCGGCGGGCCGCGAGCGCTCCCTTGACGCCACGGCGCGGGCTGGCCTTGGCGATGGCCGGCGTCACCTCGAACAGCAGCGCATCGCAGCCTTCGCCGAAGGCGGCGACCAGGACGCGGTCGCCGGGCTGTGCGTCTTCCAGCGCTGCGGCCAGCATCAGCAGCGGATGCGCCACGCCGGTGTCGCCGCACACGGCCGCCAGGTTGTCGCGCACCGCAGCGTCGTTCAGGCCGCAGCGCTTGGCCACGGCCGCGCCGATGCGCGACAGCGTACCCGGCATGCAGAAATGGGTGATCGCGCCGGCCTCGACACCGGACTTGGCCAGCAGGGCCGACACCGCGCGCGGCACGATCTTCATGTAGCCCTCGTCGCGCACCCAGCGCTCTTCCCAGGCGTAGTCGTGATGGCGGTCGTGCATGCGGTACTGGTGCACGAAGTCCACCGTCTCGCTATGCGAGGCGATCAGCTTGGCGATGGGCTCGCCGTGCCCCACCAGCAGGGCCGCGGCGCCATCGCCGTAGTGCATCTCCTGCGTGCTGCCGGCCTTGGACTTGCGCGCGTCCGAGGCCACCACCAGCGTCAGGCCAGCCGCCGCCGCACCGTCCAGCGCGGCGGCCAGCGCGGTGCTGCCGGCGCGCTGGCTGCCCGCCTGGTCCATCGAGCGCAGTGCAGATTTCAGCTGAAGCGCGTTGGCCACCACGCCGGCGTTCTGCCGGTCGTCGAAGGGCAGCGTGCTGGAGGCCAGCACCAGTTGCGTCAGCGTGCCGCGGTCGACGCCGGCGAGGCAGTCGCGTGCCGCTTCCACGGCCATGGTGATGCTGTCCTCGTCCCAGTTGCAGATGCTGCGCTCGCCCTTGGCCAGGCCGCGCAGACCGGGCGCAAACCAGCTGTTGGCCGCGGCAATGGCCTTGCGCTGCAGGCGCGCGCGCGGCAGGTAGGCGCCGAAGGACAGGATGCCGAATTCGGGCGTGCTCATGAGGCGAGTTCCTGAGAATATAGGTTCATGCGCCCGTCCATAGCACTTGCCTCGCAGCGTGACCTCGTTCTTGCGCTGGCCGCAGCGCGGGGCGCCGACAGGGTACGGGTCTTCGGGTCTGTGGCACGCGATGTCGACCACGAAGGCAGCGACATCGACTTGCTGGTCGACGTGCCACCGGGCACCTCGTTGCTGCACCTGGTGGGGTTGCAGATGGAGATCGAGGAAGCCCTGGGCGTCAAAGTCGACCTGTGTACCGAGTCTGAACTGCACCCCGACCTGAAGGCCCGAGTTCTGGCCGAGACGCGGGCAATATGAGCGAGCGCGACAAACTCTTTCTCGCGCCTATCCTCGGCGCGATCGACGATATCTGAAACTTCACCGCCGATGGCCAACCCGCGTTCATGAGCGATCGCAAGACGCAGAGTGCCGTGGTGCGGCAGCTCGAGATCATCGGTGAAGCCGTCAAACAGCTCAGCAGCGAGACGACTGCGTGCGCGCCGGGTGTGCCGTGGCGACTGATCGCCGGTACGCGCGACCGGCTCATACATACTTACTTCAGCGTGAATCTGGACGCCGTCTGGGCCATGGTCGAGCAGGACCTGCCACCCGTGCGGCACCAGGTCGAGCAGCTGATCGCCACGCCTGACCGTTCGGCCTGACATCAGATCGGGTCCCAGCTGAAGACATCGGCCGAGCGGTGCAGCGGATAAAAGTCCGCCTTCATCGCCGGGATGGCATGTGAGGCCACGGTCTCGGGCGTCCAGCCTTCGGCGCGGTGCACCGAGCGGATCGGCCGGCTCTGGCTCATCAGGAAAATCTCGTTGGCGCGCACCGCGAAGATCTGGCCCGACACGTCCTTGGCCTGGTCGCTGGCCAGGAACACCGCCAGCGGCGCGATCTTGTTGGTCTCCATCGCCTTCATGCGTGCCAGCCGGGCCTGCTGCTCCGGCGTGTCGCTGGGGATGGTGCCAATCAGCCGGCTCCAGGCAAAGGGGCTGATGCAGTTGCTGCGCACGTTGAAGCGCGCCATGTCCAGCGCAATCGACTTGCTCAAGCCGACGATGCCCAGCTTGGCCGCCGCATAGTTGGCCTGGCCGAAGTTGCCCACCAGGCCGGAGGTGGAGGTCATGTGCACGAAGGCGCCGCGCTCCTCGCTGCGGAAGATCGACGCCGCGGCACGCGACATGTAGAAACTGCCGTTCAGGTGCACGTCGATGACCATCTTCCACTCTTCCACCGACATGTTGTGGAAGATGCGGTCACGCAGGATGCCGGCGTTGTTGACCACCACGTCGAGCCGGCCGAAGCTGTCGGTGGCGCACTGGATGATGCGGTTGGCCGACGCCCATTCGGCCACGCTGTCCATGTTGGCCACCGCCTGACCTCCGGCCGCGCGGATCTCGTCCACCACCTGCTGCGCCGGCCCGGCGTCGGCCCCCGAGCCGTCCTCCCGTCCACCGAGGTCGTTCACCACGACCTTGGCGCC
>Ga0105103_10001076_pt1 | contig 15441 bp, 12 predicted proteins | sample PPLLaktember2015_2_FD_79107 | JGI IMG/M metagenome (GOLD analysis project Ga0105103, IMG submission 79107) | Freshwater sediment microbial communities from Prairie Pothole Lake near Jamestown, North Dakota, USA - PPLs Lake P7 Core (6) Depth... | ecosystem: Environmental > Aquatic > Freshwater >...
CCAACACCGTACTGCGAAGGCTTGCCACTTCGCGGATAAGCTGGAAGATGTCCTGCATCCGGGCATTCTTGCTGATGATATCCTGGAAGCGATATTGTCCGAGCAGCTTCTGCCGCAGCAGCGCATTCTCCCGTTCGAGATTCTTCAGCTTGATGATGCGTCCGACAAGCAGCGAGATCTCCTGGGGATTGCAGGGCTTCACGATATACTCGAGCGCGCCTTCCTTCATCGCCGTGATCGCCGTGTCGACGGTCGCATAGGCTGTGATGATGACGATGGAGGCGTCCGGATGCACCTTTTTGATCTCCATCATCGTCTCAATGCCGTCGAGGCCTTTCGGCATCTTCAGGTCGACGAAATACAGGGCGTATTCATGCGTCGCCGTCAATTCCAATGCCTCGCGACCGGACGCGGCAGTGTCCACGCGGTACCCATCTTCGCGCAGCCACGCCGCCATTGATTCGCGCGTGATCTCTTCGTCGTCAACGACCAGCAATTCCCAGGGAGTGTTCATAGGGTGCGATTCTCGTATGTGCTATGCTTCGTTCGTTCCATCACGTCGTGCGCAACGCATCGTCCAACACGGAACGGCAACCACCGCAAAATTCGCTCGACTTCTGGTCGACGTGCTGGACCGTGTTCGCCACCGACATGACGCAACGGACATCGGGACAATGGACAAGACCGAACGTGTGGCCGAGTTCATGCAGCACCTCCTTGACCAGGCGCGTTCGCACGACATCCGGATTGGCAGGCAGACCGTAGTACTCCTGACGCAGACGCGCAAGAGAGACGAGGGCAACACGTCCTCCGACCTGCGCCAGCCCGAACACGAATGTCAGCATTGGAATGAACAGGTCCTCATCCAGGAGGACGACCGCCCGCTGTTTTCCGGCCGGCAATTCCGGCAAGACGCCCCGCATCACCTGCGTCGCTTCGATCTGCCGACGGCTCTCGTTCTTCGCTTCTTCCGGGATCGTCGTCGGGTCCAGCAACTGGATCTCCATCCCGAACCGGACGTGCACGGCCTGCTTCACCGTGTCGATCACCCATGACTCCAGCGTGCCGGCGGGGATGACAAGAAGCGCGTTCATCAGCCGCCATGGGATTCATAGTAGGCGGTCGGTACCGGCAGATCGATCCGGAACGTTGTGCCAACTCCGACGGTGCTCTCAACCTTGATCTCGCCGCCGTGGGCATTGACGATCCCGTAGACCACTGCCAGGCCCAACCCGGTCCCCTTTCCCTCCGCCTTCGTCGTGAAGAATGGATCGAAGATCTTCCGCAGATTCTCCGGAGAGATGCCGTCGCCGTCGTCGATGACCTCCAGCCGCACGATGTGTTCCGTCATCATCACTCGCGTTCGGATCTCCACATGGCCGTTCCGCTTTGTCGTGGTGGCCTCGGCAGCATTCATGACGAGATTCACGATGACCTGCTGCATTTGCGACGCATCGCATTGGACCACGGCGTCTTCGGTGGATAAGGATTGCCTCAAGTTGACTCCCATCAACTCAAGCTTGTGATTCACGATGGACATGGTCCGGCGGATGACGCTGTTCAGATCCACACGGGTCTGCTGCGGCGTCGATCGCCTCGAGAAGGCGAGCAGATCCTGAACGATGCGTCCGACGCGCGCGGTTTCCGAGGCGATCTGGTCGAAATAGCGGCGCACTTCCTCGACACGCTCTTGGGGGATCCCGTCTTTGGTCATGATGCGTTGAAGCAGCGAGGCCAGATTGAGCACGCCGGCGATCGGGTTGTTGATCTCGTGCGCAACGCTCGCGGCAAGCTGGCCGAGCGACGCGAGTCGGTCACTTTGCGACAGCCTGCTGTGCATCGCGTCCAATTCCGCGGTCCGTTGCTGCACCTTCTGTTCCAGCGTCGACGTCAGTTCATTCAGATCATCCATCGATCGCTTCAACCGGGTGCGCATGTCGTCGAACGATCTCGACAATTCGAAGAAGTCGCCGGAATGGGATACTGGAAGCGGCCGGTCCCAATCCAATTCCGCCACGGCGCGCGTCCCTTCAATGAGCTGTGAGATCGGCCGATGAACGGTCTTGCGGATGATGAACGAAAGCACGAGAGACGCCAAGACGCTTGCGAGGACCGTGACAATGAACACCCGACGCTCGATCCCGACGATCACTTCATCGACTGCATCAAGCCCGTATGTCACGTCGAGAACACCCAGGACCCGCACGGACGCCGGATGTGCGTGACACTCTGCCTGGCTGCACGCGGGCTCGTTGTAGATCGGGGTCACCATCGCGAGATGCCGGCTTCCGTCGGGAGTATAGAAAATGCGGGAGCGCGTATGCGGGTCAACATCTGCAATGGGCACGGGAGTGCTGTGACAGATGACGCACGGCTCCGAAGTCATGGGAACGAACCCCGAGTCCGATGGATTCGTGGAATACATCACCGCTCCCTCCCGATTGAAGATGCGGATGCGGTCGATTCCTTGCCTCGTCGCGATGGTGTGCATGATCTCGTAGGCTGCCGTTCGCTGATCGGCAAGCATTGCGTGCCATGTCGCCGAGGAAATCCCGTTTGAAAGCTGATCTGCACCTGTGATGATCGTATCGAGAAGCTCGCGTTCCTGGGTTTTCACATGGAGAAAACCCGACGTAAGCCCAACGGCCATAAAGGCAATGACAACGAAAAGAATTAATCGATGCGCGAGGGTACGGGGAGCGATGCGAAAGAGGATGCGTTTCATGGCGGTGAGTGAGATGGCGACCAACAGTTAGAACCTACCGCAAATTCTGCTGAATCTCAATGAAAACGGTTTCGTCCGCTGTATGCGCAAGTCGACGATAAATCGTCACCAAAGCACTTGCCTTTTTGTCCGAATCTCTGTACCTTAACGGCGTCAACTTGTACGAAGTCGTCTCCCTCTGGAGAACTTTTCTGCCTCGTTTGACCTGCTTCGAGTCGCTTGACGGTGGTTGTGTCTAACCCTCCGGTTTGACCTTTTCCATCGCTTCGCTGTCGACTTCTCTGGTTCACGTTACACAGAAAGATCGTTCGTAACGAGTCGGTAGTACGGCGTACACCCCGCCGGCGGGCAGCCGGAAATACAATCTACACGAAAGGATGAGTTCCATGGAAAAGGGAACCGTCAAATGGTTTAATGCAGCAAAAGGTTTTGGATTCATCTCCCGCAGCTCTGGAGAGGACGTGTTCGTCCACTTCAAGGCGATCGTCGGCGATGGATACAAGACTCTGAACGAAGGCGACAAGGTCGAGTTTGAGGTCCAGCAGGGCCCCAAAGGCCTTCAGGCCTCCAAAGTCTCCGTCATCTGACCAGACTTGTCTGCATTGTAAAAAAGAAACCCCGTCCGCAAGACGGGGTTTTTTCTTTGCGCTTCCGGTTCAATTGTGAACCGGCTTCACGTGCGTGATCAGGTACTCCAGGTACCGTGACTTCATTTGCCGGCCCGCCATGACCTGTTGAACAGGCGGCAGTCTGAGGATCGCTCCGACGATCGCGGCCATCGCGCGATGATTCCAATGGGCTTGGTTATCGAAGATCAGGTTCTGAAGTTTTCCGCGCTCGAGTGCCATCACAACGGCACGATGCACATTGTTCAGCGGCGTGAGGACTCGTTCGCCTCGTTGCTGAAGGGAGATCCCCTCTTCCGGACAGTTGCGGACGCACACACCGCATCCCAGACATCGATCCTCGATCAGTACCGCCTTCCGCTTCCGCTTCTTGTGGGGATCATTTGCAGAAACGAGGCTCATCGCTTCCACAGCGCAGACGTCAACGCACTTGCCGCAGCCGTTGCACCTCTCCTCGTCGATCTTCGGTAGAAAGTTCGTCGTGTGCACAGGATGAAGAGCCCCGAACCGCTTCGCGGCTAACATCGCTTCGCAGCAACATCCGCAGCAATTGCAGATGAAATTCACCCCTTCACGCACATTCTCTCCGAACTGCACGAGATTCTGATCATACGCTTGTTGGAGGAGGTCAATTCCTTCCTGTACATCGATAGGCCGTGCAATACCATGCCGGATCAGCGAATCTGCGGCGCCGTTGAATGTCATGCAGATCTCCATCGATGCGTTGCATGCGCGATCCAGGTGAGCCATCTTGTGTCGGCAGTAGCAGGTCCCCACCGCCCGATGGCTGGCCGTATGGATGATTTCGCTCGCCCGTTCATGGTCAAGAACGTGAAGAGATACCGCCGCCGTCAGGGAGGGTTCTTGCACGAACGTCCGTCCAAGTTGAGTTTCGCCCCGCGTGAAGAGCTGCTTGATGAAGTCCTCCTCGACATTGAGATACTGATAGAACAACTCCGAAAGGAGTTTCTGGTCAATGTCGTTCCGGACACGCATCATTGAGAATTCGAAGAATCCCGCCATTGGCGGGGGCAAGGAGTAGAGCATCTCTCCATTCTCTTCGGAATCAAGGAGGATGGCCCTCTCGGCGAGCGCATCCAGTATCTTCCGCGATTCATCAATGCTCTTCCCCCATTCGCGCGCCGCGACCGCTGCCGTGAAAGGTTTGATCGGAAGTGATGCGACAAGTCCCGCCTCTCGTTCGGAGAACAACATCTGAAGGATCTTGTACAGGAGTTCAGAAGGGGGAGCGCCCTGCGGAAAGAGATTGATGCGGTCAATGAGCCGCGTATACGCTTCTCGGGAGGTCAGGTGGGACATCGGAGCGGAACTCCATGCTGCTGTCTGTGACCCCGGCGCGATTCGAACGCGCGACCTACAGCTTAGAAGGCTGTTGCTCTATCCAACTGAGCTACGGGGTCGGGAAAGTGGGAAAGTGAAAGTGAGGAAGCGGGGAAAGTTGATTAAGTGAATAAAGTGGCAAATTCTGTCTGTCAAGATACGAAGTCTTCGTTAGCGATTCAACTCAGCGATCTGGCGCGTGAGTTTCAGGAGTTCCCAATACGGCGGTGCATATCCATTCCTTCCTTTGAACACCTCCGCCTCTCCACTCAGGAGTTCCACCAGCGACGAATGACGCTCGGCATACCACTCATGTTTGAGCGCTGACGTCGCACTCATCCCCTCTGGGATCGGGCCCACCATTCCGAAGCGATTCACCATCCAACTGTATGCCTTCACGGTCCGCGCGAGCGGCAGCTTCAGCGGCGAATACGCGATCCGATCCCCCCGCTCTCCTCCCTCCAGCATCACCTCCGTCACAGCATTGTCATAGTGATCCTTCCGCAGCGTCTCCACATCTCTCCACTCCGCGACAACAACGACCTGAGGATCATATTCAAGATCGGATGGCTCCTGCGTTTCGAAATACCGAACGCCGAAATCCGCAAGCCAACGCCGTACTCCAGGCGACGTGATATGTGAACGGCCCATCCAGAGATCGATGCCGACATGCTGATACGCTTCCGAGGCAACCTCGGAACAGAATAGTTCCTCCTGTGACCCGATGTCCATCGCGAAGTCGTACGGGATATGCCCCTCGCCGGCCCTCCGAAGTGCGTACGTTGCAGCAGTATGCGGCAGCATGGGATTGGCTGCGACCTTCGGGTGATCCGAACGGATTCGCACTACCATCACCCGAAGCTTTGTGTCATTGATGTAGTCGTCCGGGTTCGAGATCGTCACTCCCCGTTCGATATGCGACTCGATCAGGCGAACCTGGTTCGTCCGCTCGTCGATATGCACCAGCGCGATATGCGAGAAGTTCCCCGGAAAATCGCTCCCCCGTGCGATCAATGCCGATGTCGGCGCGCCTCCCCGTGAAACAAGGATGTCCCCGCTGTGCACTTCGACATCGAGGAGCATCCCGCGCGGTGTCTGCGATGGCTCATCCCGCCCAAGCGACAAAGCCGGAACCGAATGGCCCGCAGGGACTTGGAGCATGACTTCTTCCACAGCCATCCGCCCGCCATACAGCAACCGATAGAGCGTTTCCCGCGATGCGCGCGCGTTCATATCCCAATGACTCGATTGCTCCTTGACGACATCGCGGATCGCCGACACCGCCTGACGATACTCCGGCAACCGCTCCGGACACACGGCGACCCACGGACCGAGGAGAAAGACAAGTTGCTCGACTTCTTTGAAAATCGCGGCAGATGGAGGATAGTGCCCGGCCCGAAGAAGATTTGTGCGTTCCTGGAGTTGCCCGAAGGCCGACTCGGCCAGGATCGCGATGTTGTCGCACCCGAGTGAGCGCGAACGCAGGAAGCTCGCTCCGAGACTGTCCCATGCTGCATCCTGATCCCAGAAGAACGGACGCACAGTCGACGACGGCAGGGGCTGAGGAACAGTGGGATCGGATTCAGGAATCATCAGGGCGAGAAAGATGACCGCAAGCACCGCCGCGGACCGGATGATCTGCTTCCGAGCAATTGATGGCGAAGGAGTTGAGTTCATGAGAGCAGTCGGTTCACGGTCGCGTACACGTCGTCGACAGAGATCTCTCGCATGCAGCGGAAATGCCTCTCGGGACAGGTCGCGCTGCCGATGTGGGAACATGGACGACAATACAGGCCTTCCCGTTCGAGCACCAGGCTCTGCTCCCCCAGCGGGAAGAACCCGAATTCCCGCACGGTCGGACCGAAGAGCGCGATGAGCTTGCGGTGCTTCGCCGCGGCAATATGCATCAGGCCGGTGTCGTTCGTGACGATCGCATCGCAGAACTCCATCGCCGCGCCCGTTTCCAGAAGGCCAAGTTCGGCCGTCAGATCCACCGTGCTCCCCTCCGCTGAGGCGTTGATTGTCTCTGCAATTCCTCCACAGAGTGCGCGGTCTTCCGGACCTCCGAACAACAGGATGCGCGCATGATCTTGCTTTGCCAGCCGAATGCCAAGTTCGGCGTAGCGCTCCGCAGGCCACCGCTTGGTCGCATGGCGCGCGGAAGGACAGAATCCGATCACGTGCTCATTTCGGTTCAGTTGAAGCGCGGCCATTCGTCCGGAGATGCGAAACAGGATCTCATCCGGGATGTGCAGTTCCAATCCCTTTGCATCATCCTCCACGCCGTATGCATGAACGGGTTCGATGTACCGCGTTGCGACAGAGACAACATCGGGATACCGGTTCACCTTGTTCGCAACGAGCGCGCGACGCACGCGCAGACGTTTGTCGATCGTCACTGCTCGCGGAACGCCCATGAGGATTCGCAAGAGACGACTGCGCAGGCTTCCATGAATATCGATGAGGAGGTCATACCGTTCCGCACGAAGCGCACGCGCCAGTCTGATGAGCCCCGCAAGACCATCCCGGCGGTCATATCCGAACGTCACGTTCAGGTTCGGATTGAACCGCACCAACTCGGAGAATTCCGTCCGCGTCACGAAGTCGATCTGCGCCGTTGGAAATCGTTGCCGCAGTACGCGCAGCAGCGGACTCGCGAGCACGATATCCCCGATGGAACTAAAGCGGAGAATCAGTGTTTTAGAAAGAGAATTCATGAACAATGGTACGCGGAAAAACGGGCAGGTGCAAACGACGGCATGAACAAGGCACGAACAATCGGCGAATTGAGGGCGACCAAATACATCACTCGCCCCGTCAAGGAGGAGATCCGGGAGAATCTCATCCAGTCCCTCCACGCGGGGAGACCGCTCTTTCCCGGAATCGTCGGCTATGAAAAGACCGTCATTCCGGCGATCATCAATGCCATCCTCGCGAAGCACGATATCCTGCTCCTCGGTCTGCGCGGTCAGGCGAAGTCGCGCATCGTGAGGCTGTTCCCCTCCCTGCTGGACGAGTACCTGCCGGTCATCAAAGGGTGCGAGATCAACGACGATCCATTTCATCCCGTCTGCAAGCGGTGCACGGAACTTGTCCGGGAACACGGCGAGGCCGTCGAGATCGAATGGCTTCATCGCGACCGGCGGTTCTCTGAGAAACTCGCGACGCCCGATGTGACGATCGCAGACCTCATCGGCGACATCGATCCCATCAAGGCGGCAACGCAGCGTCTTCACTTCGCGCACGAAGGCGCGATCCACTACGGCATCATCCCGCGCAGCAACCGCGGGATCTTCGCCATCAATGAACTTCCGGACCTCCAACCGCGCATCCAGGTCGGGCTGTTCAACATCATGGAAGAAAAGGACATCCAAATAAGAGGATTCAACATCCGGATTCCGCTCGATGTGATGATCGTCTTCACCGCCAACCCTGAGGACTACACGAATCGGGGGAATCTCATCACGCCGCTTAAAGACCGGATCGATTCACAGATCCTGACCCATTACCCCCGATCCATCGATGACGCGATCGCGATCACGGAGCAGGAAGCCTGGGTCCGACGCAATGGTCGAACGGTCCAGCTTCCGCGCTACATCCGGGAGATCGTCGAGCAGATCGCCTTCGAAGCACGCAAGAGCGAGTATGTTGACCAGAAGTCGGGTGTCAGTGCGCGGTTGACCATTTCCGCGCTCGAGAATCTCGTGAGCAACGCGGAACGCAGAGCCATCCTCTTCAGCGAGACGAGCATCGTGCCGCGGATCTGCGACCTCGCACATATGCTGCCGGGACTCACGGGTAAGATCGAACTGGTGTTCGAAGGGGAACAGGAGGGCTCGGTCAAGGTTGGAAAAGCGCTCATCGGAAAGGCGGTCCGCGCTGTCTTCCGCGGATACTTCCCGGATCCGAACAAACGGCGATCACGAACCAACGATGAGCGCCCGAAGGAGGAGGATTCGCTGTACGGCCCCATCGTTCGGTGGTTTGAAGCCGGCAACCGGATCGAGATTGCCGACGACATGCCGTTCGAGGTCTATCACCGTGAATTGGCGCGGATCCCGGAGTTGGCCGAACTCACCGTTCGCTACCTCGGAGTGGATTCGACGAACCTCCTCGAACTCGCACCGGCAATGGAGTTCGTTTTGGACGCTTTGCACCAACACTCGAAGATCGCCAAGGACGAGATCGAGCATGTGACCTCATACAAGGATATGGTCGGAAGCATGTTTGTCGATCGTTCCCCGGAGGGGGACGAGGAACTCTGATCGGCGGATCCTTCCCTCATGCGCCTCCAATACTCGAAATGGACCCCGGGTTCGATGACGGATGAAGAGCGTCTGAAGTCGCTCCTCTCCCTCTTCAGTTTCCTGATGATCAAGACCAGCGGAGACCTCGAGGAGACGCTTGAATGGTTGCGGCATCTGGGCGAACGATACGGGATCTTCGACAAGAATCTTACGCTGGAGGATCTCCTCGCCAAGCTGAAGGAACTCGGCCTCCTCGAAGAAGCGGATGGAACGGATGTGCTTTCCACGCGCGGGCTGCAACACCTCCGTCAGGATGCGTTGCGCCAGATCTTCTCATCATTGAAGAACACGCCGACGGGTGACCACGAAACGCCGCACACCGGTTCAGGGGTGGACCGGTTGAGCGAGACCCGCAAATGGAGCTTTGGAGACCACGCGGCGAACATTGACCTTGCTGCCACGCTCGCGAACGCATTCCGCCGGGATGGCATCGATACGTTCTCCCTCCGGGAGGAAGATCTTGAGGTTTACGAGTCGGAGGCATTCGCCGGATGTGCGACCGTCGTGCTGCTGGACATCAGCCATAGCATGATTCTGTACGGGGAGGATCGGATCACGCCGGCAAAGCAGGTCGCGCTGGCGTTCGCCGAGCTGATCCGCACCCGATTCCCCAAGGACTTTCTTGCCCTCGTCGTGTTCGGTGACGATGCCAGGCTTGTGAGTCTGAACGAGATTCCCTTTTTAACAGTTGGTCCATTCCACACGAACACGCGCGCGGGCCTTCAAATGGCGCGTGACCTCCTGAAGCGATGCGGCAATGTCAACAAGCAGATCTTCATGATCACGGACGGAAAGCCGTCTGCGATCTTCGAGCCGTCAGGCCGCCTCTACAAGAATCCGTATGGTCTCGACCCGAGGATCATCAACAAGACGCTCGACGAAGCCGTTCAATGCCGCCGGGAACGAATTACGGTCAGCACGTTCATGGTCGCCCGCGATCCGATGCTGGTTGAATTCGTAGAAGAGTTCACCAAAGCGAACCAGGGTCGCGCCTTCTACTCCGGTCTCAACCGCCTGGGAGAACTCATCTTCGTGGATTACCTTCGCAATAGACGGAAGTCCCTGTAAAGCCGTTTCATCCCCGGTTTGCTTGTTGTGTGCGCCCGTTCCCTCGTCCCCTGTTTCCCGCCATCATCTGTTTTGCCAGCCACCAACCACTGCCCACTAACTACTGACCACTGCACATAATCTCCTCCCCTTTGCCCTTTTCCCATTTTTTCGGCATTTTGATAATCTAAAAGAGAATGGACTGATGACTCTTATATTCCCGGCGATCGAGATCACGAACGAATGCTGCGTTCAGCTCGTCCGGGGGGCGCCGGGCTCGGAACACCTCTACTCGATCGATCCGGTGCAGATGGCGATTCTCTGGAGGGGCGAGAACGCCAAGACCCTGCACGTCGTCGACCTGAACGGAGTAGAGGAAGGGAAGGTCGTCAACAAGGATGTGATTCGCAGGATGGTGGAGGCGGTCGATATCCCGATCCAGGTGGGCGGCGGCCTTCGGTCGTACGAAGAGATCAAAGGAGTCATCGAACTTGGTGTGTATCGCGTCGTGATTGGAACGGCTGCTGTCGAGCAACCGGGACTCATCGAGCAACTCGTCAAGGAGTTTGGAACCCGCAAGATCGCCATCGGGATCGAAGTGCTGGACGGGAAGCTCGTCGTCGAAGGGGGACGACGCATCATCGACATGCATCCGATGGAACTTGCGAAGCGGATGAAGGGCGTCGGCGTTACCCGACTGGTCTACAAAGACCGCGGCGACGATAGCGGCGCGCCATTTCTCCCCTACAACGACCTGAAAGCGATCGCCGCGGAAACGAATTTGCGGATCACCTCGCGTGGCAGCGTCAACGATTTCAAGGACCTCGTCCGGCTGCAGGAGCTCGAACGAGTCGGCGTCGACTCGGTCATCATCGGCAAGCCGTTGTACGAGAATAAGTTCCCGTGCCAGGCATTGTGGCGATTGAACGAAAAGGAACTCACAAACCTCGGGCCTACAAGGCGGATTTGAACTCCTGACTACTGGCTACTGACGACTGGTGTATCTCTATGACCCTCACTGTTATCGGCCATCTCTGCAAAGACATTCTCCACCTTCCTTCGGACGGAGGCGAGGAACAACCTCCTGTTGAATGCTATGGGGGGATTCTGTATGCGGTTCTTACGCTCGCCAACCTCATGAACGGCAAGGACGTCGTCCAACCGGTGTTCGGCGTCGGGTGGTCGGACTATGATCCGGTCATCGACCTGCTCAAGCAGTACAAGAACGTCGATCCCAGCGGCATTTTCCGGGTCAAAGGACAAACGAATCAGGTCCATATTTTCTACGAACAGAATCGGAACAATCGTATCGAATGTTCGAAGGGGATCGCGCCCCCGATCGGATACAATCGCATCAAGCCGTTCCTCGACGCAGACGGCGTTCTCATCAACATGATCTCCGGGTCGGACATCACGCTGGAAACACTCGATTACCTCCGCATGGAGGTCCGCGAACGTCGCGTGCCGATCCACTTCGATTTCCATGCGTTGACGCTCGGCATCGACCAGGACTTCAAGCGGTTTCCGCGCCCGTTGACCGATTGGCGCCGCTGGTGTTTCATGCTCCACGGCGTTCAGATGAGTGAAACCGAGGCGCACGGCCTGTCGGCAGAACACTACGACGAGACAACACTCATCAATCACTTGATGCCCTTGATGGTGGACGCGCTCATGATCACGCGCGGCAGCAAGGGCCTCACGCTTGTCACGCAGGACATTCACAAGAAACTGACATACCACGATATTCCCGGCATTTCGTACGGCGCCACCGTTGACCCCACGGGGTGCGGCGATGTGTTTGGCGCGGCATATCTGTATCAGTACATGAAGTCAAAGGACAGTCTGCTGGCGGCAACGGCCGCGAACCGTGCCGCGGCGTACAAAGCAACCTTCAGCGGTCTGGCGGGATTGGATGATCTTTCCTCGCGCATCGCATCCGAACCGGAGGCACAGTCATGATCCTCAAGGACAGCATCGAACACTTCTACGCGCAGGGACCCACCCTCAGGGACAAGGCGGGAGCACAGCAGGCCGTTCATGAACTCCGCTTCTTTCTGAACAATGGCGAGGTGCGCGCCGCCTTCCCCTCGAAGGGGCACGATGAACTCGGGGGATGGGCCGTGAATGAATGGGTCAAGAAGGGCATTCTCCTTGGGTTTCGCGTCGGCGAGTTGACGGAGATGCACGGACATGAGTTGATGCACTTCTTCGACAAGGATGTGTTTCCCCTTCGCAAGTTGACTGTGAGTCACGATGTGCGACTCGTGCCGGGAGGGTCGGCCGTACGCGACGGTGCCTACCTTGGACGCTCCGTCATCATCATGCCTCCATCGTACGTGAATATCGGAGCATACGTCGACGAGGGCACGATGCTCGACTCACTTGTTCTCGTCGGCTCTTGCGCGCAACTCGGCAAGCACGTACACGTCAGCACAGGCGCCCGCATCGGCGGTGTGCTCGAACCCGTGCAGGCACTCCCTGTCATCGTCGAGGACGATGTATTCATTGGCGGGAATGCCGGCGTGTTCGAGGGAACGGTCGTCAAGCGCCGCGCCGTCATCGCCGCAGGCGTCACCCTCACCCGCTCAACTCCCGTTTATGATCTCGTCCGTCAGACGATCCTCAAGGCGACGACGCAGGTTCCGCTGATCATCCCCGAAGGGGCCGTTGTTGTTCCGGGCACACGCCCGCTCTCCGGCCCGTATGCGCACCAGCATCAATTAGGTGTTGCCACGCCGGTCATCGTGAAATACCGCGACGCGCAGACGGACGCCGCGACGGCGATCGAAGAAGCCCTCCGATGAACCGCATTCTCATCTGCGGCTGCAACGGACTGCTTGGTCAGCGGCTTTCTGCCCAATTGAGCGTTCGGACGGAGCTCGAGGTCCTGAACACTTCCACGGAGCGGGACTTCGTTTTCAGCGACCGGCCGTACGATTATACACAACTGGATATCACGCGTCGCGGCGACGTCCGTTCGTTGGTGAGCAGCTTTCAGCCGACGATCATCATCAACGCTGCGGCGGCGACGAATGTCGATTGGTGTGAAACCAATCGTGAAGACGCGTGGAAGGTCAATGTGATGGGAGTGGAGAATCTCGCCGAGGCGGCACGCCGCTCCGGATCGCGACTGATCCACATCTCGACCGACTACGTATTCGACGGCCGGAGCGGTCCCTATGACGAAGCGGCGCAGCCCAACCCCCTGAGCTACTACGGGAAGACAAAACTCGCCAGCGAGAATGCCGTGCGCACCGCGAACATTCCCCACGCGATCATCCGCACGATCATCCTCTACGGAACCGGTATCCGCGTGAAGCCGAGCTTCCCCATCTGGGTGATCAACAGTCTGCGCGACGGCACGCGCATCCGCGTTGTCGACGATCAATGGGGAAACCCGACGCACGTGGCTGACCTGGCCAACTCGATCATCCGTGTGTGTGAATCCGGAACGACCGGCCTGTTCCATGCCGCCGGTTCGGAATCGCTGAACCGGTTCGACTTCGCACTGCGCATCGCCGATGTGTTCCGTCTCGACGGGTCGCTTGTGGACCGCATCCCGTCCTCGTCGCTGAACCAGCCCGCGCCGCGCCCGATGATCTCGGGGTTGTTGACCAAGGATACGGAAGCAAAACTCGGCATCCGATTCATGAATGTCACCGAAGGCCTGATGCTGTTGAAGCATGAACTCCAGCAGTTCACCCGCAATTGAAACGACCCTCCTCCCAATACTGAGAACAACAACACATGCTTGACCTCCGATTCATTCGAGAGAACATCGACCTCGTCCGCAAGGGCGCTGAGGCAAAAGGAATCCCCGCACAATTTGACGAGATCCTCGCGCTCGACGACAAGCGCCGGGCACTTATCCACGAAGGCGATGCGCTGAAAGCCAAGCGCAACACCGTTTCAGGTCGGGTGGCGCAGATCAAGCAGCAAGGAGGAGACGCATCCGCCGTCATCGCCGAGATGGACACCGTGAAGACCCGCATCCAGCAGATCGACCAGGAGATGCGCGACGTCGACGCGAAACTCAACGAAGTACTCCTGACGGTTCCGAACGTCCCCCATCCTTCCGTTCCGTTCGGCCGCACACCGGACGACAACAAGCCGGTCTTCCACTGGGGAGAAATCCCGAAACCCGACTTCCCGTACAAGCCGCATTGGGAGCTCACCGACAAACACGGGATCGTTGATTTCAATCGAGGCTCAAAGGTCAGCGGCGCCGGATTCCCCTTCTATGTCGGCAAAGGCGCGATGCTGGAGCGTGCCTTGATCAATTTCTTCCTCGATCAGGCGGCACAGCGCGGCTATCGCGAGATTGCGCCCCCCGTTGTCGTGAACGAGGATAGCGCGCGCGGGACAGGACAGATCCCCGACAAGGAGGATCTGATGTACATCGTCACGCGCGATCAGTTGTATCTCGTCCCCACAGCCGAAGTTCCCGTCACGAACTTCCATCGTGATGAACTCATCCCCGAATCAGAACTTCCGATCCGGTATGCCGCCTACACCCCCTGCTTCCGTCGCGAAGCGGGTTCGTACGGCAAGGATGTTCGCGGCCTCAACCGACTCCACCAGTTCGATAAGGTGGAACTCGTGAAATTCGTCCATCCGTCGACGTCATACGACGAGCTGGAATCTCTCCGGCAAGACGCCGAGCATCTGCTCCAACTCCTCGGTCTCCCCTATCGAACGCTCCTCATGTGCACCGGAGACATGGGATTCACGCAAACCAAGAAGTACGACCTGGAAGTGTGGGCGCCGGGGCAGCAGAAATGGCTGGAGGTCTCGTCCTGCAGCAATTTCGAGACCTTCCAGGCGCGGCGGATGAATATTCGATTCCGTCCGGGGAACGGCGGGAAGCCTGAGATCGTTCACACATTGAACGGTTCCGGCCTCGCCCTTCCACGCGTGGTCGCCGCACTCATTGAACACTATCAGACGCCGGAAGGCAAGATCATCGTCCCCAAAGCCCTTCATGCCTACACGCGGTTCGAGGTGATCGGATAAGGCATCCGTTGCGACGGTTCGCCGGTTTCAGATGAAATCCCTTCTACGCCTTGTACCATACTTCGCCCGCTATCGCTGGACGCTCTTCCTCGGCTTCCTGACGGTCATCGGCAGTAATCTCTTCACCGTCGCACAGCCGCATCTGCTCGGCGAGGCGGTGGACGAATTGAAGCGCGGGATCGAGACGAAAACGCTCGATGCCGGAGACATCCTCACGTACGCGGGGCTGATCGTCGGCTTCTCGCTCCTCGCCGGCGCCTTCACGTTCCTCACCCGTCAAACCATCATCGTCGTCAGCCGGCACATCGAGTTCGACCTCCGGAACGATCTGCTGACGCATCTGCAGAAACTCCCCTTCGCGTACTTCCAGCGCACCCCGACC
>Ga0105103_10001077_pt1 | contig 15428 bp, 13 predicted proteins | sample PPLLaktember2015_2_FD_79107 | JGI IMG/M metagenome (GOLD analysis project Ga0105103, IMG submission 79107) | Freshwater sediment microbial communities from Prairie Pothole Lake near Jamestown, North Dakota, USA - PPLs Lake P7 Core (6) Depth... | ecosystem: Environmental > Aquatic > Freshwater >...
CGACGAGGTGCACGTCGTCGAGAACCGTCGCAAGTACGCGCAGAAGTTCGCGGCGCTCGCGCCTCGCCTCGCGTCGGCGTTGCCGTGCACGATGCCGGACGCGGCGTTCTACCTGTGGGCGAAGACCCCGATCGACGATGCCGAGTTCGCCCGGCGGCTGTACGCGGAGGAGAACGTCGTCGTCCTTCCCGGCAGCTTCCTGGCCCGGGAATCGGACGGGGTCAATCCGGGTGCCGGTCGCGTGCGCATCGCGCTCGTGGCCGAGCACGCGGAGTGCGCCGAGGCGATCGAGCGGATCGTGTCGTTCGCCGCGAGGTTGTAGCGCCTCCATCGCCTTGTTACGCCGTTCCGGTTCCGCCTCACCGGCGCCCCGGGCGTTCTGTCGGCGTCCTCGGCATCCCGTCGCCGGGAAACCGGCGCTCGGAGGCGGTTCGTAGAATCCGTCCCATGTCGCCCGCCCCCCTCACCGAAACCTGGATCGAGGCGCTCGTACGAGGCTTCCGCGTCCGCCCGACGATCCTGTTCCTGATCGCGGCGATGAATACCGCGATCGCGCTGCTCGTCTGGGTCGAGGATCCGCGACCGTTCTGGCATCCGTTCGTCTCGGTGCAGCTGTCGGGGTTCGCGGTCGCCTACTGCGTCAACGTCGCCGCGCCGTGGAACAAGCGCCATCCGATTCCGCGGCTCGCGCTGGCCGTCGCGGTCGGCTCGTTGCTCGCGCTGGTGCTGATCGTGATCGTCAAGCAGTACGACCTGGTGCACATCACGACGAAGTGGCGCTCGTTCGTCGGCAACTTCTTCTCCGCATTCTTCGTCGGCCTGTTCGTCAGCCTGTTCTTCTTCGTGCGCGAGCGCGACGCCCGCGCCGAGGCCGCGTTGCACCGGTCAGAGGCCGAGCGTAATCTGCTCGCACGGCAAGCGGTCGAGGCGGAGCTCAAGCTGATGCAGGCCCAGGTCGAGCCGCACTTCCTGTACAACACGCTGGCCTCCGTTCAGTACCTCACCGAGACCGACCCGCCGCAGGCCTCGAAGCTTCTCGGCCACCTGATCGACTACCTGCGCGCGGTGCTTCCGGACCTGCGTGCGGAGTCGAGCACGCTGCGTCGCGAATTCGCGCTCGCGCGCGCCTACCTCGAGATCCTCGCCATGCGCATGGGACCGCGGCTCGCGTGGCGCGCCGCGCTGCCGGACGGGCTTGCCGATCTTCCGTTCCCGCCGAACATGCTGATCTCGCTGGTCGAGAATGCGATCAAGCACGGCCTGGAGCCGAGTGCGAACGGCGGCACCGTCGCGATCGAGGCACGGCGCGACGGCGACCGGCTGGTGGTGTCGGTCGAGGACACGGGACGCGGCATCGTCGCCGGCACCGGATCCACCACCTCCGGCGAGGGCGTCGGGCTCGCCAACGTCCGGGAACGGCTCGCGGCGCTGTTCGGTCCGCGGGGACGATTCGCGCTCGAGGCGCTCGAGCCGCGGGGCGCCCGTGCGATCATCGAGGTGCCCTGCGAATCCTGACGTCGCCCGGAGTGCCGATGCCCACGGCCCTGATCGCCGAAGACGAGCCCCTGCTGCGCGAGCAGTTGCAGCACCGCCTGCGCGGTGCCTGGCCGGAGCTGCAGATCGTCGCGGCGGCGGGCACCGGCGCCGACGCCCTCGCCGCGTTCGAGGCGCACCCCACCGACGTCGCATTCCTCGACATCCGCATGCCGGTGATGAGCGGGCTCGACGTCGCGCGCGAGATTGCCGGGCGAACCCATGTGGTCTTCGTCACCGCGTACGACGAGTACGCGATCGCCGCGTTCGACGAGGGTGCCGTCGACTATCTGCTAAAGCCGGTCTCCCCCGAGCGCATCGACAAAGTGGTGGCACGGCTCAAGTTGCGGCTGGCCGATCCGCCCCAGGACCTCGCAGCGCTGATCACGAGGCTCGCGTCGCGCGACGGCGGGCGCCTGAGGTGGATCCGCGCCTCCCTCGGGAGTGCGATGCGCATGATCGCCGTCGACGACGTGCTCTACTTCCAGGCCGAGGACAAGTACACGAAGGTAGTGGCGGCCGACGGCGATGCGCTGATCAAGAAGCCGATCAAGGAGCTCTTCGACGAACTCGATCCCGAAGTGTTCTGGCAGGTGCACCGCGGGACCATCGTCAACCTGCGCGCGATCGCCCGAGTCGAGCGGGATTGGCGCGACCAGCCGGTGATCTCGCTCAAGGGTCGCGACGAGAAGCTCGTCGTCTCCCGCACGTTCGCGCACCGCTTCAAGGCGATGTAGAAACAAGGAAGGCGGCCGTAGCCGCCTTCCGATGTTGCCTGCCGCGGAGGATCAGGCGCGGCGACGGATGCGCACGACCGCGCCGGCGAGTGCTGCCGCCAGGCCGAACAGCGCGAGCGATCCCGGTTCGGGCGTCGGGCGCACCTGCTGCAGGCTGCCGATCGTCATGTCGTCGAAGGCGAAGACGTCGGTGCCCGCAGCCGTGTTGCCGAACGTGATGCTGGTGAACAGCTCGCCAGCACCTTCTGCGATCAGGCCGTAGTAGAGCACTGAGCCGCCGGCGATGTTGGTCGAGTTGGGCACCGTCAGGTTGACGATCCCGCCGCTTTGCAGCGTCAGCGTAACCTGGCCATTGAAATCGCCGATGTCGACGCCCCAGAAGCCGAACGCCGCGACGGGGTCGCTGAAGGCGATGGTGAATGCCCCGCTCACCTCCCAGTAGTTCGCGCCGGAAATCGCGTAGCGACCAAAGCCATTTGTCGTACCCGGCGCCACCGTCGCGATGTTGCCTGTACCACCCAGCGTCGCGGTGCCGGCCCCCGGGAACGTCAGGGCGAGTGGAGCTCCCGTGCCTGTCGCAAAGCCCTCGAAGGTCTCGGTACCTACCCCGACGAGGTTCGACAGGAACGAGTTCTGCGCGGCCGTCGATTGCACCCGGCTGGCGACGGGAAGCGGGGTGCCTTCACCCAAGCCGAGGTCCTGCCCGAAGTAGATGTCGTAGGCGTTGGCGCTGCCCGCCGAAAAGACGGCTGCTGCGGCGGTGGCCAGCAACGTAAGCTTGAGATTGCGCGTCATGTGTGCACCTCGCTAAAGCGGGTTGTCGGGTGGGCTTACAGTTCGGCCGGAAACGGCGGCTTCGTGCACCCAATCCGCAAGATTCAAACCATCGCGCATAAAATTCGGCAATTCAAGGCTTTGGCCATGCGCCACGAGTCCCGGCAACTTTCACCGTAAAGACTTCCGTCGTCCCGTGCGACCGTCCACTAGAGCCTTTCCCGACCCGCTGCGCTGGATCGGCCGGCACGCGACCCTCATGATGGCCGCGGGCGTGCTGCTCGGCCTTGCCGCGCCGCCGCTCGCCGAAATGGCGCAGCCGCTGCTCGTTCCCGCGTTGGTGATCCCGCTCGCGTTGGCACTGGTGCGCCTCGATTGGGGCGCCGCGTCGGCCTGGCGTGCACGTCCCGCGCTGCTCGCCCAGTTGGTCGTCTGGCTGCTCGTCGCCTCGCCACTCGCGGTGGCGGCGCTGGTGGCGGTGCTGCGTCCACTCGGCCTCCCATGGGCACTGGGCGATGCGCTGATCCTGATGGCTGCGGCATCGCCCATCGTATCGTCGGTGGCGATCGCGCTGTTCGTCGGCCTCGACGCGTCGCTCGCCGTCGTCGCGGTGCTGCTCGCCACCGCGTTGGTGCCGTTCACGCTACCCATCTTGGCCGAGCTGCTTGCCGGCGTCGCCATCGAGATGGGCATGCCGGACTTCGTGCTTCGGCTCGTCGGCCTGGTCGGCTCGGCGTTCGTCGCCGCATGGCTCATTCGACGGGTCGTGCCCGCGGCGACACTGGCGGCCCGCCGCGAACACATCGACGGCCTCGCGGTGGTCAATCTGGTCGTGTTCGCGGTCGCAATCATGGATGGCGTGACCGCCTTCGCCATGCAATCGCCGGCCTACGTGGCGACGGCGCTCGCGGCCGCGTTCGTGTTCAACCTGCTGCTGCAGGCGGCGGGCTATGGCGCGTTCTGCCGATTGGGTCGCCGCGAGGCGCTGACCGTCGCGCTCCTGTCCGGCAACTGCAACATGGGCCTCGTGCTGGTCGCGCTGCAGGGTCGCGCGAGCTTCGAGGTGACCGTGTTCTTCGCCCTCGCGCAGATCCCGATGTACACGCTGCCCGCACTCCTCGCGCCCGGCTATCGGCGACTGCTGGCCGGTGCGCCCGGCGATGGCGGGAACTCATAGTAAAATCAAGGTTTTTCCGGTGCCGCCGATGTCACTCCAGAATACGATCGACGCCGCGTGGGAACGCCGTGCGGAGCTCGACCCCCGGTCCGCCCCGGCCGACGTCCGCGAAGCCGTCGCCCACGTGATCGGCGAACTCGACGCCGGCCGTCTGCGCGTCGCCGAGAAGATCGAGGGCGCGTGGACGACCCACCAGTGGGTCAAGAAGGCGGTCCTCCTGTCGTTCCGACTCGCCGACAACGTGGCGATGGGCCCCGCCCCCGATCGGGCGCCGTTCCGGTTCTTCGACAAGGTGCCCACCAAGTTCGCGCGCTACGACGATGCCGCGTTCGCGGCGGCCGGCGTCCGCGTCGTGCCGCCCGCGATGGCGCGCCGCGGCGCGTTCATCGCGAAGAACGTCGTGCTGATGCCCTCCTACGTGAACATCGGCGCCTACGTCGACGAAGGCACGATGGTCGACACCTGGGCGACCGTGGGGTCTTGCGCGCAGATCGGCAGGAACGTGCACCTCTCCGGCGGCGTCGGCATCGGCGGCGTCCTCGAGCCGCTGCAGGCGAATCCGACGATCATCGAGGACAACTGTTTCATCGGCGCCCGCTCGGAGGTGGTCGAAGGCGTGATCGTCGAGGCGAACAGCGTGCTCGGCATGGGCGTCTTCATCGGCCAGAGCACGAAGATCTACAACCGCGCGACCGGCGAGGTGAGCTACGGCCGGGTGCCCGCCGGATCGGTGGTCGTTGCCGGCAGCCTTGCCTCCGCCACGGGCGACTGCCACCTCTATTGCGCCGTCATCGTGAAGCAGGTGGACGCGAAGACCCGCGCGAAGACCAGCATCAACGACCTGCTGCGCAATCCGTGAGAGCCCCGACTCCCATGCCGGTCGCCATCAAGACTGCCGACGACGTCGCGAAGATGCGTGTCGCGGGCCGGCTTGCCGCCGAGCTCCTCGACTATCTCACGCCGTTCGTCAAGCCCGGCATCGCCACCGGCGAGATCGACCGGCTGGCCCACGAATACATGGTTGGCGTGCAGCAGACCGTCCCGGCCACGCTCGAATACGCGCCGCCCGGCCATACCCCGTACCCGGCGTCGCTGTGCACGTCGGTGAACCACGTCGTCTGCCACGGCATTCCCGGCGAGCGCAAGCTGAAGCCGGGCGACATCGTCAACATCGACGTCACCGTCATCAAGGACGGCTACCACGGCGACACGAGCCGCATGTTCTACGTGGGCGCGCCATCGATCCAGGCACGCCGCCTCGTCGACGTCACCTACGAGGCGATGTGGCGCGGCATCCGGGAGGTCCGGCCCGGCGCGCATTTGGGCGACATCGGGCACGCGGTCCAGCGGCACGCCGAATCGAACGGCTTCTCGATCGTGCGCGAGTTCTGCGGGCACGGCATCGGCCGCCAGTTCCACGAGGAACCGCAGGTCCTGCACTACGGTCGCCCGGGCACCGGCCTCAAGCTGCAGGCCGGGATGATCTTCACCGTCGAGCCCATGGTGAACGCGGGCCGCGCGGCGATCCGCGCGCTGGCCGACGGCTGGACGATCGTCACCGCCGACCACTCGCTGTCCGCCCAGTGGGAGCACACGATCCTCGTCACCGACGACGGCTTCGAGGTGCTGACCGTGTCGGCGGGCACGCCGGCGCCGCCCGCCTGAGCCGATTCCCATGGCGTCGCGGCCGCAGAGCATCGACGCCGCGCCGATCGCGGCGCCCTCGTCTCTCGCGCGTTGGCGCCGGGAGGTCCGGGCAGGTCGCGATGCGTTGCGCGAGGCATTCCTCGCCAAGCCGGACACGCCGCGGCTGCTGCGCGAGCATGCCCGCCTCGTCGATCGCGTGCTGCGGGGCCTCTGGGTGGAGAGCGCGATGCCGCGCGGCGTCGCGCTGGTCGCCGTCGGTGGTTACGGGCGGGGCCAGCTCTTCCCGCACTCCGACGTCGACGTGCTCATCCTGCTGCCTGCGGGCGTCGGCCCGGCGCCTTCCGCGCAGATCGAGCGCTTCCTCGCCGCGTTGTGGGACGTCGGGCTCGAGGTCGGTCACGCGGTCCGCACCGTCGACGACTGTGAACGTGAGATGGCCGGCGACGTGACGGTGCGCACGAGCCTCCTCGAGAACCGGCTGCTCGCCGGCAGCCGAAAGCTCCACGCGGCGTTCCGTGAACGCTTCGCCGCCGCGCTCGACCCGCGGGCGTTCCACGAGGCGAAGGTGCTCGAGCAGCAGCAGCGGCACCTCAAGTACCACGACGCCGCCTACAACCTCGAGCCCAACGTCAAGGAGAGCCCCGGTGGGCTGCGCGATCTGCACACGGTGATATGGATCGCCCGCGCGGCCGGTCTCGGTCGCACGTGGAAGGAGCTCGCGGCGCACGGGCTCTTCACGGAGCGCGAGGCGCTCGCCGTCGCCGCCGCCGAGCGCTTCGTCGGCGGGCTGCGCGTGCGGCTCCACCTCCTCGCCGGCCGGCGCGAGGATCGGCTGATCTTCGACCTGCAGACCACCCTCGCCCGGGGGCTGGGGTTCGCGGACACGGCGGCCAAGCGCGCCTCCGAGCAGCTGATGCAGCGCTACTACCGCGCGGCACGGCTGGTCCGCCAGGTGAGCACGATCCTGCTGCAGAACCTCCACGCGCGGCTGTTCCCGATCGCCACGCGACCGATTCCGATCGACAGCGAGTTCGAGGCGATCGACGAGCTCCTGCACGTCCGTGACGAGCGCCTGTTCGAGCGGCGGCCCGGGGCGATGCTGGATGCCTTCCTGCACATGCAGCGCCACCGGGAGCTGACCGGCATGTCGGCGCGGACGCTGCGCGCGCTGTGGCGCAACCGCCATCGCATCAACGCGGCGTTCCGCAGGGACCCGGAGAACCGGCGGCGTTTCGTCGAGTTTTTCCGCGCCCCCCGCGGCATCGTCCACGAGCTGCGGCGCATGAACCTCTACGACATTCTCGGGCACTACCTGCCACCGTTCGGCCGCATTGTCGGGCAGATGCAGCATGACCTGTTCCACGTGTACACGGTCGACGAGCACATCCTGATGGTGATCCGCAACCTGCGCCGGTTCACCGAGCCGCAGCACGCGCACGAGTACCCGCTTTGCTCGCGCCTGATGGCGGACTTCGAGCGGCGCGAGGTCCTGTTCCTCGCCGGGCTGTTTCACGACCTCGCGAAGGGCCGGGGCGGCGACCATTCGCAGCTCGGCGCGCGCGACGCGCGCCGCTTCTGCCGCGACCACGCGCTGCCGCCGGAGGACGCCGACCTCGTCGTGTGGCTGGTGGAACGCCACCTGACGATGTCGGCGGTGGCCCAGAAGCAGGACATTTCGAGCCCCGAGGTGGTAGCCGCGTTCGCCGGTCGCGTCGTCACGGAACGGCGCCTCGTCGCGCTCTACCTCCTCACGGTCGCCGACATTCGCGGGACGAGCCCCAAGGTGTGGAACGCCTGGAAGGCGCAACTCCTCGAGGACCTGTTCCACGCGACGCGCCGCGTACTGGCCGGCGTGGACGCGCCGCGCTCGCTGCAGGACGGCCTCACCGCCCGGGAGGCCGATGCGCGCCGGCTGCTCCGCCTCTACGCCGTCCGTGATGGCGCCGAGGACAAGTTGTGGAAGCACCTCGACACGCCCTACTTCCAGCGCCACTCCGCAGACGAGATCGCGTGGCACGCGCGGCATTTGTGCTGGCGTGTCGACCGGCCGGAGCCGGTCGTCAAGGCCCGCCTCGCGCCGACGGGCGCGGGGCTGCAGCTGCTGGTCTACCTGCCCGACCAGAAGGAGCTCTTCGCCCGCATCTGCGGCTTCCTCGGCAAGAGCGGCCTGTCGATTCTCGAGGCGAAGGTGCACACGACGCGCCACGGTTTCGCGCTCGACACGTTCCTGGTGCATGATCCGGCGAATCCCAACGCCTCGTACCGGGAAGCAATCCAGTTCATCGAGCACGAGCTCGTCCGCGTCCTCGTCCTGCAGCCGCCGCTCGAGCCGCCCGGTCCGGGGCGCGTCAGTCGCCGCTTGCGCCATTTCCCTCTTACGCCGCAGGTCCAGGTGTTCCCCGACGACAAGGGCACGCACTACATCCTCGAGGTCGTCGCGGGGGATCGTCCGGGGCTCCTGGCGGGGATTGCCTACGTGCTTGCGAAGGCGGGCGTCAACGTCGCCAGCGCAAAGATCAATACGCTGGGCGAGCGGGCGGAGGACGTGTTCCTGATCGACGGAGCACGCCTGCACGACGAGCAGGCGCTGTTGAGGCTCGAAACCGCGCTCTACGATCGGCTGCGGGTGCAGTAGGCGAGCCCGCATCGCATCGACGGCTCAATCGTCCGGTGTCGAAAGCTCCGGAAACAGGACGTCGGTGAAGCCGAAGCGCGTGAAGTCCTGCATGCGCATCGGATAGAGGATGCCGTCGAGGTGATCGCACTCGTGCTGGACGACGCGAGCGTGGAAGCCCTCGACCTCGCGCCGGATCGGCATGCCGGACGGATCCAGACCCTCGTAGCGAAGGCGCCGGAAGCGCGGCACGATGCCGCGCAATCCCGGCACCGACAGGCAGCCCTCCCAGCCTTCCTCGGTCGCGTCGTCCAGCAGCGTGAGCACCGGGTTGACGAGCTCCGTGTACGGCACCGGAGGGGCGTCCGGATAGCGGGGATTGGATTCGATCCCGAAGATCACCACGCGCAGCGGTACGCCGATCTGCGGCGCCGCGAGCCCGGCGCCGTTGGCGGCCTGCATCGTGTCGCGCAAGTCGACGAGGAGCACGTCGAGCTCGGCAGAGGGCACGCGCGTGACGCGGGCGGAAGGCGCGAGCAGACGCGGATCGCCCATGCGCAGGATGTCGCGGATCATGGCGGTGGCTTGGGCCCGAGGCGTGGCGCGATCAGTTCGAGGAGCACGCGCACCTTTTCCATGCCGCTCTCGAGCGTCTGCACCAGCGCCTCCATCGAGATGGCGAGCGTGCTGTCGCCGCGGCCCGCGGCGTGGTTCACCACGACGCAGATCGCCACGTAGGGAAGCTCGAGCTCCCGGGCAAGCGCGGCCTCGGGCATGCCGGTCATGCCGACCATCGTCACGCCGTCGCGATCCATGCGCTCGATCTCGGCCGCCGTCTCCAACCGGGGCCCGTTGACCGCGCCGTACACGCCGCCGTTGGTGAGTGCGATGCCCGCCTCCGACGCGGCGTCGAGGCAGGCCGCCCGCAGCTCCGGGGTGTAGGGATGGGTGAAGTCGACGTGCACGACGGGCAGTCCACCGCCGTCGAAGTACGTCTGCGCGCGCCCGGACGTATAGTCGATCAGCTGGTGCGGCAGCACCAGCTCGCCCGGCGCGTGGCCGCGAATGCCGCCGACGGAGGCCACGGCGACGACGGCGGTGGCGCCGGCGTCCTTCAGCGCACGCAGGTTCGCACGGTAGTTGACGCGGTGCGGCGGGATCGTGTGGCCGTGCCCGTGCCGCGCGAGGAACACGGCGTCGCGTCCCGCCACCTGCCCGAAGACCAGCGCCGACGAGGGTTCGCCGTACGGGGTCCGTACGACTTCGCGCCGCGCGATGGCGAGGGTCGAAAGCTTGGTCAGACCGCTGCCGCCGATGATTGCGAGCATGGAAATTGCTTTTGAAGAGGGGGTTTGGGGTGGTCGCGAGCCGGCGTCGCCCGTCGGATGGCGCCCGGGAACCTGCCGAACGGGCGGCCGGCCGGTGGGAAATCCCCCGAAATTATGACATTCTCATAGCGGGCGCCGGCCCCGTCCGGCCAACGAGCGGATTGTAGCCGCGGGAACTCCATGTACCTCGACCGACTCTTCAAGCTGATGGCGGAGAAGCAGGCCTCCGACCTGTTCATCTCCTGCGGCGCGCCGATCAACATCAAGGTCAACGGCGTCGTGCAGCCGGTGTCCACGCAGTCGATGGACGTCGAGACCGTGCAGCGCATCGCCTACGAGCTGATGTCGAAGGAGCAGGCGCGCGAGTTCGAGAACGAGATGGAGATGAACCTGTCCCACCTCGACCGCGCCGTCGGCAACTTCCGCATCAACATCTTCCGCCAGCGCGGCACCATCTCGCTCGTCATCCGCTTCGTGCGCAACAAGGTCCCGCCGTTCGAGCAGCTGAAGCTGCCCTCGGTGCTGCTCGACCTGGTGATGGAGAAGCGCGGCCTGATCCTGATCGCCGGCGCGACCGGCTCCGGCAAGTCGACCTCGCTCGCCGCGATGATCGACCACCGCAACAACACGCGGTCGGGCCACATCCTGACGATCGAGGACCCGATCGAGTACCTGTTCGAGCACAAGCAGAGTCTGGTCAACCAGCGCGAGATCCACGTCGACACGCAGAACTACCAGTTCGCGCTGCAGAACGCGCTGCGCGAGGCGCCGGACCTCATCATGATCGGCGAGATCCGCGACAAGGAGACGATGCAGTCCGCGCTGCTGCACACGCTGACCGGCCACCTGTGCCTGTCGACGATCCACGCCAACAACAGCTACCACGCGCTGTCGCGGATCATCAACCTGTTCCCCTACGAGGCGCGTTCCGCGGTGCTGTCCGACCTGTCGATCGGCCTCCGCGCAATCATCTGCCAGCGCCTGGTGAAGAACGTCGACGGCAGCCAGCAGCCGGCGGTCGAGATTCTGCTCAACACCGCGCTGATCGCCGAGCTCGTCAAGAACGGCGAGTTCGCGCAGATCAAGGAGGCGATGGAGCAGTCGCTCTATCCCGGATCGCAGACCTTCGAGCAGGCGCTCTGCCGCATGTACCTCGACGGCAGGATCACCTACGACGAGGCGATGATCGCCTCCGACTCGCCGACCAACCTCGCCTGGCTCATCAACCAGAGCAACCCCGACTCGCGCGTCGACGCGATGGAGTCGTCCGCGAAGGGTGAGAAGGCGCGGCGGCCGCAGGCCGACTTCGCGTCGCTGTCGATCGACGCCGGAATGCTCGAGCGGCACTGAGTCGCGTAGCCGCGCTCGTTGTCGCATGCCGGCGGCAACCGACGCCGAACCCGAAGTTCCGTTTGGTACCATCGGGCGCATGGATCGTGGCCCGTCTCCCGCGCTCGCGCTCGCCTGCGAGCTGATCGCGCAGCGTTCCGTCACGCCGGACGACGGCGACTGCCAGGCGCTCCTCGCGGGACGGCTCGCGCAAGCGGGCTTCACCGGCGAGGTCCTCGCCTCCGGCGGCGTCACCAACGTGTGGCTGCGCCGGGGCACCGAAGCCCCTTTGTTCTGCTTTGCCGGACACACCGACGTCGTGCCGCCCGGCCCTCTGGACGCCTGGCACAGCGATCCGTTCGAGCCCGCGATCCGGGACGGCTGGCTCTACGGCCGGGGCGCGGCCGACATGAAGGCGTCGATCGCCGCGTTCGTCATCGCTGCCGAGCAGTTCGTGGCAGCGCACCCGCGCCATCGCGGGTCGATCGCGCTCCTGCTCACCTCCGACGAGGAGGGACCGGCCACCGACGGCACGTTGAAGGTGGTCGAGCGGCTCGCCGCGCGCGGCGAACGCATCGACTGGTGCATCGTCGGCGAACCCTCGTCGGTGGACCGGCTCGGCGACATGATCAAGAACGGACGTCGCGGCACGCTGTCGGGCGTGCTCCGCGTGCGTGGCGTCCAGGGGCACGTCGCCTATCCGGAGCAGGTCCGCAATCCGATCCACCTCGCCGCACCCGCAATCGCGCAGCTGGCGGCGATGCGCTGGGACGACGGCAACTATTACTTCCCGCCGACCACCTTCCAGTGCTCGAACGTGCACGCCGGCACCGGCGCGACCAACGTCGTTCCCGGTACGCTGGAGCTCTCGTTCAACTGGCGCTACTCGACCGCGAGCACGCGCGAGAGCCTGGTCGGGCGCCTCGAGGCGGTGCTGCGGCGGCACGGGCTCGAGTACGAGCTCGAGTTCCCCTCCTCCGGCAAGCCGTACCTCACGCCGCGCGGACGGCTGGTGGAGGTCGTCTCCGCCGCGATCGCGGCGGAGTGCGGATTCGAGCCCATGCTCTCCTGCACCGGCGGCACCTCCGACGGCCGCTTCATCGCCGACATCTGCGGCGAGGTGGTCGAACTCGGGCCGGTCAACGCGACGATCCACAAGATCAACGAGCGCGTCGCCGTCGCCGACGTCGACCGTCTCGCCGCGTTGTACCGGCGAGTGCTCGAGGCGCTCCTGGTGCGCGTGCCACCATGAGCCCGAAGGGCCGCCCCGAGGGCGAATCGGGCCCGGAGCGCGCAGCGCGAAGGGTGGTCCAGTGAGCGCTGTCCACGAGCTCGTCACCGTTCGCGACTGGATCCGCCACGCGGTGTCGCACTTCGGCGCCGCCGGCCTGGCCTTCGGGCACGGCAGCGCCGACGCCTACGACGAGGCCTGCTACCTCGTGCTCCATACGCTGCACCTGCCGCCGGACCGGCTGGAGCCATTCCTCGACGCCAGGCTGCTGCCAGACGAGCGCACCAAGCTCGCGCAGGTGCTGGCGCGCCGCGTCGACGAGCGCATTCCCGCGGCGTACCTCACGCACGAGGCGTGGCTCGGCGAGTTCCGCTTCTACGTCGATCCGCGCGTGATCGTGCCGCGCTCCTTCATCGCCGGGCTGATCCCCGACGCGCTGCAGCCGTTCGTCGGGGACCTTGAGCGCGTGACCGCGGTCCTCGACCTCTGCACGGGATCGGGCTGCCTCGCGATCCTGCTCGCGCACGCGTATCCCCATGCCGACGTCGACGCGGCGGACATCTCGCCCGACGCGCTCGCCGTCGCGCAGCGCAATGTCAGCGACTACGAGCTCGACGGGCGGATCAACCTGGTGCGCTCCGACCTGTTCGGCAACCTTCCCGAGAAGCGCTACGACCTGATCGTCTGCAATCCGCCTTACGTGACCACGGCCGCCATGGATCGCCTGCCCCCCGAGTACCGGCACGAGCCGCCGCTGTCGCTGGCGGGCGGTGACGACGGGATGGACGCCGTGCGGGTGATCCTCGCGGAGGCGCCTCGCTTCCTCGCCCCGAACGGCGTGCTCGTCGTCGAGATCGGGCACAATCGGCCGTTCGCCGAGGCCGCCTTCCCGCGCCTGCCCTTCGTCTGGCTCGCCACGCAGGGCGCAGAGGACGCCGTCTTCCTGATCCATCGCCATGACCTGACCACCGATGTGACGCGCTGACCACGGTCGGGCCACCACCACGGACACGCACCAGGACAACGCATGCCGCACGACGTCACGCTGATCGCCACGTTCGCGGTGGCCTTCGTGCTCGCCTCGGTCTTCGGCTACATCGCGAGCCGGTTGCGCCTCCCTCCGCTGGTCGGCTATCTCGTCGCCGGGGCGGTAATGGCGACGTCCATCCCGGGCTACACCGCCGATACCGGCATCGCGGGCCAGCTGGCGGAGATCGGGGTGATCCTGCTCATGTTCGGCGTCGGGCTGCACTTCTCGCTCGGGGCGCTCCTGGCCGTGCGCAGCATCGCGATCCCCGGCGCGGTCGTCCAGATCGTGCTCGCCACGCTGATCGGCGCCGGCATGTCGATGCTGTGGGGCTGGTCGTTCGGCGCCGGCCTGATCCTCGGCCTCGCACTGTCGGTCGCGAGCACCGTGGTGCTGGTGAAGGCGCTCGAGGAGCGCAACGCCCTTGCCACCACCAATGGGCGGATTGCCGTGGGCTGGCTGATCGTCGAGGACCTCGCCATGGTCATCGTCCTCGTGATCCTGCCGGCGCTCGCCGAGGTCCTCGGCGGCACCGCCGCGGCGGGCGCTCCCGGCGGCGAGAGCCGCGGCCTGCTGGCAACGCTCGGGATCACCATTCTCAAGGTCGGCGCGTTCGCCGCCATCGCGCTGATCCTCGGCCCGCGCGTGATGCCATGGATCCTGCGACAGTTCGCGCGCACGGGCTCGCGCGAACTCTTCACCCTCGCGGTGCTCACGCTCTCCATCGGCATCGCGTTCGGCGCCACGGCGCTCTTCGACGTGTCGTTCGCACTCGGCGCGTTCTTCGCGGGGATGGTGCTCAACGAATCGGAACTCTCGCACAAGGCCGCCGCCAACTCGCTGCCCCTGCAGGACGCGTTCGCGGTGCTGTTCTTCGTATCCGTGGGGATGCTGTTCGACCCCACGATCATCGTGCGCGAGCCGTTGGCGGTGATGGGGGTCCTCGGGCTGATCCTGATCGGCAAGTCGGTCGTGGCGCTCGCCCTGGTGGTCGCCCTCGGCTATCCGATGAGCACCGGGCTCATGATCTCGGCTGCGCTCGCCCAGGTCGGAGAGTTCTCGTTCATCCTCGCCACGCTCGGCATGGCCTACGGCCTCCTGCCCAAGGAGGGCCTGTCGCTGATCGTCGCCGGCGCGCTGATCTCGATCACGCTGAACCCGCTCTCCTTCTCCGTCGCGGCGCGACTGACCGCCTGGATTCGCGGCCGTCCCGACCTGAACCGGCGATTCGAGGACGCGCGGCAGGCGAAGGTCGTCGCGCTCGAGCGTGAGCTCGCCGCGGCCGAGCGGAAGGCCGAGGAGAAGGCCGCCAAGCACCGCACGCTCACGCCCCAGGAGCTTGCGGAGCGCTTCCCGCTCTTCTCGCGGCTCACCCCCGAGCAGCGCGAGGTGGTCATCCTGCATTTCCGCCCGCGGCCGGCAGGCCCGGGCGAGCGGATCATCCGCAAGGGGGACAAGGCCGACGCCGCCTACTTCATCTCCTCGGGCGAGGTCGAGGTCGATGTCGGCGGGCGGCGCATCCGGCTCGGCCCCGGCGACTGCTTCGGCGAGATGGCGCTGATCAGCGGCCAACCGCGCTCGGCACACGTGACCGCACTCGACTACTGCAGCCTCCTCCAACTCACCACCGGCGATTTCCGCGAGATCCTGCGGCGGTATCCGGAGATCCGCGCGCAGATCGCCGAGCTCGCGGCGCAGCGCGGCCAGATGAACCTCGCGCCGGTCGACGAAGAGGGCGACGGCAAGGCGGCGGCGGCGCCCGACTGAGTCGCCGCGAGCGCGTCGATGCCTGTCGGCCCCGCGGGCACGGGCACGCCACGGCGGCCGGTCCCCGAGGGGCGATCTAGGCGTGCAGCTTGAAGAACTGGCGGATGCGCCGCACGAACTCGCCCGCTCGTCCGCGCGCGCGCTTGCCGCGGTCCTCCGCCGACATCGCGGCGAGCGTCGCGTCGTTGTCCGCCTGCCGGTGCGCGAGCACGTGCGACAGTGCGTCCACGATCTCCGGGCGGCGCTTCAGGATGGCGTCGAAGC
>Ga0105103_10001078_pt1 | contig 15419 bp, 12 predicted proteins | sample PPLLaktember2015_2_FD_79107 | JGI IMG/M metagenome (GOLD analysis project Ga0105103, IMG submission 79107) | Freshwater sediment microbial communities from Prairie Pothole Lake near Jamestown, North Dakota, USA - PPLs Lake P7 Core (6) Depth... | ecosystem: Environmental > Aquatic > Freshwater >...
ATTGTCTCCAAGCGATCAGGGCGGATGGGCGGCTTCGCCGTCGGAGTGCTGATCGTCGTCGCGTACTATATTTTGAATATCGCCTGCGAATTCCTCGTCACCACGCTCTGGATCTCTCCCTTTGCCGGCGCCTGGATGCCGAACGGATTATTCGCGCTCCTCACCGTCTGGCTGTTCTGGAAGATGAGCTACGAATAACCACAATGACGATTCTCTTTCGCTACATTCTTCGCGAGTACGCCAAGATCTTCCTGATGTGCTTTTCAGGACTGATGACTATCTATCTTGTGATCGACTTTTTCGAAAAAGTCCGCCGCTTTCTCAAATTCGACGCCAACATGATCGATGTCCTTACTTATTTTGTGCTGAAGACTCCGGCGATATCGTTTCAAATTACCCCGCTGGCGATTCTCATGGCGACGCTCCTGACCCTGGGACTCCTCGCACGCAATAATGAAATCACCGCCATGCGAAGTTGCGGGATCAGTTTGACCTGGATTGCATCCCCCTTCCTCATCTTTGCCACGGGGATTTCTTTGATCCTGTTGACGTTCAGCTCAACGGTGATTCCGCTGGCCTTGGAAAAAGCCGAAGAGATCAGGCTCATCCGCATTGAAAAGAAACCGGCCCCCATGGCCGTCAAAGCGCCTCGCCCATGGATCCGCATGGGATCGGACAGCCTCATGCACGTTGCAGAGGTCGAGATCGGCGGAACGGTTCTCCATCGGGTTCATCTCTACCACTTTCACAACGGGTTTCGATTAGACCGGATGACCGAAGCCGCGACCGCGACCTATACCCCTGACGGATGGACGCTCCAGAACGGGAACCAGCGGCGGTTCCACCCGGACGGATCGGTAGCGCTCGTCCAATTCGGACAGCAACCAGTCGAGTTGTCGCTGATCCCCGACGACTTTTCGACCTGGCTGGCCGGAGACTCCGAAACGATGACCATCAGGGATATTCGTGGATACATGAGCCGATTCAAGAACGAAGGGAGTTCATTTGCCCGTCTTCTGACCGACTATTACGGGCGCCTCGCCTTTCCCTTCGTCGCAGTCATCATGGTGATCGTCGGCATCGCCCTCAGCCTCCGGCGAAGCGGCGTCCGCGGCGGCACGATGGCAGTGGGGATCGGCCAGGCTTTTGTGGTGGGATTCTGCTATTGGACCACGCATTCTATCGCAATCGCCTTAGGACGAGGCGGGTTGCTGGCGCCGATGTTGGCCGGATGGATCGCCAATCTGCTTTTTGCGAGCTTTGGCCTCTATCTTCTCCTCAAAGTGCGCTACTGACACCGGTTGACTGCACGCAGACCTTCCGGTAAGTAGTGACCGAACCTGTGCGAATAAGGAGTATGACGCGTGGCTAGTCGGGTCGTGATTACGGGCCTGGGGGTGGTGTCGCCGATCGGCATCGGCGTGAGCACCTTCTGGAAATCGGCCATGGCCGGACAGTCGGGCATTTCGACGATTACCTCCTTCGACCCGTTTCCCATGGATGGCTACCGGTCGAAGGTCGCCGGGCAAATCCGAAACTTTTCCTCTGAACAGCACATCGGTTCCTCGCTCGGCGACCGCGTCGACCGTTACGCCCAGTTTGCGCTTGCAGCAAGCCGTGAAGCCTTGTCTGATTCAGGAATGGACATGGAGAAAGAATCGCCCCATCGTGTCGGCGTCATTGTGGGAGCCGGCATGGGCGGCATGGTCATGGGCGAACGGGAAATTACGCAACTCTATCTGCATCAGAAGCCGCACCGCGTCCATCCCAACTTTATCCCGGTCATCACGCTGAATTCAGCGTCCGGAATTGTGGCCATGGCGACCGGCGCCAAAGGCCCTAACCTGACGATTTCAACCGCCTGCTCATCGAGCGCCCATGCACTCGGCCAGGCCCTGTACTGCATTCGAACAGGCCAGGCTGATGTGGTGATCGTCGTCGGGGCCGATGCGAGCATTACCCCGCTCGTTTTTGCAGGATTTTGTTCGCTACGCGCCCTGTCCAGCAAATTCAACGAGCAACCGGAACGGGCGTCCCGCCCGTTCGACCGGAACCGGGACGGATTTGTGATGGGAGAAGGCGCCGGATGCTTGATCGTGGAATCCCTTGCCCACGCCAAGAAGCGCAAAGCGCGCGTCTATGTGGAGCTCGCTGGCTATGCCGCGACGAGCGAAGCCTATCATATGGTCATCCCCCGCGAAGACGGCGAAGAAGTTGCCACCACCATGAAGCTCGCGTTGAAAGCCGCTGATATCAGTCCGTCGGAAGTGGACTACATCAACGCGCACGCCACGTCGACCAACATCGGCGATGCCGTCGAGTCAAAAGCGATCAGAGCGCTGTTTAAGAATCGCGCCGACAAGATCGCCATCAGCGCCACCAAATCGCTGGTTGGCCATACCCTGGGAGCCGCCGGTGCGATCGGGGCCATCGCCACAACCTTGGCGATTCATACAGGACAAATCCATCCCACAGCCAATTACGATGATCCTGATCCCGACTGCCGGTTGAATGGAATCAGCCGTGACCCGCAAGAAAAGAAAATTCGAGCCGCACTCCTGAACGCCTTCGGATTCGGCAGCAACAATGCTGCGGTCGTCTTGAAACGATTTCGTGCCTAAGCGACTCCAGACCTAAGAGGAATGACTACCATGGCTGACCGAGCGATCGTCGACAAGATTATCCAGGCTCTCGCGGAATATCTGAAACGGGATGCCGGCACCATCAAAGCCGCACACCATCTTCGCGATGACCTCGGCCTGGACTCCATGGCCGTGATTGAACTGCTTTACAAGATCGAAGAGACCTTCGACCTCCAAATTCCTGACCAGGACCTGGTCGGCCTGGCTACCGTCGGATCTGTCGCCGCCTATGTCGAAGGACGCCTGTCGCCGGCCAAGCCGGCTGCAAAGAAAGCGCCCAAGCCTACAACGACCAAGTCCCCCACGAAGCGGAAGGCGAAATGATGAGCGCACCCTCCCCCCCACCAACGCTGACACTCACTCAGGTTCACCAACTGGTCGGTGGGGAGCTCTATGGGGATGGAGCGACCGCTCTCAAGACCTTGGCAGGGCTCTCGGACGCCACCGCCCAAGCCTTGGCCTTCGTGGCCAATGACAAGGTCTTACAGGTCAAGACCGGCATCAAAGCCGGCGCACTCCTAGCTCATCGTCACCTGTCGGAGCTGGCCATCCCGCACATCGTCGTTCCGAATCCCCAGCTCGCCTTTGCACAGGTTGCGCAACGCTTTTTTGTTCCCCCAGCCGCTCCGCGAGGAATTGCGACAGAACTGACCAGAGGCGAGCAGGTCACCATCGGAGCGGATGCCTCCATATGGCCATTTGTCACTCTTGGCGATCGCGTCACCATCGGCGCGCGCGTGACCCTCTATCCCGGTGTCTTTGTGGGGTCCGACTCGGCGATCGGAGACGATTCAGTTTTGTATCCCAATGTCGTGGTGCGCGAGGGCTGCTCGATCGGCGCACGCGTCATCATCCACAGTGGAACCGTGGTGGGATCAGACGGCTTCGGATATGTGCAACACCAGGGCAGACATGTAAAGATTCCACAACTGGGGGGAGTCACGATTGAAGACGATGTGGAAGTCGGAGCCAACGTCACGATCGATCGCGCCACGCTGGGACAGACGCTGATCAAGACCGGCACCAAGGTGGACAATCTCGTCCAGATCGCGCACAACGTCACCATCGGCGCCCATTCCATCGTCGTCGCGCAGGTCGGTATTGCCGGTAGCACGACCATCGGACAGCATGTGATGATCGGGGGACAGGCCGGGCTGGCGGATCACATTTCCATTGGGGATCAGGTTATGATTGCTGCCCGCGCCGGAGTCAATCGGAGCCTGGAACCCAATCAGATCGTATCTGGAGCGCCGGTCATGCCGCACGAAACCTGGATGAAAGCACAGGCCGTCATTCCCAGACTTCCTGAGCTACGCCAACTGGTGAGGAGTCTGGAACAACGTGTGGCGACACTGGAAAACCAGCTTACCCAGACGCCCCGCGCATCAAAGAAACCGTCGGCACGTGCCCGCAAGTAGCCTCGTCTGATTCGTACTGGACTAATCACCTCAGGATGCTCAAAAAGGTCATGGTTCTCACCCGCCCAACCCCGGCGCGCCGAGACGCGCCGTTCCGCGGGCAAGGCCACAGCAAGCAAAAAGGGGAGGCGTACCCTTGTGGTACGTTGAGTCTCTTTGTGAAGCGAGAACGCCGCTGGCGGCCTTTTTCAGCATCCTGCTAGACGCGTCCACGCCAGAAAAACAACCGCGCCCAATAGAACCCGGCCCATGGCAAGAGAATGGCCGGAACCATTGAGACCTGTCCGATCGAAATCGCCAGCCAGGATCCCCCGAGCATCACCCCTACACCCAACATATACGCCAGAGGGATCAACGAACGCCCCGGATGTTCCAAGGGCGACGGCTCAGGGACTTTTGCTCCCTTCTTGCCTTGCTTCGCCGTGGCCACTCGTATGCGGGCCGCCAGGACCTCTGGAAACGATTGTAAGAGATAGGAGTGATAGCGCGACTGGGCAAACCCCAGCGCCGCGCCCAAGGCAATTACGCCCGTACTCTGAAGGAATGTTCCCCACGTGTACTGATCGGTCGCAAACAGTTGATACCCCAGTCCCGCGACTCCTCCGAGCATACTGACCAAACCAACCAGCCCAGAAGGTATGAGAATGTATGTCTTAACATAGTCATGCGCTTGTTTCGTAATCTGCTCCGGCCGCTGTACGGTAATCAGTTTTGGCACAACCACCTCATTCGATTAGGCACATATCGAGATCATCGACAAGATTCCTGCCCCCCCCGACAACTGCCACCCCAAAGTATCGCAGCGGTACAAGGCTGGATCACCTGACTGGCAATGCCTCATTCGTTACGACAGGCTTGTCGTTCATCTTCTAACATTCATGATCACCAGGATCAATGTTCCATTCTCACGCCCTAACCGCCAAACGCCTCTGCCTGCATAGCAAACAACAGTGAACGATCTGTTTCCCCTTTCTCGGTCGCAAGATTAACCCTCCACTGCTGTAGACTCCGGCCTACAGCGGCATTCAGAAGACAACCCTGGAAACGTCATATTCTTATGTCCACAAAATCTGTGTGTGACCTGTGGATAGCCATGTGGATGATGGCCCAACCAGCATCACAGGTGCCATCGCCACCTCAGTGCCTATTGTTTAGGCATGACTTCATCATTCATATCAATGGGATCCGCTGCGTCCGCTCGTGATGATGTCCCACCACTAGCAGTAGAGCTCGTGCGTGATATCAATGTGTTAAGAGTGCGGCAACCGAGGGTGAAGAGAACAATCAGGCAGGGAGGATTTCTTCAATGGTCGCTCGCTCAAGACGTCCGAGATTCACCCATTGTTCAGCCATGGGGACCAGTGTCTTCAAGCGCAATTCAAGAGCTTCGAGGCGAATGGGTAGTGAGGTCACCTTTCGGTAAGCCGTGACCGTCAAAAACGACTTCAGCCCTTGGAGAAACATCATGATAGTCATCGCCTGAACCAGCTTAGCCTGATCATGCAGGAATTCAACATGGCCAAGAATGGGATCAAGCTGAGAGGCCGTGACAAAGCTGGCGGCCTGCGCCCGGAGAGATGCGAGTGCCTCCGTCATTTGCGGGACACGCGAATGAACGGCCTGAAGAAACTCATTATCCTGCCGATCCAAGTCGCGAAGGATACGCTCGATCGTAGACACATCAACCGGCTGTTCGGCCTCACCCACTTCTTCGGCACGATGGATCACCGCCTCCAACATGTCCCGTGCCGGCTGCATCGATCTCGATCGAGCCTTCTGCAACTCACGCAACGCACTTAATAATGAGAGCGAGGAAAACTCGCGGTTTGGAACGATTCCTGGATGGATGCTGCGCGTGGCCGTCTCCTCATGTTCGACGGGACCCACCTCCTCCTCATGGACCACGGACACTTCTCCGTCTATGAGCGTTTGCTCCTCTCCTGCTGCTCCCTGGGAGGGAACGGATGCCAACTGCCGGACCGCGGCAATGACTCGACTCAAGCCCTGGTGCAACTGACGCAGCGACTCGGAAGCAACGGCAGTTTCTGCCCCGCCGACATCACGAAGCGTAGGCAGCAGGTTCGTCGCCATTGCCTCAATCTCATCAAGATGCACCGTGGCAGCAGACTTCGCCAGATTCGTGATCCCGTTGAGGACAATCCCGTAGACATGCGAACGAACCGGCCCCTCTTTGTCGGCACTGAGCCGTGCGAGCGCAGATTGAATTTGCGCGAGCCACTCGTGCGCCTCCAGCGCAAACAAGCCCACGACTTCCTTGTCAAACCCGACATCGTCCTGACTCAGCGTCTCTACTCCAGACTCTTGATCAAGGACAGTTTCAGATTTTTCCCCATCGACCGCACCAGGATGCCGCGCATGTTCCACGACACCTTGAATGGCAGTTGCAATGGCATCCAGGCTCTCCAGGAGTGACGTAAACTGATCCGACGCCGCCCCCGTCGGCACGGCAACGTTTGGAACCTCCGGCGCAAACGTGAGACGCCCGACCACGGGAGCTTTGAGTGCTTCGATAATACTTACCAGCGGGGTCAGACTGAGATCGATATGCCGACTCCCGCCGTGACCCGCGTCTCCAGGTTCATCTACCTCCACGATCGGCCGTAGCGGGTACTGCACATTGACTCCCACGACCGTCCCGGTTTCTCCAGTTGTCAGACGAACGGTCGTCCCAAGGGGATACACCGACAGCTGCTCGACCAGCGCTTTGATCATCTCCCGTGGAAATGTTGCCCGCTCTGCCACCAGCAACTCTTTGATCGCCTCATGCGGAAATAGTCTGGGACGATAGGGACGTTCGCTGATCAATGCATCAAACACGTCTGAGACACCGATGATCAGTGCCATCTCGCTGATTTGTCGCCCTTTCAACCGATTCGGATAGCCCAACCCATTGGTGCGCTCATGAGCCTGGCGAATCAATTCCGCTAGCCAGGTGTGGTCGGACCCCGACCGCTTGATTGCCTCGTACCCCAGTTCCGGATGTTGTTCGATCAACGTTCGTTCGTCGGCCGACAGCCGCCCGGCTTGCGTGAGCAGTGATTGAGGAACGGCAAACAATCCAATGTCGTGCATCAGCCCGGCCAGCGCGAGCCGTTCCAATTCGCGTCCATAGTATCCCAATCCCATCCCGACCTTCGTCGCCACAACAGCCACATTCACGAGGTTCGTCAAGAGCGGCGATCCTGATGGACTGGAGAGCGCCATAACGATCAATTCATCGCTACGTTTCAACGACGCGACCAGCGACGCAGCTAAGATCTCGAGTCGATCGAGTTGAATGCTCCGTTGACTTTGTATGGCCGAAGCGACAAGGGTCAGTTCGGATTCTGCGTCCCTATACCATGTCATGGAAACTCGTTCTCCCCTTCTTCCTGCCTGGATCCGGTCAACCTAACGTGGATCCGCGAAGCGCATAACCAGCGTTGAGTCGATGTGATCAACTTTCGCTTGCGCTCCGCTGAACAAGCAGAGATCGCAGAGCGCATTAATTAATCGACAGACGCCGCCCGTGTGTCGATATATCGCTTCCACTGCATCCATCGTAAAGAGCCTTCGCGTGCACCCCGCCGCTGCCAATCGGCCTTGAACGTAGGCCTGCGTTTCTTCAACATCAAACCGTTCCAGATGATACCGCACGGCAATCCGTTGCATCAGCTGTGGAATACGCGCGATCCGCTCTCGAAGTTCCGGCTGTCCAAGCAACACGAGCGTCAACAGAAACCGATCGTTCATCTGATAATTCATCAAGAGCCGGACCTCGTCAAAGATCCGATCCTCAAGGATAGTTTGAGCCTCGTCAATGACAAGGACCGTATCAACTCCCTGCCTGGCGTTCGACAGCAAATGCTCATTCAGACGCCTCAGCTGCACCGCCTTTGAGCCACCGACCGGCAATCCGAACTGATACAGAATCTCCCCAAGAAATTGCTTTTCCGGAAGCGAGGGATTTGCCAACAAGGCTACATCATACTTCGACCTCGGTAATTTGAGAATCAGCGCACGGCTCAGAAGGGTCTTCCCGCTTCCAATCTCGCCGGTCAGCATGACGGCGCCCTTTCGAGCCTGAATCCCATACAAAATCCGTTGCCGAGCCTCCTCATGTTTAACCGAAGGGACATAAAAACGCGGATCAGGAACATTCTCAAACGGCTGGGTCCGCAACCCCCAATGCTGTTCATACGTGAAAGACAGCGGCTCAGCAATCAGCACTTCGATCTCCATTCTATTTTCGCCTTACGATGGAACCAGTTTCAGGGATACTCAGGGAGCGGCACGACTGAGCAGTACTATGGACCACCACTAGGCGGGCAACAAGGCCTCGATGACTCCTCGCTCTTGTCGGCCAGCTTCTGCCCATTCGTGAATGATCGTAGGCATCGTGCGCAGTCTGCTCTCCACCTTCTTCAACTGAGAAGCCTGGGGGATCACCCGCTGTTCCATCACAATCGTGAGAAAGCTCTGCAGCCCTGTGAAAAACGTCATGGCTTCGACCGCATTCACCTGTTGAGAAGCCGACCAGAGTTCAGCAGTGCGGTCCGCCATTGCGCTCCACTCGACGGATGATTCCTTCCATTGGCCAATTGACGCCCGTGCCATCTTTCCAATACCGTCAGCCACGAGCGGTCCGAGCCGCTCTACCATCTGCGCATATGCACGCTCTACCTCGGCACCTCGCGCTAGAACCTCACGCAAGGATGCGGCATCACAATGAGTCACTCCATTTCTCATCATCCCGTCAATCTGCGCAATAATGGTCTTCGTCACGTGGCCTGGCATGGCCGTACTGCCAGCCAGGAGACCAATCAGCTCGGAGAGCGCGACCATGAACTCCTGCACCGGCACCGTAACGGCCGCCACCTCTGCTATTGCAGACTCAGGATCAAACGCCACACCGGTCGCCCGAGCCAACGCATCGTGAATCTGGCCCAGCTGTTTGCAGAGCGCCAAGAAAGCAGAGGCCGAGAGAGGAACGGACGGATCCTCTACCGCCTCAACCAAGGGAAGGCCAGAGAAACTCGCCTGCTCAACTTCGTGCAGAGCGATCGTCGCAGCCGACCCGCCAAGGTTCGTTAGTCCGGCTTTGATCGTGTGAGCTAACTTGAGGTGACGATCAGCCGGAGGACCTTGCTGCAATTCATCGAGCGCCACATGAATCTGTTGCAACCACTCCTGCGCTTCTTGAGCAAACAGCGCAATCAACTCTTTTTGAAACTCATCGTCTGTATCGACTGCCATGCCACTTCATTCCTTCGCATGAACACGGGTCTACGCCCTTGAGCTCGATCTGTTCAGACCCGCCCCTTGCCACTGCCGAGTTGAGACGCCAACCCAGCTATTTCTCCGAGCTTACGTGCCATATCTTCAAACCGCTTCATAGATTGCTCAGCTGACTGTTCAGATTCCGACACACGCCGTGCCAACACGGCGTTCCGATCCCGCTCGGTCGCCAAGAGATTCTCGAACTCCTGAGCCCCAGCCACTATCTTCTCTAATTCATGAATACGGCTCTCTTTGGCGATCCCAACCTCAGTCACCACGGCTAATTGGTTTTCCAGGTCACTCAACCGCTGTACTCCGCGTTCAGCCTCGGCAAGACGTCCGCTCAACTCCCCTACTCGAGCCCGTTCGGCCGTCATCGCGGCATCCGCCTGCTTTACTTGTCGTTCAAGATCGGCAGCGCGATGCTCTTCACGGGCCAGCCGCGCTTCCAGGTCTTTCGTCCGCTCCGCGGCGGCCTCTAAGACAGTCAACTGTTCAACCAGCTTTGTCATGGCTGCCCGCTCGGTCATCAGCGTGGATTCCAACTGAGGCACCGCGCTAACCGCTTGTTGGAGATCGGCAATCTGCTGTCGAAGATCCTGAATGGAATCCTGCTCAGACTTCAAAGCAGATTCGAGAGCCGATGCCTTCGACCGTGCATCGGACAGCAGGTCTTCACTGCTGGCAATCTGCGCTTTCAACGACACACTCTGCTGTCGCTCTTGAGCCAACTCAGCTTCAATTCCCTGCGTCCGGCTCGACTCATTGCTGATTTCCTCAACACGATGACGCTCGGCAGCGAGTTGGCCTTCCAATTCCTTTGCCTGTGCCGCCAGCACCTCCAGTTCTCCTACTCGCTTCTGGAGCCCTTCCGCCTTGCCCCTCTCAGCTTGCAACTGAGCAACGAGCTCACTGGCATGGGCAACTGCCTGGTTATAGGTCGCAAGCTGTTCGTCAGTGATTCGAGGACCGTTCCACACTTCCCCGGATACTGCAGGCTTAGGAGCCGGCGCTGCAGGGGAAGGAGCCACCACCGCAGGCTCTTGGCGTTTTGCAAGCAACTCCAGAACCCGGTCCTTGAGTGAGGTTCCTTGAAACGGTTTCTTGAGAACTCCGTCAGCATGACAAGACTCCGCTTGTTTTGTCACCTCATCATTCACAATTCCTGAAATCAGCAACACCGGCGTTGTGGCCAGAGATGCATGCCCTCGCACAAAGGCGCATACTTCATATCCGCTCTTGTCCGGCATGATCACATCCGACACAATGACGTCCGGCCGTTCCTTCGACAGGTAGGCGAGCGCCTCTTCTCCATTGGCGGCTAAGGTGACGCCAAGTCCGGCTTCCGTTAACAATCGCTCCGCCACTTTTCTGACCGCAATACTGTCATCTGCTACAAGAATCTTCGGCATACTGACTCCCTTCACCTCTGTTCGTAACCATCACTCTCAGGCAGTCCCTAATCGTGCAGCTGAAATAATGGGGACATCTTCAAACCCATCGGTAAAACACCCCACCGTGTCGATATCGTTGTCGCGATAGGCCCGAATCTTTGCAGCATCGAGTGAATGCAACACGGGCATTTCCTCATCAATGCAAATCGCCATCACCCCGTCGGCCTGCTTGGCCATCAAACAGAGACGCTGCTCCCCCTTTACACGAAGCTTCAGCATCCCGGCGAGATCAAAAACAGGAAACACCGCCTGATCCAGGCGAATAACCGACGAGATGAATGGTGTACAGCTGGGAATCGGAATACTGCCAACCCAGACAGAAATCCTGCTAATCTCTTCGGTCTTCACCGCCAGTCGGCGTCCCCCTACCGAGAAGACTAACAGATGACACAGGTGTGAAGCGGCCTGACGCTGCCGGCCAACCGCTCCCCTTAGCATGCGATGCCCTTTCTCATTCTGTCGGACCTGTCTGATAGGCACAGAGACAACCGTTGGTCCTGGTTCACCAATCCGCCATCTCGCTGCATGGCACCACTTAACAACCACCTCGTGTGAAGCCCGATCGCCACTCCATCTCCGTATAAGATAAGACCCACGTACCAATTCCGCTCTTCATTGCGGAATTGACGTGGTAAAGGCAACACACGCGTCCGTTCGACTTCGACCAGACCATGAACCTGATCCACACGGACGCAGGCACGAATCCCTGCCTGGGCCAAAAGCACCATGCGTGTCTCCGGCCCGTCGTCAGCTTGAGCAAGCCCAAGCCGGCCCCCAAGGTCCAGGAAAGGATACTCCTGACCTTGAACCGTGAGCGTGCTCACCGAGCCGCTCTCCTCCATCGTCAGCAGGCCTTGAACTAACTCAGAGGACAGGGCAAATTGCCGGGTGTCGATCCCTACAATCAGAAAGCGCTCGTTCGGCACATGAGCGGCCGACCCGATCCGATGGCCTCGCAGACTCATTCCATCGCCTCATCGATCATGTACCTTCGATTCTGCATGTCATCCTTATCGTTGACCTCAGCCAGACTGCCTACTTCCGAACTGCTGATACCTGCCCGACCCATCGTTCGACCTCTTGAAGCAATGCGCGTTCTTCCACAGGCTTAGCGATATATGAACTGGCCCCGACGTTCAGAGCCATCTGACGATGCTTATCCCCCGCACGCGTCGTCATCACGACAACAGGAGTTTGCTGTGTCTGCGGACGGCTACGCAATGCTTGGATGACTTCCAATCCATTCACCTTCGGCATTTCAAGATCTGTGAAGATCAGCCGGTAGGAATGTGCCGAGGCTTTCCGCAATCCATCTTCGCCATCCACTGCTGTGTCGACTTGATAACCTGCGTTTTCCAACATGCGTCCGACAAATTTCCGAATGCTCAGCGAGTCGTCGATCAAGAGGATTGATGCCATCGCGGGCGCTTGGGCATCCATACCATGTCCCGAGTCCGGATGAGGCGCCAATGCTGTTTCAGGGGCAGCCAACATCGCGACCGAGTCCCGAGATTCCCGCGCCAGCAGTCGTCCCGTATCCAGCACAAGCACCACACGTCCTTCAGGATCGATCGTGGCCCCGCCGAAGCAGGACCGCTCCATTGAGCGTAACGTACCCAATGATTTGATGACGATTTCTTGACGTCCCAACAACTCATCGACTGCCAATCCGATCGGCCCCGAGGCAGTGCGTACCACGACCACTGGCATCGAGATATCCACCATCCCGCTTTCACGTCTGAGCAAATGGCGAAGCGAGTAGAGATCGATCGCCTCTTCGCCCATCTGCAAAATGGCCCGCTCCCCCATATGCTGCAACGAGCCCACCGTCGGCATGGTTACCTCGCGCACGTTGGGTAGTGGAATCGCATACCGTTCCGATCCCACTCGCACCATCAACGCCGTAGCAATGAGCAGCGTCAGAGGCAAATCCAACGTAAATTTGGTGCCCACGCCGGGAAGTGACTCAACATCGATATGACCGTTCATTCCTTCAATTACCCGCTTGACCACATCAAGACCGACGCCTCTCCCAGCCTGATCCCCCACCTTCTCTGCCGTAGAAAAGCCTGGAGCAAAAATGAATTTCAGCGCTTCAGCATCCGGCATCGCCTGAATCTGTTCTGACCGAGCCAGCCCAAGATTGACGGCTTTTGTCCGGATCCGTTTGAGATCGAGACCCGCCCCGTCGTCTTCCACCTCGATGATGATCGAGTTGCCTCGATGTGCGGCATGCAGGTAGACAGTGCCGACCGCAGGCTTCCCTTTCGCCACACGAACCCCGGCTGGTTCAATGCCGTGGTACACGGCATTGCGCACGAGATGGACCAACGGATCCACCAGGCGCTCCACGATCCCGGTATCCACTTCAGTATGTTCACCGGACGTCACCAACGACACTTCTTTCCCTGAGGCCCGGGCAATTTCCCGGATCGCTCGGCGGAACCGTGTGAACGGAGTCCCGATGGGAACCATGCGGGCACGCGCGATTTCATCCCGCATGCCGAGGGTGAGCTGCTGTAATTGACTCATATCATCATGTGATCGACGGATTGACCCGCTCAGTTGCGACATCGATTCAGTAATATCAGCGGTCACCTCACTGATACGTCTCGCCAAAATATTGAAATCGTCATACTTATCAAACTCCAGACTGCCGAAATCACTTAGTCCCACCACGCCGGCTGTTGCCGCCTCCGTGGAAGTCGAAGGAGCGGTCGGAAATGTGAACGTGTGTTTCTCTTCAAACGATTGTATGGCATCGACCAGCCGGGACTTGCAGGCCAAGACCTGTTGAGACAGTTGTTCCAACACACGGAGACGCTGCTCTAACCGGCCTCGTCCAATGACCAATTCACCGACCAGGTTGAGCAATCGTTCTAATCGGTCTCGGCTGACCCGAATCACTTCACGGTCTTCTCCGGACCGTCCATCGATGGTCTTGCCCTGCTGCCCTTCTTCTTTGGGTCCAGCAGATGATTGCATGAGAGGCGCCGGGGCATCGGCCGCCACGACCGGCTCCCCACTCGGGACACCGCCTTCATGCAGAATCTTTAACTCAGCCAGCGCGGAGGCAAATCGTTGCTGTGTCGTCGCCAGGATGGCCGGATCACGGCGCATCAGCACACGAACGACATCGATGGATCGGAGCAACAAGTCTGTCTGACCCGGCTGCACGGCCAAGTGCCCTTCACGCACGGCTCCCATAAAGTCTTCGATGTGGTGAACCAGATCGCCGATGGATTGAAACCCGACGGTATACGCAGACCCCTTGAGCGTATGGGCAGTCCTGAATAATTGATTGATCAGTTCGTCGTCCTGAACATTCTTATCCAGCCGCAGGAGATTGGCCTCAAGCGACTCCAGATACTCCTGAGCCTCCGGGGCAAAATAGGACAGCACCTCGGGATCCAGTTGCGGAATTAGATACTCAGCCGATAGCACGGGACTCACCGCCACATCCCCATCGACTGTTGACGAAACTGACGACTGTATCTCTGCATGGGCAACAGGAGCCGATGACGCAGCGGCCGCAATGGCCTCACCATCCCGCAACTGCTTCAGGAAATTAATCACAGCCGGCACATCATGCTGTAATTGCGGCACATGGGCAGGATCTCGCCGCAGCGCGAGCCGGATAATGCCAACAGCCCGAGTCAACCCCTCGAAGAGGGCGTCGCTCAGTTCAACCCGGCGCTCACGAAGCTTCCCCATACATTCTTCCATGGGATAGGCAATGTCGCCGATGACGGTAAAGCCAACAGTATGCCCGGAGCCCTTCAGCGTATGAGCCGTCCGAAAGAGTCGGTGAATCGCATCATCGTCGTGTGGGTGAGCCTGCAAAGTCCGAATCAGACTATCGATCGTATCCAGGTATTCCAACGCCTCAGGGACAAAATACGACAGCACTTCCGCATCCACGTTTGGCACAAAATAATCCTGACTCAATTGAGCGCCATCTCCAGCACCCGGTGCACCTTCATCATCTATAGAGGCCAGCTGACCTGTTGTTTTAGCGGGGAGAAAACCATCGGAAACAACCAGACATCGATCGATTGTCCCCTGATCTTCACCCCCACCTTGTCCAATCACATCAAGCTGAAACTGGACCCCCTGCACAATTTCCCGCATCGCACCTACAGCGCGAAGCCAGTCCGCCTCTGGGATCGTGTGACTCTGCTCAAACAACGACTCCAGCCTTTCGCTCAACTGGGCAATGCCGGAAAATCCATAGAGCGCCGCAGCCCCTCGAATCCGGTGCGCCACAATAAATTGCTCATGCAATTGTTGCGAACTTGGAACGGACCCATCGGCTGGCTGTAAGGCGCGTTTGAGCTCGGCCATGCCATCTACGGCCTCGGCCACAAATATAGTCATAAGATTGTCCGGATCGAATTCTGCGCTCATCCTGGTCCCTTCTCACCCGGAGGATGACAGATATCCACCGGGTAATCTCATTACACCAGTTTGAATTGCGATACAGAGGCCGTCAGCGTTTCAGCGAGCTTCGCCATATCTTCTACGGTGACCCGCGCGGAATCCGTGGCTTTCTGCGTGGCCACCGCACCACCGGTGAAATCCTTAATCGAGCGTCCCACCTTGTCGGTAGAAGCAGTCTGCTCAAC
>Ga0105103_10001079_pt1 | contig 15401 bp, 10 predicted proteins | sample PPLLaktember2015_2_FD_79107 | JGI IMG/M metagenome (GOLD analysis project Ga0105103, IMG submission 79107) | Freshwater sediment microbial communities from Prairie Pothole Lake near Jamestown, North Dakota, USA - PPLs Lake P7 Core (6) Depth... | ecosystem: Environmental > Aquatic > Freshwater >...
AGCATTTCGGGATTAATGTCTCTGAATTCACCTTCTTGAAGAGAAAAAGAAATAACATTGGTGGGCCGGTCTTTGGACAGATATTGTTTATTAATGCGCTGAATGGCTTCATCATCGACTAACGTGATACTGATTTCCTTATTCGCGCAACCTGTCAGTTTTAGAAGTTGGGTCACTTTGACGCGGATCTTGCGTTTGTCGATTTTAATTCGCTTCTGCTGATTTTCGATTTGCACTTTCATTGGACTCTTTTTTACCGTTTGTCTCTTTGGGGGATGTTTGCGGATATTCAACGCGATGATGGAAAATACCGGTCAAAATTCGGGTAAATGTTTCCGCAATGGTGTTAAGGTTTTTCAGCGTTAACTCACAATCATCCAATTGACCGTCTGTGTATATACGCTGAATACGTTCCCGTACCAGTGAGCGTATTCTTGCTGGTGTTGGATTCGAAAGTGTCCGTGAGGAGGCTTCAATGACATCACCCAGCATAACGAGTCCGGCCTCTTTGGTTTGCGGTTTCGGCCCGGGATAACGAAAATCACTTTCCGCTAGAGAACGAATCGATTCGTCCTTGTTCTTTTTGGCCTTTTCGTAAAAATAGCTGACGAGACTGGTGCCGTGATGTTCACGGATAATATTGATGATCGGCTGACCGAGTTTTACCTTCAAGGCCAGCTCGTAACCTTCCTTGACATGGGAAATAATAATCAGGGAGCTCATTTTTGGTGAGAGCTTGTCGTGACGATTGTCGTTACTGGGCTGATTTTCAATATAGTAATGAGGTTTGGCCAATTTACCGATGTCATGGTAATAGGCGCTGACCTTTGCTAATAGTGAATTCGCGCCGATGACTTCTGCCGCAGCTTCAACCAAAGAGGCAACGATAATACTGTGGTGATAGGTGCCTGGTGCTTCGATGATCATTCTCTGAAAAAGTGGTTGATTGAGATTGGCCAGTTCCAGCAACTTGATGTAGGTAATAAAACCGAATAGACTTTCAAAAATGGGTGTGATACCCGCAACTAGAATTCCAGTTATAATGCCGCCGAGAAAGCCCATAACGAGTCTTATAATTAAGTCATGAAGCAAATGGCCGGTTAAAAGATTCAAACAAACAATGGCGGCCATATTGATAACCCCAAGAAAAACGCCGACCTTTAAAAAAGTAGAACGCTGACGGCTGTTGGCGATGTGATAGGAAGCGGCAACAGATCCCAAAAATGAAAAAAGCGGGAAAATAATATTTTCATCGAAAAGAAGACTGATGAGAAATGATGTCAGTACACTGATGATCAAAGCCACGTTGCGATTAACCAATACGGCGATAATCATGGCGCCGCAGGCAAAGGGTATCGCAAAATAGCAGGCGTCGGCTGGGATAGAAGGGAAAGCTCTGTTGATGGAAATAGAGATAAAGATTCCCGCTTTGACAAAAAATATCTGTAGAACGGCAACCATAGCAAAAACGAGAAAGTCCACATTGGAACGGGATGTTGTTTTCAGCCAGTTTCTGGTGCGCCAGAAGTACAGAAGCAATGTAAGAAACAGGGCGGTGCAAAATATCCCCAAAACGACCGTCAGACGGGATATTTTATTGTCCGCGGATGTTTTATAAAATGCATCAAGTTTGGCCAGTTCCAGATAACCGATCTTTTCTCCTTCTCGGACAATCATCTCATTTTTTTGAACTTGGAAATAAACAGGTTTGACCTCTTCAGTGATGGATAATATTTTCTTGTCCGTTGCCTCTTTATTGAAGGTGAGGTTGGGTTCAATAAGCTTTTTTAGAAGTAAAAAAGAAAGTCGCCGGGCATCAAGCTGATCGCTTTTGAAAACGGCGTTCACTTTTTTATATAATATCGGGTCAATATCGTTAATATTCAGAACAAACGATACGTCCTTCAGATTTTCCTCTGCCCGCGTAATCATATTAACGATAGTAATGCCTTTTTCCCGATCGCTTTTTTGCAAAACGCTCGAAGTAACTAAAGTATTGTCATAGAAAGAAGAAATGACTCTGGACAGTCTTTGTAAAAGATCATCCGAATAATTATTTGCTTTAAGAAAAGAAAATTCATATTGTGTCAGAGAGACACCTAATGATTGTTCCAAAAGGGCTTTATGTGATTGCGATGCTTGTTGCCCCGAAACAAGCATAAAAGAATTTTTGATTTTTTTTGTGAGGGTAATGGCCATCTCAGCGTCATATTCATAGATCGGTCGCGTATTAACAGAAGCTTCATTTCTTTTTTGTTGTGTGGAGTTGACATCTTCGACCAGAAAATTACGATCCGCCTTGATGTTTTCCTGAGCGATCATACCATGGCGGTATTCCGGATTTGAATCATAGTGTTTAGGCGCTAGAATCAGCGTTAATCCGACACTTAAAACAATGGCGATCGCCCAGCGCTGAAAAATGATATTATTTAAAAAATTGAAAGAAATTTTACTCTTTTCTTTCAATTTCCGAAAAGTTGAAAATATTTTCTCCGATGTGGAATCTAGATAATTCATATATCTTATTTATTTTTACTCGATTTATTATCGATGTCCCATGAAGCGTAAGCCGAAATGACGTCGGCGACGAGGGGATGACGAACCACGTCCACCTGCGAAAAATGCACAATGCGTACTGCGTCCACTCTTTTCAGAATTTTTTCGGCTTCAATCAAACCCGATGATTTTTCCGTTGGGAGATCAATCTGCGTGATGTCGCCCGTCACAACGGCTTTTGAATTAAACCCCAGTCGCGTTAAAAACATCTTCATCTGTTCAGATGTCGTATTCTGGGCTTCATCCAAGATGATGAATGAGTCGTTGAGCGTCCGTCCGCGCATGAATGCCAACGGTGCAACTTCAATAAATCCTTTGTTAATCAGAGCACTCGCTTTTTCCATATCCACCATGTCATAGAGCGCGTCATATAATGGACGTAAATAAGGATTGACCTTTTCGGCCAAATCGCCCGGCAGAAAACCCAAACGCTCACCCGCTTCCACAGCAGGCCTGGTCAGAATAATCCGTTGTACTTTCTTTTCCAGTAATTGCGACACGGCCATTGCCATGGCTAGGTAGGTTTTGCCGGTGCCGGCAGGTCCGATGGCCAAGACCATGTCAGCATTTCTCATGGAATCGATGTAATGCCGCTGGGTGATGCTTTTGGGCGTTATCATGCGTTTTTTGGAGGATATAAAAACCGTATCCAGAAAAACGCGGGCTAAATCAAAATGGATATCTTCGGTGAGAATTCGATGCGCATAGTCGATATCGGAGACGTGAATGTGCCAGCCTTTTTCCATAATCGCATAGAGTTGTTTGAGTAGAAGCGAGATCTTCAGAACGGTGGCCTCATCACCGGTGATGGAAAGATGATTGCCCCAGGGCTTAATTTTGACTTGTTCAATCTTTTCGAGGAGCTTTAGATGATTGTCATGCTCGCCGCATAGATTTTTCAGCAAGTTCTGATCCGCGAAGGATATTTTTTCTACCCGGATGCTTTTAGTTGCTTTAATCAAATATTTTCAGCCTCTAAAATATTAGCCTAAACCAATACTATTGCCGTTTATTTCCATGAGCAATAAGATATGGCTTCTCTACCGCGACGGCGTTTCCTATCATTATGAGACATTGAAAGCAATACAATTTACGCCTGTAAAAACAGGTGGGCGAAGACCTTTGCATTACCCAGCATATTGTCAATGGGACAGTTTTCATCAGGCTGATGCGCATTCATATTCGTTTTGGACCAGACCGCGACCGGATAGTCCTTTTTGCGAAGATAGGATGCAACAGTTCCCGCGCCAACCCCACCCGCATAAGCTTTCAGATGATAGATCTTCTCAATCGCTTCCCGCAAGGCAGAAACGACAGGAGAATCTACAGACGTGGGATGTGCGGACTGAACGTATTGCTGCTGTGATTTCTCAATTTTTACTGAAAATTTCTTTTCCACTTTTTGGGTAATCTTTTTGATCTCGCCCAGGACATCCTGGAGATCGTATTGCGGCAGTACTCGGCAATCCATATAGAAGACGTCTTCGCCGGGAATGGTGTTGATGTTTCCTACGTTTGCTTCTTTCTTCGTCGGTTCAAATGTGCTGATAGGAGGGTCAAAAAGCGGATTAACTGCATCGAAAATCTTGTGGAGTTTCGTTAATTGCGTCACCAGATAGGAAGCCGCCGAAAAAGCATTAATACCCAGTTGAGGCTTACTACCGTGGCATTGTTTGCCGGTTGTTTTGAAGCCCAGCCAAAGGATGCTTTTTTCCGCAATCTCGATAAGCGAGCCTTCGGGATTTCCCGAATCAGGAACCACGATTAAATCATCGTGGCTGAAAATCTTTTCCTGCAAGTCCAGTACGTGATACAATCCTTTGCCGCCGGAGGTTTCCTCGTCTGCCACGAAGAAAAGACCAATGGAGGACGCAGGTATGATTCCCTCGTCCATAAAAGCTTTGGCGGCAAAAATCGAGGCCACCATATCCTGCTGATTATCTTCCGTGCCGCGGCCATAGATATGGTTATTTATGACGTAGGCGGCGTAAGGATCGGCGCTCCAGAGATTGGGTTCGCCTGGCGGAACAATATCTAAATGTGTAATTATCCATATATTGCGATATTTATTTTTTCCTTCAATGAATGTCAGGAAGTTAGGGCGTAAACCCGCGGAAACGCTTTCGTCCGGTGCGTCATAATGACGAAAAGATGTAAAGCCCATTTCGATGAGACACTTTTCCAGCAGTTGAGCTTTTAACATTTCGCCGTCACCGCCATTGATCGGACCGACAGCAGGCATGGCCGTCAGTGCTTTCTGCAGTTCAATCATATCATCTCGATAGGTGTCTATTCTGCGGCAGATTTTTTCAAAGGTATTCTCGTCTATCATGAATAAGCCTTAACCTATTGTTGTGGTGAGATAAAAACAGGTTGTTCCCATTTTTCAGGCAATTTGCCGAATTGATCCGTGTCGCCTACGATAATCGTCAGCCGTCTTTTTTCGTTAAGGTATTTACCGGCGACACGTTTTAAATCCTCGCGCGTCACAGCTTCAATTCTTTTCCGATAGCCGCTCAGATAATCGTCTGGTAATTTTTCATACGCAATAGTCATTTGTTGAGAAGCAATCTGGCTGGGCTGCTCAAAAGAGAAAATAAAACTGTTGAGCATGGATTTTTTTGCCCAGTCCAGTTCGGCTTGAGAGATGGAACCGGCAACGACATCATCCAGAATGGAATTAATCAAGTGAAGTGCCTGAAAGGTCGATGCTGTTTTGGTAAAAGCATATGTTCCGAAAACACCGTAATTGCTGCGAGCACGGTAAAAGCTGCCGGCGCTGTATGCCAGCCCTTCATTATTGCGGACAGCGCTGAATATTTTTGAAGGGAAGCCGCCGCTGCCGATGATAAAATCAAGAACAGAGAAAGCGTAGAAATCCGGATCATTTTTGCTGAGGGTGAATTCTCCGCTGACCACGGTTGATTGCGGAATCTGTTTCCGTATAAAGAAGATACCATGGCCCGGTTCTTTCGGCGGCGGCTCAATGTTGATGGCCTGCCGGGAATCTTTCCAGTGGCGGAAGTATTGCCGGATTTTGTTTATAGCATCTTCCCTGGAAATATCGCCGGATACGGCCAGGATGATATTGGCCGGGAAAAAATATTCCCGGTGAAAACCGATTAAATCATCGCGGGAGATTTGCTTCAGAGAGGATGGCGTCGCATAACGCCCGCGTGGATCGGAAGGATAAAGCAGGCGGTTGAATTCACGAAATGCAAATTTTTGGGGATTATCCGCCACCCTACGCAGTTCTTCTTTTTTCAACGATAGCGCCGTTTGCAATTTTTCTTCTTCAAATGCCGGGTGGATGAGTATCTGTGCAAGCAGATCCAGACAGACATCCAGATCGCTCTTCAAAAAAGAAAAATAAACAGAGGCGGAGTCAAGCGACATGGAAATGGAGGGCGAGGCAGCCAGAAAATCCAAACGCTGATCAATATCTGCGCTGCCCAATTGGGTTGTACCGCCTGTTCGCATCATGTAGGCGGTCAGTTCCGCCAAACCTTCTTTACCCTGGGGATCATGCAGCGATCCGGTGCGCACCAGCGCGGATAGGGAAACCAGAGGCAATTCATTATTCTGAAGATAAAACAAAACCATGCCGTTATCCAGCAGAACGCGCTCGGCCTCTTGTATGCGAAAATCCAGCCCGGGATATTTTAATTTGTCCGGTGCGATGAATTTTTGAGCCGCTGACGCACCGGACACAATCATTCCGCAAAACAACAATAGCAGTCCGGTTAGACAACAGACATTAAAATTATTTTTCATTTTTACCCGTGCTTGCATCTTCGTTTGCTTTTTTGTTTAGGATCGCGATCGTCCGGTTTTCAACTGCCAGATACTTTACGGCCGCTGTCTGAATATCCATTGCCGTCACTTTGTCAATGTGAGAAATGTAGTTGGAAAAGTATCGGTAATCACCTAGCAGCAATTCGTAATAAGAAAGAATGGAAGCCAGCTCAGAATTGGAATCCAGGCTTTTAACGTAATCCATCTTCAGTTGATTTTTGGCTTTGGCCAGTTCCAAGTCGGTCACGGGATGAGTCTTTAATATTTCCAGTTCCCGAAAAATGGCCGCCTGGAGTTCATCGTTTGTATGCGGATGGCGAGGGCGGGCCAAGATCGCAAACAGGTTAGCATACCTTGTAGCAGGCATACCGTTATGAACACTAATGCCGTCCGCGATTTGCATTTGCAACACCAGCTTGGAATACAGACGGCTGGTTCTACCTTTGCTTAAAATCGTTTCCAACACATCAAAGACATAGTCTTCAACGGCAGGTGCGGTCGGCTTGTGATAACCGATGATCATCGACGGATTGGCGTCAAACAAAACCTCCACTTTGCGTTCCTCAGTTTGCGGCGGTTCGGCGGGAATGGCGGTAGGTCGAAAATTGCCTTTGGGAATCCGTCCGAAATATTGATTAATCAGCTTTAGTGTTTTTGAGGGATTAATATCTCCAACAACGGCAATGATCATATTTTCTGGTGACAGATATTTCCGGTGCATATGCCGAATGGCTGTCTGGCTCATATAGGTTAAATCCTGAGGGTAGCCTATAATAGGGACGCCATAAGGATGTACCTTATAAGCCTCACTCATGAAGGATTCATAAAGCTTACCGTCAGGGTTGGTTTCTATGCTCTGCCTTCTTTCTTCCAGGATGACATCGCGTTCCGTGTAGAATTCGCGAAAGACGGGGTTAATCAGGCGGTCAGCTTCAATACGAGCCCAGAGCTCAATCTTATTGGCAGGTAGATTGACGTAGTAAGTTGTTACGTCCTGACCGGTAGATGCGTTCATTTCCAGGCCGCCGTTTTCCGTGTAGAGCCGGTCAATCTCGTTTGGGATATAATACCCGCGGTGCTCATTCTGCAATTTTTTCAAAAGCGAGGCAAGATTTTTGATGCGTTTCTGATCGGCTTTATTTTGCTGCATCCGCTCATTATCCAGCGCTTGGCCGACCTGCTCGATTTGCGTAAGCAGTTTTTTTTCCGCTGCGTAATTTTTCGTACCGATGGTCGTTGTGCCTTTAAACATCATATGTTCCAGAACGTGCGCGGCACCGCTTTGCCCCTTGATTTCATCGACTGCTCCAACGCGGTAGCGGATATAGAGCGAAACGGTCGGGCTGAATTTGCGCTCGAGCATCAAAACGGTTAGACCATTATCCAGCCTGGCTTTAGCGACCTTCTTTTCCAGGTCAATCGCCCATAACGGGGTCGCCCAGTAAACAATGATCAACCCGACCAGCAGCAAACAAAACCTATTTCGTGTCAACATGATCCATCTCATCGCTAGATTTATTTGGAAAAAAACGGAAAAATACATAAAGGATGCCAACAATACAAAACAAAATGATGAAAGAGGCCGAAAACAAAGTCATAACGAATTCCAGAGGGTTGGCCAATTTAAATGAACCCACCAGGATATCGATGCCGAACACTAAAAAAAACAGCGACAACAAAAGAACGACTATATTTTTAATCAGAATCAGAATCGTCATTTCATAACCTTTTATTCTTTGGCAACGTTTTGAGCATCGCTTTGGTCTTGCTGTAAACCTCGTAACTGAAATCATCATTGCGGCAGCTCAAAAGCGAGTTATTATGATATAGAGGTTCATGCTGAATGTCAAATGGTGAAGCCATAAGAGCGTCGATCCACATTCTTGTGCCGGGAATCGGAGAATATTCGGCAAGCACCGGCTTGGCGCCGCACTTTAAAACAAAATCAATACTGTGCGTGACATCCGCGGTTTTCTGCCCCGGAATCCCACACAGAAGATAAACGCCGATATCGTCTGTTTTGTACCCAGCATTCTTTAGATGGATGACCGCCTTACGCAGTTCTTCGTTTTTAACTTTTCCGCCCGTTTCTTTCTGAAGCTGAAAATCAGCAGTTTCAAAACCAAATCGGATGGTCTTAAAACCGGAATTGTAGAGAATCTTACTTAATTTAGAGTCGATTTCTCTTAAATGCAGGCCATTAGGACAGTGAAAACGGCAGGATAACTTCCGTCTTTTAACTTCAAGAAGGAGAGGAATGATCATTTTTTTGGAAGAGACCAGAAGCGCATCATCGTAAAAACTGAAATCGGTTACATCAAAATTCTTTTGCCAGTGTTCGATTTCATCCACCACTTTGATTGGATCACGTCTGATAAAGTTCTTTTGCAGGATATGCGATGAGCAGTAACTACAACGATACGGACAGCCGAGCGATGTGATAATCGGAACTTGATCGATTTTATGGAGCAAGTCAAACGCCGGGTAGGGCAGGGCGTCCAAGTCGTCTTCATCAGGTTCGAAGATAATGTCTTCATCGAAAAGCTTTTGAAATATTTCCAGAATCTGTTTTCCACCGCGACCGCAAATCACATAATCAGCGCCGGAATTAGTCACGGCGTGATCGTAGCATAAAGAGGCATATTTACCGCCCAGCACAACGGGAACTCCCGGCAGCATCTCTTTGACAATTTTAATGGCTTCAAAAACACCCGGATACCAATACGTCATCATCGAGGAAATCAAAACCATATCCGTTTTTGGATAACGACCCAGTTCCACGCGGAATACATCCGTGTCAATACCATAGCGGCAATAACTGCGTGGCAGCACTTTGAGGCAGTCCGGTTTGTCGATGACCTGACGGAAAAACCGGCCGTGGCCATAAACATGGCGCTTGGGCACTTGGCCGCTTTTTTGCAGCATGAGCGAAGAATAGGGATCAAGGCAATCAATATAGGAAATTCGATGGTTGTTGGCACGTAACAAACCGCCAATGTATAAAAGTCCCAATGGTTTTAGCCAGAAATCGTAAGCCGCAAAATCATAAATCCAGGGATTGATTAACAGAATATTTTTACTCATCGATGAGCCTTTTATCATACAAGTCGGCCGATTACCAAATGTATCACAATACATACCCATATCCATGATCTTTAAGTCATATATTTTATTCCAGAAAGAACTTGAAGACTAAAGCAATTGTTGCTAGCATGTCCAAACTTTTGGATGGGATTCTTCATGCGTGCAGTTATTCAGAGAGTTGACCGGGCTTGCGTCAGAGTAAAATCTCAGTTATTTTCCTCAATAGATCAAGGGGTTTTGGTATTTCTGGGAGTGGAAAAAGACGATGTTGAGAAAGACGCGGATTATATTCTGGAAAAAACAATCAACTTACGCGTTTTTGAAGATGAACAGGGCAAAATGAATCTTTCGCTCCTCGATATTGGAGGTCAGATGTTAGTGGTGTCGCAGTTCACGCTGCTGAGTGACTGTATTAAGGGACGCAGGCCATCATTTGGCCGGGCAGAAGAACCGGCTAAAGCCAGTCAGCTATATGAATATTTTGTTCATCAGGCCGCACCCAAAGTGAAAAAACTGGCCACCGGCAAGTTTCAGGAAATGATGCAAATTGAATTGACCAACAATGGTCCCGTAACGATATTACTGGACAGCAGGAAAGTTTTTTAAGTGAAATATGGAATCAAGTGACATTAAAATAGACAAAGAAGGCATCTGGTATTATCGCGGTGCACACATGTTCCGCAAAGACATTTTGTGCATTTTCTTTGAAAATTTAAAAGTGAACGACTGCGGTCAATACTTCATAGAACTCAACGAAGAAATTTGCTATCTGGACGTTGAAGATACTGCATTTGTCATTACAGCTGTTTACAAGACGAAAGCTCCTTCCAACGGTCCTGAGCAAATTGAGGTTCTTGTAAGCGATGATGGCAGGGAAAAATTGGATTTGAGCACATTGGCCGTGGGCCCAGAGAATATAATATATTGCCGAATTAAAGATGGAAAATTTGCCGCCCGCTTTACGCGAAAAAGCTACTACCAGTTAGCGGAATTTATCGAACAAGACGATGTAGACAATACTTTTTATATAGTTTTGAATGAACAAAAATATTTGATTAAAAATTCTTAGTTTAAACAAGCACAATGGAGGATATCATGCTAGACGATGTAGTAAAAGAATCCTTAACTTTTGACGACCTTCTTTTAGTCCCTGCGGCTTCCAACGTACTGCCCCGCGACGTTGATACGGCCACATTGCTGACTCAAAAAATCGCTCTGAACATTCCGATTGTATCAGCAGCGATGGATACAGTCACAGAATCTCGCACGGCCATCTGCATAGCGCAGGAAGGCGGCATCGGCATCATTCACCGCAACATGAGTATTGAACGCCAGTCCATCGAGGTGGATCGGGTCAAGAAATCGGAAAGCGGCATGATTGTCGATCCGATCACCATTGAACCGGAACGCAAAGTCAGTGACGCTCTGGCTTTGATGCATCAGTATTCCATATCCGGTGTGCCGGTCGTAAAAAATGAGAAGCTCGTCGGGATTCTAACTAACCGCGATTTGCGTTTTGAAGAAAACCTGGAACAGCCTGTGGCCAACGTGATGACTAAAGACAGACTTGTTACCGTCAAAGCAAATATTTCACTTGAAGATTCCAAAAAACTTCTCCACAAACACCGCATTGAAAAACTGCTCGTTGTGGATGATGAATATCGCCTCAAAGGACTTATCACCATAAAGGATATCGAAAAAATAAGACGTTATCCCAATGCCTGCAAGGACTCTCTTGGAAGACTGCGCGTGGGCGCAGCCGTAGGCATTCTGGATCGTGAGCCTCGCATAGAAGCGCTTCTGGCGGCCGGCGCGGATGTCATTATCATTGATACGTCGCACGGACATTCCCAGAGCGTACTCGACGCCATCAAATCCACCAAGGCCAATTTTCCCAAGTGCGAACTGATCGCGGGAAATGTAGCGACAGCCGAAGGCGCCAAGGCGTTAATTGAAGCAGGTGTCGATGCGGTTAAAGTTGGCGTCGGTCCCGGTTCCATTTGTACAACACGCATCGTTGCCGGTGTGGGCGTAGCCCAGATGTCAGCAATTCGCGACGCTTGCAAAATTGCTGCAAAAAAGGGCATTTCAGTAATTGCCGACGGTGGAATCAAATTTTCCGGTGATATTGTCAAGGCTATCGGCTGCGGCGCTCATTGTGTGATGATCGGGGGCCTGTTTGCCGGAACCGAGGAGAGTCCCGGTGAAACAATTTTATTCCAGGGGCGCAGCTACAAAGTCTATCGCGGCATGGGATCGCTCGAAGCCATGAAAATGGGCAGCCGCGACCGCTATTATCAGGATGATATCGAAGGCGCTTTGAAAACCGTGCCGGAAGGCATAGAGGGCAGGGTGCCCTTCCGTGGATCACTCTCCGCCAGTCTTCTCCAGCTTATCGGCGGGTTAAAGGCCGGCATGGGTTATGTCGGTTGCAAAACGATCCCGGAACTCATTGAAAATTCTCGCTTTGTGCGCATTACCTCAGCAGGTTTAAGGGAAAGCCACGTCCATGACGTGATTATTACCAAAGAAGCGCCCAATTACTGGATCGATTAGTTAAAAATGAAGCACTCAAATTTCGTTCATCTCCATGTTCATACGCAATACAGTCTTCTCGACGGTATGATCCGCCTAGATGACCTCTTCAAAAAGGCCAAAGAATTCGCAATGCCGGCTATGGCCATCACCGATCATGGCAATATGTTTGGAGCGATTGATTTTTATAAACAGGCCTATGCCAACGGCATCAAGCCGATCATCGGATGCGAAATCTATGTAGCGCCCAGAAGCCGTTTTGATAAGACGACATCCTCCATCGGTGAAGCGACGCGCCATTTAGTTGTACTCGTCAAAAACATGCAGGGTTATAAAAACCTGATGAAGCTGACTTCGTCCGCTCACCTAGAAGGTTTTTACTACCGCCCACGTGTGGATAAAGAATTGCTTAAGCAATGTTCCGAAGGCCTGATCGCATCGAGTGCCTGTCTACACGGCGAAATCGCTTCCCATATTGTCCGCGGCAATATGGACGAAGCCAGAAAATCCGCTCGCGAATATCTGGAAATTTTCGGCGAGAACAACTTTTATCTGGAAATCATGGAAAACGGCATTCCCGAGCAGACGATTGCCAACCAGGGTTTAATTGCACTGAGCAAAGAACTGTCCATTCCGCTCATTGCCACCAATGACTGTCATTATCTCAATGCCAGCCATGCCGAGGCGCATAATGTCCTTTTGTGTATCCAGACAGGTAAAACCATTGAAGATAAGGATCGGATGTCGATGACATCGGATCAGTTTTATGTAAAATCCCCGGAGGAAATGCAAACGCTTTTTGCTGCAACGCCGGAGGCGATTTCCAACACTGTGAGCATTGCCGAGCGATGCAATCTGACATTTGAATTCGGCAAATTCTATCTGCCGAAATTTGAAGTCAAAAATCCGGAGGAATCTCTTGAAGATTATCTGGATCGTAAAGCAGTGGAGGGTTTGGAAAAGCTTCTGCCGACTATTATGAAATACCAGAAAGAGAATGAGGTTGCTGTTCGGGAGAAATATACCAAGCGCCTTCGTACTGAACTTGAAATTATTAAAAAAATGGGATTTGCCGGTTACTTTCTTATCGTTTCTGATTTTATAAAGTACGCCAAACACAATGATGTTCCTGTTGGACCCGGACGTGGTTCTGCTGCAGGTTCTCTGGTGGCCTACGCCATCCGTATTACCGATATTGATCCCCTTCGTTACGGGCTGTTTTTTGAAAGATTTCTAAATCCGGATCGTATCAGCATGCCGGATATTGATATCGATTTCTGTCAGGAACGTCGCGGTGAAATCATCAAATACGTGACGGATAAATACGGCAAGGATAAAGTCACGCAAATCTGCACCTTTGGAAAGATGATGGCCAAAGGCGTGATCCGCGACGTTGGGCGCGCCCTCAATATTCCATACGGCGACGCGGATCGCATCGCCAAACTGGTACCCAATGTTTTAAATATCACGCTAACCGAGGCATTCAAAATGGAGCCCCGATTTGACGAGGAACGCAGAAAGAATCCGCAGATTGATAAACTGCTCTCGCTTTCTCTGATTTTGGAAGGTCTCAACCGCCACTCTTCCGTTCATGCCGCAGGCGTTGTGATTTCGGATGCACCGCTGGTGGAACGAGTACCGCTGTTTGCTCCGAAAGACGATATCGTCTCCCAATATTCCATGAAGGATATTGAGGCAGTCGGGTTGACCAAGTTTGATTTCCTGGGGCTAAAGACCCTGACAGTGATTAAAAATGCTCTGAATTTTATCAAGGAATCAAATCACATTGATATCGACATCAATAATTTACCGCTTGATGATCAGGAAACATATAAACTGTTAATGAAAGGCGAAACCGACGGTGTCTTCCAGTTGGAAAGTTCAGGTATGAAGGACCTTCTGGTCAATTTTAAGCCTGATCACATAGAAGATGTTATTGCTTTAATTGCGGCTTATCGTCCCGGCCCGATGAAGATGATTCCCGATTTCATAGCCCGTAAGCATGGAAAACAGCAAATCACTTATGAACTGTCTCAGCTTGAACCGATCCTGAAAGAAACTTACGGTATCATACTGTATCAGGAGCAGGTCATGCAAATTGCCAATGTGATCGGCGGTTACACGATGGCCCAGGCCGATACGTTGCGCAAAGTGATGGGCAAAAAACAAGTTGCGGCAATGGAAAAGGAAAAACCCAAATTTCTCGAAGGCGCGAAAAAGCAAAGAATTAATGAGAACAAGGCAAAAATCATCTGGGACCAGATGGAGACCTTTGCCGAATATGGCTTTAATAAATCTCACAGCGCCGCCTATGCGATGATCACCTATCAGACGGCATATCTTAAGGCTCATTATCCGGTCGCTTTTATGGCTGCGCTTTTGACTAGCGAGAAAGACAATCGCGATAAGATTATCAAGCATATGTCCAACTGCAAGGAAATGGTTATCAGTATTTTGCCTCCGGATATTAATGAATCGCAAAAAGATTTCAGCATCTCCGGCGAGAATATCCGCTTTGGTTTGGCTGCTGTGAAAAATGTTGGCGAGGCAGCTATAGAATCCATCATTGCCATGCGTCAGGAAGCAAATTTTACCTCCTTTATGGATTTTTTGAGCCGTGTCGATCTGCGCAAAGTCAATAGAAGGGTGATCGAAAGCTTGATTAAATGTGGTTCTTTTGATGCGCTGGGTAACACCCGCAGGCAGCTTATGGAATGCCTGGATCAGGCCATGGAAGAAGCGCAGCGCAAGCAAAAGGAATTGTTAAGCAATCAAGCAAGTATCTTTGATCAGTTGGACGCGGTGGAAGCATCTGAAGTAAATGGCGGATCATCTTTCCAGATTCCCAATCTTCCTGAATGGGATCGTAAAGAGCTTCTCTCTATCGAGAAAGAAACCCTTGGTTTTTATATTACGGGTCATCCTTTACATGGTTATGCCGACAAATTAAAACTGGTCACCAATGCCAATTCCACTACTCTGAGCACAAAACGGGATAAAGAGACTATTACCATTGCCGGAGTCATCAGTTCACTTACCGAAAGATTGACCAGGAAAAAAGATGTGATGTGCAATGTCGTTCTGGAGGATTTGCAAGGATCAGTCAGTATTATCTTCTGGGCGGATGTTTATAAGAAGTTTTATGAATTGCTCCACGCAGACGAACCGGTTGTTATTCAAGGTAACATTGATGTCGGCGACGAGTCGCTCAAGATCATTGCTCAGGATGTGTTTACTCTAACCAAAGCCCTGGAAAATCCATATAAACAAGTTCGTTTCATGATTGATACGGATAAAGTATCCCCGGAAGACATCAAAACTCTATACGATACGATAAAGAAATACAACGGTAAATACGAAGGTTATATTCACATTCTTAATGAAAAAAGTGAAACCATCGTCAGGCTCGGAGACGAGACCAAACTCGATAT
>Ga0105103_10001080_pt1 | contig 15394 bp, 17 predicted proteins | sample PPLLaktember2015_2_FD_79107 | JGI IMG/M metagenome (GOLD analysis project Ga0105103, IMG submission 79107) | Freshwater sediment microbial communities from Prairie Pothole Lake near Jamestown, North Dakota, USA - PPLs Lake P7 Core (6) Depth... | ecosystem: Environmental > Aquatic > Freshwater >...
CTAACTCTACAGTACGTGCAAGTGACGTAACAATAGAAAGCGCCTTCATTATCGTACTCTTGTGAAAACGGAATAGACGGGCAACGTCAGCATATGGCATCCCAAATACCCGGAAAGGAAGCCAGTCAACATACTGCTCCCTTATCCCTTCGGATAGCGCCGCCCAGTCAATTGACACATCGCCAGATTCGTTAGGCGTTGTTACTATATCCAGGCCAGTTGGCTCGTACGCCTCATCCGGCTGCACGTCCCTAACTGCATCCTGAGTCATACCGCTGCTCTTAATGGCAGACTCTACCTCATCGCTATCGAATTCGTAGGTCTTCCCATTTAAGCCCCTTTTTTCCGTAACAAGCCCGCTGCTTATAAGTAAACGGAGTTCCCCCTCCGTGATACCGTATCTCCTTTTAACAGCGGATCTACTGAGAATCTCCAAAAGACATCCCTGATGTAGTAATAGTTAACCTGTTCAAATTATAACACACCATAACCATTCAGTCAACACTTATAAAAAGTGGCAATTCTCCTGTATACAAAGTGTATATTTATCATAAGACGCGAAAGATACAACGGTGATCACTTTATTTACTGCGACTAGCGTAGACTCTGAGGAAAAGATAGGGCACATAAGCTCGATTATTTCTCGCGGAGTCGATAAGTATGGTGATGAGTTTTTCGTTGCTCTCCCCGACCTTCCTACCCACCGCAAGATAGCAGAGATAGCAGCACGAGTCGGTGCACAAATCCAGCTATTTATCCACAACATAGACAACCTTGACGAGTGGGCCATGATGACCCAGCTATCTATCTCCATATATAACGGGGACAGGTCTAGTTTCATAGACAACCTATTTAGCTCAGTAGATAATATCGTTGCGTTTGACGATAACGATCCAGTTCTTCTTGCTGGGATGAAGGCCGGGAAGAAATACGCAGTGATAAAGATCCCAAAAGGTGATGAGTAGAAGTCACCTTATAAAATCTGGCGCGACACTTGTATACGAGATAGAAGTTCGTTACAAGGTCGCCTGCCAAGACGACTTACATAGCAATGTCCGAGCAATAAATCCCATGCTGCGAAAGGCGACGATGTACAAAATTGTACTAGCCAACTAGCGAAGCGGTAGACGACTTAGAGCGTAGCCGGAGGTTCTTGGCTAGTCCGGCCCTCATCCTGAGAGGGTTAAAACACAGGAAGGATAAAGTTGTTTCCAAAAATCCCAGAGCTACTCTTGTAGTACGGACCCGTCGGTTTGGCGAAAGCCTGGGGGTGTAAGGTTAGGGTAAATTAGCGAGAATAATCCGCTCGCGTAACCACCTGGGCCGCCCTGTTTTAACAGGTTGCCTTACATCCACTTATGCGTTGAGTTTTTTACTCCGCATAAGGGGCTACTGCGTACCAATGGCAAATGCGGGAAACTAAGGTTTATAGCAATTGATACAAGCTCCTTCTAAGGGGTTGTAAAGATGGGTAACGGCGATAACGAATCTAAGCCGTAAAGATAAGAATTGTAAGTATACGCATAGCAGAAAAGAATCCTACTGGTTTGCGTAGTACATAAATAGAACAAAGATTAAATAAGAAGAGGGCGGTGGGGAAGCGATAGCGATCCCACCGCAATTCTTTATTTTATAGCGGAACACGGAGGTCTTAACATGAAACAGCAGGATTTTAAAATTAATATTGAGGTTGATTATAAGGACTTTAATGAGAAGTGGTACCATCTCGCATCTGAGGCGGCGAGTGCATCGAGTACCGAAGGTATCAATAGTCCATGGTTATACACTACAAATAGTAATTACTCATTGGGCGTTGCCAGTTTTTCTAGTGCCGTATACGGTAAGGAAGCCTATTCCCCGGTCGCATTAGACCTGGCACTTGAGTCTAAGAGAGTAGTCGTCCTTGCTCCGAGTGACGCCTGTGAAGATAATAACTTTTACCTTGATCGCGGATCCTTCCTAGACGTGAAAAGGTACAGCCATTATTATAGTGGCGAGAGAAGTCCAATGACATTTGTAGAGCAGAGGTCTAAGGACTTATACCATAGCCTACCGTTCATGCCTGAAGCAAGCAAGAAGATGTTGCTTGGGCTAATCGATATATACAATTCCGCCAGGGCTGGGGAGAAGCAAGGTCTCGCCTTACAGATTTTAGTTGCAAGGACGATCAAGGCTACAAAGATGTACACGCCAGTCGCCAGCGGTGGCGCTATATATATGTTTGTTTGAACTGTAGCTTGAAATTCTACGGATACTGCTGTATAATAGGAAAATACTAGGGGGATTTAACAACATGAAGATGTATAACGGGACAGTAAGCCTTGACTTCGATCCGATTAAGCACGTCTATAGGATTGACGGTAAGGTTGTCCCAGGTGTAACCACGGTAACTGGAGTAATGGATAAACCAGCACTTGTTCCGTGGGCAGTTAAGATGACAGTGGAACACCTTTCCAGGGTTCTAAAGCCGGGTGTCTCGTATACGGAGCCACAGCTAAGTGCTATCCTTGCGGACGCTAAGAACGCAAGATTTCGTGTATCCGGTGAGGCTATCAATATCGGAAGTGACGCTCATGACTGGATAGAGAGATACATCAAGGCTAAAATCCTTGAGTATCCGCTGCCTGAAATGCCACAATACCCACCAGTCCTAAATGCGGTGAAGTCATTTATTGACTGGGAAAGCGGTAGCGATATCAAGTACATCGCCTCAGAGAAAAGGGTTCTCTCCCTTGAGCATCTGTATAGCGGGACTGCTGATATCCAGGCAGTGATTAATGGCAGGAACGTCGTGGCGGATCTAAAGACGAGTACAGGAATATACGAAGAATATTTCGTGCAAGTTGCGGCATACGCCAAGGCAATAGAGGAAGAGCACGGTATACACTTTGATGAGATTGTAATCATCAGGATTCCTAAGACGAGCGGCGATATTGTAGAAATAGCGAGTAGCTCTGATATAGATAGGCTCTACGAGATATTCCTATCATGCCTCAATATATGGCGGTGGAAGAATAGCGGTAAGTAAAGCTGGCGCATTACGATAAAATGGGACTACGGTGTAATGTTAAAGGGTAATGGATGATCTTATACTATGTACTAGAACGATGGAGTTAACAGCGCAGCGAGTGCGCGGGGGAGTGTATGAGTAAGGCTACACTGTACCAGGGAGACTCCATTGAGGCAATGTCACTTATCGAGAGTGATAGCATAGACACTATTATTACTGATCCTCCCGCTGGTATCTACTTTATGGGAAAGAAGTGGGATGACCTACGCGCATATGAAGTAAGGACTACTCGCGGAAAGGAAATCGCAGTGGCGGTAAACGCACTCGTTGATGCTGGTGCATTAGAGTCATGGGAAGCTGGTTTTCTTTTATTTACTGTTGACTGGGCAAATGAAGCATTGCGCGTTGCAAGGCCTGGTGCATCTGCTCTCGTTTGGGCGATACCGCGAACCCTAGACCTTACTCAAATTGGATTAAGAATGGCCGGGTTTAGGATAGTAGATTCTATCTCCCACATTTACGCATCTGGGTTTCCGAAGAGTCTTGCGATTGGTAAGGCGATTGATCGGTCTGCAGGTGAGGAAAGGGAGGTTATCGGTGTAAAGCCGGGCCACGAGAACTTTATTGGCAGAGAAACCCACCCGCTGAATGACGGGTGGGATAGGCCATGGGCCAGGGATAAGGAGTCGGTCGATAGATACCACTCTCTTACAGCGCCAGTTACAGATGAGGCGAAGCTTTGGGAGGGATGGGGAACCGCACTTAAGCCAGCAAGGGAAGACTGGATCTTGGCAGTAAAGCCAATAACAACAACATACGCGAAGAACGCAATAGAGCATGGAGTCGCTGGCCTATGGGTAGATGGAGGAAGAATTCCAACAAGTGACAACACTGCTTGCCATAATAAGGGAGTAAGATTTAATGGTTCCCATTATGCTGGCGGGACAGTCTACGAACCGAAGGAGCCATGGATAAGCGGCGGGCATAGCGGCGGAAGGTGGCCTTCGAATTTTACGATGTCTCACCACAGCGATTGCGTGCAAATTGGGACAAGGAAGATTAAGGGGCATAGTGGATATCCGAATGGCCCAGGTGGTAAATCGATGCACTACTCAGACCAGGAGAGTCGCGGCCAGGATGTCCGCCCAGGGGCATGGGACGGACACGCTGACGATGATGGCCTTGAGGAAGTGGAGACTTGGGATTGCCATGAGGAATGCCCGGTAAGGATGATTGGGGAACAGACCGGGAAGAGCGATGGGGAACTTGGTACCGTTTCCCGTTTCTTCTATTGCTCTAAGCCGCAGAGGGCAGAGAAGTGGTTCTACTGCAGCATCTGTAGAGAGGCGCACCCCGTAACGGAAAGAGGGGACCACTTACATAAGGATGCTACGAGTGGGCTCGGCCATATTGCTACACACCCTACGCAGAAACCACTAGGGTTTATGCGCTATTTGTGCAGGATTACGCGCACCCCAACCGGAGGCGTAATTCTCGATCCTTTTATGGGTTCCGGTAGTACCGGAGTAGCAGCGGTATTAGAAGGTAGAGACTTTATTGGCATTGACAGGGGAGAGGAGTACGTTGCGGTGGCTAATAGTAGAATAAGAAAGGCTATTGACGAGACGGAAAAAGAGAGATACAGAATAGCAATGACTGATAGCGGTGTCCCCGTTGTCGATAGTGAGAATTGCATAGTGCTATTCGGCAACGAAGAGGATGCTAAGAGGGCAGCGGGGCCACTTGGTACTGCTGGATTCGAGCCCGAGTGGAGACTTAAGCAGTTATGCATACTTAAAAAGATTAATATGCCAAGGGCAATGGAAACTGAAACAGAAATCTCTTCCCCAAGGCAACTGGAAATGGGAATTTAGAAAAAGTCTAGCTTGACAAAACAGAAAGAACTCCTGTATAATGGATGATATTATTACAGATTCATCGAGATACCGGAGGATTTTTGTTTGACACCTATTGTGGAGACGTTATAGATTGGGCACTTGGGTATGAGGGAGAGAAGTTCCACGCGTTACTTTGCGATCCGCCGTATGAGCTTAACTTCATGGGTAAGGACTGGGATAGTAGCGGAACGGCGTTTAATACAGAAGTGTGGGCTGCTCTCTCGGCCCACCTTTACCCAGGGGCATTTGGATTAGCGTTTGCAAGCTCCCGTGGTTGGCATAGAATGGCAGTGGCCATTGAAGACGCTGGGATGATTATCCACCCATCGATATTTCTATGGTACCAATTCCAGGGATTCCCAAAAGCTACAAGGATAGATACAAGGATTAACCCAGAGACTGGCCAAGAGGACCAATCTTCGGAGCTATCGAGCGACTGGCAGGGACATAGATATGGGCTTCAGGCAATGAAGCCAGCGGTTGAGCCTATAATACTGTGGCAGAAACCGTATGACAAATCAATAAGGACAATAGATAATATAGTCAATACTGGGGCCGGGGCGCTATGGATAGACGGGGCGCGATTAGAGTCTAAGGCTAAGTCGATTATAGATGGGCGAGAGGATAAGATACAGGTAAACTGCTATGGTAAATTCGGAACATCAGATTACGATGGCTCCCTTGGTAGGTGGCCTCCCAACTTCGCTCTAGTCCATAGCCCTGAATGCACAGTGATCGAGTGCTCTGATAATTGCCCGGTGGCGACCGTTGCTGAACAGGCGGGAGACAGCAGGTCACGTGCAAGGATAGGTAGACGATCTGGAAAGGAGCTTGGTACATACGGCGAGTACCCTGGCCAGGATGAGGTAAGGATGGGGTACGATGATGACGGGAGTAAGGTTAGGTTTCTACCTACATTTGACTGGGTTGACGAAGTTACGGAAACTTTATACAATGCAGATAAATGTATGTATGCTCCTAAGGTATCAAATACGGAGAGGCACGCCGGGGTGCCAAATGGGAACAGGCACGTATCACTTAAGCCGATAAACTTAACAAGGTGGCTCGCTACACTTCTATCTCCGCCAGAACGGTATTCACCAAGAAGGTTACTCGTCCCGTTTGCTGGCGCTCATAGCGAGATTATTGGTGCCTCACTTTCCGGTGGGTGGGAATTTATTCAGGGTATAGAACTTAACCAGGAATATATAGACATAGGTAAGATGCGGGTTGAATACTGGATGGACGCAGCGTCGAAGGTTAAAACAAGTGACGCGCAAACGATAGCGAAGTGCGAAGAAACTAAGCCACTTCCTAATGCTATCCAGATGGCACTAATCTAGGCTGTAATAAACTGGAGGAACCTGATGAAGCTATTAATAATGCTTATTGCTATTGCCAACCAGGAAGGCGGGGAGAGCATTAAGATGCTTGAAGGACAGGCGGCGTATTATTCTGACGGGGTAATGGAGCGAACGGCAGTTAACCGTGGGCTAATCGACTCTAGTCGTGAGTACGAAGGGTGGCTGGCGGATAACGGATACATCGGGGCAGTCGCGCTTTATCGCGATTATGAGTTTTGCCGGAGTGTGTTCATAGACTGGGGAAATGCAGTAGATGGCCCGTATGTCGCAATAGACGTTGTGTCATCTTCTGATTATGCACTAGGAATAGAGCGCAACCGGGTTATAGATGTAGACTATGATACCGCCAAGAGGGTTGGATTTCTCGATGGGCCTGTGAATGTAAGGATTATATATTCAGATCGTAACTTACTTGATATATTCTCTTTGCGCGGCAAGTACGTACCTAATTAAGTTGGAGACTTTATGGAATATTCTATTAGTGACAATAGTATGCTGGATCTTCCGGAAACAAAGTTCGGAAGTGTTGGGATAGACCTTCCTACAAAGAGTGGATACGAGTATATTCCACCTGGAGCAGTTAGGACTATAAATACCGGGGTTACGTTCAAGTTCCCGATGTTCGGCAGGGTGAGGCGAGCGTTATACAAAATTATATTTGGAGTAGATGTCATTGGTGTTGGTGGCCTCATATGGCCGCGAAGTAGGCACAATACAATTGTACTTGCCGGGGTTGTAGATCCAGACTACAGGGGTGAAGTAAAGGTAAAGGTCTATAACCCAACTAATGATTCAATTGTTGTTACTGGAAAGATTGCACAACTTGTGCCGATTCTCGCGGTTAACACAAACCTGAAGCGAGTTGACGATATAAGTAAGGATACCCCGCGTGGGGATAGTGGTGGGATTAATGACATTCGCTAGTACGGAAACTGCACGCGATATCCTCTCTAAGAGATACTACATGGACGGGGAAACAGAACCAGAACATATAGTGAGAAGGATAGCTAATCACATTGCCCTTGCGGAGCAGGAAGAGCTACGGGCGCAATACGCCGATAGATTCTATGAACTTATAATGAGTGGCGACTTCGTTCCGAGTAGCCCATGCGTACACAACGCTGGGCGACCTAACGGATCTGGGCTATTCGCTTGCTTTGTTATTGGCATGGAAGATAGCCTTGACAGCATAACCGCTGCTAAGTCAGACGCTATGGCTATAACTAAGTTCGGCGGTGGCTGGGGTGTCGGCCTGTCAAAACTCCGGCCAAAGGGATCACGCGTCAGTGGATCAACGCACGGAGTTGCTGGTGGGCCAGTCGGTTTCTGGGAAACCCTGTCATACGATATGAGAACTATGACTCAGGGCGGATTCAGGGATGCGGCTTGCATGGCTACCATGGCAGTGAACCACCCGGACATATACGACTTTATAACGGCGAAGAACCCCATTAATTCCGTCGTTAGGCTGCTAAACCTTGATTCAATCAGCGACGATCCGGAAGGAGACGCCCGAAGGTTAATAGCTAATGACCGAGTTGCCGCAGCGTCAGAGACATATATGAGTAACTTTAATATATCGGTACTGGCGACTGACGAGTTTATGCTAAAGGCAACTGGCGAATCTAATGACGGAGTGCTAATAAGGCTAAGCCACCCTGCGAGTGACGTTGAGTCAATAGCGAATGCCCCTGAGCTACTCGATACGATAGCGACTGGAATGTGGGAAAACGGAGAGCCAGGGCTGCTGTTTATAGACAAGATACGTGAAAGGACAAAGTATAATCCTGAAGAAATTCACGCCACAAATCCGTGCGGAGAGCAAGCGCTCCCGCCAAACGGAAGTTGCTGCCTTGGCTCAATTAACCTATCTAACTTCGTTGAGTCTGGGAAGCTAAATACGAACAGGCTAACTAAGGTTATCAGGATTGCGGTTAGATTCCTTGATAACATGATAACGCTGAACGTCTTCCCTACTGGGGCAACGAGAGAGTGGTCACTACACAATAGATCAATCGGCCTTGGGGTAATGGGGTGGGCAGATGCCCTTGTTAAAATGAATCTGCCGTATGACAGCGACGCTGCGGTTGACAAGGCGTCGCTCGTAGCTTCGCTTCTTAGGAAGGTTGCGGAGTCAGAAAGTATTTCTCTTGCGGAAGAGAAGGGTGGGGGTATATGGGACGGGAGGAGAAACAATGTACTCCTGTCAATCGCTCCCACTGGTTCCATTAGCCTACTCGCTGGGTGTTCACCGGGAATTGAGCCGCCATTCTCTGATAGAATTGTCAGGACAGACAAGACTGGTACGCATGAAATAGTTAGCCCACTGGCTGGGAATCGCAACTTTAGAAAGGTCGCTGATATTCACTGGTCGTGGACGATTAAACACGTCGCCGCGTTCTCGTCTTATGTCGATAATAGTATATCCTACACTGTTAACCTCCCGAACGCGTCAACCGTTAGCGATGTAAAGCAAGCGATAGTCTACGCGTGGGAGATGGGCTGTAACGGGATAACTATTTACCGAGATGGTTCAAGGGTTAGACAAGTATTAAACACACAATCCCTTGCTATCGGAGGGGTTGAGTGGACTGCACGACCTGACGTTCTTGAGGGAAAGACTTACAAGTTCTCTGCACGTGTAAACGGCGAAAAGAAAAGCGTATATGTTACCGTGAACAGAAGGGGCGGGAAGCTCTTTGAGGTATTTGTACTAACTCCGCAGGTCGGGAATATGGAGGAGCTACAGGCGATTACTACAGCGACAAGGCTTTCTAGTCTCCTGCTTAGATATGGTACCCCTCCAACTGAGGTAGTTAAGCAGTTGAGGCGCATTGAGGGTGTCTCGATACTAAGTGTGCAATCTGCAATTGCCAACGCTATAGAAAAGGATCTTGCTGCGGTAGATAATATCTATCCGGTCTGCCCTGAGTGTGACTCCAAGATGACGTTTAATGGGGGGTGCAGTTACTGTGAGTCATGCGGACACACGGTCTGCCTATAAGCAAGGCGTACTCCCAATCCGCCTACAGCTTGAGGACACGGTAAGAGAAAACAGGCGGCTGATAGAGTGCTGGCTTGGGATAAGGTATACTGACAGCATAGGCGATGTTTTCTGCGTTGACTGCCAGTACCTCAGTGAGTGCAAGGGCTTGTATAAGATGATTGCTGGTACACGGAGAAGGCATCCTGCAATCATAGCCCGTAAATTATTGGTATTCTTCGGTATAGATAGTGATTACCTAAAGCCCGTTGACCAGGAAGAGGTCTACGTTGAGGAATAGTGCCGACTCAGTAACATATTACGTAACAATTGCAAGGGATACTGATTACAACGGGGTTGTCCGTTGTCAGTCATGTGGCGGAGTCGCGTGTGATGTTCACGAGATAGTCCCAAGATCGTATCTTGGTAGTTCCAATGAGGAGTTATTGTTTAGCGTGGAAAACCGTGTGTGCCTGTGCCGGGAGTGCCATGGCAAATTACACAATGACGCTGGGCGCGGATTCCTTCTTGGAGTGCTGTATAGGAAGTACAATTATAGCTATGGTGGGATACATTTATGGTTATTGGAAGAGTTCCTGACGGAAGCATAAAGGTTTGCTACGAAACCCCTCAGGAGATGCTCGTTGCAAGATCGTGCTCAGCGTGTGAGTTTTTCAAGGGTGGAGGGTGTGCCTTCTATTCACGGTGCCGCGCTGGTAAGAGATCGTTTGATAGGCCAATGTTGTTTACTCCGGTAAACTACGCAAAATTAGTTAACATATTCAATAGAGGAATAAATGGATCTGAATTCATTCACGTTTACAGGGCACCTGGGCAGCGATCCGGAGATGAAGTATCTCTCTAGCGGCACTGCAGTTGCCACGTTTAGAGTCGCGATTAACTCGCGTAAGGACAACCCGTGCTGGATTGGAGTCCAGTGCTGGGGCAAGACGGCGGAGAACGCAAACCAGTATCTTACTAAGGGTTCGCTTGTTGGCATAACCGCAGAACTGCAGATGCAGTCATGGGAGAGCGACGATGGACAAAAGCGAGTTCGGTACATAGCCAATGTGCCTGGGCCTGGTGTTGTTTTCCTTGGGCCTAAGAGTACCGAGTCATCGCACGGTGAGACAAAAGAGGAAGAGCCCGATACTCACCCCGCGCAACAGCAGGGTAAGAAGGGTAAGTTCGTCAAGCAGAAGCCAGCAGACGAAGACCTGTTCCCGTTCTAGGTTGACAGATGAGTGACTCGTTAATCAAGAAGCTTGAAAAGAAATACGAGTCGCCAATACTTAGGCTTGTGGACAATGGCCCAGTAGAGAACGTTAAGTCGATTTCTACTGGGCTAGTCCCACTAGATATAGCTACTGGTGTTGGCGGTATACCGCTTGGTAAGTTCGTGGAGATATACTCCCAGGAGGGAGTGGGCAAGACTACCCTGTGTATCCAGATAAGTGCACGCGCCCAGAGGTTTGGCTACCCAGTGGCGTATATAGATATGGAACATAGGTTCGATCTTAATTACGCAAGGACGCTTGGCCTTGACTTATCCAAGATGCTATTCACGCAGCCACCACACGCAGAAGCTGCACTCAATATCGCTAGAGAGTTAATTGCTGGCGATATCTCAAGGCTAATAATTATAGATAGCGCAGCCGCCCTAGTCCCAAAAGCTGAAGTTGAGGGACAGGTCGGAGACCAGTTCCCTGGATTACAGGCGCGTATTATGTCTCAAAACCTCAGGATAACAGCGCCTCTAATCAAGGAAAAGGAAGCTACTGTAATATTCATCAATCAGCTTAGGGCAAAGATGGGTGGAAACCAGAGCTTTGCGTATGGGCCTCAGGAGGATACCCCTACTGGCAAGGCACTGAAATACTATACGTCCATGCGTATAGAAATGAAGAGGATTAAGACTCTTCAGAAAAACAATGTACCCTATGGGCACATAGCGAGAGTTACCATAAGAAAGAACTCAGTGGCCGCACCGCTTAGATCCGCAGATCTCACGTTCCGCTACGGCGTTGGGTTTGATGCCACCGAGAGCATAATCGATCTGGCTATACAGCTTGGGTTTATAGTCCAATCTGGATCATGGTTCGAGATAGGCGGTGAGAAATACCACGGCAGAGACTCTATATACTCGCTACTTGAGGGTAATGAGCAGATGCGTGAGTCGCTCATGGAAAAGATATCCACTGATTACACACCATCAGTTTCCATGGATGGTCAGGAAGATGACGAATAAGCTATATCGCGTCATCATCGCAGATCCACCGTGGCAATACAACAATAAGAATGTCCGTGGTGGCGCAGAGAAGCACTACAGCACGATGAGTACCACGGATATATGTAATCTAGGGGTACGAGACATATGCCACGATGACTCCATTCTTATAATGTGGGCAAACTGGCCAATGCTGCCTGATGCGTTTAGGGTAATAGAATCGTGGGGGTTTACGTATAAGACTGGGTTCCCGTGGATCAAGCTCCAGAAGGGAGCGTTGGTCGATGGACTCGGTAATGTATCAGCTAAGCCAGTATGGGGTACCGGGTGGTGGATAAGAAGCTGTTCTGAGCCAATCCTTGTGTCTATAAGGGGGAACATCAAGCACGCAGACAATCCACCACTTGGGTTGATATCAGAGAGATTTGAGCACTCGCGGAAGCCGGATGACTTGTACCAATATGCAGAGCTATGGCCAGGGCCTTACCTTGAGCTATTCGCACGAAGGTCGCGAGACGGGTGGGACTCATTCGGTAACGAGATCGATGATACCGTAGATATCGGAGTATAAAATTGTACGTTAAACTTATCGGAATTACGATGCCCATACTTAATGGGATCGACAATAGTGCAACTGGTGGCCCTGAGCGCATGATTGAGATTGCGAGTAGGGTGTGCTACAATAGCCAGAATAATATGGGTGACGATTTCTCTAGCGAAGAAACAGAGAGGTATGTCAAGGCCCGCGTGAAGGAAGGGCATGAGTCTGTAATAGAACACGCGTTCTTTACATTCGAGATAAGTGGCATATCTCGCGCCTGTTCTCACCAATTAGTCAGGCACCGAATTGCGTCATATTCACAGAGGTCGCAGAGATATGTCGATGAGTCTGGCGTTAAGTTTGTAACCCCGGAGTCTATCTCTAGGAACAAAGAGGCGCTGCACTTGTATAGCGAGCATATGTGGGACGTATCTGATACTTACGACGCGCTCCGTAACCTTGGGATACCGAAGGAGGACGCACGATTCGTTCTCCCGAACGCGACGGAGACTACGATCATCATGACGATGAACGCGAGAAGCCTAAGGCACTTTATAGATACGCGAACGGTTAAGGCCGCGCAATGGGAGATAAAGGAGCTTGCACTTGAAGTGCTTAGTGAGGCGCACAAGGCTGCTCCGTCTATATTCTCCGACCAGTACAGTCGGCTTATAGCCAATGGGAGCCAGTGAGTGTAAAGTCGGCGTTTGAGAGACAGTTAAACTGGCGGCAACTTGGGTTTGCGTACAAGATCCCGGACTCTGGCCCAGCCATAAAGCCGTTCGATTACTTCGTCGCTATCCCAACTGGCGGCATACTTAGGTTTGTCGCAATAGAGGCAAAGAAAGCGGACGGGTGGACTCTTAATAGGAACCAGTGGCAAAGTCACCAGAGGTATGCACTCGACATACTCTCTGGGCTTGATGCTGATTCCGCATGGGTGGCAATAGGGTTTCTCGATATACCTAACATGAAGCTTGACCACTCAAGGAAGAAGATGGTGGGCAATAGAAAGAAGGAGGCTTACCTTATTCGGTGGATTGATTACCTATCCATAGAGGGAGAGTCATCTGCGCTGTATGATGATATTGCATCCAGGCTCGGTGACTGCTCTTTGGCGTGGGGAAAGTACAAGAATTCATATTGTTGGTTAGTCCCGAAGCACCATCCAATTATAAAAAATGGATTTACTTCTGTATAATGAGTGTGGTTGGCAATGCCAACAAAAATCCTAGGAGGCACATAAAATGGCAGAAATCAAGGCAGGGGATACTCTCCTCATCAACATCGTCGGAGCACGTGACGGGGGCGCTGGTCGCCAGATGCAGCTCGTCTCCGCGTCATTCGACTGCGCACAGTTCGTCGCGCAGTACGGGAAAGAGGCGGCGGCATCACTTCCCGACCAGGAAACGATGAAGGCTTGGCAAAAGGCCGGAGTCGATTTCTTCGTCAAGAAGATGGCCGAACTCACGTCGGCTATGGCATCCGGTGGCAACACTTCGGCCCCGTCAGAACGGATCATCGAAGCGGCGATCAATTATCTCGCGCAGAGCGGCGTCGTCGTGACCGAGAGCGATCCGGGCGAGAAGTTCTACGTCAAGCCAAGCACCCTTCGGGTGACGGCGACGCCCGTCCCCGGCGACGGGACGCTGTGGACTCTTGTTCACGCAGCAGTGTTTGGCGCTCAGTAGTTAATAAATCGCACCCGGCGAGAAGAAGGGAGCCAACTACACAGTTGGCTCCCTTTTTTTTAATCCAACAAGGAGGTGGTATGTATGGCTGCTATAACACTGGTCGATGGCCGCGTGAACAGGCTCTATGATTTAGAGTCTGGGAAGATTGTACCGATAACTCTTAACCAGCACGCGATGAGACTTCACGTGTGGGACAACACGACGAATACTGCTACTGAGCACTTCGAGACTATGGACCGCGCCATTCAGGATAAGGTTCTTAGGGCTCTCCGGTCCATTAGCGCGGGAGAGGTATACTCTCCTTCTACATGGGTTCACGTTCGGAACAAGAGGACGGAGATGTGGCCCGCTGGCAGGTTCGCCGCACTAGCGGAAAGGGAGCTTAGTGAATTCTGGGGAGACAAGGTGAGGATTACCGGGACGAGTCTCCGGTATATATACTATGTCTCGGACGGAACGATGCGGACAACGCCTGATAAGATCGGAGCGTACAGGGGTGCCCCACTTATTTACAAGGGGTATGCGGTCGGAACAATCGTTACTATAGGAGGCTACGATCCACTTGCAAACTCGGCCAATGTTATATACTGGATCACCCGTGGGCAATGGGAGAGCTTCTTTGGTAACTACCGTAACAAGCAAAGAAAGCCAGCGGGAGAGACGAACTTCGTGTGCTCGAACTGGTGTGAGCGCGATCCTTCACACACGAAGAGTGAGGGGATCTACCTCATATCAATGGAGGGCGATAAGACACTAACCGCGTGGACGCGCACTTCGCTCGTTGCCAACTATAAGGCAATTGCAGGGGTAAGCCTACTGCCCAAAACGGTAGAGTATGCACCAAAGGCAGCGGCAAGCAGCGTGCTTGCAAAGAAGAAGTTTGAGGCAATAGTTAAGGATAGCCTAAAGAAGTCCGGAGTCACTCCTGTCAGCGAAGCCCCGTGTGGGGAAATCGGGACAAGGTGTATCTCGTGCGGCTCGAAGATGAATCACAACTTCGGTACGTGCGATACGTGTGGTAAGTGTAACTGTATCCAGTGCTTGTCGATGAAGTACCTTTGCGCTCCGTGTGGCGTACCATCAAGTATATGCGGGTGCGGCGGGAAGGAAACAATATATACGAAGGCGGAACTCCAGTTACAGGCTTCGTATCTCAAGACTCATGGAGGTGCGTTTTGAACAACATCATAGTTATTGGTGCTGGACTTAACGGGAGCATACTTGCGGATACGCTTGTAGCGCACATGATCTCGGTTGGGTTCTCCTACGATATGGTCGTGATCGATCACGACACTGTGGAGATGAGGAATAGCCCAGGGAACCTAGACGCTAAGGCCAATGCCGGGAAGAAGAAAGCGGAAGTGGTTTCCGATATGTTCCTGAAGAACGGGATAGTGTCGCGTGCGGTAACGCAAAAGATTACTGAAAAGAACGTCGGCGCGTTAATCCCTCCGGGAACGGCGCTCGTGTTTGGCGCAGTAGATAACATCAAGGCTCGAAAGATCGTGTACGAGTATGCCGTTAATAACGGCGTGCCGTATATCGATCTTGGAATCAGCGACACGTCTGCGAGTATCACGTGGGCGACTGGCGGCATCACAAACTTCCCGTTTTCAGGGGATGGGGCAATCGTCTACTTTGAGCAGGAGGATGTCAAGAAGCCTCCATGTGAGCTAA